>Ga0256406_1000205_pt1 | contig 114509 bp, 81 predicted proteins | sample RumenRJG_03DNA_FD_185986 | JGI IMG/M metagenome (GOLD analysis project Ga0256406, IMG submission 185986) | Bovine rumen microbial communities from Lethbridge, Alberta, Canada - RJG_03 | ecosystem: Host-associated > Mammals > Digestive system > Stomach > Rumen | place: Canada: Alberta...
ACAAAGCATCCTCGGATGAGGAGTCAGCGAAGCCGCGCCGGCTGGTGTACGGCATCAAGGGCATTGCTGACACCTTCGGCTGCAGCATCCCCACCGCCAACCGCATCAAGAAGAGTGGCGTCATCGACGATGCCATTTCTCAGACTGGCCGCAAGATTGTGGTCGATGTGGACAAGGCACTGGCGCTGGCAAAGGAGAAGAAGCCTGGTGCGCTCTGTAAATAAATGGTCAAGTCTATAAAATATAGTTTATAGAATATTGAGTAAAAACCAACGGATAAGCAAGTTTATGTTTTGGGAACCCCAAAACTATCCCCTGCGGGGAAACTTGCATCCCGTTGGTCTCGATAAAAGTAAATATTTCGGTTATGGCTAATAAACGGTTTCATGGCAAGCGCAACACCGGCGGACGCCCTCGCAAGGAGGAATGGGTGAAGCGAAAATACAGGCTTCCGGCAGTGAAGGTGAACACCGAAGAGTATTTTGCAGTGATAGAAAAAGCTAAGGCTGCAGGCGTAACCTTGACAGAATTCATTCGACAGTGTGTCTTCTCTGGAGAGGTCATCGCTAAGGTGACACCCGGGCAGATGAGCCTCATCCGTGACCTGGCTGGTATGGGCAATAATGTCAACCAACTGGCACGACAAGCCAATGCAGCAGGGTATAGATCGTATTCGAAACGCTTCTCTGCTTTGGGCGTTGAAATAATGAATATAATTGACAAGTTTAAAGATCCAAAAGATGTTCCATAAGATTACGAAAGGCAAAAGCTTCGCTGGCGTATTGAAATACGTGTTCAGTAAAGGCGAAGATTCTGAGTTCCTCGAAAGCAATGGCGTAATGTTTGGCCCCATCCCAACAATGGCTGCCTGCATGGATGTCCAGGCCTCCATGAACCCGAGCCTGAAAGAGAATAGAGTTTGTCATGTCTCGCTCAACTTCTCAGCAGAGGACAAGGCGAGACTCACAAATGAGATGATGTTACGGATAGCTCACGATTACATGCAGCGCATGGGCTTCAAGGACACACAGTACGTCATCGTCCGTCACCATGACCGCGACCACCCTCACCTTCACATCGTCATCAACCGCGTGAACAACGAGGGCAAGACCATCAGCGACAAGAACGACCGCGACCGGGGAAAGGATATCTGCCTCTATCTTACGAAGAAGTACGGCCTCCATATCGCCGCAGGTAAGGATCATGTGAAGCGTGACCGACTGCGTGGCGGTGACAAGACGAAGTACGAGATCTATGATGCAGTATGCGCCGTGCTCCCGAAGTGCAAGAACTGGGACGAGTTGCAGAAAGCCCTTCTTCATTATGGTGTCGAGGTCGAGTTCAAGTATCGCAGTGGCTCTCTTGACGTTCAAGGCGTGAAGTTCATTAAGGACGGTATTGCCTTCAGTGGGTCTAAGGTTGACCGGAATCTCAGCTACTCCAAGCTATCCCGGAGGCTGGAAGCAAATCTGATGGCTGCTACGAAAAAAGAGGCTAAGACTACGAAGGTGGTCAAAGTCGTCAAGCACGCCAAGCCAACTCCTGCTCCGAAGTCGAAACTTGTTCACAAAGTGGTGCAGGTAACTGACGCAATGGGCAAAATCCTCAATCAGGATGTCTATGTTCCTGATACGGTCAGCGAAAGCGCCGAAAGTGACTATACCACTGAGGATGAGTACGCTGAGGAGAAGAAGTGGACTTGGGGACACGGATTCAAACGATAGTTTAACACTTTAATCTTTTTATAATCATGGTAGAAACCAAAATGACAAAGTCTGGACAGAATGTCCAGCAGCAAGGCGCACCAAATATGGGCGCAATGTATTTTGAGAACATTATGAACGCTATCAAAACAGGTAATAAAACCCTGCTTGATGCTATCCGCAATCAGCAAGCACCTACAGTCACCGTGCCACCTCCCAAGGTGGAGGTGCACGGAGTGAGCAAGGAGGATGTTGAGACGATAGTCCGGAATGCCTTTGCAGAGCAGAAAGAGAAGTTTGTCAAGCTTGACAAAATTGACGAGATTGCGGCTACTCTGAATGATATCAAGGCTGCACAGAACTCGGTCTCCTATCTGGAACGCATCGCGAAGTTCATCTTCACGAAGCGGGCATTGGTTCTGTTCCTTGTGGGAGTGGCAACAGCCATTGCTTTCGGCAACCTGTACTATGACTATCGTCAGAAGTCAGACCGCCTTGACCGCATCGAGATTAGCGATCTCAAGTACCGCTATGTGCGAGCTGTTGGTTATGCCTCCCCACGGATGCTCTTCCAACTCGACAGTATCTGCAGCGAAGGCTCTTCTGAAGCTATGGATGCCATCCGCAACCGCATCGGCAAGTACGAACAGCGAGTGCGGGAGAAGTCCGATAGCATCGTCCATGCTGAGGAGGAGAAAAAGGCCCGCCTCTAACAGACTAACAAATGTGAGTGCTCGCATTGTAACAAGTGTGAGTACTCATACAATTCAAACAATCAAAATTAGATCATCATGAAAGTGTTACAAAACAAGATTATCGTCTTCGCCAACCAGAAAGGTGGCGTTGGCAAGTCAACATTCTGCATGCTTCTGGCCGACTACATGGCTTACTGGAATCTGCCAGTTACCGTTATCGACTCCGACATCCAGTCAACCATCACTGGCCAGCGCAACTATGACCTCTCGGTCAATACTGACAAACCGCCATACGATGTGCAGCAGTTTGACATCTGTGCGCCCGATGTGATGCAGCAGCTCATGGACAACGCGCGCAAGTCGGAAGGATTTGTGCTCTTCGATACTCCGGGCAACATCAAAGAGGATGGTATGGCAGTGATGCTCGGTAATGTCGACTACATCGTCTGTCCCTTCAAGTACCAGCGCAAGACCATTGCTTCGACTGAGACATTCATCAAAGTGGTTGAGCAACTCCGTAGCCTCAATCCCGAGATGAAGGCAAAACTCTTCTTTGTACCTAACTTCGTTGACCGTCGTATCGGCACGAAGGAGGAGTGGGAGTATTATAAAGAGGTGGATGCAGAGTTCTCCCGTCATGGTATGCTGACTCCAGAAGTCGGCTATCGTGCTATCATGGAGCGTGCGAACACCTTCATGCCCATCGTTGAAGAAAAGCATGCTGTGTATCCTGCTTTCAAGTTCATGACCGAGATTTTCCTCGGCAAGAAAGAGTATTCATTAAATTCAGATCACCATGGCAATTGAATTACCCAAGAACGGAATGGTTGGCGCTGTGAAGACTGCTCAGACTTCACCACCAGCCGAGGCTCCCAAGGAGGAGTCTACCGCCAATCAACAATCTGAGCCGGCTGGCAAGCCTTACGAGACCAAGCCACCTGCAATCAAAGGTGGCGATGTCAATGACAATGAGTTCGCAGTCTTCTGCCAGGGCATTGATAAGTACACAAAAATCCCTGAACACGGCGAAGGAGTCTGGATTACCAAGGACTTGAAACGTCGTCTTGATGCCATCAAGTTCCACTCAGGCAACAATCTCGGCATCCGTGCCCTTGTCAATGCAGCGCTCGAAGCCTTCCTCGATAGCCACGAGGCGGCGATAGCTGCAAAGTACTTTGGACAGTAGCGCTACGCTCGGCTCTAACAGGCTAACAAATGTGAGTGCTCGCATAGTAACAAATGTGAGTGCTTATCGGGCTCGCTTTCGCACTATCAGAAGTGCAAGGGTGAGTTTTTCTTGTATTGGGGTCAAGGGGGCATCCCCCTTGCAAGCGTCTTTTTGGCTTGTCGTCATGCTTCAGCAGGATGGCAGCCAAAAAGACATCTTGCCCGGTTTTCCTTTTGTCTTCAATATTGTCAATTAATCAGAGCGAGTTCCGAGCGAAGAATCTCCCGCAGAAACAGTGCGGGCAGGGAGCCGTAGTCATGACCATCGGCATTCCCTGCCCCATACCCTCTCCATGTTATTCATCTTTCTCTCATAATTTGTTGAGTGGAGGTCTGCTAATTCTTTGAACATGTTATTGGGTTTTCCCAATCTTCTTCAGCCTACTTCGAATGGCTCCTTCGTTTCTTCCGAACTTATTAGCCAGTTCACTGACAGACATGCCCTTGTCAAAATAATGGGCAAGAAGAACGTCGTCATCTTCAGTCCACGGTCTGTAGGCTTGCGGATGCTGCGTGCGAATCTGTTCTACTGAATAAGCTTTTTCGTTTTTGTCTTCAATATAAGGTTTGTTATTTGGCATTGCAGCCATGCTGGTACTTGCAGGAGCATGCGGCTTGATAGCTTCGATAAATCGCTCACCGAAGGTTTCTGCTTTGTTCTGTCCTACGCCCCATATCTGTGAGAAATGCTGAAGGTCGGTTGGCTTTTCTGCTGCAAGGGCATGGAGTGTCTTGTCGGAGAAGATGATATAAGCCGGTTTCTTTATTTCTTTGGAAATCTGAAGTCGCAGGTCTCGTAACTTTTCAAACAATGCAGAATCCTCCCATGGCACTTCTTCTATATTGACCGTTTGACTCTGGCGGCGTTTGGTTGGTCTGAATTCCTGATATGAAATAGTGGCCAGCTGCACATGCCTGCCCTTCAAAACTTCATGACCAAGCGCAGTTACCTTTAGATGCCGGTCTTCTTTGTAATTGATCTCTATGAATCCCATCTGCAGCATCTGCAAGAAATATTTGTACCAGTCGGAGGCGGGGATGTCCCGCCCCGCGCCGTAAGTCTTGATCTTGTCATAGCCTTTGCTGATGACATCAGCACTGGCAGAGGCGCGCAGAATGTCGAGGAGAAGGGTAAAGCCAATCTGCTCCTTGGTACGCATGATGGCTGACAATGCTTTCTGAACAATGATTGTCCCGTCAAAATGCGTAGGTGGATTGTTGCAGACATCGCAATTTCCACAGTCCTTATCGCTTGGTTCACCAAAATAGTTGAGTAGAATGCGCCGGCGGCATACTTGAGCCTCAGCATATTCCTTCATCCGGTTTAGTTTCTCCTGATCGATTTCTTGCTGTCCACTGTCATCTACAAACCGCTGAAGCGTCATCAGGTCACTGACATTGTAGAAAAGAATCGTCTCACTTGGCAGCCCATCACGACCGGCACGGCCTATTTCCTGATAGAAGCTCTCAATGCTTTTCGGAAGGTTGTAATGGACGATGAAGCGTACATTACTCTTGTCGATGCCCATGCCAAAGGCTACGGTTGCGCAGATTACAGGTGTACGGTCGTTGATGAAGTTGTCCTGGACCTTGTTTCTCTGTTCGGCTGTCAGTCCGGCATGATAGGCTTCGGCAACAATCCCTTCCCTGCGGAGGTCTTCGGCGAGCGCCTCGGTTGTCTTTCTTGCGAGGCAATAGATGATGCCACTCTCGTTTTGATGGCGGTAGATAAGATTGAGGATAGTTCTTAGCTTTTCTCTTTTCCGAAGTCCGGCTTTGACGTTGAGGCTGAGATTGGGACGGTCGAAAGACCCTACGAACATCTTCGGATTGTTCAGATGCAACTGCTCTACGATGTCGGCTTTGGTGATTTTGTCTGCCGTTGCTGTTAGCGCAATGATAGGTACATCCTTGAAGCGTTCCCTCAGAGACCCCAACTGAGTATATTCCGGTCGGAAATCATGTCCCCATTGGGAGATGCAATGTGCCTCGTCGATGGCTATCAGTGAGACTTTCTGTAAAGCCAGCCATTCGATGTCGGCCATTAATCTTTCGGGAGAAACATATAACAGCTTCAACTGGCCAGTGGCCATCTTCTCATAAATGGCCCGGTTAGCAGTTTCATCATTGTTACTGTTCAGAGCCTCTGCGGCAATGCCATTCATGCGCAGACCTTCCACCTGATCTTTCATCAGCGAAATGAGTGGAGAAACGACGATGGCGGTACCTTCCAACATCAAAGCCGGTATCTGGAAGCAAATGGATTTGCCTCCACCCGTGGGCATGAGAACGAGACAATCGCCTCCTTGCACTACATGGTTGATGATTTCTTCCTGTAGTGGGCGAAATGAAGAATATCCGAAATAGTTCTTCAATAGTTGGAGTGGTGTGTTGTTACTTTCAGCCATTCATTTTTATTTTATCCAGTTCTCTCATAAATGACGGGCGACGACGGTATAAGTTCCGAAATTCTGCCACAATATCGCTAACGAGGCTTTCAGTATGGTGAAGTTCCCGAAGCCGTTCAATGTTCCAACGGATGCGGCTATAATCGTCTTTCTTATTTGCATTTGTAGCCTCCTTCCGGATAACATCACCATAGAAATTGGCAACGTCTGGCTGAAGATCCTCAGGCAATTTGTTAGCGTAGGCAGCCAATACCTCAAGTTGAGAATAGCTGCCTGATTTCATGCTTAGAAGATAGTCATGGAGCGCTTTGAAGTCGCCCTCGGCAATGAGAATTTCTGCTTTGTCATCGTTTGAACTCCAAGGATCGAGAAAAGGCGTCTCGCTCATCAACTGCGTAAGATAACCTTTCCATTCAGAAGCGGGGATACGTTTTTTCAATTCGTGATAACAGTCTATGTCACCATGACAAGAAATAAACAGCCGTCGATAGGTCTTGGTGACGTCTTCCTCACGTTTCTGCTTCTTGTAGATTTCTATTTCCTTGCGCATCCACTGCCAACCGTTATAGTCCTCACCATTCTTGATAGCAAGTTCTAACAGTTCGATGGCCATGTCATAATCTTTAGCCTTCACGTATTTGTCGACGATGTAATCGCAGACCTTCTCCTTGCTGATATTCTCTTTGATGAATATTAGCGCTTCGTCCTTCCTCCCCATTGACATAAGAAGATTGTACTTTTGAATGATCAACTGCTCGACGGGACTCTTGTATCCGCCCTTGTTCAACATTTTTTCCACAGTAGCTAATGCTCGCTCTGGTGTTTCAGTCATGGCATTTATGCGCTCTGAAAGAGAGTCAATGTCGTAGAAACAATAGTCTCTCATCGCATCCCCATGGTCGGCAATGTCAGATAGTTCGTCAGCAACGTCCTCTTTGAAATCATCATCGGCATTGGGATGGTTCACAGCCTTGTCGATAATGTCTCCAGCCTCCTCACAAGCATCGCCGAAGGCTATGCCCTCATCGTCATACGAGAAGGCTCCTTCGGTAAAGTTGTCGGCGAAACTGCTTAGCCATTGCAATGCCATGCCTGCTGCCTTGTGGATCAGCCCTTTCTCCAAAGCACGATGTGCTTTGTCGAAGAGATCGTTGACGCCGTGCATGATGCCATACCAATCTGTATCATTATATAGACTATAGCGTCCGCCTGATGGTCGTTCCAGGGTGAACAAGTCCTCTACTTCTTGGCGAATCTCAAAATCGTAATCAGCCATGAGCTTACTATTCAAGAAGTCAGCAAAGGCCTTGGCAAAGGCCTTGTCTTTCTTGGAATATTCCACAAGATATTCAGAGAGTTGCTCACCATTCAATTGGGAGATTAACTCTTGAAGTTTACTTTTTCTAGCCATTCGGTTTTGGTATTAAGATTGGTATTCATTCAGTCTTAGTCTTATCGTTTCAATGATCCGGAGAAAATCCCAGATTCGTTTGCGTGCCTCTTGGATGTGAAACTCATAAGGGTCGAAATCTTCTGGCAGCCAGTCAACGAAACTGGAAAATTCTTCGTCTTCGGGATCGTTTAGTACCTGGAGCATGTGCTCATATCCCCCCATGCCTCCAACATCATCTGGGGGACAACTGTTTTTCCCACCCGTGATATAGTAGTCAGGCTCTATGGGGCGACCATTTCTCTGGGTATATCTATGGACTTCCCTTAACGTTAATGTATGCTGGAAATCATCGCCAAGGTCGTAGGTGTAGGTCATCTTGTCACCTTTCTTCTTCAGCAGGTCACCCAATGTGAAGTCATTGAAGTCGTAGTACTCCCTGTTTAGCCCTTCATCATCATAATATTCTTTTGAAGAGGTGCTCACATAATCTATGTCATCTTTGGTGAATTCATGCTGATGATACCCTAACCATCCCATTGTGCGAACCAACAGATCAGCGAGGTAGCTCAGCCGGATGTTTGAAGGACACTCGATATCACGATAGATCTTTATCGGCGAGTCATCTAACTCTAACCTAAGTACATATCGCTTCTGAGGTTTCTTCTCATCGTATATGGTAGGCAGAACCTTAGCCATATCAACCTTTATTGTTTTGCTTATCGTTCTCATCGCTTCTTATTTTGTTGTAACCTTTAATGCCCAGCCGCCTTTGAGGGACACTATTATTTCTGTTGAAGTTTGTCTTGCAGCCATTTAATTGCCTTGTCGGTCAGTCGGTACATCTGCTTAGGATGCCGAGGTGAATCGGGGAATTTCCTCTCAATGGCACCGTCTATGAGAGCTGGCGTGACATAGTTTTCGCGGAATCTTTTTCTGCTTGTTAGATCACACACTTGCATCATCTCTGGGATAGTCATATAATCCGCCCCCATACTTTCAACCAACTTAATAATTTGGATGGTGCTTGGATGGTACTTGGATGGTACTTGGTCGGTACTTGGGTCGGTACTTGGGTCGTACTTGGGTCGTACTTGGGTCGTACTTGGGTCCTTTTGTTGCTGAACTTGGGTCGTGCTTGGGTCGTGCTTAGGTCCTTTCTCGTCGCTGTTTTTATTATCAAGAACAGCTTCCTGACCTTTGTAGCCTTCGTGAACAGGCAAGAATACTTCCATAAAGGTGCGGCCGTCATCGGTAATGATGGTGGCTCGCGGCGAGCCATTCTCCTGCATGGCTGCTTGGATAGTTGGTATGCCCGTAGCTCGGCCTTCGGTGAGGTCGAGCTCCTTTAAGAAGTCACCAAGCCGACGGTTGCGGTATCTTCGGGAACGGAGCACATCGCCTTTGTCAATGGCTTCTTTCGAGATGGATCTGTCGGGACCTGGAATACTGGTCACTGTGATGCCATCGGGCTCTACGGTAATCGTAACTGGCTCATACTGAGAATAATCTCTATGATAGTAAGCGTTTGTGATGGTCTCTTCCAGAGCTTGGATAGGATAGTTGAAATAGCGGAGACTCTCAGCGCGGTCTGGAAGTTTGACCACGAACTCACGCAGGACGTTGCTCTTCAAGTAGGAGAGGGCATCGCCAATCAACTGCGAAACACTTCCGTGGAGAATCGTCTCGCTGAAATTGTCCGGATCATTCACCCGACCTTTGGGGAAGATGACTATCTCTGTCTGAGTGTAAGGGAAGAATTTCTCTGGATGGTCGCAAAACATCATGGCAGCTACATTCCTCAGAATGCGGTTCTCTGTTGGTCCCTCATAGAGATCCATCTGCTCCATCGTCTCTTGCAGGGACTGCTGCAAGAGAGATTTTGCAAGTCTGCTGCCCACTTTGACGAGATAGTCACGAAGGAGAACAACCGATATGTCGTCCAGAGTGATCCTTGGATTGGGTTGCTCATCGAAAGGACCATGACTTGCAAGCTGCATCAGTTCGTCATGCACTTCGCCTTTGGCAACGATGCTGCTGGAGCCTTCTCTAATATAAAAGGTGGACTTCTTCTCCTTAGCAGTGACATTGGCTGGGACTGCATAAGGACGGTTTAGTCCAGCAGGCACCCAGATAACGAAGACTTGTTTGCCGTCGACTTCTTCAATAGAGGTGCGAGGCAGGTAGTAGGGCGAAATCATGTTGTTGAAACCCACCATCTGCTTCTGGATCTTGTCCAATTGCTCAACGGGAACACCCAAAACTGGCCGCTTGGCCAAGCCATGCTCATCCTGCTCCACACCTACGAGAATGTATCCGCCACCGAGGTTGTCGATGTCGTTTGCGAAAGCCGAGATGCTGTGATAGATGTCGTCAGGGTTCCAGCCGCGCTTGAACTCTATGCGATTGTCTTCCACCTTTCGCTTGTTCAGCAGGTCTTCTATATTTACTGGTAGTGCCATATTTATTGTCTTTTGAGGACTTCAATAGTAATTTATCTTTTATCAACTGAGAGCGCATTCTTAAGTTTGAACTTGGGGGGTACTTGGGGGGTACTTGGGGCATACTTGGGGCATACTTGGGGCATACTTGGGGGGTACCATTTAAAATGCCAGTTGTATAATGATGTACAAATGTAACACTTTTCTTTCAGAAGGACGGCTTATTTCAGCAATTTCATCAAAAGTGCCTGCATTTCTTCTTTCGACATGTTCTGTATGTCCTCCTTCTTCACGGAGCCCTCTTGACTGCTATCGCCCAGATTGAGTAACTTGTTGTTGTATTCGAATTGCTTATCGAGCGGGAAGGAGGCAAGGTAGAGTGCGGTAACCGACTTCTGTGTGGAGTGGCCCATGCATTCTGAGATGTACTGCATCTCAACGCCTGCGTTGCGGAGGTTGGTGGCGAACGAGTGACGCGCCCAAGTACCCGATACGGCTTCCTCCCATCCAAGCACTTCCTTGCAAAGTATCTGCAAGCGTTTACGCACATTCTGGTTCTCCATACGAGTGCGCTGACGTTTTTCTTCGTCGGTTACGGCTTCTTTCAGAATCTCAGGAAAGACTCGTTTGCCTTTCTTTGGCTCAGCAGCGATTTCATCCAGAATATTCTTCAGCGGTTCGATGATAGGAATGATCACCTCTGCACCATTCTCGCTTCGTCCAGCAGTCTTCTGTCGATTGAAGCGGAAGGCACGGCCATTGGTGGCGAAGTAATAATCATCATAGGTGAGCTCACCTTCATCGGCAAGGTTGAAACCGTTGCAGAGATATTGTACCAAGAATAGTCCTAATGAGAAGTTTACATTGGCAGTGAAGTCCTTCGGCCATTTGGCTGGGTATCGTTTCTCTTTGAACACCTTATACAATTCGGTCATCTTATCCACATCCAGGAACTCAGCCTTGCGAGTATTGCCTTTGGGGATAACGACGAGATCATTATCCCTACGGTTGGAGAATGGGTATTCAGCATTAGCAAGCAAACCACGCCGGACACATTCGTTCCATATAACTCGGCATGAGCGAAGGTAGATGCCACGTGTGGTGTCACCAATCTTACCGACGATTTGTCCATCCGGGGTCTTGACGCCGTTCTTCATGCCTTCATTCCATTCCTCCAGCAAAGCCTTGTCAATCTGGAAACCGACTACTTTGTTTTCGCCGAGAATCTTCTTGAACGACTTCAACGCGCACTCATAGCTCTCGCCGGTTGTGAAGCGGTCATGGGCTTTGAGATCATCAATGGTCTGCTGCCAGACAGAGATGAAAGACTCATCCGGCTCATCGGTGACACCTGTGATAGCAGACTTGATCATCTCCAGAGACAATGGGCGACCATTGCCAATTCCTCGGAGCAAGTTGCTATATTGCTCCAGTGTCGATAGCCATTTCTTCTTCTCAGTGTATTTCTCTGACTTGCTTTGACGAATGTTACAAATCTCCGAGAACTCCACCTCGCTGAAGTTGCCACCCAGATGGTGGTAGTAGCGCTGGCGATTGATGTTGAAGCGCAAGGACAACGGGAACTTCACCCTGTCTTTCTTGTTTGTGCGCTTATCCAACGTAATTGCCATCGTGCAGTTACGCTCAATCTGATTGCCGAATGATGTAGTCAGTTTTACAGCCATATTCTATTATCGTTAATTTTCAATTTTGCTTGCGAACACATGCGAACACGCCAAGCCGTTAATATCAAACCTCATTTATTGCTATCCGAAAGCCATGAAGCGGAATCTCGCGAACACGTCGCGAACACACGAGGCTTCGGTTATAGGATATTTTGGAGTGTCTTTAAGTTTCACAAAGATACTAACTATTTGGAAACTAAACAAATAAAAATCAGCTAAATATCGTTAAATATTTTCATGTCGGATTCATAATCCGGAGGTCGTGGGATCGTGACCCACCCCCGCTACATTGAAAATCAAGGAGTTACGTTCAAAACGCAGCTCCTTAATTTTTTATATGGGAAAACAATGGGAAAACACCGCCCGTTTGAAAACACCATAATACGCAGTGAAGTATCACCACTTTTCCTCCTTCCTCCACGCTATCATAGAAAATCACAGTGCGTCAACATAGGCGCTTTTTGGGCAGTGGGAAAACAATGGGAAAACAAATAACTAACAAGGAAGGGTATCCTAGAAGAATATCCTCCCTTGTCGATCAAGACCGGGCGACCTTTTCAGAACAAGTTCAAGAACTTGCGCATGGCAGACGAGCCAGCTATGCCGCCGCCTATTCCGCCAATGATGCCGCCTATCACGGTTCCGACACCCGGGCACAGTGCAGTGCCGATGGCAGCTCCGGCAGTCCAACCACCTGTGCCAGCAGCAATACCAGCACCATTGGTTGCGACGTCCTTTCCGAACTCGGCTGCGCTCTTCTTGCCGCGGATCACCTTTATAGCTCCGGGTATTGATGTCACGGCCAGAGTTACTGTACCCGTCACAGCATTGCTGCTGAGTCCACGTACGAGGACGTTCTTGGCGGCGCCACCTGCTATCTGCTGGCCAGCGAAGCCACTGGCAAGTTTCTCAACGCACTTGGCACCCAACTCGGTCTTGCAGACAGCCTTCACAGCGTTGTTGGCCCCACGCTCTATTGCTGCAAGAGCGTTTCGACCTGCCGTTGTACGCAGTATCTGGGAACTGGTGACTCCAGAGACCAAAGCCTCTCCACCTACCTTTGCTGCATTCTTGCCTGCCTGCTTCATGGCTTCTTTCGGCGAAGCGCCATGAGCTACGGCGTAGGCAGCACCAATGATGAGGGACAATCCCGCAGCAGAAGCACAGCCCACGGCCTGCGTTTTCACGTCGAAGACTATTGAGTCGATGTTGCCCGCCTTGGCGACACGCAGAGCCTGGTCGTAGGTGCATGAGCCTTTCTTCACGATGTTAGTCGCTTCGGCAGGATCGCTTACACCAGGAACCTCTCCTGCTGCTATTCGCTCTCGCATCAGACGTACGCACTCCTCGTATTGGTCCTTCGGCACCTCAAGCTTCTGTCCGGAGTAGCGATAGCCGTTCCCGTCGAATGCTGCGGCGACCGTTCTCTGCGGAGTCTGACAGTACTTGGTCTGTATGGGCTGACCATTGACGATGCGGTCTGGTCCGTTGAGACTGTTGTCGCGGCCGACCTGGTCGACTGTGCGTCCATGCCAGCGGTCGTTCTGAGCGTTGACATCCTCCGCAGCGAATCCGTGTCCGCCTATCGGGTTGTGGTACTTACGGAACTGAGTCCCGTTCAGAGCTTTGCTGTTTTGCGCGGCAGTATAGCCACGCATCCCATTGTTTCCACACTTAGCGTTTCCGCCGTTTACACTCTCAATGTTCTTCTTTTCCATTTTGTTTCGGAATTAGAACCTGGGCTTCAGTTGCTCCGCAGTGTCATTGCCCAAGTGGCACACAGAGGTGACTCCTGGTGGAGTCGATACATTAATATATAATATAAAGAGAGTATAAGTTCATTTACTCATAGAGGGAGAAGTCCATACGGTGCCTGTTCGAATAACGTTAACTAAAAGAGGAACTTGGTTATTAAGGGGGAGTCGTAGAAAATTCCAGTTCGGAGGTACTTTTTGTATTGAGATTGATAAAAAAAGCGGTAAGATAATAAGTCTTAGTCATGGCAAATAAAAAAGAAATCTGTCTTGCAATATTATTAGTAACACACTATGATATACATGAATAACATTCAACTTAAAAAGATACTATTCTATGGTGCTTCAGGCATCATCTGTCTTCTCTTGTTTATCTTTAGTTTTAAGGATTCAAACGATTATGAGACTTATAAACAAGCATGTTACTCAAGTGCGTTCAATGCCAAAGTAACAAGAATAAAAAAGAATCGTGATTATTATATTACTGGAGAAGATGCAAGGGGGGAAAACACTGAATTTGAAGTGTACGATGTCTGGAACCTAAAAGGACTTCAGGTTGGTGATAGCATTGTCAAGCACAAAGGGGAATGGAAAATAAAAATAGTAAAAAAGGATACAACACTTTATGTGGAACCTGAATTTCCTGTCCAATGATAGTAGAAAAGTAAAGTCAACGAGGACGTTAATTAACCGTACAGCTTGATAATTTTTCGCAGTTAATTTTTCATTCATCTATACCTTGCCTACACCTCACCTACACCAATTCGTTAGGAGCTGCCTTGTGAAGGGGCTCCTCGGCCAAGTAATAGGACATTCAAGCAGTCTATGGTGTAGGTGGGGTGTAGATGACCTGAAGAGATTGAAGAACGGCAAGCATTTCATCAAGGACGGGCATCTCTTCGTCAACATCCAGGATGCCCAGGGAAAGACTGAGGATGAAGCCGTCATTGAATATCACAAGAAGATGATTGATATTCAGATTCCTCTGAACATGCCGGAGACCTATGGCTACACGCCTGTAGAAGATCTTCCGGCAGTTGACTTCAACGTTGAGAAGGATATTGCCAAGGTTCCCGGAGTCAAGGTGCAGTCGTATGTCACGGCTAACCCGGGCGAGTTCGTCATGTTTTTCCCTCAGGACGGTCATGCACCATGCATTGCCAATGGCACGTTGCACAAGGCGATATTCAAAGTAGAGGTTGAGTAGTATCCCAACCTACGACATCCTCCACCCCATCGCCGACAACCTTAATCTCATGGCTACCCACCGGGAGAACGACAGGGCGGAAGGTCCAGATTACGCCCGAGGGATCATCGCACTGCGGTAGCGTCTGTACCCATTTGCCGTCGATCCAAAGCTGCAATGAGCTGGCATTGCTGTAGACCTTCACGGTGTAAGGCTTATTCGCATACAACTTCTTCAATCTCCGCCCGGTGATATACACGGTCTTGACCTGATGATTCCACAATGCCTTATAGAGATAGAAGACATCTTTCTTCACCTTGCGGTCTCTTGTCACGAGACCCTTATCGTTGATGTATTTCTTATTCTCGTCTGTTGTGAAATGGATGCCATCATCAGAGTCCATGAATCCTTCCTGGCGCGCTGCGACGGGGAAGTCGAAGAGTACCCATGCCGATGTGAAGTTCAGAAACGGCATATTGAGAATCTGCCGCACATGCTCCTCATGCACGAGGTTGCCAAGCTCCTCAAAATGATACTTATCGTCAGCACGCAGCTTGTTCATATCCGTCTCCGTTGTATGACAGAAGGGATCGATGCCAGCGCCATATTCAGATAGATTGCAGACAGGGTGTTTCTGATGGACCGCTGCCATATCCTCAAAAACATGAGCCGGGATTGCTTTCTGATAATACCATCCGTTATAACGGTTCTCAGAGAAGAAGTCTCCCTTCAAACCGGCGTAACCTTCACGCCCGTAGAGACTGCAGTCGGTGACGCCTACGAGGCGCTGCGGGTCGAGGCTCTTGGCATAGTCGTAGAGACGCGCTGTCTCACTGACCACTCGCTGGCAGTCGATCGGTCCTTGGAAGTGGTCATTGTTGCCCCAGTTGTCTATCTCGTTCCACATGCCCCAGAACACGATAGATGGGTGATTATATAAGGATGTAATCATCTCCTTCATCTGTTGATGGATATTGCAGAAATACTCCTTCTGTGCATGAGTTCCACAGACGTCAACCCAGGGTATTTCGGTCTGAACGATGATGCCTAAAGAGTCGCAGAGCTTGTATTCGTAGTCTCGGTGCGGATAGTGGGCGAGCCGGAGGAAGTTGCAGCCGAGTTCTTGGATGATCTGATAGTCTCTGTCGATATCCGTTTTCGTGACTGCAGATGCCTCTCCGGCCATATCCTGATGCTCAGCCACACCACGCAGCGGATAAGGATAACCATTGAGCAGGAAGCCTTTGTCTGCAGTAACCTGATAGAAACGATAACCAATCTTCGTACGTACCTCATCAAGGACAGTACCTTTCTTATCCTTCAAAGTAATGATGGCTTTATAGAGGTAAGGATCCTTGACACCGTTCCACAGATGGGGATGGGCAACTGTGAACTGATCTGATACAGTTAAAAGTTGGCTTCCCACAGCGACTTGGTAAGGAACAGCATGAGAATAAACCTGATTACCTTCGGCATCGAGCAATGAGAAAACGACAGTCACTTTACTTTTTCGTCCGGTGCTATTGCCGAGCTGCGCGGTCATGACCGTCGTTGCCTCGTCCTCACTGACCTTGGGGGTCACGACATGGAGCCGGTAGAACCCTGTCTTCTCGGGAGAGAAGAAGACCGAACTCATCTTCAAAAGAAGTGCCGGGTTATGCAGCCCTCCATTCTTGTTGAAATCGGAGTTGACGGGGATGAGGTCGACATCCTCATGGTTATCACACGTCACCGTGACCGTGTTCTCCCCCTCATGCACATGCCCGTTGAGCGTCACCCAGAAAGGCGTGTATCCGCCACGATGGTGAATGACTGGCTGATTATTGACTAAGACCGTGGCTTGTTGGGCAGCACCTTCGAACAACAGCATCAGCGGTCGTTTCAAATCAGCTTTGCTCAAGGAGATTACCTTCTTATAATATCCCTTTCCGCGATAATATTTTGGCGAGTGTCCGTCGATAGCATTATAAGAGTGTGGAATGGTGACGGATTGCCAATGGATGCTGTCGAGGCTGAACACCCAGTCTGTCAGATTGATAGTCTGGGTTCCAAGATTCTGCCCTTTCAAGGAGACAGCGCACGACAACAATAATAAAAGCAGCATAATAGTATTTTTCTTCATCGTATATATTGCTTCATAGTTTTTTCTTTATCAAACGGGGACACAACAGCTTTATTGCCATTTGCCAAGCCATATGAGGGTTCTATCAATAAGGCACCTTATCTGGAATATCAAGTGACCGCTTCCGCCTCTGAACTCCTCACTCTATCTCTGTGACGTAGGCAAACCGATGCGCAATGATCGCACCCTAATTTATTTTGTTCTCCAACTGCAGCACTCTGTCTTGCTCCACACTCAGCACGCCTTTCACTTTCCTCAGGGTTGACATCACTGTATAGATATTGCCATCCTGTGGAAAAGAGGCGGCAATGCCATTGAAGTTCTTGTAATCGTAGAGGATGTTGCCTTTCAACTTCTTGACAGTCTTCAATAGGTCTTTCTTGCCGATTGCCGAATCATAGAAGACGATGAGGATATGAGAATAAGACGACACCGTATCAGTGCAGACCGTGTTCTTGCGTGGGCATTGGACAGAGCCCTGAGCATTGGGAAGCATAAGTTGCAATGCTGAGAACCTGTTTGGGATATTCTGCTTGATCTTGTTCATCAAGCTCTGCGGATAAACCGGATGGTTCTTGATCCAAGAATCGACAAGAGAGAAGAACTCGGGGCTGTGATGATTGCCTAGAAGCGCACCACACCAATAACCGGGGAAGAAGATGTCGCTCGACTGCTGAATCGGCAATAACGCATCCAGCCCTGGATGAATATACCTTAAGCAGAACGGCTCACGCGTCTCATCACAGAGCAACGACAGCATCGTGCGCGCCCAGGGCTCCACCGTACGGCCCGACTTGGGAATGAGACTCTCGAAGAGACGCTGCTGCTCCAATGTATCTGGTGTGCAGGCGCGAGAGATAAATTCGAACTCACGACGATCATCCTCCGTCTTCAAGCGGGCCCGCTGTGACTGAAGAATTTTCTGCCATTGGTCAGGCTTCATGATTGCTAAATGATAGCTCATGCGCGTATAGTCCTGGTCATTGAGCAACGTGTCTCGCTTCGACTGCCAAATCTGATACAACGTGTCGACAAGCGCTGGAGAAGTAACGTTCAGAGACAACGAGCGCATCAGTTGCTTACGAACGGAGGGAAGCGGATGATTTCGCGACAACTCAAACATCGTCTGCTCACACTCCTCGCGAGTAGCCTCCGGCGCGTAGAAATGAACGGAAGCCAACTGCGAACAAAGCGTAGAAGCTATGAGCGGATTCTTACATAGCGAAAGCGACTGACTGAGCACATGAGCCATCTGCTCATGGCTGATCTTACCCTTCAAATAATTCTCATAAAGACTAAGTATCACGCTGTAAGCCGACACCTCTTTATTAATACTGCTCTTCGGCGACTCGCCTAGCAGGGCCTTCTCCAAGAAATGGATGTTGCTACTAAGTTCTTTCCCATCCGTAAAGATAAACTGTCCATATCCTCTGCCATCAAGATTGGGAATGATATACTTCACACTACCTTTGATTGGAATCGTGATCTCTGGCTTACCAAGGGTGATAGCTAAGCGATGGATACTGTCGCCCTGCGCGATTCCGAAACTGATATTCTGCGGCCAAGCAAGTCCACGATTGTAAGGATCCGTCTGATGAATCGTGAGGCGATGATGCTGATAGTTCCATGTAATCGTAGGTAGGCCCTTCTCTTTCACCCAGTCGTGGGAGAAGTCTTTCAGATGGGCCTCCAGAGCCTCGTTATCGAGAATATCAATGAGATCATCCCACGTTGCATTGCCGTAGCTGAACCTCCTGAGATATTGCTGTAAGCCTTTACGAAAGCGTTCTTCACTCATTTGCTCCTCAAGCTTGCTCATCATGATAGGTGCCTTATCATAGATGATGTTGCCATAGAGCAGGCCTGCATTCATCAGATTATCAAGTGGCTGATGGATAGGATGCGTACCATCGGTACGATCCGTGCTCAGCGCGTAAGGATAATAATTCTTGAGGAAGTTGAGGTCATGGTTGATATTGGGAAACTGTTCACGCGAGATCTTCGAAGCCATGAAGTTGGCAAAGACCTCCTTCGTCCACACATCATTGAACCAGCGCATCGTAACGAGGTCGCCAAACCACATGTGGGAAGTCTCATGGGCGATAAGGTTCAAGCGAACCATTTCTTCATCGGGTGTAGGATTGGGTCCAAGAAAGATCTCGCGATCCGTAAACTGGATAGCTCCCGGATGCTCCATGCCACCAAACTGATAACCCGGCAAGACAACAAATCCATACTTCTGAAACGGGAAAGGAATGCCGGTGTACTTTTCGAGCCAACGGAGCGACAAGGCGGCCTCATCAAAACATTTGTCTAGCTGCGCCACCTTCTTCGGGTCTGTCTCCCGGTAGAGTGCCGTCATCCTGCGGCCATCGCGCACGACGCTCTTCTCCTGAAACTTTCCTGCCACGAAAGAGAAGAGATAGGTCGGCATCGGCTTGCTCCAAGGATAAGCGGAGAAACGCATATCACACTCCACCCCCGTCGTATCAGCATCTGCATAGGTCATCGTGCGCCAGTTGTCAGGATAACTGAGTGTGAGTTTGAACTGCGCCTTCAGATCAGGCTGATCGAAGCAAGGAAAAGCAGAGCGCGCATTGCCCGGCACGAAGAGGGTATACATATAATCGGAATGCCGGTTAAGCGCTTTGTCGGTACTGACGAAACCGAGATAGACCTCATTGTGCCCCTGCCGCAACAGCTCTTTCGGCAAGAGGATATGTTCATTGCTGTAGGCGGGTGAGCAAACCTTACCATTGATGATGCACCACTGGTTGTCAACACCTCTCACCTGACCTAAGAAGTCGATAGGAAGGTCCCGGTCACCTTTGTAATCGAAAGAGACCGTCTCCTCGCCACGGATACTGTCTTCATAAACAATTCCAAAGGCGAGATCATAACGAACATTACTGACAGTGGCTGCACGATATTCAGCCAACTGTCGGCTTACTCCTTTCTCTACAGGCTGCGAGAAAGCTGAGCGTGCAATGATGCACAATAAGATTAACAGTACGATTCCTTGTTTCATGTTGCAAAGATACAACTTTTTTCTGATTGTTCGGCGTTCGACAAACAATCGTTTGACGTTCGACAAACAATCGTTTGACGTTCGACAAACAATCGTTCGACGTTCGACAAACAATCGTTCGACGTTCGACAAACAATGACGATTCAAGTTAAATCGCATCGAGATTTAACTTGAATCGAGCCGCGATTACGCTGATATCGCTGTGCGATTACAGTTAATAATTAATAAATCATAGCACAATAAGGATATTTGCAAGTATACTTTAAAATATTCTTGCTATATTTGCAAGTATACTTTAAAATAATTCCAAATGGATAAGCAAATCATCAAACAAGTCATTGGTGAATACCAATCGAAGATACGTGGAGTATCTTTGACAGAGCGACCGATGACTTTCGATGGAGCTGCCAACTATGTGCTCGTAGGCGTAAGACGGGCAGGGAAATCATATCTGCTTTATCAAGATATTAAGAAGCAACTGAAAGAAGGAGCAATAGATCCCAATGGATTTCTCTATATCAACTTTGAAGATGAGCGTATAGCTGACATGAGTGCCATGGAACTAAATATCTTCATTGACAGCTATAAAGAAATGTATGGTGATAAGGAGCCATTGATTTATCTTGACGAGATACAGAATGTAGATGGATGGGAGAAGTTTGCACGCAGACTCGCCGATCAGAAATACCGCGTAATGATTACAGGCAGTAATGCCAAGATGCTTAGCAGAGAAATAGCCTCTACATTGGGTGGTCGCTTCATTCCCCGTCAGGTAGATCCATTCTCTTTCTCCGACTTCCTGCACTATAAAGGCATTGAGCTGAATCAAGGCTGGGAATATGACCCGACGGAGAAGACCGTAGTTTACCGAGCTTTCGAAGATTACTTCTATTATGGTGGTTTTGCCGAAGGCTTTAACATGGCTGACCAAAAGGAGTATCTGAACAGTTTGTATCAGAAGATTCTGATGGGTGACATTGTGGAACGGAACAAGATACGTAACTCGCGTGTTTTCCGCCTTCTCGGTAAGAAACTGGCGCAGAGCGTCATGCAGCCCACAGCCCTTACCCGGTTACGGCATATCATCGAATCGGCAGGCGACAGAATCAGTCTGCCAGTGCTAAAGGATTATCTCGAATACATGACGGATGCATACCTAATCTTTGGTATTCCCAACTTGGTCTCTCCACTTTCAGACCAGGAAACGGTGAAGAAACGTTACTTTGTCGACAATGGCATTCTAAACCTATTCCTCTTTCAAGGTGAGACACAATTGTTGGAGAATCTTGTTGCTATCAATCTGAACCGGAAATTCAGGAACAATGACGAGGAGCTTCGTCTCTTCTATTACAGCAAAAATATTGAGATTGACTTTGTAGTCCCGGAGATTAAAATGGCCTACCAGGTATGCTATAATATCCACAAGGACCAGGCAACGTACGACCGCGAGACAGGTTCTCTGCTGTCGTTTCTTTCTGCGTTTCCCGACTATCAAGGCACTATCATCTCATATGATGATGATGAGACTTTAGAAATAAAGGGAAAGTCTATAGAGGTTATACCAGTATGGAAATGGATGTGCAAGGAATTTTGATAAAAAACACATGATTTATTGTCGGTAACAAGAAAATATCATAACTTTGCAAAAAAGACGATAATATCTCGATTTTACGATGGATACATCTTTAAATCTAAGCATAACTGAGAATTCTATTCTCAATGCTATTTGGACGTTGATATCCAATACTCTTTGTAAGCAATAAAAATGTCAAAGATAAATTTTTTAAGAGGCTACCTCCAAAAATGTAATGGACTGCTGCACGAAGTTCATGATAGAGATAAGATTCCTATGGCTACGTTGTGGCTTGATAGTGTCTGGGCTCTTTTGCGTTATGGATGCACCATAACACATTATACTCATGGAGGCTTCTACAAATTGAGAGATTTTGAGCGTAAGAAGGTCGTTACCTTTCGGCGTTTTAAGCAGCTGCAAAAACTTAACGATCCCAAGTTTATTCCTTTCCTAAGAGATAAGGATAAGTTCAATGTTCATTTTGCCCAATTTGTTCATAGGGAATGGCTTAAAATGTCTTCAACTACTTTAGAAAAGTTCGAAGACTTTTGCCAGAGACATGACAAGATAGTCATAAAACCGCTCGACGGAATGGAAGGACGAGGTGTTCACATACTATCTGTATCCTCTGTCGACTCATTAGAGATTCTTTACGATAAACTAAGAAAGCAGAACGTGCTTATCGAAGAGGTTGTAAAGCAACATCCTCAGATGGTGTTTGGGAATAAGTCAGTTAATACAATCCGAGTAATGTCTGTAATGGACAAGAACAGCGGAGAAGTACATGTATACCGCTGCGATCTTCGTGCAGGCGTTGGAGATTCTGCTGTTGATAACTTCAATAATGGAGGTTGTGCTTATCAAATAGACATTACCACCGGAAGAGTCTGTTCTTTAGGCAAATTCTATAACCGTGCATGGGGGGGGGTAATCTTTCACCCTGGTACAGAGATATGTATGCTTGGTTATCCTATCCCCAATTGGTCTCAAGTTATTGACGGATGCAAACGAGCCCACAAGCTCTTGCCTCAATGTCGCTTAATTGCATGGGATGTAGCCATAACAGACGAAGGCATTGAGTTGATAGAAGGAAATCATGATGGTGATTACGATCTGTTAGAGTTTTTTGGTGACCATGGTTATTGGCCTTTATTGAAAAGGTATCTATGAATTATATATTAGGATTAAAGAAATACGTTCACGAGCTATCATCTTTCGCAGAAAGCAATAATCTCAAGAAGAGCATTATTGTAACTGATGGGATATGGTCATGGCTGAGATATGGCTGTGTCCTTAATCAGTTTACAGATGGATGCTTCTATGAGCGAAAAGGCTTTGAGCGTAAACGAATTCTAACTTACAGGCGGTGGGAGAAACTAATCTCTACCTCTAATTCTAAGGATTATATTCACATCCTTCAAAACAAAGCAACCTTTAATACATTTTATGCAGACTATATAGGGCGAGAATGGCTTGATAGCAAAAAAATGCGTATTGATGACTTTGCCAGATTTATGGAAAGGCATGATGGCCAAGCAATCGTAAAGCCTGTAGCAGATAACGAAGGTCATGGAGTGAGATTGATTAAAGCAAACAAGGGAAACATAGCTGACCTTTTCCAGAAACTATCGAAGGAAGAAGTTCTGATAGAAGAACGTTTACACCAACATCCTTTGATGAGGTTTGGAGCTAAATCAGTGAACACAATACGTGCCTATACCGTATATGACAAAAGAACAGGTAAGGCTTATCTGCTAAAAACTACGCTCAGAGTAGGCATCGGTAATGCTATTGTCGATAACAGTCATTCAGGCGGCATTTCTTATGAAGTGAATCTTGAATCAGGAAGGATTGTATCAAAAGGATGGTCACATCGTCTATCCAATGTTATGATCCATCCAGGTACCGATATCTGCATGTTAGGATACGAAATACCTCATTGGAAAGAGGTTATAGAACTTGTAGAAAAAGCTGCAAGGATGTTACCTCAAGTAAGATTTATAGGATGGGATGTAGCTATTATGCCAGATCGTCCCGTCTTGATAGAAGGTAATCATGATCCAGACCTTGATCTTCTCGAATTTGTAGGATCGTATGGCTATTATAACCAAATAATGCAGCATCTTTCATAATATGGAATACATCACATTAAATAATGGCGTGAGAATGCCTCAACTTGGGCTTGGTACATTTCTCATACCTGAGGAAAATTTGAGCCGTACTATAGGTGAGGCTTATGCATTAGGTTACAGGCAGTTTGATACTGCTTGGAGGTATCATAATGAGCGTAGTATTGCACAGGCTTTGAAAAACAATGGGATTAAGCGCGAAGATGTCTTTATTACAACCAAGGTGAATGCTGATGGCTTGTATTTAAAAGACTATCAATACGGATTACACAGCATCTTTAATATTCGCAACTTCAAGAGCATAAAGAAACTAATACAAGAATCGTTTGATAATCTTCAGACAGATTACATCGATTTGTTCCTCATCCATTGGCCTTGGCCCATGTGTGCAAAAATGTGGAAGGAACTGGAAAAGTTGTATAAATCAGGTAGAATCAGAGCTATAGGAGTAAGTAACTTTTTACCACCACATATTGAATATCTTAAGCGTTGTTCTGATATAGTGCCAGCGGTTAACCAGATAGAGATTAGTCCGTTGAACACCCAGAAAGAAACTATCAGATACTGTCAAGAACGTGGTATCGCCGTTGAAGCTATGTCTACGTTTAGTCATTATCGGTCTAATGAGCCACGTAAAGAAATAATAGACTCTCCTTTATTGAAAAAAATAGCCGACAACCATGGCAAGAGTACGGTTCAAGTGGTATTGCGCTGGATGTTACAACAAGGAATAATAATGATTCCCAAGACATGGAATAGCACATACCTTAGAGAAAACATAGATATCTTCGACTTTCAACTTAGCGATGAAGAGATGGGAGAAATCGATACTATGGATTTGGGGAGATGTCTTAATTATATACCCTATGGAGAACGGCATTGGCTTCCTAAAGATTTGCAAAAATGGGAAGGGTTTGACAAGTGGGAGAAGTTATATTCCCCTCATCCATCAATGATTCATAGAATATTACATATATAATACTGGATAATATATGAAGACAGTTGTAGTTTTTGGTGCAACCGGAAATTTAGGAGCACCTGTCAGTGTAAAGCTGAAAGAGGATGGTTATGATGTCATCGCAGTCGGTGGCAGAAAGGATGACCATGGCTTCTTTGCAGAAAAAGGAATGAAGTATTATTCTGTCAATATTAAAGACAAGGAGACCTTCGCAGCATTAGACGAGATTGGAGACGTGTATGCTGTGTGTCATTTTGCCGGCAGCCTGCCCTCGAGGTATGCTTACGATCCTCAAGACCTAATAGAGTCGATCACTGTCGGGACTCTCAATGTCCTGCAGTTTATGTTGAAGCATAACTGTAAAAAGATTATCTTCCCCCAGACTCCTTACGACTTGGCTGATTATTTCTACAAGTTTAAGGATGGCGGCAAGTTAGAGGCTGACTTACCAAGAAGTTTCCCTAAGGATGGGGATCACTGTGTCTATACGATTGCGAAAGATGCAGCCGTAGATTTGATAGAACATTGCCATGCAGTCTATGGGTTCCAACGCTTTATCTTGAGATTCTTCACTATCTATGAATATCATCCCAATCCTTATCACTATGCCAATTTCAAGCGTAGAATGATGCCTTTCCGTATGCTTATGGATCGTGCGATGAATAGCCAGCCCATTGAGATCTGGGGCGACTGCAAGAAGAGAAAAGAAATGGTCTATATCAAGGATTTCGTTCAACTTGTGTCTAATTGTGTGGCCTCTGATATTGAAGGAGGGACCTACAATGTTGGCAACGGCTGGCAAGTCTCGCTAGAAGAACAAATAAAGGGCATCGTAGAGGTATTCTCTCCCAAGGATCATCCGTCTCAAATTACTTATGCTCCGGAGAAACCTGATCCTTTGGAGAACGCTTTCGACAGCAGTAAAACTTTCAAAGAGCTAAACTGGAAGCCCAAGTACTCCTATCTTGATCAATTAAAGGATTTCAAGAAAGAGATGGAAACTAATCCTTTTGAGAAGCTTTGGGGGAAGCCTGAGGACTATCATTTGAATGACAAGCGATAAAAGATGTATCAGCATTTTTTCAAACGAATACTGGATATTCTTATCTCTTTGACAGCCATTCTTTGTCTGTCACCACTTCTTATTATTGTTTCTGTGTGGCTTTATTTTGCCAATGAAGGAGCAGGAGTATTCTTTCTTCAGCCACGACCGGGATATAAAGGAAAAATCTTCAAGATTATCAAGTTCAAGACAATGAACGATAAAAAAGATTCAACAGGGAAACTCCTGCCGGATACACAGAGAATCACGAAGATAGGACGCTTCGTAAGGAATTCGTCTATCGATGAACTTCCACAGTTGTTCAATGTCTTGAAAGGGGACATGAGCCTGATCGGCCCACGACCTCTCTTGGTAAAATATCTTCCTTTGTACTCGAAGGAGCAGATGCGAAGACATGATGTAAGACCAGGAATAACGGGCTGGGCACAATGTCATGGACGAAATGCGGTATCATGGACTGAAAAGTTCAAACTAGACGTATGGTATGTTGATCACATCTCATTTCTAACAGACTTAAAGGTTATTTTTTACTCTATAAGAACTGTCTTAGGTCATAAGGGTATAGAAACAGCTAACAAGAATGTGACGGTTACAATGGAAGAATTCAATGGACACAATTAATAAATTTTCATCGATACATACTCCAGCCTTTATCCTTGACGAGAAGGAGGTTGTTCGAAACATCAACGGATTTAAGTCCGCGTTGGATTCTCTGTTTCCGCAAAATATTATAGGGTATTCGGTCAAGACCAATTCACTGCCATACTTGTTGCGTATCGTGAAGGAGCATGGCTGCAATGCGGAAGTGGTGTCTTATCACGAATACCAATTGGCGCTTGCGATGGGATTTCCTCTTGAGCGGATCATTTATAATGGGCCATTGAAGTCAAAGGAAACTTTTCTTGAGGCTATTAAAGGTGGTGCTATCGTTAATATTGAGAACTGGCGCGAGATTGAATGGCTTAAGGATCTGCCGAAAGATAAGAAATACGGTGTAGGCATACGTATTAATGTCAACATTTCTGCGGTCTCTCCCGAGGACGAAGCTTGTCCGGATGATGATAGCCGTTTTGGCTTCTCTTATGAGTCGGGAGATTTAAGGAAAGCGATAAACAAGATACAACAGTTGAGCAATGTTCGCTTAATGGGCATCCATAGTCATCGTGAGCCAAAGACGCGAAGTGTCAAGTTCTATTCGAGAGTGATAGAGTATGTTCAAAACATTATCTTAGAATATGGCCTTCAGTTAGATTATTGGGATCTTGGTGGCGGTTTCTTTGGCATAATGCCTAGTAAGCCGAGCTACCAAGAGTATGTTGATGCCTTTTATCATACTCTGCGTCCTGAACTAAGAAAACTCTGCATTATTGTAGAACCAGGCAATGCCATCGTGGCTTCGGGCTTCGATTATGTGATGGAGGTGATCGACGTTAAAGAACATGATAATAAAATTTATGTTTGTACGGATGGCACCCGAAATGATGTGGACCCGTTCTTTCATAAATCTAACTACTTCAAGGAATTCCTTGTTAATGATAATGAAAGGAGCATTGCAGATAAGATACAGATTGTAAGTGGATTGTCATGTCTGGAATATGACCGGCTCTTTGAGTTGCCTACAGGAAGTAATAGACTTCAGGCTGGCGACCGAATCATTTTTCATCGCGTCGGTGCTTATACGATGACATTGTCGCCTTTATTCATTCATTGTTTCCCCAATGTGTATTTGCAGAAAGAAGATAAGTATTCGTTGGTAAGAAAGGAATGGAGTGAAAAGCAACTTTTAGAAAATTCAATATATTAATCAAATGGATAATATTCTTTTTTGTAGCGTGGGAAGAAGATGTGCGCTATTAAAGGACTTCCGAGCAACAATGAAGGGATGTGGCAAACTTATTGCTACAGACTTAAGCCCAGTTGCCCCAGGATTGTTCTTTGCAGATGAAACCTATCTCGTACCGCGCATTGATGACCCTTCTTATTTCGGGAAGATACTTAACATCTGCGATAAAAGCAAGGTAAAGGCAATTACAACGCTGATAGACCCTGAGATAGAGATTCTTGCAAGTCATCGTGAGGAACTCTTGACAAAGGGCATCTTGCCACTTTGTCCGGCTCAGTGGACAGCTCATCTGTGTTTTAACAAGTATGAGATGTTCAAACATTTGAGAGATAAAGGCGTTAGGACGGTATTGACCTATGACTCTCTTGAAGGATTGAAGGAAGGACTTGAGTGTGGTGAAGTGAAATTCCCTGTTTTTATGAAACCAGTGTCAGGAAGCGGCAGCGTTGGCATTGGGAAAGTCAATAATTGGCAAGAGGCCGAGGAGAAGTTCAACGACGGGAAATACAAATATATCATCCAGGAACTGATGACAGGTGGAGATTGTGATGCCGATGTATATGTCGACTGCATCAGTCACAAGCCTGTTGCAATCTTTTCCAAAAAGAAGATAGAAAGCCGAATAGGTGGCGCCAGCAAGACCATCTCTTTCAAAGACCCGAAACTTTTCCAGTTTGTTGAAGAAGTATGCTCTGTCTTAGAACTCAATGGACCTTGCGATATGGATTTCTTTATTAAGGATGGAGAATATTACCTTAGCGAGATAAATCCTCGCTTTGGTGGGGCTTATTTGCATGCGTATGGTGCAGGCGTAGATTTTGTCAAGCTAATCCTCAATAACATTCATGGCATAGAGAATAAGAGCATCATTGGTCAATATGATGAAGATGTTATCATGATGATGTACGATGATGTGGTCATTACCAGAAAGAGTGAATTATTGAGCGACGATTTTCCATTGCTATGAGTCGTTAGTGACTTTATGAAACAAATAAAGATAGTGTGTTCCTCTTCGTCAGACTGGTGAAGTGGAACACCTAATTTAGCCCCTTTTAGTAGGGAAAACAGATAACAAATCCCTTTCTTTTGCGAAAGTTTGGTATTATTACTAAAAATATTTTGTAATTACAAAGATATTGCTTAACTTTGCGATACAATCAATATTGAGTACTACACAAGTAAATATAACGTTTTAAACCAAACAAATCGCTATGAGAGTCATTATTGAGAAGGACTACGATACTCTGTCAGCCTGGGCCGCAGAGTATGTCATCCGCCGTATCAATGAAGCGAAGCCCACTGCTGACAAACCTTTTGTCCTCGGTTTGCCCACAGGCTCATCACCTGTAGGCATGTACGCCAACCTGTCTAAAGCCTGCAAGGAAGGACGTGTATCGTTCAAGCACGTCATTACCTTCAACATGGACGAATATGTCGGCCTGCCAGAAGAACATCCCGAGAGCTACCACAGTTTCATGCGCCGCAATCTCTTCGACAACATCGATTGCCCGAAGGAGAACATCCATATTCTCAACGGCAATGCCAAGGACCTTGCCGCTGAGTGTGCAGCCTATGAGGAAGCTATCCGTAAGGCTGGAGGCATCGACCTCTTCCTCGGTGGCATCGGCCCCGACGGACACATCGCTTTCAATGAACCGTTCTCTTCACTCACAAGCCGCACACGCGTGAAGACACTTACCACCGACACTATCATTGCCAACTCCCGTTTCTTCGACAACGATGTCAACAAGGTACCTAAACATGCCCTTACTGTTGGTGTAGGTACCGTCATGGCTGCCCGCGAGGTGATGATCCTTGTCAACGGTCACAACAAAGCCCGTGCTTTGCAGGCTGCCGTTGAAGGACCTGTAACGCAAGCGTGGACCATCAGCGCTCTCCAGCAGCATCCACACGCTATCATCGTGGCAGATGATGCCGCCTGCGATGAACTGAAAGTTGGCACCTATAGATATTTTAAAGACATCGAAAAAGATAACCTTTGAGGAGATATTAAAAAGTTAGGAGTTAGGAGATAGGAGTTAGGAGTTTTCTCCACGCCTTTTCGCCCGAGAAGGTAATCAATCCCTCCCCTGGATGGGGGAGGGGATTAAAGGGTGGGGCCAGTAGGTCTCGTTATTTATTTATTGTAACTATTATGAATCTGAATTTAAGTTCGCAGATTGTCCTCAACCAAGTCGCTGAGGAGTTCTATAATCCCAAGACTGCCGTAGAGCGGTCAGAGATCACCCGTTTTGAGAAACTGCCAACGGACATCTATCCGAAGGTTGAAGATGGTGCCAAAGCCATCGCTGACGCTATCGAGCAGGAGATAAAAGCCAAGAAGCAGGAAGGCAAGCAACTCATCCTAGGATTGGGTACAGGTCAGAGCCTCACACCCATCTTCGACGAACTGATTCGTCGGCATGAGGAGGGCCTGAGCTTCGACAACGTCACGGTTGTCAATGCCTATGAGTATTTCCCGCTGAAACCAGGAAGTTCCATCAGCAGTCTTCAGCAGCTCAAGAGCCGTCTGCTCGACAAGCTCGACATCCCTGTAGGCAACATTCTGTCTCCCGACGCTTCCGTAGCTCAGAACGATGTGCAAAAGATTTGCCACGACTATGAGCAGCGCATCGCCGCCCTCGGCGGTATCGACATTCTGCTTCTCGGCATCGGCCGCGACGGTAATGTAGCCACCAATGAACCCGGATCAGGACTGAACTCTCGCACTCGTCTCATCCTCATCGATGCTACCTCTCGTGAAGAGATGACGATGAGCTTCGGCGGTCAGGATGCTGTACCTCCCTGCTCTATCACGCTCGGTATGGCTAACATCATGGCGGCCCGTAAGATTTTCCTCACTGCATGGGGCGAAGAGAAAGCTGAGATCATTGAGAAGACTGTCGAAGGTCCTATTACAGATAACATCCCAGCCAGTTACTTGCAGACCCACAACGGTTGCCATGTCGTGACCGACCTTGCTGCTGCGGGTAAGCTCACACGCATCATCCATCCGTGGCTCGTAGCAAGTTGTAAGTGGGACGACAAACTCACGCGTGCCGCTCTTGTTTGGCTCTGCCAAAAGATTGGGAAGCCTATCCTCAAACTGACGAACAAGGACTATAACGAGAACGGACTTTCTGAGCTTCTCGCTCTCTACGGTTCTGCTTACGACTGCAACATCAAGATCTTCAATGACCTGCAGCACACCATCACAGGCTGGCCCGGTGGCAAGCCCAATGCCGACGACTCCAACCGCCCCGAGCGCGCCAATCCTTATCCCAAGCGTATCATCGTGTTCTCACCGCACCCCGACGACGACGTCATCTCCATGGGTGGCACTATCCAGCGCCTCGTCAAGCAAGGTCACGATCTGCATGTAGCTTATGAGACATCGGGTGATATTGCCGTGGGCGATGAAGAGGTGACACGCTTCATGCATTTCATCAACGGTTTCAACCAGATCTTCATGAATGAGAAAGATGAGACGATCAAGAAGATGTATAAAGACATCAAGAAGTTCCTCGCCGAAAAGAAGGAAGGCGATATCGACACACCTGATGTTCGCCATATTAAAGGATTGATCCGTCGTGGTGAGGCGCGCACAGCTTGCACCTATAACCATATTCCTCTCGACCACGTCCACTTCCTCGACCTCCCATTCTATGAGAGTGGCCGTATTGAGAAGTTCCCGATGACAGAAAAGGACGTGAACATCGTCCGCAATCTGCTCAAAGAGATTCAGCCTCACGAAATCTTCGTTGCCGGTGACCTTGCTGACCCTCACGGTACACACCGCAAGTGTACAGACGCTGTTCTCGCTGCCATCGACCTGGAGAAGCAAGCTGGTGCTGAATGGCTCAAGAACTGCCGCATCTGGATGTACCGCGGTGCATGGGCCGAATGGGAGATAGAAAACATAGAGATGTGTGTACCGATGTCGCCGGAGGAGCTGCGTGCAAAGCGCAATGCCATCCTCAAGCACAGTTCACAGATGGAGAGTGCTCCATTCCTCGGCAACGATGAGCGGCTCTTCTGGCAACGTGCGGAAGACCGCAACCGTGGCACAGCAAAGCTCTATGATGACCTCGGACTGGCTTGCTACGAAGCTATGGAGGCCTTCGTTCAGTATAGACCATAACTATAAGGTTCTCAGGACGGCTGAAGAATATGCTGTCCTGAGAACTTATTTTCAAAATAAGAATCCATGAAGAAAACAGTTCAATCGCTCATTGAAGCTATGGACACGCTGCCGAAGAAGAAGCTGATGCGTACGCTTATTTCGGCAGAACAGATATCTATTCCAGACTTGGCGCGCAATGCTAAGATGAGTGTTCCCACAGCCACAAAAATTGTCAACGAGCTTCTCGGAAAACACTTCCTTGTCGAGCTGGGGAAACACGACAACGGCCTGGGACGTTTACCCATGATGTACGGCCTCAACCCTGCCTGCGGCTATTTCCTTGGTGTCGATCCATGCCACAACGCGCTAAATCTTTGCCTCACTGATTTTGCTGGTGAAGTAAAGGATATCCGTATGGGTATTCCCTTCCATCTCAACAATACCCCACAAGGTTTTGATGAACTTTGCAAGTTGACAAAAGCTTATATTCAGGAGAAAGGTCTGGATGACGGCTCACTTTTCAAAGCTTGTGTCAATATCTCAGGGCGTGTCTCTCCGCGTATCGGATGCAGCTATAGTACGTACGCTTTTGAAGATAATCTTGCCGACTCTTTCACGAAGAGACTGGGCGTTTCCACCCATATAGACAACGACACGCGCTCTATGACCTATGGCGAATATACCAAAGGTGGAGCCGTAGGAGCACAGAATGCTCTGTTCGTCAACGTCAGCTGGGGTATAGGTATGGGCATCATCGTCAATGGCAGCCTCTACACCGGCAAGTCTGGATTCTCAGGAGAGATAGGTCACATGCCTTATTTCAACAATGAAATCCTTTGCCACTGTGGTAAGAAGGGTTGCCTGGAAACTGAAGTCTCCGGCTCTGCTCTGCTCCGCATCGTCAATGAGCACTTAGCCAATGGTGAACAATCGTTGCTCAGCAAAAAGAGAGCAGAGGGAGAACTGACACTCTATGACATCCTAGACGCATTGGACAAAGAAGATACGTTGTGCATCGACTGCATCAGTCAGATGGGTGAAAAACTGGGTCGGTTCTTGTCTGGCATGATCAATATCTTCAACCCGGAGAAACTTATCATCGGTGGCGAACTCTCTCGCGACGGTGGTTATATCACACAAACCGTGCGAACAGCTATTAAGAAATATGCCTTACACTTAGTGAGTGATGATTCTGTTGTCGAGACTTCAAAACTCCAAGAGAAAGCCGGCGTTATCGGTGCTGCCATGATTGCCCGCTCCAAACTCTTCACCAACGATTATCTATAACGCCCTATCGACCGATAAAATTTCCATACAGGTCAACGTCAATGCGTTCAAAGGGATGAAGGAACTGATCGAGAAGCACAGCAGCCTGTGCACGCGTCAGAGTGTTGGATGACTCAACTACCGGCACACCAAATGACTGCAATACAGCCTGTGCTTCTGACAACGTTACGTTCAACCTTTTAGGACTTAATGATTGAAGAATAGACAAAAACTCAGTAAAGCTTATGAAACGATCACCGTCCTTTGGCGGAATAAACTGTGGATAGACATCCTTAAAACATACGAGATCCTCGCGCGTGAGCAGACTGTCGGCATTGATCCATGTCTGATTCTGCCAGTCGACATGCCGACCTTCTCCACGCAGCAACCCCGTAGCCCCGATGCGTTGTAGAGGGAGGAAAAGCGGTGAATGCTTGTCAACATCAAGGTAAGGCAACAGGTACAGTCCTTCCTTTAGAAGTTGTGCCTGGATGCTCCTTACAGATAGTGTACGTGGCGAGCAATGGTCTTTCACTGCCATTGCAGCAACAGTGCCCGCCACTTGACCTATCTGCATTGAGACAGGCTGAAGACGAGTGGCTCCGTTGACGATATTGGTCACGGAGATACTTTTCTCAGCCAATAGTAAACGGTCTTCCTTATCTGGCAGCAATGTACCCAAAGGTAAGCCGAAAGATGGGACCGCAAGAAGATTCATGTCGGGCAAGTCTCGGTGTGGATATGCATAATGATGCTGGTCCACAGGATAGTCGCCGACGGCAACAGATGTACGATAAAGAGGTCGGTCCGCTTTTTTACAAGGCATTCGTAGATCGTTGATGTTGAAGGTGACGATACCGTAAAAGCGTCTACTCTCACGATAATAAGGAATGAGAGGAAGCTGATCCGATGTGGGATAGATATTAGCAAGTGCTAATGTATCAGCACCGAGTTCGTGCTGCATGTAATAGATGAAGCGAAGCGTCTTCTGCTTTGCTTCCTCTTCTAATTTTTTGCGCTTTGCAGGAGACTCGCAGACATCATTCAAATAATAGTCATTGCCATGGATAGGCCAGTTGACCATATACAGTCCATTGGGTAACTTGCCATAACTGATCATCATGCCAGCTGGCCACAACTTCTGTCGTGTCGTTGAATCATTATCAGCATGCAGACAACAGTTACGAAACTCCTTCGGATCGTAATTCTTTGGGCGAGGCAGCAAACGGGCATGGCTCGACGCCTTTAATATGGCACAATAGGTAAGATCCTGAATAATATCGTTGCCTTGTTCCGGGGCCTCTTTTTCACCCGTCTCTGCCCTACTATCCATTCCCAAGCGATAATGCAATCGGGCCATGGCAGCGAGGTCACCTAATTCGCTCGCGTCGATGGCATAACTTGCCATTATGCTCCTTTTCTTTTTTCCGCCTTTGAATGTCAAACGCCAGCCTTTTGACATACGCCTAACAGCATGAAGCGTGTAACCATGCAGATAAACAAGATTTTTCTCTGACTTCACCCAAGATTTAAAGATGCTGTCTCCAATCTGAGGCTCAAACATCACATTACTCACCCACCCCGTCTTTAAAGCTTCTGCTGATCCGTAATGTTTTTGCAAGGCCTCCTTGAAGTCACCCCACATTCCACTGGGCAACCGATAGTTTCCATCTACAGCACTCACACCAGCAGCAGTCAGCATGCCACCTAGCCAAGGAGTAGGCTCAACAAGGAGCGTCCGAGCTCCAAGTCGTGCACTCTGTACTGCCGCACAGACACCGCTGCTCCCTCCACCATAAACCACAACATCGTAGTTGTCGGCTTGGCAAGGAAGCAGTCTGCCTATACAAAGAAACAATGATATACTAATTTTCCAAAGGACGCTTCTCCCAATCATCAGATGTATAACTATCAGGATAGGTTGACTCTTGAAGCACCTTTCCTTTCCGTTCACGAATATAAGTATCGAAACTGCGCTTGCCTTCCTTCAAGATAATGATACGCGCTCCACAAGGTAGATGGTTATAAACCGTGTTACCACCAGAGAAGCGCCCATAGGCGAGCAGAATATTGTGCCACATAACAGCGTAGTCGTTGTCGTGGTCGTGACCGCAGAAGATGCCCATGACATCCCCACCCTCACTCATGGCTGTGAACATGCCGCTGTTGAAGTCGGGGGAACATGCCGTCTCACGGCGCGTACCGATGAGGATCGCATCCTCATTCTTCACAGCATCGTGATACTCCGGCACGGGTATATGGAAGAAAGCAAGTGCCGGGTAAGGCGTTCCTCCGTTTTCTTTCGTAAAGGCAGCGCTTTGCTGACGGTACCACTCCACTTGATCAAAAGTCAGCCACGCATAGGTGCCATGACTCTTATCCTTAGGAAAGCCTTTTGGATAACTGTGGGAATCCATGCAGTACAGAATAGCGGCCGTCTTCTTCCCATCGTGCGACTTGATACGTAAGGTGTAGTCGAGTTCCTTCTGACTAGAGAGATCAGGCAACAGGTTGTTCTTCACCGTTCGTGCTATATTATAAAGCTCCCGGTTACTCAAGCCCGTCATTTCACTGTCGTGATTTCCGAACTCGTAGACGAACGGGACGTTATACTGTGAGATACGTCCTAGAACTGTGAGCAGGTTTGCCTTTCCCGGCGGTCCCCAAAGTACATCACCGGTGAGCACCACAAGGTCAGGACGTTCATGCTGAAGCACACTGTCGACAACACTCAACGCTACCTGCGACTGACGGGAACCATTGTAATGGATGTCGGTGAACTGAACAATTTTGAACTCACCGTTCTTATGAAACCTCAATTCTTGTGCCAGCGAGTGTATCGACAGGCACAAGAACAAGAGACAAAACAGTTTTCTCATGAATGCAATGTTGCTAAGATGTCGTTGCAAAGCGTATAGCACTTTGTCATCATACGAGGAATGTGGAACGGACCTTTGAAGAGGTTACCCTTTGCCGGCTGTGCCACAGTGCCGTCGCGATGAAGATAGCCGTACCATTCGCCATACTCCTTGTCAGGGAAATGGGCATAGGTCCACTCACTGATCTGACGGTGGCGATAGAGATACTCGTCATCACCCGTTGCGAGATAGGCATAAAGAGAAGCAATAATAGCCTCGCATTGAGGCCACCAGAACTTCATATCCTGTGAATAGTCCTGCGGTGGAAGATTCTTGCAGTCACGGAAATTGATGATACCTCCATACTCTTTATCCCATCCCCAGTCCCACGACCAGTTGAAGATTGTCAAAGCAGTGTCGAGGAGTTTCTTGTCCCAGTTGCGGTAGCGTGCCTCCTCCATGAGGAACCACGATGTTTCGATGCAGTGACCCGGGTTAATGGTTCTCGTCATGTTCGTGTCTATGAACTCACCGTTCGGTCCAACGCTCTCCAAGAGAGCCTTAAACTCGGGATGCATGAAGTAACGGCGCAGTTTCTCCACACTCTCGTCAATCTGCTTCGTGAGCACAGGATCATCAATGACGGCACGGATCCGTGAGCCAACATTGATGAGGATCATCACGATGCTATGACTCTGCAACTTCACCTCCGGTTCAAACTTAGGCTCAAGAAAACCCGGCGTATTCAGGAAGCGCTGCGTATCCTCGAAAACCTGCAGGGCGCGCTGTGCATAGTTCTTGTCGCCAGTTGCAATGGCATACTCAGAGAGAGCTATGGCTGCAAAAGTTTCACTGAACACATACCGGCGCTTGCGAAGCGGCTTACCATCCTCGGTGACAGAGAAATACATGTGCCCATCCTTGTCGAAACAGTATTTCTCAAAGAAATCGATTGTACTCTTTGCTGCGTCGAGCCATTCCTGGCGATGCTCCACATTGTTATATGCAAAGGCGCAGACGAAAGCGAAACGTCCTTGGAACCAAACGCTCTTCGTCGTGTCCATCAGTGACCCGTCGCGGTTGACGCATGTGTAGACGCCACCATGCTTACGGTCCCAGCCATGCTCCATCCAGAACGGCATAATGTTCTCCGTGAGGTCGTGCTTATAAGAGTCGGCCCATTGCTTTAAATATTTCTCTTTATCAATCATAGCTATATATTTATAGAAGTTCGAATATCATTTAATACTAACCGTCTTCAAATAGTTGTCTATGCCCGTCTTTAGGGCATCCCAATAGTTATACTCGCGGACATGACACATGTCAAAGACGAAATAGCCGTCAGCCACGTTAATAATGGCATCGACACTCTTGGTAACAGCGTCACTTTGTCCACCGTTGGTAAATCCTGTGGCGTTACCAACATCAGGTCCACCAATGAAGGGTACTTCACCATTGATGAGTGTCTTGCCTTGTTTGGCAAAGCCCTGCATCGTCCACTCTCCGTCACCATAAATTGCATCAGTACCTGCATAGCAACCCAGGAAGATGCGGTCAAGAGACGAGAGATAGCTGTATTTCTTATAGTCGCTATTGGCCCAGCTATATGCCGAAGAAGCATCATAACTACTGCTTGCCCAGTTGACACCGCTCTCGGGCGAATAGGATGAATACCAGGCTCCAACATAGGTTGAGAACTCGATATTCTTATTGACGGCATGCACAGCATCCGATGCGCGCTTAACAAAGTCGCAGATGGTCTTGGCACGGAAAGCTATCCAATCTTTGAAATACTTCGTACCGGTATTCTCGCTCGTTGTGGTGGTACCGGGTTTGATGACATCGTTAAAGAAATCAAGGTCGGAGACTCCCAGATACTCTTTAAACTTCTGCTGCGTATAGTCGGACACGTCCGACGTGAGGTTGTCGAAGCGGCAACGGTCCAGGCAGATGCCGTCCACATCGTATTGAGCAAGGTCAGTGATGATGCTGATGATATAATCCTGTACTTCTGTGTTCACAGGGTTCAGAAACTTCGTGCCATAGAAATTGGCATCTGAAGGATCTGTACTTGTCAGATCCATCTCATTGACCGGTCCGTTGGAAGTGCTGAGCGTTGTCACCCAGTCTTTCTTAGTTGCATCACGGAAGACAAGACCCTGTTCACCTAAGCCGTATGCATAGAGATTGCCACCGACGAAAGTGTTCGTGCTAGCCGTCACTTTCAAGCCGAGCTTGTGAGCGATGTCAATAAAAGCCTGCAGATAGTCCCACGTAGCTGTGCGCTCGTAGAACTTATATTCGCCGCCATCAGTCCAATAGTCAAGCTTTGTCACTTCTGGGCAATGGCTGCTTTTGAAGAGCACATCACCCATCGTGGGCCGTACATCTACTATGATGTCGGTGAAGCCGGCGTTCTTGACTTTCGTAAGGTCTTCCTCTATATTTTCCTTACTGTTGGCAAAACGAGGGAAGTTGGCCGCAGCATCAATCCAGATATAACGTGGCTTTGTGTTCACGGTCGTGGTGTCCTCGTTGCCGTCCCACGTCCATTTGCTCAAGATATCCTCGTGATCCTCCGTGCTGCAGGAGGCGAAGACGCCTCCCATGCAGCAAAGAGTCATGAGTATGATTGAAAATAACCTGTTGGTCTTCATACTATCGATGTTTTTATTTCTTAATACAGTCTACCTGTATGCCACCAAACGACAGGTGAGTGTTGGAAGCATAGAAGATATAAAGGAAGTAACCGTCATCGGAAGGTGTAATAAGCACATCCGCAAAGCGGCCGTCACTGGCATAGCCCACTGAACCGAAATCATCAGGAATGGTATAAGCATACTTCAGCATTGCGCTACCATCCGTTGTTCCAGTGACTGAAGCCGGACTGCTGGCATCGTAGAGATAGAGATGACCGGTCAAACCCCAGTCGGGCCAGTACCCCATTTCGAAGAGTGCAAGATAACGTGCATTGTTGAACGGACGCACATCGACGGCTGCTGTATTGTAGCCCCAGGCACTACCGCCGGTGTCTTGTACAAGATTTGCAGGCGTCTTCCAGTCGGAAAGATAGTACATCTGACAATTGCCACTCTGGTAGTAGTCGACGATGGAACCGCTCTTACCTTCAGCATCCACAGCCACGACCTTAGCAGCATCGTCCTGACCGCCCCAGGCAGCAGGCATGGACATGAGGATATTCTCTGGACTACCAACTTGACCGTCCTTCACAATCCAACGGATAGCATTCGTGCAACTGTACGGAGTAGCCGTGATGACAGCATTGCTGTTCAGATCACCCTGCACATGCAGACGTGCACCGATACCCACTCCGAGACCGTTGGCATAAGAAATAAGCTTTGTAGGAGTCTTCGTCACATCATTGGTCTTATAAATATTGAGTGTCTGACCATTGTCAGCATAGTTGCAAATCAACATGTTGCCTGCATTGTCACTTGTGATGGCGCCCGTGGCTTTGGCATCACCTAAAACAATTGTTCCTACCTTTGAACCTGTAGCCTTGCGGAAATACTGCGGAGTGCTGCCGTCGCCTAAGTTGAGAACGACATAGTTGCCGATACATGCCAGGGTTGGATGGATAGAATTCGGATCAGATACACCAAGCGTCGTCATGTCGTTGACAAACAGCTCTGTCTCACTGCCTGTACGATAGCCATTGTCGATCTTCGGCGGTATCTGCTTCATCACCTTATAAACCGACTTGTTCACGCCATTATCTGCCGTAACCGTAAACTCAAAGCCATCATTGAAGTTGTGAGGAACTGAGGGATCCGGTGAGATCGTGGCATGAGGGTCAAGCACAACATCAGCTGTCATCTCAGACAGGTCACCAGCCGTGACAAGCGAAATAGTCTTGGCGTCCTCGTCGATGACACCGGTAAGGTCGCCCGGCTCAGCCATGAAACTCTTAATGGCGCACTTGTTCAGGTGCGTGAGCTGACCGGAGATCGTGATCTTCTTCTGCTCGCCATAAGGATTAGTATACGTGAACTCGTTCTTCTTCGTAAGGTCGAGCACGCCCAAGCCCGGTGAGAGGAAGCAGTTGTTCTCCAACTTGGCTGTCACCTTCATCGCCTTCATGTCCTCGGAAGGGACATAGTCGCTCTCTTCCGGATAATAATAAGGAATAGGAATGACATAATCGGTAGTCTCTGAAGAAGTTGTGGACAATTGAGCCGCCAACTTATCCTGATAGGTGCCACTCGTGAAATAAGCCGACAAGCTGGTGATACCCTCACGGTTGGCTGTAGGAGCGACGTTCTCTTCGTCAGCACAGCCTGTGAAAGCAAGCGCCATGGCAAGTATCAGTCCGGTATTTAATATCTTAGTTTTCATAATTGACAATCTTGTTAATTGTATGAATAAATACTACTTCCACTCACTGAACTGCTCAATATCCTTGTTGTTGTTGAGTTCTTTCTCAGGGATTGGCAAACGGTTCATCTTAGCAGGATAATTAAGATTCTCATCGTCTACATCTACATAAGTATAGCGGAACTTTCCTTCAGCCAGTTTCTCAATCTTCAAGCCATGGCGCCGGATACCCGTGAAGGCTGATGTAGCGAGCCCCCAACGGCGCATGTCCCAATAGTAGAGCCCTTCATAGGCAAGCTCCACTTTACGCTCATGACGCAGTGCCTCGTCACTATAGCTCTTGATGCCAGGGAGACCTACACGAGAACGGACCTGATTGATCAATTCTACAGCTTTCGTATCGTCACCAAGATTATGGCAAGCCTCTGCCTCATTGAGCAGCACCTCAGCAAGACGGAAAGCGACCCACGGCTGGGTAGAGTTCTGCGTGATGCTGAAATCGTGATTCTCGTCTACGAGCTTACGCAGATAGTAGCCGGTCGTAGTGCGGCCTTCCGTAACAGCATCGGTCTTCCATGTAGCCCAGCCATCCGTTCCGTCGACATAAGGCTCAATGGTACGCTTGCGCCACGATGCACCATTGTAAAGGATCGTAGCCTGGAAGCGTGGCTCAAGCTCGTCATAAGGCGGGTTCTCCAATGTACCTTCGGTCGTGTGCCATGTGGACCAGTCCACCTTTGAACCGTCGGCTTTTTCATACTCTTCGACCATATCCTGTGTCGGTGTACCGTAGCCGCCATACATCGTCATGCCGGCCTTCTTGTGATCACCACCCGGTGCGTAGTAGCCGTCGAAGTTGTGCGTCACGCTGGCGTCGGCGCTGTAAGAGTACATGTAGATTGCCTCCGTGTTACCCGATGCCTTGAACGCATCGGCATAATTGGCCGTGAGCTTATAACCCATCGACGTCACGGCCTCAGCAGCTTCTTTTACTGCTTTCCAGTTCTTGCAGTACAGCATGGCACGCGACATGAGCGCATAAGCCGCTCCACTCGTCAGGCGACCGTTGTTTGTCGTAGAGTTAGGCAGGTTCTGACCGGCATAGAGCAGATCCTCATAGACGTAGTTCCAACAGTCGTCGGCTGTATCGAGTGCATGATCAGTGGTAATCTTTGAGAGATCATCATCATAAATGATTGCCTGGCCATAGCGCTTGAGAAGCTCGAAATAGTACATACCGCGGAAGAATCTCAGCTCACCTTCATACTGCTTCTTGACCGACTCGTCAAAGGAACTGTTCTTGAGTTTGGCCAATGCCTCGTTCACACGGCGAATCTCTTCATAAGTCGTCTCCCATACACCCATATAAGTATCAGTGTAGCTTGGGGTAAGAACGATACCGCCATAGGAAATCTCGTTAGGGATGTAGCATTCGGCATTGTAGTTCATATTGCCGTACTTGAACTCATCAGTCAGTCCTTCCGTCAAACCCGCTAGGCACTGATAGCTGCTGAAACTGCCCAGGTAAGGAATGTCGGCATAGAAATAGTTGATGGCCAGCTCAGCGTATTTTGTATTACTCCACACCAACTTGTCACTGGCCTGATCGGTAGGGTCAATGTCAAGGAAACTGTTGCAGGAGGTCAGCCCTGAAGCAGCGATGAGGAGACTTGCAATAATATATCTCGTTTTCATAATAAGCTGTTTTAATAGTTTAGAACGTGATATCTACATCTTAGAACGTGAGGTTTACACCACCCATAAAAGTGCGTTGTTGTGGATAATAACCGTTGTTTACACGAGGCGATTCAGGATCAACACCGGTAGGAAGACTGTCGATGGTGAACAGGTTAGAACCCTCTACATAGAGACGGATAGTCTGGATACCAATAGCAGCAGTCCATGTCTTGGGCAACGTGTAACCGAACTGCAGGGTCTTCAGCCTCACATAGTCACCTTTCATGTTCCAGAAACTTGACGCCAGACCGTTGTTGCCGCCGTGAGAGACGGTTCCGAGCGTGATGCGCGGGTACTTAGCGTTGGGATTGTCCTCACTGTAAGAGTTCTGTACCAGCCAAAGCGGAGAGTTGGCACCCTCCTTGAAAGTCTGGCTCCAGACAGTATTGTCGTCGTAACCATTATAATAGGTACCGAGCAGTGAGACGTCAAACTTGAAGCCGCCAGTGAACTGAGCATTGAGATCGAAACCGTTCCAGCTTGCACTGAGGTTCAGACCAGCCATAATCTTCGGGCGGTTGCTGCGGCCGAAACGGCCTCTGTCCTGCTCATCAATGACACCGTCACCATTAAGGTCCTTGTATTTGATGTCACCAACATTGGGTCGCGTGCCATACCAAGCTGAGTTGGTGATCTCCTCTTCTGAACGGTAGAGGCCATCAGCAAGCCAGATATAAGTGGCATCAACATCTGTACCCACTACTTTACGCCACTCTTGCGTGTTAGGATCATCGGGATAGCGGAGCCACTTGCTTGTTGCCCAGGTCATATTGAGGCTGGCTGAATAGTGGAAAGGCTTGCCGCCAAGATTAAACTTGTTGCGATGCGACACAGTCCACTCAAGTCCGTAGTTGCAATAACGGTTATAGTTGGCGTAAGTGGTATAATAGCCACCCATAGACGGCGCCTTATCACCTCCCATGTAAGTGAGGATATCATAGTTAAGATTATAGAACCAGTCGAATGACAGTCCGAGCTTGCCGTCCCACAAAGTAGCGTCAAAGCCGGCATTGGTAGAGCGTGTCTTTGCCCAAGTCAGATTAGGATTGGCAACACCTGAGGTATAGAGTGAACTGACGGTATTTCCGCCAATGACACGATTAGCCCCGAAAGAATAAGTGCTCAGGAAGGAGTAAGCTGTCACATCGTCATTACCCAACAGGCCGATAGAAGCACGAAGCTTCAAATCGTTGAGCCATGAGTGCGTGCTCTCCATGAACTTTTCGTTAGAGATACGCCAACCAGCAGAGAACGAAGGGAAGAAACCCCAACGTTTGCCCGACACGTTGCCGCTGAACTTGTAGGAACCATCGTAACGGCCACTGAACTCTGCAAGATAGGTATCGGCATAATCATATTTCAGACGGAACACATAACCGGCTGTGCGTGTATGGCCACTGTATCCACTGATAGGACCATCTTTGATAGCTGTACCTAAGCTAAGCTCGGGGAGCTCTGCAAACGGAACTTTATAGGCATAAGCTGACATAGAACTCGACTTATAATCCCGACCTTCCACGAGGAGCATAGCATCAACATTGTGCTTCCCGAACTTACGGGCGAACTCAGCACTCAGCTGACCAACAAGCTGCTCTGTGGTGTACTGTCCATCTGCAACATGATTAAGATTGGAGGAGACGTCACGCGGGTCTTCCAACAATGTGAAGTTGCCGGAGGAGAGATCCTTTGCATAGGTCTGATAAGGAGTATCCAGATTCTTGCTCTTAGAGGAGAGATAGTCGTAGGATCCCGTTGCTTTCAGTTTCAAACCCGGCAGCCATGGTGCAGCATATTCAACAGAGAGGTTTGTGTTGACCTCTGCTCCACGCGTCTTCTTATAACCTGAGTTGTAGATAGCTGCCAACGGACTGTAAGCCACTGAAGCATTGTTAGGAACCGTAGCTGTGTAGAGGCCGTTCCAAGTTTCTGGCAGATAGGGACGCATCATGATGGCCTGATGGCCGATAGAAAGCCAACCTACCTCTCCACTACTCTCACTTCCGTCATCAGCACCTCCTGAAGCATAGCCAGGGGTATGTTTGCGTGTTACGGTACCTACAGTTCCTAACTTAATAGTCCAGTCTCTATTTACTTTAGCAGTGATATTTGTACGGAGATTGTAGCGACGATAATCGAAGTTGTCGATATTACCCTTCTGATTCATAAAACCGCCACCTATATAATAGCTAACGTCCTCGTTACCACCTTGCAACGAGACGTTGTGCTTCATATTGGTACCCGTACCGAACACCTTACCTATATAGTCCACATTGTCCCAACCATCAGTAGGATCGCCGTTGAGCATGGCCTCGATATTTGCTTTTGTAAACACAGGCGTATAGTCGGCCTTGCTCGTCACGGTACCATTAGCAAGTTTATCCATATAGTCGGCCATATTATAATAGTAAGCAAACTCAGAGCCGTTCATAAACTTCGGGAAATTAGCATTGACAGAGATACCATACTGTCCATTGTAGCTTACCTGCGGCTTGCCTTTGTGGCCGCTCTTCGTAGTGACAATAATAACACCACCAGCGGCGTTCAAACCATAGACGGCTGCGGCCGATCCGTCCTTCAGTACAGACACGCTCTCGATATCGTTAGGGTCAACATCACTGATGGAGCGCGGCATACCATCTACAATATAAAGAGGAGCATACTGCGAACCACGGATACGCAAGCTTGCCTGGTCATCGCCCGGCTCTCCTGAAGTCTGAACTGACGACAGGCCCGGCAATTTACCACCGAGAAGGCTGGACACATTGGTCGACGGGCCTTTCAGCAGTTCATCCCCACGCATGGCGGAAACAGCACCTGTCAGCGACTGCTTCTTTACTGAGCCATAACCAACGACAACAACGTCGTTGAGCGTAGAGGCTTCGTCCTGCATAGAAACATTGATAAAGCTGCGGCCGTTAACTTTAACCGACTGCTGCTTCATACCAACAAAAGAGAAAATAAGAACATCCTTTCCCGATGCCTTAATAGAGAAAGATCCATTCAGGTCTGTAACACTCCCCACACCGGTAGTACCACTTACCTGTACACTCACACCCGGCAAAAGGTCGCCAGCAGCGTCTCTCACCGTTCCTTTCACGACATTCTGGGCTGCTGAAGGTAGAATTGTCCAAAAGAGCATCCCCAGCATCAGCGTGAAAGCCTTTGCAAGCTTTGAAAGCTTTGTTTTTGATAGGTGTTCCATTGACTTTTAAATTTAATGGGTTATTATTATGATTGCTTTACGAACTCAAAAGACTACTTAACTGTTTAGTACATTAACCAAGCGCAAAAATAACAAATATATCTTTATCTTCCAAATAATTTAGAAGATATTTTCTCTAGAATATAAAAATATTAAGTAAATCTTGCGTATTTGAGAAAATTATAGTAAATTGCAGCCGATTTGCAAGGAGCATATCATGGAGGTAATGATTAAACACATTATTATATATAAAATAAAAACAAAATTAAGATACAGGTATGAGACGATTGATTTTTGTGGCAGCCGTCATTTTTGCCATGATAATGGCCTCGGCAGTCACTTATGCACAGAATAATGCCAAACCTTTTGTCATTCCCGAACTGACGCGATGGAATGGAGCACGAGGGACGATGACCCTATCCGGGAAAGTCGTTGTCAACGACAAAAAACTTTTGAAGGCAGCGCAAGACTTGTGCCGTGACTATAAACTGCTGACAGGGAAGACTATGATGCTCTCTCAAGACAAGACCGATAAAGGTGACATCGTGCTCTCCCTCAAACAAGACAAGACTTTAGGCAAGGAAGGATATCGGATGCTTGTTAATGAGAACTGCCATCTGACAGCTTCTACCATTAATGGCATCTTCTGGGGTACACGCACACTTCTACAGATCATCCAGCAACAAAAAGAGTTGCCGCAAGGAACAGCTGTGGACGTGCCACAATACAGCATCCGTGGCTTCATGCTTGATGCCGGTCGAAAGTTCTTCCCAATAAGCTATCTGAAAGATCTCATCAAAGTCATGGCTTATTATAAGATGAATACGCTACAGCTTCACCTCAATGACAACGCCTTCAAGGACTTTTTCGGAGGCGACTGGAGCAAGACTCCTGCTGACTTCCGCCTTGAGAGTGACACTTACCCCGGTCTTGCCTCAAAAGATGGGCACTACACAAAGGCTGAGTTCATCGGCCTGCAAAAGTTCGCCGAAAGCTATGGTATACAGATTGTCCCGGAGATAGACTCACCTGCCCATGCTTTGGCTTTCACTCACTATCGCCCAAGTCTCGGGTCCAAAGAGTTCGGCATGGACCACTTCGACCTTGATAACCCTGAGGTCTATTCGTTTATGGATAATCTCTTTAAGGAATACTTGTCGGGCAAGGATCCGGTGTTCCGCGGCAAATATGTCAATATCGGTACCGATGAGTACAACAACACCACAGAGGAACTGCGCGAGAAGTTTCGTGCCTACACTAGTCATTATCTCGAACTCATAAAGAAATATGGCAAGACGCCCATCCTATGGGGTGCACTCAGTCACGCTTACGGAAAGACACCCGTCAATCCCAAAGGTGCAATCCTTGGGATGTGGTCGCCTTATATGGCCAAGACTACCGAAATGAAGGCAAAAGGATGGACGATGATCAGTATGCCCGACTGGACGACATACACCGTACCTCTGGCCGACTACTACCACGACATTCTGCCCAACGACAATATCTACAAGAACTGGACACCTGCCACATTTGGCGACACAACCCTCAAGGAACAGGACCCGCAGATAGCAGGTGGAATGTTTGCACTATGGAATGACTTCTATGGCAATGGCATCACCGTGCACGATGTCAACCTACGCATTCTACCCGTGCTTCAAGCCATGGCCGTGAAATGTTGGACAGGACAACTGACTACTGTACCCTATACTACATTTGAGTCTCAAAGAAAAGTACTTGGAGAGGCTCCTGGAGTAAATGAGCTTGGAGTCGTGCAAGACCTTCCTATCCAAATTGCCGATGTCCAGCCTAATAAAGCACTTGCTCTGCCCGTTAAGGAAATAGGTTACGGTCATAAGATATCGTTCAGCGTAGACTGCAAACCTGAGCAGAAAGGCACCATCCTCACAAGCGGTCCTGATGCCACCTTCTACCTCTCCGATCCTGTCAATGGTAAGTTAGGATTCCTGCGTGAAGCTTATCTCGACCACTTCAACTATGAGTTGCCTAAGAAAGGACATGTAGATATCACAATAGAGAACACGTCATCTTCTACAAACCTTTACGTCAACGGCGAACTGAAGGAGAAGCTCGAACAGATCCGGTTCTATGTCGTCAAACCCACTGACAAAGCCAACCACATGCCCGGACGTTCGTGGCAACTTGATGCCTATGAGCCAGAGCGCAACATGCGTTATCAGCGAGCTCTCTTCTTCCCGGTTGATAAGACTGGCAACTTCAACAGCCGCGTCAGCAACTTGAAGATAGAAAAAGAATAACACTTAACATAAAATATTCCATATATGACTAATCGAAGAGATTTCCTGAAAGAAGCCTTATTAACGGGTGCAGCCGCCATGGCAGCCCCCATCATAGCAAAGGGTGAAAATATCACATCACAATATTCTACTCCACCCGCCGACAGCAGCGAGGGTGTCGGAGGAGGCCTCATCGTACCCAAAGCCAATGGGCTGCCTATCACCGGCACTTTCCTTGACGAGATCTCGCATGACATTCCTCATCAGAACTGGGGCGTGAAAGAATGGGAACAGGACTTCCGCTATATGAAGTCTATCGGCATCGATACTGTCATTGTCATCCGGTGTGGTTATCGTAAGTTCATCACCTACCCCTCTGAATACCTAATGAAGAAGCACGGCTGCTACATGCCGTCCGTAGATCTCATTGACATGTATCTCCGCCTTGCCGACAAATACAATATGAAGTTCTATTTCGGTCTGTACGATTCTGGCCACTACTGGGATACAGGCGATATGTCGTGGGAGATCGATGACAACAAGTACGTCATTGATGAGGTCTGGAAACGCTACGGCCACCACAAGAGTTTTCAGGGCTGGTATGTCAGTACCGAGATCTCTCGCCAAACGAAAGGGGCCATTCCCGCTTTCCATGCCATGGGCAAACACTGCAAAGATGTGTCTGGTGGTCTGCCTGTATTCATTTCGCCATGGATTGACGGCAAGAAAGCTGTAATGGGGACAGGCAAGATGACCAACGACCAGGCCATCAGCGTGCAGGAGCACGAGAGAGAATGGAATGAGATCTTTGACGGCATCCACGATGTTGTCGATTGCTGCGCATTCCAGGATGGCCACATCGATTACGACGAGCTCGATGCATTCTTCTCCGTCAATAAAAAGCTAGCCGACAAATACGGTATGAAATGTTGGACCAATGCCGAGACTTTTGATCGCGACATGCCCATCCATTTCTTGCCTATCAAGTTCGACAAGCTCCGGCTGAAACTGGAAGCTGCCAAACGTTGTCATTACGATAAGGCCATCACCTTCGAGTTCTCTCATTTCCTTAGTCCGCAGTCGTCATACGTCCAGGCCCACCACCTCTTCGACCGCTACAAGGAATATTTCAATATCAAATAATCAACCACCGTCATACACATGAAGACCGTAAAATTAGGCTATGTATTTTTCCTCGCCATCGTGGCAGCTTTGGGTGGACTGCTCTTCGGTTATGATACGGCAGTCATCTCGGGTACCATCGATGACGTGGTAGCACAGTTCCATCTCGACGTGATGCAGCAGGGCTGGTATGTTGGCTGCGCGCTCATCGGGTCGATCTGTGGCGTCGCCATTGCCGGTATCATGAGCGACCGTCTTGGACGACGCCCCACCATGTTCATATCCGCAGCACTCTTCACCCTCTCGGGCATCTGCTGTGCCATTGCTCCAAACTTCAACTTTCTTGTTGCCGCCCGTATCGTGGGCGGTCTAGGAATAGGAATCATCTCAGTGGTGGCTCCTGTTTACATCTCCGAGATCTCCATCACACGCTACCGTGGCCAGCTCGTTTCGCTCTATCAGCTTGCCGTCACCGTGGGATTCCTTGCAGCTTACGTCGTCAACTATCTACTGCTTAACTTCTCTCATACGGGCCACTTCGCCAACAATTGGCTACGGCTCATTTTCGTCGGTGAAGTGTGGCGCGGCATGCTGGGCATGGAAGGCATACCGGCACTTTTCTTCCTCATCATCCTCTTCATGATTCCCGAGAGCCCGCGCTGGCTTATTACGCAGAACAAGGATGAGAGAGCCATTACAATCTTCAGTAAGATCTACACCCGTAAGGAAGATGTTGAAAAGCAAGTGGCCGATACAAAGTCGACCATCGCCGGGGAGACGAAGTCGGAGTGGAAGCAACTCCTTCGTCCGGGAATTCTCAAGGCCGTCATCATCGGTGTATGTATCGCTATTCTCGGGCAGTTTATGGGTGTGAATGCGGTACTCTACTACGGTCCTTCCATGTTTAAGGATGCAGGCATGAGCGATCCATTGTTCTGTCAGGTGCTCGTCGGCATCGTAAACATGCTCACGACCGTGCTCGCCACATTCATCATTGACCGAGTGGGCCGTCACAAGCTCATCTATTATGGTGTGTCGGGCATGATCTTGTGTCTCATCATGATCGCTGTCTACTTTGCCTTCCACGAGAGCTGGGGCCTGAGCGTATGGTTCATGCTCACGTTCTTCCTGCTCTACGTCTTCTGCTGCGCTGTAAGCATCAGTGCTGTGGTCTTCGTTCTGCTCTCTGAGATGTATCCTAACAGTGTGCGTGGCCTTGCTATGTCGATAGCAGGATTCGCTCTTTGGATCGGAACTTACCTTATCGGACAGCTCACTCCATGGATGCTTGAAAATCTCAAGCCGACAGGCACATTCCTTCTTTTTGCCGTGATGTGTGTGCCTTACATCCTTATCATGTGGCGCTGTGTTCCAGAGACAGCCGGAATGTCATTGGAGGATATAGAGCGCTACTGGACCAAACAAGATAAAAAAATGACATTGCAATAACAACAATGCGAAAACCTGACATCTATAATAACCTGACCGTAACCCCAAGACGTGCCCACTCTCTGGACGCGTTGAGGGGCTACGCTATTATGACCATGATTCTCGCTGCAACAGAGGCCTTTGGCATTCTGCCTGCATGGATGTATCATGCACAGGTCCCACCACCTGACCATATTTTCAACCCGCATATCTACGGTATCACCTGGGTTGACCTCATCTTCCCGTTCTTCCTTTTCAGTATGGGAGCTGCCATTCCGCTGTCATTAGGACGACAGCTAGAGAAAGGCGTAAGCAAATGGATATTGCTGAAAAAAACGTTCATCCGTTGGCTGAAACTTACATTTTTTGCCATCTTCGTCATCCATGTCTATCCATACATATTAGGCTATCCTTCTCCATGGATGAACGAGCTGGTGGCACTCATCGCTTTTGCCCTAATGTTCATTCTGTTCATGCGCAACCCCTTTCATCTCAGTAAATGGGGCAACCGAGCCGTGAACAGTCTGGCTTACGTGGCTGCCATCGCCTTAATATTGTTTCAGCCTTACGCTGAAGGCAAACCGTTTATGTTAAAGGACGAGGATATCATCATGCTTATCCTTGCCAACGTTTCGCTGACCGGAGCCATCATCTATCTCCTCACACCCCATAAGCCGATAGCGCGCCTCGCTATCATTCCTCTGCTCATGGCTTTCTTCATGTCTGCCAAGACAGATGACTCATGGCAACAAGCCGTACGAGACTTCACCTTTGCACCATGGCTCTACAATATTGCTTATCAAGAATACTTACTCATTATCATCCCTGGTACTATTGCCGGTGACCTCATGACACGTTGGCTGCAGAAGGAAGACACCACACAGGTACATGACAAGCTGAAAGTTGCCCCATGGGTAGCCGTGCTCTCTCTGATACTCATCGTCACCAATGTCGTCTGCCTTTTCTGCCGAGCACTCGTTCTCAACCTTCTGCTTTCTGCTATAATAGTTTTACTCCTCTGGTGGCTAGTCCGTGGCAAAGACAGTGAGCGTAACTATTGGCGAAAACTCTGTCTCTGCGGCTGTTACATGCTCTTTATCGGATTGTTCATTGAGGCCTACGAAGGAGGAATACGCAAGGATGATGTCACTCTAAGCTATCTGTTCGTCACCGGTGGCCTGGCCTTCATCGCTCTGCTCTTCTTCACTATTGTCAGCGACCATTACCATGTGAGGTGGCTAAGCGAACCGCTTGAACTTGTAGGACGCAACCCGATGGTGGCTTACGTCAGCAATGGTCTGGTTGTCATTCCTTTCCTGCAATTGTGTCAACTCTATCCGCTTATCACCGGGTTCTGTACCACTCCCTTGCTTGGATTCTTACAAGGCATCGTGCTGACAGGCCTATGTATGCTTCTCACCGCGTTCTTCACAAAGCGAAGAATGTATTGGAAAACTTGACTTAAAACAAGAAAAACGGGAGCACTATGTTAAATATTAAGGTTAACATTCATTTAGTTACTAAAATATTTGCGTATTTGAGAAATATTAATTAATATTGCAGTCGAATATTAACGAGCATTTATTAATAACGTAATATATATGAAGAATATGGCAAAAATGTAACCCAACAATTTAGTGACGCAAAGGAGGAAACTATATTAATATTACATCTAACTTAACACATTTGAATATGAGACCTAACTTACAACCGCTACAAAGCGCGACAAAATCAACCGTCGCCCTGGCAATAGGTTTGCTATGCATGTCTACCGGAGGTGGAAATGCTTTTGCAGCCTCACCAGAGAACGATGCTGTGCGTTCCGTTGAACAGGCCAAGACCACAGTCAAGGGTATTGTCCTTGATGAGAACGGCGATCCTGTCATCGGTGCAAGCGTCGTCGATGCCTCCGGAAAGAACGGAACTGTGACCGATGCCAATGGTAACTTCGCCCTCGACGTTGCCAAAGGAACCACGCTCAAAATCTCTTACCTAGGCTATAACACTACTAACGTAACAGCCTCAGGCAGCACTCTTCGTGTTGTCCTAGAACCTTCCAACCATGAGCTCAATGAGGTCGTCGTGACTGCTCTTGGCATCAAGCGAGAGAAGAAATCTCTTGGATATGCCATGCAGGAAGTCAAAACAGAAGGACTAAAGGAAAACGCCAACTTCAGTGTTGCTAATATGCTGCAAGGTAAGGTGGCAGGTGTACAGATATCACAATCTGGATCTGGTATGGGTGGCTCAACCCGTATCGTAATGCGCGGTCTGAACTCACTGTCTGGCAAGAACCAACCATTATGGGTCGTTGATGGATTTCCTATCAACGATGATGTTCAGACTTCCTCAGACCAATGGGGTGGTACAGATACTTATGGTGCAGCTTCACAGATTAATCCTGAAGACATAGCAAGTATATCAGTTCTAAAGGGAGCCAATGCTGCAGCCCTCTATGGATCACGTGCCCAAAACGGTGCTATCATCATTACCACAAAGTCTGGAAATTACGGTCAGCCCTTGTCTATCGAATACACAGGGACCGTCGAGATGAATAAGATATATTCTCCCTATGACTATCAGAATATCTATGGGCAAGGTTCCAATGGAGCATTTGATATTTCCGCCAAAGGAAGCTGGGGACCAAAAATGGAAGGCCAGGAAATTCAAAGTTGGCGTAACAAATACTATGGTGACGAAACGAATAAGAACTACGCTATGTTGCCGCAGAAAGATTACATCAAAGACTTCTACGACACCGGCTCCATGCTCAACAACTCGCTTACAGCTTCCGTCGGTTCTAAGAATGTCACTTCAAGGTTCTCTTTCACTGATTCCCGCAACAAAGGCATTACACCAAACCACAAATTGAATCGTCAGTATTTTGGTGTGAACACAGAGATGAAAAATGATTATCTGACTATTGGCATCAAAGGTAACTACATGCGTGAGCTGACGAAGAATGCTCCGGCACAGGGTGAATATGGTGTCATGACACAGCTCATCGAGATGCCGCGAAGTATCAGGTTAAGCGATCTCGACCATGATTTTATCAATCAGAACAATCGCGTCATCAACTGGTCTGGACCTTCAGAGAACACGATGAATCCCTATGGCATGGTAATGGACGAGAATGGCAACAGAAATGTTCGTAACCGTATCATTGGCCAGATTAACGCCACATTGAGATTTACTGATTATCTGAAACTGACCGGGCGTGTAGGTATTGACTGGTATAATGATGACCGAAAAGTCTTTGCTCAATACCTAACTGACGGTTCTAATACAGACTCTCAATATTCTCATGAGTCGTCTACGAACAAGGAGTTCAATGCTGATTTAATGCTCAATTTCAATAAACGCTTTAGTAATTTTGACATTAATGCAAACATTGGAGCAGCTGTTTACAACATCCACAGTACAGGCATAGGAGGAACATCTGGGCGTCTACAAATTCCCAACTTTGTATATATGGGCAATGGTGAGAAGAAGACTGCATACGAAAGTTCCTACAAGAAAGAGATCCAGTCTATTCTTGGAAATGCCAGCATTGGATACAAGAGCATGGTATACCTCGATCTGACGGGCAGAAACGACTGGTCGTCAACGCTGCCAAAGAGCAACTGGTCTTATTTCTATCCTTCTGTCAGTTTAAGCGGAATTATTTCTCAAATGGTCAAATTGCCCGAATGTATCGATTATCTGAAGGTTCGCACTTCATGGGCTCAAGTAGGTAACGATACAGACCCGTACAAACTCGCTTACGTTTATAGTCAATATTCAAGCGTAGTCAACGGTGGTAGTATTCTGGAGATGCAACTCCCGTCTACATATCCTTTGCAGAACCTCAAGCCAGAGCGTACCAACTCCTTCGAAATAGGTCTTGAGTACCACATGTTTAATAACAGATTAGGACTTGACTTCACTTACTATAACACGACTACCAAAGATCAGATATTGTCTATAGGCACCGCAGCCTCTTCCGGCTACAGTTCGAAGATGATCAATGCCGGCAAAATTGCCAGCCACGGTTTTGAAGTGATGCTTAGCGGAACACCTATCCGCAACAAGGACTGGGAGTGGGACGTTAACCTCAACTGGGGTTTGAACCGTACGAAGTGTGTGTCTCTCAATGAGTCGATCAAGCGCTACACCCTTGGCAGCACTCGTGTGGCAAGTGTTGTAGTAGAAGAAGGCGGAGCCTATGGAGATATCGTTGCTACAAACGCATTCAAACGCAATGCTGATGGTCAGATTCTCATAGGTGACGATGGTCTCCCTCTGAAGGAGACTGATAAGGTCGTTGGTAACATGATGCCGAAATGGACAGGATCAATCACGAACTCTCTCCGCTGGAAAGACTTCTCATTCAATGCACTGGTTGATGTGCGCTACGGAGGTGACTTCATATCTATGACCGACGCCTATGCTTGCACCTACGGTAACTCCGCTCGCACATTGACTGGACGTGATGGAATGGTCGTTGACGGTATCGTAGAGTCTACAGGAGAAAAGAACACTAAGGAAGTAACAGCAGAGCAGTACTGGAACAGCATTGGCGGTTCGTCTGCTGTCGTTGAGCCTTTTATGTATAAAGGTACCTACGTAAAGATGCGCGAGCTATCATTAGGATGGAACCTTCCGTACGAATGGTTGGCAAACACTCCTCTTAAAGCCGTTAAGCTCTCCCTCGTAGGTCGTGATCTCTTCTATTTCTACAAAGCAGCACCCGTTAACGCTGAGTCAGCATTCTCACGCGACGACTATGCACAAGCTTTCGAGTACGGTTCTATGCCACCGACACGTTCCTTCGGTTTCACCATTAATGTTAAATTCTAAGATCATTTGTCCTATGAAAAAGATATATCAATTGCTAGGAACAGCGGCTTTGGTACTTGGCTTCACAGCCTGCACCGGAGACTTTGAAAGCATGAACACAGATCCAAGTGCTGTAACCGATTGTAGCCCTGCTTATACCCTCCCAACAGTAGAAGAGTTGGTCTCCAATGTAGACTGTACACCTTATCAGCGTGGCGACAATTTATATGCGCAGATGTACTGCCAGTATTTTGCAAATCTTACACAAGGTTGGACCTCTGATCGCTACGGCTATAACGACGGTTGGGCATCACCAGGATACTGGGAGCCTTACTATTTGGCATTGAAGCATCTGAGAGTTCTCTCGCAGACCATCGGTAATCATCCTGAGTATGCCAACTACTATTCGATGATGCGCATCATCATGGCCTATGGAACAATTGTCACCACTGATAATTTTGGTGACATTCCCTATTCAGAAGCTGGCTATGGAACAGACGGACCTAAGTATGATGCTCAGAAAGATATCTACACAGCCGTATTCAAAGAGCTCACGGAAGCTGTCAACCAGCTCAAAGAAGGGGCTACTGACCAAGCGGAGTGTAGTGAGAACAATGACCTCATCTATTCCGGAGATGTGAGCAAGTGGATCCGTTTCGCCAACTCACTGCGTTTGCGCTACGCCCTTCGTATTTCTTTTATTGACCCAGAGACTGCCAAGAAGGAAGGTGAAGCCGCGCTACAGAGTGGAGTGATGGAAAGCACTGACGACTTGGCCGGTGTCCGTTGCACGGCTACTGGATCCTGGGGCGTAGGACATCCCCTTTATGTAATCTGTGACTGGGACTGCTTTGCTATGAGTAAGACCTTCATGGATTATATGAAAAAACTGAGTTCTGTTACAGACCCCAGAATGACATTGTGGGCAGGACAAACTAGAGGATGGGTTAACAATAAAGGAATTCAGAGCAAATCATTCAAAGGAGAACAATACGAGGGACTTCCCAATGGTCTCTCCGATGACCAACTTTTAAAAGCTGATGCTGATGGCTACAAGCCATATGCCGCCGACAATGTATCCATGCCATGGGGGCTTCGTGCATTTCCCAACTGGAACACTGCTGGAGATAGAAATGAGGTAGATAATAACTGTGGAACAATCACCAATATACCTTTAAAGTTGATGGCTTATTCTGAGGTGTGCTTCCTCAAGGCCGAAGCAGCTTTGAGAGGCTGGAGTGGCGCCGGTGATGCCAAAGCTGACTACGAGGCAGGCATCCGTGCATCATTTGCTGAAGCTCGTTCCGGCGTCGATGCAAGTCTTTACTCAACAGCCAACGATGATGCTTATATGAGCGGTAGCAAAGTAGCATGGAACGATGGGGATACATTCGAGCAGAAACTGGAAAAGATAATTACTCAGAAATGGATAGCACTTTATCCAAATGGTAACGAAGCTTGGGCAGAGTGCCGCCGTACAGGTTATCCGAAACTGAATCCTATCTCGTCAAGCGTTGACAACACGATCAATCCTGCTAACAACGAGTTCGTGAAGAAAATACGTTATACAGATGCGGAAAGACGTGACAATCCTCATGCCACAGAGTCCACTCTCAACCAGAATCAGGGTGATGGCATGAACGTACGCGTTTGGTGGGATACAAAGAGGTATAACTAATCAATACTAGGAATCAATTTTAATAGGGCGGGCAACATGTCCGCCCTATTGTTTTTTCGCGACCACGTAAAGATAACGCTAAAGGGAGAATGAACTGACAAAAGGCCTTTAAAACTACATCAAATGAATATTTATTGAAGATTGTTTGCTTTTCTCATTCTTTTTCTCGAAATTTGCAGAACAATCTTGAAATTTGCAGAACGATATAGAAAAATACGATCATGTCAAAAAGAAATGTAGCCCTTATCACGGGCGTAACAGGACAGGACGGCGCTTACCTGTCAGAGTTCTTACTCAATAAAGGTTATGAGGTGCACGGCATCATCCGTCGCTCCTCGGTTGACTTCCGACCACGCATTGCTCACTTGGAAGGGCATCCCAACTTCCATCTCCACTACGCTGACATGAGCGACTCGATGAGTATCATCGGTGTCATTGCGCTCGTGCGCCCTACGGAGATTTACAACCTCGCTGCACAGAGCCATGTGCAGGTGAGTTTCGACTCTCCCGAATACACAGCCGACGTAGATGCTGTGGGCGTACTGCGCATCTTAGAAGCTGTGCGTCAGACAGGACTGACTGATACATGCCATATCTACCAGGCTTCGACGTCTGAACTGTTTGGAAAGGTGGAGGAAGTACCCCAAAACGAGAATACACCATTCCACCCCTACTCGCCCTACGCTGTGGCCAAACAGTATGGTTATTGGATCGTGCGTGAGTACCGCGATGCCTACAACATGTTCGCCTGCAACGGTATCCTCTTCAACCATGAGAGTGAGATGCGCGGTGAGACTTTCGTGACACGGAAGATCACGCTCGCTGCTGCCCGCATCAAACAGGGCAAGCAGGACAAGCTCTACCTCGGCAACCTCTCCAGCCGCCGCGACTGGGGCTACGCCAAGGACTATGTACAGTGTATGTGGCTCATTCTGCAGAACAGTAAGCCGGACGACTTCGTCATCGCCACGGGCAAGCAGCACACCGTGCGCGAGTTTGCTACCCTCGCTTTCCACTACGTGGGCATTGAGCTCGAATGGCATGGTGAAGGTGCCGACGAGAAAGGTATCGACAAGGCTACGGGTAAAGTGCTCGTCGAGGTGTCGCCCGACTTCTATCGTCCTACGGATGTCGTGAATCTCTGGGGCGACCCGACAAAGGCAAAAGCCGAGCTCGGATGGAACCCGACACAGACAACCTTTGAGGAGCTTGTCAAGATCATGGTCGACTCAGACATGAAGAAAGTGGCAGCCGACGACGCTGCCGCCCGCGTCCGTGTGAACCTTGAAGAGTATCTTGAGAAAGGTATCGTAAAATAGCTATTCATTCCACGCTTTGGAACACATAGTTCCACGCTTTGGAACAGGCAGTACCACGCTTTGGAACAGGCAGTACCACGCTTTGGAACAGGCAGTACCACGCCTTGGAACCGACAATACCACGCTTTGGTATTGTCGGTTCTTCTATTTGGAACACTTTTTGCCAAAGGGCTTTCGAAAGTTCTTTCTTTCGAAAATAGAAATACATTATACTATGAAGAAACCGACAACGCCGGAGAAACGGCAACAATTTTTCAACTGGAACGGAGTGTTCATTGGCATTCTAATCCTGTTGCTCCTTAATACGCTCCTCGCTCCGTATATTGGCTCCTCGCAGATCAAGGACTCCGATTACGGAACTTTTATCAGTGAGCTTAACAAAGGCAAAGTATCAAAAGTGGTAATCAAGGATGGCTATGTCTATTATGACATTCCGGCAGCAAAAGCAAAGAATTCTGCCAAATCGTCAAAGACCGTCAGTCCTTTCATGACTCCGCAAAACGAACCGCAGACCTATCGCACGCCGGAGGTCAACGACCCGCAACTTATTGACCGACTGCTAAAAGCCAAAGCGCCGACAAAAAACGGGAAAGTTGAGATTTCGAAGGAAGTACCTCAGAAGAGTTCTCCTTTGGTTGACTTCTTCGTATGGTGGATTCTTCCTGCCCTCATCTTCTGGTGGATCTGGCGCGCCGGAACGAACAAGATGATGAAAGGTGGCCTCGGCGGTGGCGGCGGCTTCCTATCTGTTGGCAAGTCGGGTGCCAAGGTCTACGCTGAGAGTGATGTGAAGACCCGCTTCAGCGATGTCGCCGGACAAGATGAGGCGAAAGCAACACTCATGGAACTTGTCGACTTTCTTCATAATCCGAAGAAATATACTTCTCTCGGTGCACGTTTGCCAAAGGGAGCACTGCTCGTTGGTCCTCCGGGCACGGGTAAGACCTTGATCGCCCGTGCCGTAGCTGGTGAGGCACATGTGCCTTTCTTCTCTATCAGCGGCTCTGAATTCGTGCAGATGTTCGTCGGTATGGGAGCTGCGAAGGTTCGTGACCTCTTCCGTCAGGCCGCACAGAAAGCACCGTGTATCATCTTCATCGATGAGATAGATGCCATCGGTAAGAGCCGTGACCAGGCCATGGGCAACGATGAGCGCGAGCAGACCTTGAACCAGTTGCTCACCGAAATGGATGGCTTCGACGCTACGAAGGGTGTCGTCATCCTCGCTGCCACGAACCGCCCGGAGAGTCTGGATAAGGCACTGCTCCGTCCGGGGCGTTTCGACCGTCGTGTCATTATGGAACTGCCGGATCTCGAAGGCCGTAAGGCTATCTTCAAAGTTCATCTGAAAGACGTGAAGCACGAGGACATCGATCTCGATGCTGTAGGCCGTGCCACTGCCGGTTCGAGCGGTGCCGACATCGCCAACATCGTCAACGAGGCCGCATTGAGAGCCGTACGCCTCGGCGAGAAAGCCGTGACGACTACGGATATTGAAGAGAGTGTAGAGACGGTTATCGCCGGAGAGCAGAAGAAAGGAGCCGTCATCTCACCGGAAGAGAAGCGTATCATCAGTTACCATGAGATTGGTCACGCTATGGTGGCTGCTATGCAGACCGGCACGGCGCCGATACAGAAGATCACCATCGTGCCGCGTACGAGTGGTGCCCTCGGCTATACCATGCAGGTCGATGCCGGTGAGAAACACCTGATGAGTAAAGACGAATTGCTGGAACGTATCGCTACCCTCACGGGTGGCCGTGCAGCTGAGGAGGTGATGTGCCACACATGCACAACGGGTGCTTCCAACGATATCGAGAAAGCCACGCAACTCGCCCGCGCTATGATCACGACCTACGGCATGAGTGATCATTTCGGCATGGTTCAGCTGGAGCAGCAGCGTAATCGTTATCTTGGTGGTGCCTCTGACCTCACATGCAGTCCGGAGACTGCCAAAGCCATTGACGACGAGGTGTCGCAGATCGTCAAGGAGGCCCACGCCAAGGCTGTGAAGATCATCACCGAGAACCAAGACAAGATGAACGCCGCCGCTACCATCCTCCTCAAGAAGGAGACCATCACCGGCAAGGAGTTCATGGAAGCTATAGGGAAGTAACCGCCTTGGCAAGCTTCTCCAAGCCTTCCTGTACATAGGCTCTCGGCGACCCGATATTCAGTCGCATGAAACCTTCGCCACCGGGGCCAAACATCTCACCATCGTTGAGAGCGAGGTGTGCCTTGTCGATGAAGAGGTCGAGGAGCTGGTCATGATTGAGATGAAGGTCACGGCAATTGAGCCATACGAGGAAGCTGGCCTCGGGACGGATAGGACGGATCTGCGGCATATTCTCACGGCAGAAGTCCTCCACGAAACGAACATTGTCCTCTACGGCTGCTAACATTTGCCTGCGCCACTTCTCACCCTTCCGGAAAGCAGCGATCGTAGCGATATGCGCAAAGATATGCGCCTCATCAAGCTCATTGGCCTGCAACCAGCCATAGAACTTCTTTCGGATCTCAGGGTTGGGGACGATGGCATGCGATGAGATGACGCCCGCAATGTTGAACGTCTTTGTCGGTGCTTGCATCGTGATACTGATCTGCGCGGCTTTCTCTGAGACGGAAGCGAAAGGAATGTGCTTATGTCCAAAGAGAGCCATATCGCAATGGATCTCATCACTAATGACGAGCAGATGATGATCGTAGCAGAAATCAGCCAACCTCACGAGCGTTTCACGCGACCAGCAGATGCCGCCGGGGTTGTGAGGATTACAGAGAATGAGCACACGACACTTGTCATCACAGACACGCTCCAGACTGTCGAAGTCCATCTCATAATAGTCACCGGCCTCCACATGGTCTTTCTCCAAAGCCTCGGGATGAACCTTCAAAGGATTCCACACCACCTCACGCTGGTTGGCGCGCGGCACAAGGAAGAAAGGATGATAGACGGGCGGCATGACGATGACCTTCTCGTCTGGCTTGCAGAAGAGGTTACTGATGATTCCGATACCTTTTACGATACCCGGAATGAAACTGATCCACTCGGGCTTGATGTCCCACTGGTGATGCTCCCGTACCCAGTCAATGATAGCCGGACGATAGTCCTTCGGCTCCACGGTATATCCGAGGATAGGATGCTCGAGGCGCTTCTTCATGGCCTCGATGATGTCAGGCAACACGGCGAAGTCCATGTCTGCCACCCACATTGGCTGGAGGTCATCACGTCCCCAGCGCGGAAGCAATGCCTCATGCATGAGGTCACCGCTGCCTTTACGTTCTATGACAGTTGAGAAATCGTATTTCATATGAAGTATTATTGCAATGCTTGTTTGATATCCTCAAAGATATCATCGACATCCTCAAGACCGACACTCAGACGGATCGTGGTGTCGAGGACATCCATCTTAGCCTTCTCCTCCGGTGTGAAGTTGCCGAAGATTGTGGAATAGGGATGGATAGCAAGCGTACGGTTATCGAAGAGGTTCGTGGCACGGTGCACGAGCTTCAGACGGTTGAGGAAGTTGAAGCAGGCATCCTGACTCTCGAGATCAATGCATACCATGGCACCAGCCGTCTTGCCGAACTGCTTCTGTGCAAGGGCATGAAACTTATTATCCTCCAGGCCTACATAGTTGACGAACTTGATCTGCTTGAGCGTCTGCAGTTTCTTTGCCAGTTCCAGGGCGTTCGACGACTGTACGCGATAGCGGGCATCAAGCGTCTCCAGTCCCATGGTCTGAAGGAAAGCTGCCTGAGGAGTCATGTAAGCACCGAAGTTAAAAAGTAACTCACTTTTGATGGTCTGCGTAAAACCTTTCGTGTATTCAGTACCATAGTCGATGATGAGTCCACCAAGCGATGTAGCTCCGCCACTGATATATTTGGTTGAAGAGACCACTTCGATATCAACACCGAGGCTTTGTGCCGAGAACATCGTGAAAGGAATAGTTGTTGTATCGGCCACAAGCGGGATATGATGAGCGTGCGCCACGCGGGCCAAAGCCTGGAGATCAGCTACCTCCATCTGCGGGTTTGTGATAATCTCCACAAAGATGCAACATGTGTTGTCATCGACCGCCTGCTTCACCTTCTCGATATCCGTAAGATCGGTCGTATGCAGTCCTACCCCGAACTTCCGCAACGAACGGTTGAGAAGGTCGAAGGTGTTGCCGAACATATGCGTAGAGGAAACAACATTCTTTCCCTGTGCCGTGAGGGCGAGCATGATGTTACTGATAGCTGCCATGCCACTGTTGAGGGCCGTCACACTGAAAGCATCAGTTAGGGCTCGCACACGATCCTCAAAATTGTCTACTGTAGGGTTCTCACAACGCGAATAGTCGGGCGCATCGATACGCTCACAGAAAGCGTCTGCCATGGTCTGAGCATCACTGAACTCGTAAGCCACGGCATTATAAACCGGCATACTCAATGCATCATAGGCATCGCGCCGACGATAAGGTAAGTGGATTGCTTGTGTATTCTTCTTCATTTTTATATTAGTACCATTGAACTGCATTGCTGTAACCTGAGCGCTTGTCGTACTTCAGAGCATCGGTAAGCGTAGAGGCATTACAACGGAAGGTAAAGTTGTAACTAGCATAAGGAGCCAAGACGAGTGAGCAACTCATGTTGAAGCAGTGGAGGTCACGCTGCAGAGAAGCTGTTGTCATAGAGACCTTGTGGTTCTCGAAGTCGTAGCCGGAAGAGAAACTGATGTTCCAACCATCAGAGATGCGCACGTTACCGCTGACGTTGAGCGTCTGTGTGAACTTATAAGGATAGCGCATTGTCTTATAGTTGAACTTATTGATATCAGTGTTCTCACTCATGGTGATGCCATAGCCGAAAGTGAGCGACCAAGGCATGGAGAAAGCCATATAGCCATCCCCGTCAGTCTCCGCCTTTCCGCCCTTCTCATCTTTTGAGGCTCCGTTCTGCGCATCAATCATCGTATCATCGACATTACTGTTGATATCGGTGTCGATGCCTTCGTCATCTTTGTTCTTCTTTTTATTCTTGTCCTTGTCGTCGTCACTCTTCTCACCACTGAAGAACTTCTTGATCTTTTCCGGTGTAAGGGTGTAAGAGATGTTCTGCGACATACCCTGGAAGCGACCGAACTTACCCATGCCCCAGTAAGTGTGATTACCGACATACGGCTTACCATTCTCATCGAGCGCATAAGCATAAGAGGCAAAGACACCCGTCATATTGAACGTGTAGTTCTTCCACCATTTCAGACGGAGGTTGACAGTGAGGTCACTCAGAGGCTTCTCTTTGGCTGCCATATTGTAGGACATCGACCAGCCTAACTGATCAATGAGGCTGATCTTCTTGTAGCCCGTAGAGTCCTTGTCGCTCTTGACCTTCATCTCAATGTTGTTGTCAAAGCTCCACGAGATACTTCCCGTACGACCTGTCCCCGGCACACCATAGAGCTCGTTGGCATAGGGCGAGTACTGAACCAGTGACACATTGCCATCGGCATCCGTCTTCTGATAGGTCTGATAATAACCATAGCGTGAGGCACCGAAGTCAGGCGCATAACTGAAACTGACCGTCGGAGTGATGACGTGGCGAATAGCCTGAATCTTATCACCGAAGATCTTATGATTTGGCACCCAGAAGCCATAGAGCTTTGTGGAAGCTGACACAGAGAGGTTCCAGTTATAGACATTGTGGAAACCATAAGTCGTATCGGACACCTCCGTCTGCGTAGCCTGATCCCACGACTTCGTGACCTTGTTGGTATACATTCGGTCAGTGAAGTTAAAGGAAGGCGTCAGGTTGATATAATTAAATAAGGTGAAGTTTGCACTGATAGGGATGTTGTGCTGAAAGCCGTTGCGCCAGTCCTTGATGAGATTGGAGTGCAGGATTCTATCTTCTTTCGTGTTGATAGAGTTGGAGAACTGTCCCGTGTAGCTCATGGCGATCTTCTCATACCACCGCTCATCTCCCACCTGATGTTTCCGGCGGAAAGGATAGAAACGGGAGATGCTGATGTTAAGGTCAGGCAGTGTCATCGAGAGCGTAGAGTCGCGCATGTTCTGACTGAGGTTCGCAGTAGAACTGAGCGTCATGCCGATGCTGGAGAATGTTGTACTCCAGTTGATAGAGGAGGTACGTGTCGACTGCGTCAGCGACTGAGGGTTGTACATACTCGTCAGGTTGTTGCGCTCATAGCTCGATGTAGCAAAGTTGACACTGGCAGAGAGCGAACTGAAAGGATTGGCTTTGGAGTCCTGACGATGGCTCCATTGAATCTTAAAACTCGTCTGCTTCGTGTAATCAGGCATACCCTTGTCACCCGTACGTGTGTCCTGATAACTGGCGAGGAAAGTGCCGCTGTATTTGTAGCGTTTGTTATAGTTGCTCGTTGCCGTTATTCCCCAAGACCCTTTCGTATATATTTCTCCGATCAGTTTGAGGTCCATCTTATCGCTCAAAGCAAAGTAGTAACCACCATCGCGGAGATAGAATCCTCGGGAGTTCTCATCGCCATAACTCGGCATAATGAAACCGGAGCTATAGCTCTTCGTGAATGGGAAGAAACCATAAGGAATGGCAAAAGGCAATGGTACGTCGGCAACCACAAGATATGCCGGGCCAAACGTCACATCCTTTCCCGGACGCACCTTGGCTCGGGAAAGGGAAATATAAAAGTCGGGATGTTCCTTGTCGCAAGTAGTATACCGGCCATGAGCCAGATAGACATCACCCGATTCGGTACGCTTCGATATCTTACTGGTCAAGAAGCCATCTTCTTGTTTGGTATAGGCATTCTGTACAAAACCTTTCTTCGTCTTGAAGTTGAAAGAGATCGTATCCGTGTCATAGTTGTCTGACCCCATAACAAATACTGGACGACCTTTGATGCCGTTTTTCTGCGTACTGTCGGGAGAACCGGTAGCATGGACAAGCGAAGAATCGAGGTTCATACGAATCTTGTCACTCTTCAGATCCATATTCTCATACTTGACCTCTGCATTACCAAAGAGCTTGGCATCTTTCGTCTGAGCATCATAGACAAGTGAGTCGTCAGCCGTATAGTTGACCGGTGCATCGATTCCTTTCTTCTTGGCACGGTTGATAGAGTCGGCACGGATAGAGTCGTCGACAGCCTTGTTGTGATGATAGACGGCAAGCTGGAGAGAGTCCATAGAAAGTGTATCTATGCTTGCATCGTCTACTTTTAAATTACCTGATTTCAAGGAGTCCTTAACCGCCACACTATCAGCTACAGCGCCTTTGCGCTTCTTCACCGGAAGAAGCGTACTACTGTTTGCCCACGCAAACATGACTGTAGTGATGAACAATATGATGAAAGACCTTGTCTTGATTGATGTCCACATGTATTATATGTGCAAATAATATTTGCGAAAGATATATCTCAGAAATTATGCTTGCAAATTTACATAATATCTCGTGAATAGTGGCCTCTTTTCTCAAATTTAACGTGTCATGCCTATTAATATTCGATGAAACGAAAAGAAATTCGCGTTTCTTGACAAGGCATTAGCGGATATTTATTATATTTGCAAACAATTATCAAAACTTATAAAGCTCCATTAAAAACAACGCTTATGGCTCGTTTATGGAACAACATAAAGACCTGGTGGTCATCCTTTATTAGCTCGTTGTCTTTCCCGATGAAGACGACGCTGGTCGCTTTGAGCGGTGTCATCGTGGGGCTTGTGGTACTGTTTATGTACCTGCTTCGTATGCATACCTATATCATTGGGGACGACCCGGCGGCATGCATCAACTGTCATATCATGTCGCCCTATTATGCCACATGGAGCCACTCTTCTCATGCACGTGACGCAACTTGTAACGACTGCCACGTGCCAAACGGCAACCTGTTGGCACACTATGGCTTCAAGGGCCTCGACGGCATGAAGCATGTGGCTTACTTTGTGACACGCAGTGAGCATCAGGCCATACAAGCCGAAACAATGTCGGATGAGGTCATCATGGACAACTGTATCCGCTGCCACAAACAACTCAATCAGGAGTTCGTGAAGACGGGACGCATCGACTATATGGAGGCTAAGCGCGGTGAAGGGCACGCTTGTTGGGACTGCCACCGCAATGTGCCACACAGCGGAAAAAACTCACTGTCCTCTACCCCGGGAGCCGAATATGTAGAGCCGATGCCGCCATCTCCCGTACCGGCATGGCTGCAAAGAGCCTTAGGGCATGACCCGCAACGTTAGGGCTTGGGAATAAAATACTATTGTAGAAACAAAAACACATGATATTATGGCTAAGCAACTAAAGAAATGGCAAGGCTGGCTCCTTTTTGTAGGCGCCATGGTCGTTGTGTTCGTCTTGGGTCTCGTCTGCTCATCGCTCCTTGAGCGTCGGGCCGAGGTTGCCAGCGTGTTCAACAACCGCCGCACACCGATGACCGACTCTATCGTGTCTCAGAACGAAAAGTTCGCTGAGGACTTCCCACGCGAGTATGAGACATGGTCAATGACAGAAGACACGAGCTTCGTCAGCAAATACAATGGTTCGAAAGAAGTAGATGTGTTGGAAGAGAATCCGGCCATCGTCATCAACTGGGCCGGCTACGCTTTCTCTCGCGAGTACAACACTCCTCGCGGCCACCGTCACTGTATCGAAGATCTCAGAAAGATTCTGCGCACCGGTTCACCGGGTGTCGATGGTCAGGAAGATATGCAGCCCGGTACGTGCTGGACTTGTAAAGGCCCGGATGTGCCTCGATTGATGCGCGAGAAAGGTGTCGATAAGTTCTATGCCGCTAAATGGAGCGACTGGGGCGATGAGGTGATGAACACCGTCGGCTGCTCCGACTGTCACGATGCCCGCACCATGGAGCTCCGTCCTGCCCGTCCTGCTCTCTATGAGGCTTGGGCCCGTGTAGGCAAAGACGTGAAAAAAGCCTCTCATCAAGAAATGCGCTCGCTCGTCTGCGCACAGTGCCATACCGAGTATTACTTCGAGAAGGAGAACGGCAACTATCTCCACTTCCCACAGGAAAAAGGTTTGACCTGCGAGGCAGCAGAGGAATACTACGACTCCATCGGATTCTACGACTATATCCATCCATTGTCGAAGGCTAAAATCCTCAAGGCTCAGCATCCTGGCTATGAGATGTTCCTGCAAGGCATCCATGGTCAGCGCGGCGTGTCGTGTGCCGACTGCCACATGCCGTACATCTCAGAAGGTGGTGTAAAATACACCGACCATCATATCATGTCACCGCTCGCTCATATCGACCGCACCTGTCAGACTTGTCACCGTCAGCCTGCTGATGTGTTGAGACAGAACGTCTATGACCGCGAGGAGAAAGTATATACCTTTGCTAAGAAGGTTGATGTCCAGCTTGCCGATGCTCACCTCATGGCACAGTTCGCCTGGAAACATGGCGCTAAGGACAACGAGATGAAGAAGGCCCTCGATGACATCCGCAAGAGCCAGTGGCGTTGGGACTACTCGATGGCTTCGCATGGTGCTGCTTTCCACGCACCTCAGGAGTGCATGCGCCTGTTGGCAGACGCTATGGAATATGCTAAGGATGCGCAGCTCGAATGCCAGAAGGTTGTAGCTATGCACGGATGGACCAAAGCGATTCCGCTGCCTGATATCTCTACAAGAGAGAAGGCTGCCAAATATATCGGCTTAAATATGCCGCAACTTAGGAAACAGAAGAAGGACTTCCTTGACACGGTGGTTCCAAAATGGATTGAGACTGCAAGGAAGAACAAACGGTTCATTACGCAACCTATCTAACGTTTCCGCTTCAGGATGACGTGTTTGTTTATTACTGGCTCCGGTGTCCGCCGGAACCAGTTTTTCGTGGCACCCAACACTCCACCCCGTTGCCATCCGACGACCACACCCCGTTGCCACACGGCAGCCCACCGAGTCCTGTGCGGCGGCGCCCTCGCCGCCGTCTTTAGTTATCACCACCTAACACCTTTTAGAAATGTGGAAGAAACCATACTCTTATCGCGAAGGCTTTGTCATTGATGTCGGCCTCATCCTCGTAGGCGCCATGCTACAACTCAGCATGGGAGCCCTCGACTGGGACATCTTTATGTGGCCCGCCAACATCATCACCCTCGCAATCTTTGTTCTCTTAACCGTTATTGTCTATTCGCGCAGAAGCAAGTCCTACTTCTTGCGATTTATGACGACCCCACAGGCCGCTGTACCCGCCATCGTGGTCGTTGTTTTTCTGACGCTTATCATGGGCCTCACGAAGCAAGCATCGCCACAGAGCATGACCAACGATCCCATCGGATTATCGAGGATGCTCAGTTTCTGGCCGTTCATTCTCACCTATGTCTGGATGACTGCCATTGTGGGACAAGAAGCAATGTGGCAAATTACTCATGCCTCACGACATCAGTGGGCGTCTCTTCTGAGCCACGTGGGACTATTCATCGTCCTTACCTGTGGCACATTGGGAAGTGCAGACATGCAGCGCCTCAAGATGTATTGCGAGCAAGGCAAACCGGAATGGCGAGCCCTCGATGCCTACAACAACGTGAAGCATCTCCCCATTGCCGTTCAATTGGAGAAGTTCACTATTGATGAATATCCACCAAAACTCATGGTGATCGACAAGAACGGTGTGCCCATTCCCGCAAAGAAACCGGAGACGCTGCTCATCGACTCAACCTTCAAGGGTGGCGATATCCAAGGTTGGCATGTCACAATCAAAAAACGTGTTGACAATGCTATGCCTGCAGCCTTGGTAAAGATGGGCAACAGCATTCCTACTGAAATGATGAGACGTCTGCGCCTCGATTCCCTTGGACAGAGCCTAAACAAAGAAGGGTACCTGCCTACCCAAAATCCTGGTTCTGAATGTGCCTTGCTCGTCAGCGCCACAAAAGGCAGCGAGAAGCACGAAGGCTGGGTGACATGTGGCAGTTATCAGTTTGCTTACCAAGGTCTGACGCTCGACAACGGCAGAAGTCTCGTCATGGGACAGCGTGAGCCCAAGCGTTATGCTTCACTCGTAGATGTCTACACTGAAGACGGAAAGAACCTGCAGACAACTATCGAGGTCAACCATCCGCTCACCATCAATGGCTGGAAGATTTATCAGCTCAGCTACAATGAAGAGATGGGCAAATGGAGCACACTCAGCGTCTTTGAGTTTGTCCGCGACCCCTGGCTCCCTGTTGTCTATATCGGCATTCTGTTCTTAGCCCTGGGTGCAATAGGCTTACTCTTCGATACACGGAAGAAAACAAATATTGAATGATTATGGTCTGGAACTACTTCATCTATATAGGTATTGCGTCAGTCGTTTTATGGTTCATTGGTGCTTGGATGGCGTGGAAAGACAAAGAGAAGGCCGCCATCACTCTAACGATGGCAGGTTTTGTGCTCATGACTATCTATGTTGGTTGCCTATGGGGAGAACTCGACCGCCCGCCCATGCGTACGATGGGTGAAACGCGTCTTTGGTACAGTTTGTTGTTGCCACTTGCAGGTGTTTTCGTTTATGTGCGTTGGAAATACAAATGGATATTGTCGTTCACTTCCATCCTTGCGACAGTCTTCGTCTTCATCAACATCTTCAAGCCGGAGATTCATAGCAAGAACCTCATGCCGGCACTGCAGAGTCCGTGGTTTGCTCCACATGTCATCGTCTACATGCTTGCTTATGCCATGATGGGAGCAGCCTTTGTCGTAGCCCTGTATCTGCTCTTCTTTAAAAAGAGCCAAGAAAGAGATAATAGTAAAGAGATGCTGATGATCGACAACATGGTCATCGTCAGTTATGCTTTCCTCACACTCGGCATGCTCATGGGAGCTCTATGGGCAAAGACAGCTTGGGGACATTACTGGAGCTGGGACCCTAAAGAGACTTGGGCTGCCATCACATGGTTCTCTTACCTCGCTTATATCCATTACCGACTGTCAAAGACGGCTCGTAAGCGCACAGCACTCTGGATGGTCATCGCTACGTTCTGCCTGTTGCAGATGTGCTGGTGGGGTGTCAACTATCTTCCATCTGCACAAGGGGCAAGTATCCACACTTACAGTATGCAATAATGATTAAACATTAATATATTTCAGCTTATGAAACACTTTTATCTCTTAGTACTGGCGATACTTTGTGTTTCGTGGGGTTGGAGTGCGCCAGTCACCCAGCAACAAGCCCTTCGTATAGCACAGAAGTATTTTTCTTCTCAAGGTATCACGATGACGCAGGCTGCGCGAGCCAAAGTCTTCAAGGCTCCTTCGACAAGCCAATCGAAGACATCGTCCTATTACATTTTCAATGCTGGAGACAGTCGCGGCTTCGCCATTGTCTCGGGCGATGACCGAACGGTGCCCATCTTAGGCTTTATCACCAATGGCGACTACGATGCTGACAAAGCTCCCGCCAACTTCAAGGCATGGCTCAACAGTTATGCTAAGGCAATAGAGTACTTGCAGAACAACAACATCAAGATTGTCAAAGCCGCCGCCAAAGAAGACACAAAGACGACCATCTCACCCATGCTCACGACAACATGGGATCAGACCGATCCGTACAATGCCGCATGTCCCGACTTCTTCTCTTTTGGAAAGAGCGTCACAGGATGTGTAGCAACAGCTATGGCGCAGTTGCTCTATTATCATGCCCAGCACTCCCCATCCTCCATTGTGAATGCAACGCAGGCAGAGATACCAGCTTACTCTTGCAAAACAAATTGGAGTGGATATGGAAAAATAAATGTTTCCGCAGTGCCAAAAGGAAGCACCATTGATTGGGGGAACATGATAAATTCCTATAGCTCAACTTACACAGATGCACAGAAGAAGGCTATTGCCAATCTCATGTTCTACTGTGGTGCCTCTGTCAACATGAACTATGCCAATGCAGAGAATGGCGGTTCCGGCGCCACAGACACGAATGTTCCTCCAGCACTCATCAAATATTTTGGCTTCGACCCCTCCACCGTCTGTGTTTCTCCTACCCAATACACCACAGCTGATTGGATTGACGCTGTCTACAACGAACTTGCTAACGGCCGTCCCGTCATCTACAGTGGACAGTCGGATGAGAAATTGGGCCATGAGTTTATCGTCGACGGCTACGAAGGCAACAACTATTTCCATGTCAACTGGGGATGGTCGGGCTATTGTAATGGTAAGTTCTTGCTTAACGTCCTGGCACCAGAGAGTGGCGGAACAGGAGCTGGCGACATAGGCAAAGGCTACAATAATGACCAAACTGCCGTCTTCAATGCAGCACCAAACCATGGTGGCAGCGCTGTACAGAAACTCATGACCAAAGACTTCTCCATCTCGGGTACTACCCTTTCATATATGCCTTATTATATAGGCAACGACCAAGCTTCTTTCAATTATGGTTTTGGCATCAAGCAGTCAGATGGCACCATCACAACCATTGGGTCGATGCGAAGTGTGACTATTAGCACAAATATGTGGTCGTCTCCCGGTTGCAGTGTTGATGTCTCTAACTGTGGCCTTGCTGCTGGCACTTACGTCATCGTTCCTACCTGCCAAGCACAAGGCTCCTCAACGCTGCTCTCCATGTGGTCTGCTTCCAAATATATTCAGGCTACAGTAGATGCATCAGGAAGTGTAACTCTTCAGGAGATGCCTCAGTATAACTTGACAGCAGCCAACCTCACAGTAGGACAAATTCGGAAAGCCAACTTCCCGATGAGCGTCTCGGTTGATCTTACGAATGAGAGCGATGCCATCTATACAGGACAGGTCTATTTGTTTGCCTCAACCGATGCAACGAACAAAGGCAATGCTGTTACTTCGACCAAAGTGGCTTTGGATGCAGGTGCAACAGGTAATGTTGCCATGAGCTTCACTCCAAGTGCGGCCGGCACCTACCATCTGTGGGTCTGCTCTGACAAAGGCGGAAATACAGTTCTTGCACAACTCGACAATGTCACTGTCAACGAGAGTACGGCAACAAGTTCTATCCTTCAAATCACATCAATGGCGGTCAGCAACAGTGACGTATCGACCCAGCACGAAGAAGGGAACAATATTGTCACGAATGTCTCAGGGACAGAGCTGAAAGGTAAATACACCCTTACGGCCACGCAAGATGTTAACAACAAGGACGTCTATGCCTCTTTGTACAAATACAACAAACAGACTGGTGACTTTGAGGCTGTCTGGCAGAACAGAATTTCTTGGAATACCATAACGTTACCATCAGATCAATCGTTGGAATTAAGTTTCGACTTTACCGGTCTTGATGCCGGACGGTATAAACTGAACATTGCATGTGGCACCATGAATAGGTCGACAGCACAGTTAGAAAATATCATATGGTCCGACGACTCTTACTGCTTTGACCTCAATACGTCAAGTAACGTGCAGTCCATAGATATCAATACTGATAAGCCAATCGCTATCTATAACCTTCAGGGAATGAAAGTTGGTGAAGCTAACGGTAAGACGATAGAAACCATTCTTAGGCAACTGACTAAGGGTGTTTATATCATCAATGGAAAGAAGATAACCAACTAATGTATAACTTTCAGCGGCGGGCAGCCATTGTAGCTACCCGCCGTTGAAAATAATATAATATTATTCAAACAACGCCTTCCAGGCAAGGAATCGCTCTAAGCCATCCTTGCCGAAGCGGGCGATACTCTTCTCAGCCTGTTCAAAAGACTTCTCACGATCCGGGTGTGTCTTTGAATAGAACTTATCTGCATAACAGATGAGCTTTTCTTCAAGAGTCTCAGGAAGGAAGTCACGATGTGGCAAGGGAAGATCTTGCTCAATAATCTCTTTCTCCGTCAGTCCCGCGCCCGTATGGCGCTCACATACTCGGGCATGACGAGGAAATCCTTCAGCACGCATCATCTCAGCACCGATGAGGCCATGGCGAAGATAAGGCTCCGTACCGAAACAATAAATCTTCGGTGCATCACAACGGCAGATGCCAATATCATGAAGCATCGCAGCCTCTTCCACAAAGCGACGGTCGAGATGCAACTCTGGATGAGCATCACAAATCTTCAAAGCCCGTTTTGTGACAAGCGTAGAGTGAACAATCAAAATATCCCGAAGCCGGTTGGCTTCGGGATAATATTTGTCAATGATCTTGTTATAATCCATTGAAAAATCTATTTATTTCTCGTCGCGCTTAATATAAGCTATGACGGAACCTTTCTGCACCTTCGAGCCCTGCTTGGCATTAATCTCAACGAGCTTGCCACCGAGGTCAGCCTTGACCTCAACAAACTCGCCCCAAGGAGCCTGAATCCAGCAGAAAGCATCACCTTCCTTGTATTCCTTACCGATGTAAGGTTCAACAGCGGGCTCAGCCTCACCGTCGCCTTGGAAGTCCCAGAAGATCTGACCACGAACAGGAGCAACGATTGCGTCAGCTTGTGCATGCTTGAAGGCAGCAGCCTCCTCAGGAGAAACCTTGGCACCAAGCTTGGCATCCTTAGCCTTCTGAAGGTCAGCCAGGAAGTTCTTCTTTGCCTGGCCGCTCTTGTAGTTACGGTACTGCTCCGGATGCATAGCGAGCTCGAAGAGTTCCTCGTCGTCCTGACCATAGTCCCATCCGTTCTCGTCCATTTCCTTACGGAAATCATCGAGAGCCGGCTTCAGGAGTGTGTGAGGATCGACATCCGTGAACTCACGGCCCTGCTTCTTGGCAAGTTCCTTCAATTCAGGAGCAATCTCACCAGGCACCTTACCACTCTTACCGAGGATCATACCCCACATATTGTCGTCCATCATCACGAAGCGACCCTTGCCCTGCTCCATAGTGAGGAGGTTCATCAGCGCGATGTTCTTTGTATACTGAGAGAACGGTGTCACAAGTGGTGGATAACCGACACGTGGCCATACGTAAGCCACCTCATCGAAGAGTTTGATGAGCAGGTCGTCCATAGACAGCTCAGGCTCACCCTTCTTCACACGCAGGTGGTTGATCGTCTCACGCATACCGCCGAGGTCTGCCATCATAGAGCCCATCATGCCGCCAGGGAGGCCACAGGTGAGGAGCAGAGATGACATGACTTTGTTGCCCGGATTGATGAAATAGCCAAGCCACTCATCAATGAACTCCTGGGTCATAGCACGTGCCTTCATGTATGCATTCATATTGATATCGGGCACATCGAAGCCGGCATGTTTCAGCATGCTCTGCACAGAGATAACATCCGGATGAACCTTACCCCAAGCCAAAGGCTCAATAGCGGTATCGATAATATCAGCACCATTCTCACAGACCTCGAGAATAGAAGCCATCGACAGACCTGGACCAGAGTGGCCATGATACTCGATAAGAATATCAGGATGCTTTGTCTTGATACGTTTCGTGAGCTGACCGAGGAACGCAGGCTGACCGATACCGGCCATATCCTTCAGGCAGATCTCCTCTGCACCGGCTGCAATCTCCTCATCGGCAAGTTTCTCATAATAGTCGAGTGTATGAACTGGAGAAGTGGTGATACAGAGCGTACCCTGCGGAGTCATACCACCTTCCTTAGCCCACTTGATAGACGGAGCGATATTGCGGATATCGTTTAAGCCATCAAAGATACGGGTGATATCTGTTCCCTGTGCATGCTTGACACGATACATCATCTGGCGCACATCGTCAGGTACAGGATACATACGCAACGCATTCAGGCCACGGTCCAACATATGGGTCTTGATACCAGCCTTATGGAGAGGGGCTGTGAAGGCACGCACTGCCTTGTTCGGGTTCTCACCGGCAAGGAGCTGCACCTGCTCAAAGGCACCACCATTGGTCTCGACGCGAGAGAAGCAACCCATCTCGACAAACACGGGAGCTATCTTGGCAAGCTGGTCGGCACGCGGCTGAAACTTACCGCTACTCTGCCACATGTCACGATAGACTAGACTGAACTGAATCTTTTTCTTCATATCTAATTTCTTTTATTTGTTTTTCTATTGTTGACCTTTCTGTTGTCCACTTTGTTGTACTCTTTGTCCTCTTCTTCCATTCAACGTGCAAAATTAGATAAAAATCATCAAAATGGAGATTAGCCGTATGTTTTTTTATAATTAATAACTAACTTTGTAAGCAGAAATCAAGAATACATGAAAGCATCATTCATTTTCCTGAGTGCATTATTTTGCCTCTTCTTAACACTGGCATCATGCAACACGAAAGAAATAAAAGATGAGGAGACACCTGCTCTGACCCAACGTGTCAAGGGCGACATGGCTGTCTATGGCCTTGCCTGTGACGGTTGCAACGACACCGTCATAGTATTACTGCCAGAGACGATGGGAGATCCTATTACCTATAATATCTTTGAAGCCAAGCGTAAAGGACACGTGCTGGGAAAGATACAGATTGGCGACAAACTTTGTGTGATGCTCAACAAGAAAGACTCTACCAAAGCCGATCTCGTTGTCGACATGAACAAGCTCATGGGTATCTGGTGCTATATCGTCATGCCTCAGCTACGCAACGCTGCCAATATGAGTGCCAGCATGCAGGAGCAAATGATGAACAACATGAGCGACTCTTTGAAAGCCATTTATCTCATACCCCGCGAGTATGGGTTTTATCTCAAGCCCGACTGGCAGGCGCAGAGTGTAGGATACGTCGATGATAACAACTCGCTTGCCGACGAGAGTCCCGTGGTCTATCCCGGCTTGGGTTATTTCACCGGGTGGCACATGTGGAACGGACAACTTCTCATTGAGAGCGGTACACCAAAATTCAGTAAGAACGGGCAAGCAAAGGTGTCTGATCTTCATTACGACACATGCTCTATCGATTATCTCGACGACGACTCTCTTGTCCTATCCGGCGACGGCGTGTCGAAAGGCTATTACAAGAAGAATAGCGTCAACGAGATGAACAAGAAAGCCAAAGCGATAGCCAACAAACTGAAGAAAGAGGCTATCAATGCAGCTGTAAATACAAGCAATTAATTAAAGCCTATATATAATTCTGATGCAAGAGAAATTAAATATTGCAGTAGCCGGAACAGGTTACGTCGGACTGAGCATCGCCACTCTGCTTGCTCAGCATCAACATGTCACAGCAGTGGATGTCGTGAATGAAAAGATTGAGATGCTCCGGAAGCATCAATCGCCTATTCAAGACGATTATATCGAAAAGTTTCTGAAAGAGAAACCGCTTGACATTGAGTTTACGACCGATGGCGAGAGCGCATACAAGCAAGCTGACTTTGTTGTCATTGCCACGCCTACCAACTACGACAGCGTGAAGAACTTCTTCGACACTTCTCACGTAGAGGAAGTCATCGAACTCGTCATGCACGTCAACCCCAAGGCCATCATGGTCATCAAATCGACCATCCCTGTCGGTTATACAGCACATGTGCGCGAGAAATACCATTCCGACAATATCATCTTCGCTCCGGAGTTTCTCCGAGAATCGAAGGCACTCTACGATAACCTCTATCCTTCCCGTATCATCGTTGGACGCCCTGAAGGAGATGAGCGTCTCGACAAGGCTGCCCACACCTTTGCCGCGCTGTTGCAACAGGGTGCCGTTAAGCAGGACATCCCTACCCTTTTCATGGGAACGACAGAAGCCGAGGCTGTGAAGCTCTTCGCCAACACTTATCTCGCCCTGCGCGTAAGCTATTTCAACGAGCTCGACACTTATGCTGAAGTGAAAGGCCTCTCAAGCAAGAATATCATCAATGGTGTCTGCCTCGACCCGCGCATCGGCGCTTTTTATAACAACCCGTCCTTCGGCTATGGCGGATACTGCTTGCCGAAAGACACCAAGCAGCTCCTTGCCAACTACAAAGATGTGCCTGAGAACCTCATCCAAGCCATTGTAGAGAGCAACCGCACGCGTAAGGACTTCATCGCTGATCAGGTACTGCGCCGCGCTGGCTATTACAGTTACAACGACCAAAATGCCTACAACGCGGCAGGGGAACATCCATGTACCATTGGTGTCTACCGTCTGACGATGAAGTCGCATTCCGACAACTTCCGCCAGTCGAGCATCCAAGGCGTGATGAAACGTGTCAAAGCCAAAGGCGCTACCGTCATCATCTATGAGCCTACACTTAAGGACGGCTCAACCTTCTTTGGCTCTCGCGTTGTCAACGACCTCGACAAGTTTAAGCAACTCTCTCAAGCTATCATCGCGAACCGCTATGACAAGGTGCTTGATGACGTGAAACAAAAGGTCTACACCAGAGACCTCTTCTTCAGAGATTAAGACTATACACATTTTTATCATGAAAACAGATATTCAAATAGCACAGGAGACTAAGCTCCGTCCCATAGATGACATCGCTGAGCAATTGGGGCTTAGCAAAGAGATGACCGAGCCCTATGGCCGTTACATCGCCAAGGTATCGCTCAAAGCCATTGACGAGGAGCGCATCAAGAAGCATCACCTCATCCTGGTCACCGCCATTTCACCGACGAAGGCAGGTATTGGTAAGACTACTGTGTCGGTAGGGCTGGCTTTAGGACTGAACAGCATCGGCAAGAAAGCGGTGGTAGCTCTCCGTGAGCCTTCTCTCGGTCCTTGCTTCGGACAGAAAGGTGGCGCATGCGGTGGTGGCTATGCTCAGGTTCTGCCGATGGATAAGATCAATCTCCATTTCACCGGCGACTTTCATGCCATCACAACGGCAAACAACATGATTGCCGCCCTGCTTGACAACTACCTCTACCAGCATGCCAAGGACGGATTCCGCCTGAAGACCATACTCTGGAAGCGTGTGCTCGACATCAACGACCGCTCGCTTCGACAAATCATCACTGGCCTCGGTCCGCTCACCAACGGCATCCCCACTCAGACAGGTTTCGATATCACGCCGGCCTCGGAGATCATGGGTATCATGTGCTTCGCCACAAGCATGGAAGACCTCAAGCAACGTATCGGAAACATACTCTTAGGTTTCGACTATCAGGACAAGCCCTTCTACGTTCGTGACATGGGTGTGGAAGGTGCTATCGCCGTACTGCTCAAGGATGCGCTGAAGCCTAACCTCGTGCAGACCACGGAGGGTACACCTGCTATCGTTCACTGCGGTCCTTTCGCCAACATTGCGCATGGCTGCAACTCTGTCGTCGCAACCAAGCTGGCTCTGACACTTGGCGACTACGCTGTCACGGAGGCTGGCTTCGGTGCTGACCTCGGCGCAGAGAAGTTCTACGACATCAAATGCCGCGTTGCCGGTCTGCAGCCATCACTGACCGTGCTCGTCGTAACACTTCAGGCCCTGAAGATGCACGGCGGCGTACCTTATGCCGACATCAAACAGCCAAACATTGAGGCTGTACGCCAAGGTTTCTGGAACCTCGACAAACATGTGGAAAATATCCACCGGTTCGGTCAGAAGATTGTCGTTGCCTTCAATCGCTACGCTGAGGATACCGACGAAGAGATTGAGGCCGTGCGCCAGCACTGCGAAGAGGAGCTTGGTGTAGCCTTCGCTGTCAACAATGCTTTCACGGAAGGTGGCAAAGGTGCAGAGGAACTGGCCAACACCGTTGTCAAGACCATCGATGATGAGGATGCACAAGGCGGAAGTCCAAAACTGAAGCTCCTTTACAACGACGATGACGACGTCAAGGACAAGATAATCGCTGTAGCGAAGAACATCTATGGCGCTGGCACCATCAGTTTCTCTCACAAGGCTCAGGCTCAGATCAAGCATATCTACGATTTAGGCCTCTGGCGTCTGCCTGTCTGTATCGCCAAGACACAATACAGTTTCTCCATCGACCCGAAAGCTTACGGTCCTACCGACGGCTTCCACCTCGATGTAGCTGATATTGTCATCAACTCCGGCTCCGGTATGATCGTTGCCATTGCAGGTAACATTCTGCGCATGCCAGGTCTGCCTGCAGATCCTCAAGCTAACCGCATCGATATCGTCGACGGACAGATCGTGGGCCTGAGCTAAGACAGCAAGTTTTTTACAATATGCTTATGCGATTGCGCCGGATCCTCCCTATATTGTTCACCATGGTCGTGCTGATGCTCTCTTCGTGCTATCAGCACCGCCCCGTGCACAAACGTGGAAATAACACTCCGCTCACAGAACGCACCATCGATTCTCTATCTTTCTTCCAGACGCACCACTATACTAACAACTACAATTTCGTGGTGCGTGCCGACTCCCTCGTCCTGCTCCGGCAGTTACCCGAGGAAGAGGTGGCTGGAATGAAGACCGACTCGTTTTGTGTCTATAAGGGGGATCACGTCGCAGTGGCTGATATCAAGATGGTACCCGCCGATTCTATCGACTCGGTGTGGGTACAACTTGCCAACGACACCTCTGCCTTTGGATGGACACATGAAAAGACAATGCTGCCACGCGTCATGCCCGATGATCCTATCTCGCAGTTCATCTCTGCTTTCTCCGACTCACATCTTATCATCTTCCTCATCGTAGTGGGGCTCTTCGGAGCTAGTTACCTGTTGTGGAAAGTCTTCAAGAAGAAGACTTACATTGTTCATTTCCACGATATCGACTCCGTCTACCCCACCTTGCTCTGCATCATCGTCTCCACTGCGGCGACATTCTATGCCACCATCCAACTCTTTGCGCCTCAGCTTTGGCAACACTTCTATTTTCATCCGACGCTCAACCCATTCTCCGTACCGCCCGTGTTGATGGTCTTTCTGCTGTCTGTCTGGGCAATATTAATTGTCGGCATCGCCTGTGTTGACGATGTCTATCATAAGTTGCCTGCTCCTCAAGCCATACTCTATCTCGGTGGATTGGCAGCCGTGTGTGCCATCGACTATATCGTTTTCAGTGTCACAACCCTTTATTATGTAGGCTATCCTCTGCTTGTAGCCTATATCATCTTCGCCTTCTATCGTCATTGGCGCAACCGCACCGTGTATCTATGCGGCAACTGCGGACGGCCACTTAAGCGCAAAGGTCGTTGCCCGTACTGCGGAGCGATGAACGACTAATCCGGCAGGCTCTTGAGCGAAGCCTTCTCTCCTACCACCCAGACGATGTCACCCTTAGAAAAGCGGTGGTTTGGGTTGATGCGCGTGAGGTTATCCTGACCTTCCTCCACTCCTACAACCATGCAGTTGTATCGCTCGCGGATGCTGCTCTCACGCAGTGTCTTGCCGATGAACGGACTATTGGTACCAAGCTTCAGTTTCTGCAGTCTCATCTCCCGCTGCTCGATGTGCGGATCATCGGGAACAAGATCCGTCTTGACGGCATTGGCAAAGGTCTGAAGCTGTTCGTCGTTGCCGATAACCTGCAAATGATCGTCGGGAAAGATGATACAGTCGCCACCCGGAATGTTCAGCCGCTGGTGGCCGCGCAGAATGCTGCTCACATAGACGCCAAAGCGCGTGCTCAACCGCAGCTGTCCGAGCGACTTTCCTGCCCACGTAGAGTCGTCGGGAATCGTGACATCAGAGATGTGGATGTCACGGTCGATGAGTTTGTTCTCGAAGAGTGGTCGACGCTTGCCTTCCACCTGCGCCATGATCTCGCGCGAGTTGAGGTTTGTGATGAAGCGGCGCTCCATACTGATTGAGCGTTTCTTCAGCCGGCGCGAGAGAATCATTAAGACAATGACGACAACGGCAAGCGTGATGACGACGGCATTGGCAAAGCGAGCCAGATAGTTGCAGATATAAAAGAGGATGGTAGCAGCTATCGCCATGCGAAAAAGAACAGTAAAGATGAGTGGCAGACGATTGAGTCGGCTCTCTGTCCACAGTTCCTTGAACTCTTCACTATGGTTGTTCTTCATCACCAGAGCCCGCATAAACGGTGAGATGCAGATGAGTGTTACCAAGCCCGTGACTCCATTGGCCCACCAATGCGGCAATAAATGGCGGAAGAACTGGAGCACGAACGTTAGCATCACGGCTGTCACGGCAATACAGAGAACCGAATAGATGAGCGTATTGAGCCCCATCTTCTTCAGCAAACGCTTCCACACATTGTTCTCTTTAGCTGTCGTCTGGTGCGCCGTGCCCATATGGTCAAGCCGACGTACCCATCGACGCGGCATTAACTTCGTCAGTCCATTGTAAGCCGGCACAGCAGCACGGATCATATAAGGTGTGATGAATGTCGTTACGACACTTACGGCCACGATGACAGGATAGATGTAGTCGCTGATGACCTTCAACGACAGACCCAATGAGGCAATGATAAATGCAAACTCTCCGACCTGGGCCATGGAGAATCCACAGCGCATAGCAGTCTTGAGTGGCTGACCCGAGAGCATATAACTAAAGGAGCCGAAGACCGCCTGACCTACCATGATGGCCAGTACCAATACCAGGATAGGAACGGCATAACTGACCAGCACTTTTGGGTCGACAAGCATACCCACTGAGACAAAGAAGATAGCGCCGAAGAGGTTCTTCACCGGTGCCACGACCTTCTCGATACGCTCCACTTCAATGGTCTCTGCTAAGATGCTGCCCATGACGAAGGCACCGAAAGCAGAGGAGAAACCGACAGCCGTGCTGATCCACGCCATGGCGCAACAGAGACCGAGCGCGACGATGACCAGTGTCTCATCAGTCATCAGCTTACGTGTGAGACGAAGGAAAGAGGGAACGAGGTAAAGGCCGACAATGAACCACAGGATGAGGAAGAAGCCAATCTTCAACAGCGAGCCCACCATCTGAGCGCCGTCGGGGTTACTGCCCGAGGCGATGGCAGAGAGCATGACCATCATTACGATGGCGAGGATGTCCTCCAGAATGAGCACACTCATCACAAGCTTGGCAAAAGACTGTTGCGACAAGCCCATATCGTCGTAGGCTTTATAGATGATTGTTGTAGACGACATGGCAAGCATGCCGCCCAGAAAAATACAGTCCATGTGACCCCAGCCAAAGAGGTGACCGACGACCATACCCGTCATCGACATGAAAAAGATAGTGCTCACGGCGGCTATGACCGGCGCCAGTCCCATCTTCAGAATTTTCTTAAACGAAAAGTCGAGACCGAGAGAGAACAGCAGGAACATCACACCGATGTCCGCCCATGTCTGGATATCGGCCTTGTCGACGACCGACATCGTCAATGGAAGATGGGGCGAGACGATGAAGCCCGCAACGATATAACCCAGCACCAACGGTTGCTTGAGTCGCTTAAAGATGAGGGTCACGATGCCTGCGACAATGAGTATCAGTGCCAGGTCTTTAACAAGTGCTGGGAGTTCTGCCATGGGCTTTTGTTCTTAAAAAGATTAGAATTTCTTTAAATAAAGTCTCAGACGATGGGAGCGAAGCGTCATCAATTGTTGCGTAGCCGCTCTCTCAGTTTTCCGCTGTGTCTCATATACGCCATAAGGAGGATGACACTCAGGAAGGCAAAGCCAAGCGAGACTACATAGAGTACGCTGGCAAAGGAGTCGTAAAGACCATGGAGCGTAGCAGGAATGACTAGAGCGAGGAACCACAAAGCATGACGATAACGGGGATAGAGACCCGCCATGCCAATGAAATAACCGGCGATGCCACACCAGATAGCATGGATAAACGGCAGAGACGTCAGTCGTGCAATGTTCAAAATAAACGCCGTGGTATAGTCAGCACGGATATTGATCGTTGTCTGATACTGCACGCCTTCGAATACACCGAAGGCGATACCCGCCATGAGCCCGTAGTAAACCATCGTCTGCGGCAGCATCGGCTCCCGACTGCGGTGCTGAAGGATAAAGAGCGGGATCATCTTCGTGAACTCCTCCGTCAGCCCCACTCCCAAGACATAACCGATGATACTCACTGGGAAAGCAGCCTCCGTGAAAACATTAAAGAAGTTAAGCCGATGAAGCGTACCGAAGATGAGAAACACTCCGGCCTGCGTGAGAAAGAATGTCCAGATCGTCGTAGAAGTATGAACCTGACGCGTCCGGAACATATAAGCGAAGAACAGTCCCCAGATCGTAGCGAAATAGAGCGAGACAGCATAGAAGACAAGCAATCCTCCGATAGGAAGGAGCATGATGACGGACAAGGACAGACCTACGATAGCGAGGATGAGCAGTCGCTTGTCCTCAAAGAGGGAATGGCGCTCAATATCTTCCTTGGGCAGGATAAAGTCGCGACCCACATGAGCGAGCTGCTTAAAAAGCGAGCCATTATTCTTTATGCTGGGGCGAATGCCACGGCTGAGCAGCATCTCTTTGATGGTTCCCGACTCTCCTGTCTCCGGATCACGGGCTTTATCGTTAAGCAACAGACGACCGTCTTCAACGAACTGAGCCACCACCCGTTCGTCGAATGGACCGTAATCGCGTGTATTTCTCGTGATAATAAGCATAAGGGTAACTTATTTGATATCGCTAATGTTATACGGAGTCTCCTGATAGACGTAGTAGTCGATCCAGTTGCTATAGAATAGGTTAGCAGCCGACCGCCAACGCACCTTGTAGCCTCGCTCCGGATCATCATCTCGGTAATAGTGCTGTGGCATAGCCACATCGTCGCGCTTGCCGAGGTCACGCTTATACTCGGCATCAAGGGTATTGGGAGCATACTCCAAGTGACCAAGAATATAGAAGTCACGGCCCCCACGAGAAGAGACGATACTCACCCCGGCCTCAGGAGAGGTAGCAATAATATGCAGTTCCGGCACCTTGTCGATATCGGCTTTCCGCACTTCCGTATGGCGGGAGTGTGGCATGTAGAACATGTCGTCGAAGCCACGGAAGATAGGCAGGTGCTCATCGCAGGGATATGTCTTGAAGATGCCGAACTTTTTCATCGGCAACTGATACTTGGGGATGCCGTAGAAATGATACAAGGCAGCCATGGCTCCCCAACAGAGGTAAAGCGTTGACTGTACATTATGGCGGGCCCAATCGACAATTTCGTTGAACTCCTTCCAATAGTCGACATTCTCATAAGGGATGGTCTCCACAGGTGCACCCGTGACGATCATGCCGTCGAACTTCTGCTTCATCAGTTCCTCAGAGTCACGATAGAACATCATCATATGCTCAATGGGCGTGTTCTTCGAGGTGTGGCTCTTGAGCTTCATGAAATAAATCTCCATCTGCAATGGTGTGTTGGACAGAAGCCGGACGAGATCGGTCTCTGTCGTCACCTTCATCGGCATGAGGTTGAGGATGACAATACGAAGCGGACGAATCTGCTGTGAGTGTGCACGTGTCTCGTCCATGACGAAGATATTCTCTTTCTTGAGAATATCAATAGCTGGGAGTTTATCGGGTAATCTTAAAGGCATTGTTTTCCTTTCTCTTACATGATATTATATTATTAGGCAAAGTTACGAATTAAATAATAGAAAACGGAAGGAAAGCCAGATTATTTGCCATCGTTCGGCGTTCGACAAACGATTGTTCGACGTTCGGCAAACGATCGTTCGGCGTTCGGCAAACGATTGGCGGGCGAACGTCAGCCGATCTGCTGTCGTTCGCCCGCCAATGAGAGAGTTATGTTATTGATATGGCAAATTATCTTCTGCCGAATGATCCACCGCCGTTGGAGCTGCGACCACCACCAAAGGAGCCACCGCCGAAGGAACCACCATTGCTACGGCCGCTACCGAAGGAACTTGAGCTGTGACCACCGAAGGAGCCTGTGCTGTGACCACCGAAGGAACCCTCAGAAGAAGAACGGGTCGGAGCAGAGAAGGTGCGAGCGGGAGCACTCTGCTGCGGAGTGAACGTGCTGCGAGGTGAAGCGGAATGGTTACCGAAGACACCACTGCCGAAGGAGCGCTCTGAAGAGCGGTTCACCGTAGAGCGTGTGCTGCTCTCACGCGGTATACCGAAGGAACGGTTGCTATCAGTTGACATTCCGAAGGAACGAGGACGGGCCTGCGACTGAGGCTGCGAACCGAAGGAACGGTTGCCGGTACGGAGCGGGCTGTCGTTGACGCCACCGCGCTGCATGTTTCCAAAGGAACGGTTACCAAACGAACGGTTATTGTTCGGTCCACCAACACGCTGTGGAGAAGCCTGTGCCCAAGTGCGGCGACCCGGCTCGTAGACATATCCGTCACCGTAACGTCCATTATCCCAGCCACGGCGCATACCCGGATGAGGTCCACCGTCGCGCGGTCCAACCCAACGGCGTCCGTAGTACCAGGAACATCCTCCGTTGCGGTACCAAGAGTGACCACCATTGTAGGAGAACACGAAGTCAGGGCAACCGAAGAAGAAATAGTCGCGATGCGGGTAGCGTGCGTAGATACCGAAGTGCCAGAAACCATCGCTCCAGTAAAGCGGACGATAGAAGTAAGAGGCATCGCAGTAAGCACGGTACTGCCAGTCGAGCAAGATGTAGCTCAGGTCGAGGTTACGCTGCCGCCAGTAGGTACCGTAGAGGTCATCATAGTTGTCTATACGCATGAGGTAGTCGAGATTGATCTCATAGGCTGCTTCATACTGCTCGTCGGTGAGGTTAAGCTCGTAGGCCATCTTGTCCGTCAGGAAAAGAGCCTCATCGCGTGCCTGGTCATAACTCATGGCCGAAGTGCTCAGCGTGATGGTGAGCAAGAGTGCGAGTGCTGTAAATAACCTTTTCATAGCTGTATGTATTTTTATTGTTATTCGTGATTATGTTCTTTTTTCTTTATCACGTTGCAAAGTTATGAAGAAAGTTTCATAGAAATCATGGCATTTCCCTATGCTGTGAGGGAAAAACCCTATTGTGTTGACGCTTATTAGGGAAAGTATGATTCCACACATTCGCACTACAACTATGGTGGAGGCAGATTTCTACTCCACCGTAACGCTCTTGGCGAGATTACGCGGCTGGTCGACGTTGAGACCTTTCTCCACTGCGATATGATAAGCGAGGAGCTGCAGAGGAATGACAGAGAGCAACGGAGCCAAGGGTGCCAATGTCTGCGGCACACTGATCGTCTCATCGGCAATCTTAGCCATATCCGTATCGCCCTCAGTGATGACAGCGATGATACGTCCTCCACGTGCCTTCACCTCCTGCATGTTGGAGATGATCTTCTCGTAACCCGTGTGATGCGTAGCGATAAAGAGCACCGGCATCATGTTGTCTACTAAGGCGATAGGACCATGTTTCATCTCGGCAGCAGGATAACCCTCTGCATGGATATAACTGATTTCCTTCAGTTTTAAGGCTCCTTCCAGAGCTACCGGATAGTTCCATCCACGGCCGAGATAAAGAAAGTTAGAGGCATAAGTATAAACACGGGCGAGGTTCTTGATCTCGTCGTTCTTCTTCAACACCTCTTCAATCTTATCGGGAATAGTCTTGAGCTCTTTCGTCAAAGCGACGAACTCATCGTGCCCAAGCGTACCTTTGGCATTGGCCAGTGCGAGGGTGAGAAGCGTCAGGCAGGTGAGCTGACCCGTGAATGCCTTGGTAGAAGCCACACCAATCTCCGGTCCGACATGGATATAAATACCCGTATCAGTCTCTCGGGCAATAGACGAGCCTACGGCATTGACAATACCAAAGATGCATGCACCGCGCTCCTTGGCGAGCTTGATGGCTGCCAAGGTATCGGCCGTCTCACCACTCTGAGAAATGGCGATAACAACATCGGTGGGATAGATGACCGGGTCACGATAACGGAACTCCGAGGCATAGTCGACCTCTACCGGGATCTTGCAGAAATGCTCCAAAAGTTGCTTGCCAACGAGTCCGGCATGCCACGATGTACCGCATGCCACGATAATGAAGCGGGTAGCGGAGAGCAGGCGAGCACGGTTGCTGCGTACAGCAGAGAGAATGACATCGTCATCGAAGAGACGACCGCTCATGCAGTCACGCAGGCAACGAGGCTGGTCGAAGATTTCTTTCAGCATGAAATGCGGGAAGCCACCACGGTCCAGCATATCAAGGTCCATATCAATCTGCTTGACATTGACATCGACCGACTTGTTGCGCAGGTCGATGATCCGCAGCTTTTCACCCGGATGGCAGACGGCAATCTGCTCATCGTCGATATAAACGACATCTTTGGTGTATTCGGCGATAGGCGTAGCATCGGAGGCAATGAAGAACTCACTGTTGTCCTTCGTCACACCGATGACGAGCGGAGAACCTTTGCGGGCTGCCACGATGGTATGAGGGTCACGCTTATCGATGACAGCGATGGCGTAAGCGCCGATGCATTTACGCAGTGCATGGCGTACAGCTTCTTCAAGGTTGCAATGATGCTTCTCCTGTGCATATTCGATAAGCTGGACAAGCACTTCCGTATCGGTATCACTCTTGAAATGGAAACCACGCTTCTTGAGCTGGTCGCGCAGCACGATAAAATTTTCAATGATACCATTGTGGACAATGACGATGTTGCCCGACTCAGAGACATGGGGGTGCGCATTCTTTACGGAAGGCTCACCGTGGGTGGCCCAACGCGTGTGAGCGATACCGATGTTTCCACTACAATCTTTGCCTGCAGCTGCATTCTCCAAATCAGCGACCTTACCTTTGGCCTTGTAGACATGCAGCTCGTCCTGGGCATTGATAAGAGCAACGCCTGCAGAGTCGTAGCCACGATATTCCAAACGATGAAGGCCTTTAATAAGCAAGCCATAGGCCTGACGGGGGCCAATATATCCTACTATTCCACACATAATCTTTTCTGTTTTCGTGCAAAATTAGTAAGTTTCTTTCTACTATTGGCACGATTAGGCTACTTTTTCATCAAAGATGGGAAAAAATTGTCGTACCTTTGCACCAAACAATAGCATAATGGGAAAAGGAAAACTTCAGAAATTCGCAGAAATGGAGACATTCAAGAATGTCTTCCAATATCCATTCTCCGTCATCAGTGATGTGCCTTTTGAGATGAAAGGCCACTGGCGGGAGCAATATTTCAAGAATGACAACTCTATCGTGCTGGAGCTCGGCTGTGGCCGTGGCGAATATGCTGTAGGATTGGCACGCATGTACCCCAATGTCAACTTCATTGGTGTGGACATTAAGGGAGCGCGCATGTACACGGGTGCAAAGCAAGCTCTGGAAGAAGGTTTAGATAATGTGGCATTTCTGAGAACAAGCATTGAGATTATCGACCGCTTCTTCTCTGAAGATGAGGTTCAGGAACTGTGGCTCACGTTCTCCGACCCACAGATGAAGAATCCGCGTAAACGTCTTACCTCCACTTATTTCATGGAGCGCTACCGCCATTTTCTTGTTGACGGAGGTATCGTGAACCTTAAGACCGACTCTAACTTTCTCTTCACCTATACCCGCTATATGGTAGAGAAAAATCACCTGCCCGTTGACTATTGTACGGAAGACCTCTACCACGACACGCCTGCGGGGTTGCAAGGCTCCCCGCTGCTCTCCATCCACACTTATTATGAAGGAATGTGGATGGAGCGTGGCCTCAACATCCGCTACCTCCGCTTCCGCCTGCCACACGAAGGACAGTTGGTGGAGCCCGACGTAGAGATTCCGCTTGACGAGTATCGTAGCTATCATCGGGAAAAACGCAGCTCGAAGGATACGGCTAAATAGGTGTTGGTGAACTTCTCCCCTCCCTACGGGGGGGGAGGGTTCGGAGGAGAGGCCTTATCTTATTGAATATTCCTCGAACCGCTTCTCTGCAAGCTTTTCATATTTTGTCCCCGGCCGTCCATAGTTGGCATACGGATAGATGCTGATGCCACCGCGTGGCGTAAACAAACCCGTGACCTCGATATATTTGGGATCCATAAGTTTGATGAGATCTTTCATGATGATATTGACACAGTCCTCATGGAAGTCGCCGTGGTTGCGAAAGGAGAAGAGGTAGAGTTTTAAGCTCTTGCTCTCCACCATGCGAACATCGGGAACATAGCAGATACGGATCTCGGCAAAGTCAGGCTGACCCGTGATAGGACAAAGCGACGTGAACTCAGGACAGTTGAAACGTACCCAATAGTCGTTTTCCTGATGCTTGTTCGTAAACGTTTCCAGCACCTCCGGTGCATAGTCCATCTTGTATTTTGTCTTGGCTCCAAGAGCCTTTAAGCCTTCGTCTCTACGTTCCATATTATTATACATTAAAAATCTTCCATACACTATAGTTGACGCCTTCGTCGTAGACGTCCTCACCTTCATGCTTCTTCAAGAACTTCACGACACGAATAGTCAACGGCAAAGCGATTACCTCGTAGAATGTCTTGAGAAACACTTGCCACAACATGAGCTTCGGCAGTTCCGAAGCAGGGACCACACCACCTAAAGCCAACGGGAAGAAGATGAGCGAGTCGCAGCTCTCTCCCGCCACCGTGCTCAGGATGGCACGGGCTGAAAAATGACGTCCCTGGTCGTGAATCTTCATGCGGCTCATGACATAGGCATTCATGAAACTCCCTACGAGAAATGCCACAAAGGAGGCTGCAGCGATACGGGGTGCCAGACCAAACACAGCATGGAAGCCGGCATCGTTGTGCCAGTAGGGTGCACCGGGGATCCAGTCACACAGGGCACCCATAGCAACAAAGAAGAAGTTCATGGCAAAGCCTGTCCAGATGAGCAGACGAGCTTTACGATAGCCCCATACCTCACAAACACAATCATTGATGATATAAGAGACTGGGAAGACAAGCAAGCCTCCCGTCAGATTGACAGGTCCTACAGCTATCTGCTTCGTCTCGAGAATGTTTGCCAAAATAAGGCAAACGCAAAAGAAAATACTGAAGAGCATGAAAAGCACGCTTACCTCAGCACGCGGTTGTTTTGTCATATCTTGTTTTGTTAAAGGGGGTTGAGCAAGTACCCCTGTTATAAAAATCTGTAACCGCGTGCAAAGGTACGAAGAATTTCGCAGAATGAGAGGAAAAGATCAGCCTAAATATTGTCGAAGGATCTTAGAAGCGGGCGAATGCTTGATTTTCCGGATGGCTTTCTCGCGAACCTGACGAATACGCTCGCGCGTCATTCCCATCTCGTTGGCTATCTCTTCCAAGCTCTTCTCCTGACAACCGATGCCGAACGATTCTTTTACTATCTGCTGCTCACGCTCGCTAAGCACTTCCTTCAAAAGATCCTGAACAAAGATGTTGAGCGACTCACTGTCCACGGTACTGTCGGAGCGATAGTCCTTATCGTCAGAAGAAAGCATATCGCCTATCGTGTTATCGGTGTCATCATTGCCTAAAGGGGCATCGATACTCGTGGCCTTGCTATTGGCATCCTTGGCTGACTCGATTGCATCTTCATCTAACCCCGTCAGCACGGAGAGCTCATGAACGGACGGCAGACGACCATGCTCTTGCATGAAAGCCTCAGTGGCACGGTTTACCTTCAACGCTGTACCCATCTGATTCAAAGGCACACGCACCAGACGGCTCTTGACAGCCAATGCCTCCATGATGCTCTGACGAATCCACCACACAGCATAGCTGATGAACTTGAAGCCACGGGTCTCGTCAAACTTTTCGGCAGCTTTCACCAGTCCCACATTACCTTCATTGATAAGATCGGTAAGCGAGATGCCCTGATGCTGATACTGCTTGGCAACGGAAACGACAAAGCGCAAGTTAGACCTTACGAGCCGGTCTCTCGCCTCTTCACCTGCCCTGCCGCCCATATGGACTTTTCTGGCAAGCACCGCCTCATCTTCCGGTGTAAGCATCGGCTCACGTGCGATCTCTGTCAAATACCTGTCCAACGACTCGCTATTGCGGGTTGTAATAGCTTTCGTAATCTTCAGTTGTCTCATTTCAGGTCTACGTTATGTAAGTATGGTTATTTAGTTTTACAAAGTTACAGCCTTTTGATGACAACACAAAAGAATTGCAATAAAAAAGAACAAAAAAGTTTGTTTTTGTTTCCTTATCTGTTTTCTTTCTTCTTTATTCTTTCTTCTTTAGCGAAGCGTAGAAGTGTGCAAAGTTGAAGAACGGTTCTGTCACGGCATCATTGGATGACGCAGTATAAGTGGTGCCGTAAGGATCCGTTGCTTTAATGAGAATACGGCTCTCTGCTGAACGCGGCTCATAATAATAAAGGTGGTTCATGATGAGATAGCCATTACGCTTACTGACAAATTGATAGCTCACCGACTGGCTATAGCGGTGATGATATCCGGCAGCAAAGGCATCCTGACCCTGATGATTGATCCGTTCCATCTCATGCTCCACACCATCCTCTACGGCTACAACACGCCAGCGGGAATCGGCATTGAACACATTAGCAACAATTACGCCTTTGTCCATTGGCAACTCCCAGTCGTTGGCATATGACTCGCCATTGAAGACCGTCGAAGCGCGGAAAATCGTCATCTGGCGCATACGAGGCCAGAAGGTCCCCTTATAATAACTGTCTGAGATACGCGTACCATTTAAGGCATAGACATAATAGCCATTTGGCGTGCCGCAGATATTGATGTTCGACTGCCAGATATTGCCACAGGCAGCAGCATGACAATGCTCTAAGATGTGACGACCATGATATTCAATCTCATGGTTGATAGCGAAATGCGTATGACCACAGAACAGTTCATAGCCGCCCTTAAACGTATCCAACTCCTTAAGTACACGGCTCAGAACTGAAGAAGAATAGTGTCCCGGCTCCGACTCCAAACCCAATGAAGCGGCACCCTTGCGAGGACGGTTGCCAAAGGTCAACGGAATATGATAACAAAGGATGACTTTCTTATTATGGTCTGCCAGTTGGAGGTCTTCCTTCAACCACTGCAATTGCGAAGCTGTCAGTTCACCCGGTTGCCAATAAAGCGTGCCACGATAGAAGTGCACATCATTGAAGCACACATAATGGACATCACCACGGTTAAAGCTATAATCGGTAGGACCAAAGCTCTGTTCCCATTTTCGGAGGTAAAGGTCACGACCATCCTGATCGTGGTTACCAATGACGGAGAATACTGTTGCCCGCGAAGAGCCAAGAGCCTTGCGGATCTGACCTTCCAGCGAAGCATTGTAACCGCCATAATACTGCACGTCGTCGCCCATGGAGATGGCATAGACAGGCATAGTAGGAGACCATCCGGCAATCGTCTGCTTGACATCCGTCATCGTCTCATCCGTAAAGCGTGCTACGTCACTTTTCTTGACGGGATTATCATTAGGTCCGGTGTAGTAAGGACTGAAAGCATTGGTGATCTGCGGATCACCGAAGACGATGAGCCGATAGTCACGCTCCGGCCCATTAGGCAGGCGCTTGAGGATGAAGTTATAAACATTACGCTTGGCTGATAGCGGCTTATAAAACAAAGCTGTGTGGTCTTCTACAGAATGAGTAGGTATTTCGCAGTCGGCGGGCACAGAGTACCACACGAAACGGGCATTCTTGTCGCGAAGGAAAATATACATGCCTTTGTCGTTCGTAACTGTGCATGTATAACCATCACTCACAACAACCCCTTTCATTGGATTGCCAAGGCTATCGGTGAGGGTTCCTCTTACCGTAGGATCAACAAAAGGTACAGAGTCTTCCTTGGCCTTCTTCTCGGCAGCTTCTTTCTTTTTCAAGGCAGTCATACCCTTCTTCTGCTGCAGAACCGTGTCCTTCTTGGCTATCTCCTCATCCTTGTGCGTAGCCAGCGACATAGCCGCAAAACCGCCGAGAATAACGGCAATCACTGCCAGTATAATATATATATGTGTATGTTTCCCTTCCATATCTATCTACTATTGTTATGCAATAGTAGCAGCAAAGTTACAAAAAAATAGTTAAACACAAACAAAGTGTATACCCTTTCGATAGTTTTGCTTACCTTTGTTGTAATACTTTAATACGATATATTGTAATTTCACAATTCAAATCAGCAACTCAGAAAATGAGAAAGTACATTCTTCTATTTGCTTGTCTCTCCCTCTCACTGTTAGGTGCCAATGCCCAGCGTTCAAGAGAAGAGATCAAAGCCAACCCCAATCTCGCAGCAAACAACTACCGTGACTACCCTGTTCCCACGGCCAAACTAACACTGGCTCCTAAAGGCTATGAACCTTTCTATATCAGTCACTATGGACGCCACGGCTCACGCTGGCTCATTGGCAAGGATGCTTTCAACAGGCCCTATTACACCTTGGCTCATGCCGACTCATTAGGCAAACTGACCGCACGCGGCAAAGAAGTCTTTGCTCTCGTCAAGACCATGCGGCAGCAGGGAATGAGCCGGGAGGGAGAACTCACACAACTCGGCGCAGAACAGCATCGCGGCATTGCCAAGCGCATGTACGAACGTTTCCCACAGGTCTTTGCCGGACAGACCCATGTCGATGCCCGCTCTACGGTGGTCATCCGCTGCATCCTGTCCATGGAGAATGAATTGTTGCAGCTCGCAGCCCTCAATCCGAAGATCTCGTTTACGAGTGACGCCTCTTATCACGATATGTACTACATGAACGACAACAGCACAAGTCCTTATCGCCCCATGATTCGTACCGCTGCTGCCATCGACAGCTTAGAGGCCTTCGAAAAGCGACACAGTGATGTGCCTTTTATGATGAAGACGATCTTTAATGATGCCGATTACGCCAAGCATATCAATAGTCAGGCACTTGGCACACAGCTTTTCAACATGGCCATAGCCTTGCAAAACACGGAGCTGCGTCATCAGTTCAAGCCCATCTGGGATATATTCTCACCCGATGAGCTCTACAACCATTGGCTCATGACAACTGCCTATTGGTACTCTGTTGCAGGCCCTAACAAACTCAATAATGGAGCGGGAATGTACACACAGCTCAACCTCGTAAAGAACATCCTTGAGACCGCCGACTCATGCGTACAGCTTTCTCATCCTGGCGCTACGCTGCGTTTCGCCCATGAGAGCGACGTGCTGCCATTCGTATGTCTTCTCAACATCAATGGCTTCGGCAATCCGCGCTCCTCACTTGAAAAATTGGATGACGAGGACTGGGATGTATACAATGTTTTCCCCATGGGCTGCAACGTCCAGTTCGTGTTCTACAAAAATCAGAAAGACACTACGAAAGACATCCTTGTCAAGGTGTTGCTCAACGAGAATGAGGCTACACTTCCCATCAAAGCCTACACCGGTCCTTATTACAAATGGAAGGATGTACGAGCATACATGACAAAGATTCTTGGGAAAAGAATAGAAAAGTGATTCCGTTGGGATTCGAACCCAAGACCCACAGATTAGAAATCTGTTGCTCTATCCAGCTGAGCTACGGAACCAAACCATCAGACGCTTAAGCATGAGAGAAATACACCTCGCTGCTAAAGCGTCTGCAAAGTTAACCAAATATCTTTTAAATGTAAAAACAAGAAGCAAGAACTTTGATATTCTTAGCCTTAATTAACAGTTAATCTGCATTCTCAACTGTATCATTCGTCTGCTTCTCTTCTCCATCAATATACTGCAAAAGCTTCACCGCATCGACATATTGTTCAATGCCGAGCGCCACATCCTTGGCTGCCTTCATAGCCAGGACAACCGTCTGTGGACGATGGACGACATCACCACCGGCGAAGACGCCACGACGCGTCGTCATACCGAAAGGACGGTCAACAACCTTCACGTATCCCTTCTCGTCTACCTCGATGCCTTCTGTTGTAGAGACAATACGGTTGGCCGGACGAGAGCCGATAGCAAGATAGATACGATCGAAAGGCTCAATGCGGTCGCCATCTTCTGAATGGACACGAACACTGCCTAAACGTCCGTTCTCACCTTCAATGAACTCAGTCACTGACGACTTCCACCAGAACTTGACACCTTCCTTCACGGCATCCTCATACTCAGCCTTAATAGCCGGCATCTCTTCCTCAGTGCGTCGATAGATGACCGTCACATCACAACCCAGACGAATAGCTGTACGTGCGGCATCCATGGCGACATTACCGCCACCAATAACGCCTACACGCTCGCCTTTACGAGCCGGTACCATCTCAGCACCAATAGCACCCTCATTGTAAGCGTTGACTTGATGAAGAAGGTAAGTCGACTGGCTCACGCCACGGAGCTTACTGCCCGGCACATCGTCCATATTCTGCGGAATAGCTGTACCCGTACCCATGAAGATAGCATCATAACCTTTGGCAAAGAGCGTGTCGACATTCTCACCATTCTCGCCAATCATGGCGTTGGTGACAAAGTTGACGCCGAGCTCAGCAATCTTTTGGATCTCAGAGCGCACTACATCTTTCGGCAGACGATACTCGGGTATACCCCACATGAGCACGCCACCAGGCTCAGGTTGTGCCTCATAGATCGTCACGGCAAAGCCTTTGCGTGCCAAATCACCGGCAACAGTCAGTCCTGCAGGGCCTGAGCCAATGACGGCAATGTTACCACGTGTCTTCTGCGGCACAGGCTCACGGAAGAGGCGCATCTGTGTATCGAAATCAGCAATAAAAGACTCTATGCGGCCAATCTGCACAGGGTTGCCTTTGCGGTTCAGCACACAGTGACCTTGACACTGCTTCTCATGCGGACATACACGTCCACAGATAGCCGGCAAGTTGGAAGTCTCATTGATGACCTCCATTGCCGCACCGAGGTTACCTTTCGACAACTGGTGGTTGAACTCCTTGATATGATTGGAGATGGGGCATCCCTTCTCACACTGCGGCACCTTGCACTGCAAGCAACGCTTGGCCTCATCAATGGCCTCGCGCATCGTGAAAGGGTGATGCACCACCTGGAACTTATCTGATCCTGCTACCATTATTTCTTCACAGTCTTGATAAAGGCGATGCAGTCGCGGCAGAGATTTGTGATATAATCCCAGTCGCCTGCAGCAACCTTGTCTTTCGGGAAGAGCTTAGAGCCCATGCCGACACAATAAGCACCGGCCTTGAACCACTGCTCGAGGTTCTCGTGCGTAGGAGCGACACCACCAGTAACCATGATCTTCGACCAGCGCATCGGAGCCATGATGTCCTTGACGAACTTAGGACCATAAACGTCACCGGGGAACACCTTTGTCAGGTCAGAGCCGAGCTCCTGAGCCTTGCCTACCTCACTGGCTGTAGCGCAACCAGGGCAGTAAGGCACGAGACGACGGTTGCAGACAGGAGCGACCTCCTCGTTGAACAACGGACCAACGATGAAGTTGGCACCCAACTGGATGTAAAGGGCTGCTGTAGGAGCATCGATAACGGTACCAGCACCAAGAGCCAATTCCGGGCACTCCTTATCAGCCCACTTCACGAGCTCGCCGAACACCTCGTGTGCGAAGTCGCCGCGGTTTGTGAACTCGAAAGCGCGCACACCACCATCGTAGCAGGCCTTGATGACCCTCTTAGCCACCTCGATGTCACCATTATAATATACAGGCACCATGCCTGTCTCACCTATCTTCTGTAATACAGCAATCTTATCAAACTTAGCCATTTCTTTTATTGTTTTTGTTTTTATCTTTGTACTCTTCCGTTAGCATTACCTGCTGCCAGGCTCTCCACCTCTGCCTCAGACACGAGGTTGAAGTCACCGTTGATAGTGTGCTTCAGGGCAGATGCAGCCACAGCGAACTCCAGGGCCTCACCCTGTGTCGGCTTTGTCAGCAGGCCATGGATCAAGCCTCCGGCAAATGAGTCACCACCACCGACACGGTCAATGATCGGGTCGATGTCATAGTGACGGCTCTCATAGAACTCCTCACCATTATAGATCAGTGCCTTCCAGCCATTGTGCGTAGCGGAATAAGACTCACGGAGCGTAGAGACGACATATTTGAAGCCGAACTGCTTAGCCATCTGCTCGAAGATCTTGTGATAGCCGGAAGCATCTGTCTTACCCCCTTCCACATCAGCGTCGGGCTTGAAGCCGAGGCAGAGCTGAGCATCCTCTTCATTGCCGATACAAACATCGACATACTGCATCAACGGACGCATCACAGAGATAGCCTTCTCTGAAGTCCACAGTTTCTTACGGAAGTTCAGGTCCACGCTCACTGTCACACCATGACGCTTGGCAGCCTCACACGCTTTCTTTGTAATCTCAGCTGCATTGTCGCTGATAGCCGGTGTGATGCCACTCCAGTGGAACCACTGTGCACCCTCGAAGATCTTATCGAAATCGAACTCATCGGCGTGTGCCTCAGCAATAGCAGAGTGAGCACGATCGTAGATAACCTTGCTCGGACGCATGGAAGCACCAGTCTCAGCATAGTAGAGACCTACACGGTCACCGCCACGAACGATGTAGCGAGTGTCCACACCATAACGACGCAGAGCATTGACAGCAATCTGACCAATCTCATGCTTCGGCAGTTTAGTCACGAACACAGCCTCATGACCATAGTTAGCCAGGCTCACTGCTACGTTAGCCTCACCGCCACCGGGGATGATACGGAAATGGTCTGTCTGAATGAAGCGGTCATTTCCATCAGGAGAAAGGCGGAGCATAATCTCGCCAAGAGTTACTATTTTTCCCATAATATGCTTAATAATAATGTTGTTTATAATACGATTTAAAAGTTGTATTTACGTTACTTCGGTTGCAAAGTTAATAAATTGTTTGCGCACACAATAGGTTTTTCCGTACATTTTTAGTGCTTTTTTGTCCAAGCGCGTGTTTATCGTTCATATTTTAAGTAGATTCTTCTTCTCCAACGTATTAATAACAAAACATTTTATGAAACTCAATATTCTATCATTACTGATATTCCTCTCGTTGGCCGTGAACGTATCGGCCGAAACAAACGATGCGAAGACCGCCAAACTCAAGGCAAAGACCGAACGATATGTAAAACTCGTCCAGGCTCAGCCCGACTGGCTCATCTCCCGCTTGCAGATGTACTGGTCGTCACATGCCATCGATGTCTACATCCGTGGCGAGGCTTTCGACCACCCCGGCGGCAACCGTGCTCCCGAGCCCACGGTTAAGTTCGCCGGCACACGTGGCACCGAGTCGCAATATGACCGGCCCAAGCTCGAAGATATCGTTCCTTACGATGATGACGCTGCTGGAGATGTCACCTATATTAATAAGCAGTCGGGCAAGATGGAGAAGACCAGTCCCGCCAAGACCGGCTGCAACATTCAAGGGGTGAACCGGCAAATCATGAGTATCGTCCGTGATGCTGCTAAAATATATGCAGCCACAGCCGATACCGCCTATGGCAACATGGCAGCACGCGTCTTCGATGTTTATATGAAAGGTATCTATTACCGCAACGTGCCCATTGACCTCAACCACGGTCACCAGCAGACGCTCGTGGGCATGACGACATTCGAGGTTATTCACGAGGATATCATTAATGAGTTGACCCAGACCTATCCGCTCATCAAGCCACTCCTTGGAAGCGATACGACGCTTGTGGACGCTGCATTCAAGAAATGGGCCGACAACATCATTGCCAACGGCGTGCCTCATAACAACTGGGATCTCTTCCAGGCTGACTTCATCCAGAAGATTGCTCTCGTCCTCAATGATGACCAAAGCTATGCCGATGGCAAGGGCCGCCAGCATTACCTTGCAGCCATCACCCATGACAACAGTATCAGGCAGTGGAGTATGGATAAGCTCATCAGTTTCGGCTTCAATAGTCGGTCCAATACATGGTATGAGGCGCCGGGCTACAGTCTAACGGTGCTCAACACCTTCGCTGACTTCGCCAACAATCTTGATAGTAAGGCAAATATTGACCTCTTCACTCAGCATCCCATCCTCATCAAAGCACTTGAGACGTCTCCTCAATACCTCTTCCCCAACCGGATGTTTGTCGGCTTTGGCGACAGCCACCCTTCGTATATTAAGACTGAAGGGATAGACCGCGTCATCGATTATGCCACACGGCATCACAACACGCAGTTGGGGGAAAATATGACCGACTTGAAAAAAGTCATACTGCCTACTGCCGCCGATAAAGACATCGCCCAATATACCAGTGGCGTGTTCTATGCACCCAATGTATCTTGGATAACGTTGCGCACAGGCATGAACAAGCAGCACGACCTCATGGCATCGCTCAACGCCAGTCTCGGCAACCACCAGCATGCCAACGGTCTCTCCATCGAACTCTATGGAAAAGGCTACGTGCTCGGTCCTGATGCAGGTATTGGTAAATACCTTTATAGCGGACTCGACTATTCGGAATACTATTCGCAGATGCCGGCTCATAACACGGTCGTCGTCGATGGCATCTCCTCCTACCCCGTGATGATGTCGAACCATCCGTTCAAACTCATGGTCTCCTACCCCACCGTCACAGCAGACCAGCCGGCCTCAACAAAGTTGTCGGAGAAGGACAACGAATTCTCCTATACGACCGTGAGTTTCATTGAGCCGGAGAGCCAAGCCAAACAGCAGCGTACCATTGCTGTCGTGAAGACGAGCGATAAGGGTGGTTTCTACATCGATGTGTTCCGTAGCAAGAAAATGGAAGGTGGCGACAAGACGCACGACTACTTCTATCACAACCTCGGACAGACAATGACGCTCACCGACTTCAATGGCAACGCACTCCCGACGAAGCCTACAGAAGAGCTCGCCTTCGCCGGCGGTCATCTCTATGCCTACTCCTATTTATATAATAAGGAGAGCGTAGAGACAACAAAAGGCGTCAAGGCCACGTTTACTACAAAGATAGAAAGCGACAAGGTCGTCAAAGCCATGGACAACCAGCACAGCATCACGATGACAATGTGGATGGCACCCTCTCAGAACCGCACGATCTTCAAAGCCCTTGCACCCGTCAACTTAGAATATGAACGCATGCCGAACCAGCCGTACGACATCGAGAAACAACCGGTACTGACATTCGTGGCAAGACAGCATGGCGAGGCATGGGCCCATCCCTTCGTCTGCGTTTACGAACCATCTTCCGACACAGAGCCTGGCGACATTGCTTCTGTCAACTTCTTCAGCCCCAAGGAGAAGAACGCTGTAGGGATCAAGGTGAAGCTCAAAGATGGACACACCCTGACCTTTACGATTCATGAAAACGGAAAAATAGAGAAGAAATAATCACAATGAATAAAAAAAACATCTTTCTCATCGTCCTCTTCCTCACAGGATGCCTTTGCACAGTCCTTTCGCAGACCGTGACATCCCCTGACGGAAGATATTCGTTCACCTTTGCACAGGTCCACGACCGCCTCACCTACCATCTCTCTTTCAATGGAAAGGTGGTGACGCACGGCGAACTCGGCGTTGACATCGACAACCATCTCGTAGAGTCGGCAATGGGTATCCCCACCGATACAAGCCGCATATGGACGGCTGGGATGCGACTGACCGGAACAGAGACCATCTCGAAAGACACAACCTGGACACCCGTCTATGGCGAGTACGCCAAGTTGCGCGACCATTACAATCAGTTGACGCTCCATTTCGCCAAGGGCTCTACCGAAGGTGCTAACGGCACAGCTTACGACAAGCGCAAACAGTATCTCTTCAACATCATCGTGCGTGCCTACGATGAGGGTGTCGCCATCCGCTACCATTTCCCCGAAGCCACCAACGGTCTCTTCATGCACATCACGTCCGACCGCACCTCGTTCGCCTTTGCCGATGGTACTGAGGCATGGCATGCAGCCTGGGCTCAGGCACAATATTCACGGGTCAAACTTCTGAAGTCTGAACCTGCCTGGCGTAATGAGAGCGAACGTCCACTCCTGCTCCGTCTGCCAAATGGACTATATACTGCCATCGGAGAAGCTGCCCTCTCCGATTTTGTCCGTGGCAAACTGAAACTCACGGCAGACAATGTCTTAGGTATGTCGATGTACGACACCGCCGATATCATTACTCCGTACGATATGCCGTGGCGTGTCATCATGGCCGGAGAAAAAGCTGTCGACCTCATCAACAACAAACAACTCTTCCTCAACCTCAATGCACCTTGCCGCATCAGTGACACATCCTGGATCCGTCCGGGTAAGGCCATCCGCGTGACACAACTCAACATGGCTGCAGCCATGAAATGTGTTGACTTTGCCGTAGATCGCGGCTTACAGTACATTGAGCTCGATGCCGGCTGGTACGGTCCGGAGATGCGCGTAGAGTCGTCTGCTCTCCGTGTAGCTTCCAACCGCGACTTCGACATGCCGCGTCTCTGCCAATATGCCCACAGTAAAGGTATCGGTGTATGGCTCTATGTCAATCAACGTGCCTTGTGGCAGCAACTCGACAGTATCCTTCCGCGCTTCAACCAGTGGGGTGTGAGCGGTATCAAATTCGGCTTCGTGCAGGTCGGCTCTCAGGAATGGACGACATGGCTGCACCGTGCCGTCGAGAAATGCGCGCGATATCATATCATGGTTGACATCCATGACGAATACCGCCCTACAGGTTGGAGCCGCACCTATCCGAACCTCATGACACAAGAAGGTGTCGGTGGCAATGAGGAGATGCCGAACGCACAGCATAACACCACCCTACCCTTCACACGCTTCCTTTGCGGACCAGCCGACTACACGCCATGTTATTTCAACGGACGCGTAAAGAACACCCATACTCATCAGCTCGCCATGCCGGTGGTATACTACTCCCCCATCACCTTCCTATACTGGTACGACAAGCCTGAGCTTTATCGTGGTGAAGAGGAGCTCGACTTCTGGAAACACTGCCCCACTGTATGGGATGAGAGCATTGCTCTTGACGGGGAGCCAGGAGAATACATCGTCCAGGCACGGCGCAGCGGCAACGAGTGGTACGTCGGTGCCATGAATGGCCTGACGGATCGCACCGTTGTCCTTAACACCGCCTGCTTCCTCAAGAAGGGCAAGAAATACACGATGGAGCTCTACACCGATGACCCGACACTCAAGACACGCACGAATGTCCGCACGCAGATGCTCACGATCAAAGGCGGCAAGCCCATCACCCTTCATCTCCTGTCGTCGGGTGGCGCTGCTGTAAGATTCGTCCCAACAATGTAACCCAATACATCGACATACAATCCCACGAAGTAGTTCTGTGCGCTTCCCTTTAGGGAAGCGTCTCCCAATAGCATCACCATGAAAACACTCTTTACTTTCATCTCTCTCTTTCTCTGTCTCACCGCCTCCGCCTCCGAGCTTCGCACAGCCCCTGCTCCACAAGGCGCCGATCTGAAGCACGACTTTGAGGTAGCTGCCCGCATCCCCGGCGGACAATGGAAACCCCTCGACACTTACCTGATGCAGGTCGACGAGGTGAAAGGAGCACGCCACAACGTCAGAAAAGTGTCGGTAGCGAAGTTCGAGTTCAGCGGGACCGTCGAACTGCGCGTCATCAGCAAGACACAACATATAAATAGTTATCAAGTCCGCCCGCTCTCTTACCGCATCCCGGTGAAGCAGCAAGGCGACACCCTCCAAATCTTCATTGACAGGTCGCGCTACCTCTCCATCGAGGTCAACAGCGACATCTACAACAACCTCCACATCTTTGCCGACACCCTCATGAACAAACCCAAGGCAAAGAAGAGAGACCTTATCTATTTTGGTCCCGGCATCCACGACTTCCACGGCGACTCCATTGCCGTGGCGTCGGGGAAGACGGTGTTCCTCGACCAAGGAGCCGTCGTCAAAGGCTGGTTCTCGGTCTACAATGCTCACAACGTGCGCATCCTCGGCCACGGCCTCGTCATGCCCGGGCATCACGAAGGCATCATGGTGCGCTATTCGAAGAACATCCTTATCGACGGCCCACTGACGACGCAGATTCCCGTCGGAGGCAGCGACTCAGTTGAAGTGCGCAACTGTAAGGTCATGAGCTGGTATGGATGGGGCGACGGCTTTAACATCTTCGCTTCCTCTAACATCCGTCAGCACCACCTCTTCGCCCGCACGAGCGACGACTGCTCCACCATCTACTGCACGCGCAAGGGCTATCATGGCTCGAGCCGTAATATCGACATCTCTGACGCTGTCTACTGGGCCGATGTCGCCCATCCCATAATGATAGGACTTCACAGTCAGACCGAAGAACAAGAAGAGATCACGAACGTACGCTATGCAAACATTGACATCCTCAACCACGCAGAGAACCAGATCGACTATCAGGGCTGCATTGGTATCAACGACGGCGACGACATCCTCGTCCACAACATGCTCTTCGACAATATCCATATCGAGAGCATCCGCAAAGGCATGCTCTTCAACTTCCGTGTCTGCTTCAACCGCAAATACTGCACAGCTCCGGGACGAGGCATCGAAGACATCACGCTCCGAAACGTCAGCTACACAGGGGCAGAACCCAACATGAGCATCATTGCCGGCTACGACGACAACCGTATGGTCCGCAACATCCGGTTCGAGAACCTTGTCATCAACGGCAAGAAGATCAGCGATGACATGCCTGGCAAGCCCAAATGGTACAAGACCTCTGACATGTTCAACTGCTTCGTAGGCGAGCATGTTGAGAACGTCTCATTCAAGTAAACAAAAAAATACCACTCTTTCCTTTGTAGTTTAAAGAATAATAACTAATTTTACGCACAGAAAACATCTATATGATGAAATTTGTGCGTTTACACATTATTATATATAGTATTCTAGCTATTCTATTAGCCTGTCCACTGAGCGCCGTTGCCGACGAGTTCAGCAATGACCGCATGTGCTACCTCACGAAGGAGAGAGGATTGCCGGGCGAGACGGTCAACCAGATCATCACTGATGCCATAGGACAGGTTTGGATAGCCACCGACAACGGCGTGTGTCGCTATAACGGACGTGACCTTCACTCTTTTCCTTTTCCGAAGGAGACAAAGAAACCTATTTTCACTTTCTCGCTCACTTTTGATGCACATGGCACGCTCTATGCTGCAACTAAGAGCGGTATCTACCGTCTCAATAGAGGCGACAACGCTTTCCGACAAATCTATTCATCCATCAAAATAGCCGAGACCATCCTCGCCGTGGGCGAGACGCTCTTCGTTGGTAACCGACAGGGATTCAATATCTTGCACGATGGTAAAGTACGCACTATTACTGTTGGTTCGACCCCTACAGGTATTGAGAACGGCATCCGGGATATCAAGCGCGGAAAGGATGGCAATGTATGGTTCGTCAGCCGCTACGGTCTTCACTGTTACAATCTCAAGACCGGGCACGTCACGTCCTACGATATCGCACATCTGTTGCCCCCACGCGCTGCTTTATCGAGGCTCTTGCCCGTCGCCGGCCATTTCTTTATCGGCACGAAAAATAACGGACTTTATATCTATTCCACGAAGACACGACAGGCCTCTCGCGTTAAAGGTATCGGCAACACCATCGGTGCCCTCACTGCTGCACCGGCTGGCTGTATCACCGTAAGTGGTGGAGGAGCCTTCCTGCTCAACGCTCACAACGGACAGATCGTCAAACAGTTTGTACAAAAAGACCGCGAGGGCCACGGTGATCTGCCAACGGATGCCGTCAACTGCTACTACCGCGACCACAATGGTGTCGACTGGTTTGGTCTCTATCGTTATGGCGCAGCTTATTTCTACCATTCAGAAAATCTGTTTCACATCTATAAGTTCGGCGACTTCACCTCAGAGGGTCTTGATGTGCGCAGCGTGCTTGTACATGGGCCACAGAAAGTGATAGGCACAGCCAACGACCTGTGGTTCATCGATGAGCAACGTCATCTTGTGAAGCATTATTCTTCCGAACAGCTCGGAGATGCACATGCCATTTCACAGTTAGCTTATTTCAATGGAGCTTATTACGTAGGAAGCTTCGATGCCGGATTGATGAGATTCTCAGCCAACAACTTCGATCGACTGCCGAACCCTCCAGAGCCTGTGCTCTCAACCACAACGATAGGATCACTCGTACCCGATAACCGGGGCAACCTCTGGATAGGCTCTGGAGAAGGACTATTCATTCTCGATGCCAACGGACAATTGAGGCATTACACGGAAGACAACTCACGTATCATCGGTGGGCTCATCACGGCTATACAATTCATGCCCAATGGCAACGCATGGTTGGGTGGACCAAGCGGATTGTGCTTGTACAACAGTAAAAACGGCAACTTTGAAAAGGACCATTTCCCAACCAACTTCTTCAGCACTGCCAATATTAAAGAGATAATCACCGGGCATCAAGGAAATTATATCTTTAATGCGGGTAGCAACATTTATTATACCGATGCTGCCATCCGCCACTTTGGTGAAGCCACGCCACCGCAGAATATTACGCTCAACAATTGTATCTCCATCCTCGATGACTTCCGTGGTCACTACTGGGTAGCAACGGAGGACGGACTGTTTTGCAGCGACTATCCAGGCACGAATGTTCTTCACTTCGGCTATGGCGAAGGGCTCTGCTGCCAGCTCATCGCCGGACGTATCAGCATGGACAGCAACCATAACATCTGGGTGTGCACATCCAACGGTCTGATGCACGTCCGCATGGAAGACCTCCAGAGATGGCAAAGACAAGCCAAATACAAGCTTCTCCTTTATCATGTCTACATTGATGGCAATCCTGTGGAACTGGGCACAGAGAGCGACATCAACGACAACCACCGTCTCAGCATGAGCTGGAACCTCGCTTCCTCCGTCCTTACTCTACGACCGTTGCTCGCCGACTATGCCCGTCCCTACGGCCGTCTCTATGAATATAAGTTAGACGGCGAGAAGAAATGGCGAATCGTGCGTGACGGTGAGGACATCCGCCTCCAACACTTGAGTATCGGCCGTCACCATCTCGAGGTGAGACTGGCTGGCGCTCCCGGCACACTCACGACCTATCAGATCTCTGTGTCTCCCTCCGGTTGGGCTATCCTCGAACTTTTGTTGTTCATCGTTGCTGTCATTGCTTTCGTCTTGTGGTACCGCTACCGCAAGAGTACGAATACGCTGCTACAAGAGCGCAACGAGATCGAGGAGGCACTTATCGAGACTGAGACAGAAAAACAACAAAGCGAACTGCAACAAGCCGAGGCTCCCAAAGAAGATTCGGAAAGAGCTGCAGCCAAATACGAACGTGTAAAAGTTGACGAGGCTGAGTGTGCCGAAATCGTCAAACGCATGAAAGACTATATCGAAAAGAACAAGATCTATACAGACCCCGACCTGAAGATGAGTGACCTTGCAGAGCATCTCGGCCTCTCTTCGAGCAAGCTCTCGCAGGTCTTCAACCTCTACCTGAAAGAGAACTGGTACGACTTCATTAACCGTTACCGCCTGGAAGAGTTCAAGCGACTCATCGCTGAAGGCAAAGACAAGCAATATACCCTCCTTGCCCTCAGTGCCAAGTGCGGCTTCAAGAAGTCGAGTTTCTTCACGACCTTCCGCAAAGTGGAAGGCATGACACCTACAGAATACCTCAAGGAGCACAAATAGTGCAAATTATTCGACCTGTACGGTTGAAATACATTGTTCTCCCGGTTCCCGTATCGAAGAGTGCCTCGGAGAGGCACAATTATCCATAACCCCAGACTAAGGGAGCGATAGCGACTGCAGTCTGGGGTATATACTGAGGACTGATTAACTGAGTTCCAGCCTCGAAGAGGTTGAATGCGCCTTAGGCGCGCTATGTTAGTGTAAACAGACATTACGCACTATCGTGCAGCCTGCCTCTCCGAGGCAGGAAATCAGTCAAACGAACTCACACATAACACCACAGTCTGCGTCGCTCCGCTCCTTAGACTGGGGTTATGAAGAAGTCAGCCTCTCCGAGGCTGTCCCGCGACATCAATCTACTACTGGTAAAACAATGTTCAGCAAAAGTCACAACCCAAATGCCATCGTGCGGCGTTCGGCAAACAATCGTGCGGCGTTCGGCAAACAATCGTGCGGCGTTCGACAAACAATCGTGCGGCGTTCGACAGCCGATTGGCCGTCACGTGGCAAACGATTGGTTGGCACGTGACAAACGATTGGTTGGCACGTGACAAACGATGAAAAGCAGATTTTAACGCAGCTTGAGCCTTATTAAGTTGGTCCGTCAAGTTTGTCTAAAGTAGATGGAATAATGCTAATAAGCTATTAATCAACAAGTTCAACAAAATGGACAACCCGCTAAAGGAGTTGGCGAGAGTTTACGCCTTTTTAGTTGATTTATATCAATTTATCACATCGGCAACACATGGAGCCCGGAGAACCGCGACGCTTATTATCCCACCTATTCCAACACCAAGTGGATCAACCAGTACAACTATCAGATATCCTCCTGGAGTGTTGAGAACGGTGCTTACATGCGCCTGAAGAATCTCACCATCGGCTACACACTGCCCCAGAGCATTCTGCAGCACCTCAAGCCGCTGACCAAGCTCCGCATCTATTTCACAGGCAACGACCTCTGGGAGACCAGCAAGATTCGTGACGGATGGGATCCGGAGCAGAGCCGCAACGCTTACAGCGACTCCGACAGCAACGCTATCTACCGTTATCCGTTCTGCCGTTCCTACACCGTAGGATTAGACGTTACGTTCTAAGAGAAAGGTGTTAATTGTTAGGTGATAAATATTAAACGTATCAATCATGAAAAACATAAAAAACAAAATATACAAGGCTTTGGGAATGACTGCACTCTTAGGCATCATGTCCTTGCAGTCGTGCCTGAACCTTGACCCACAAGACCAGATTGGCGGCAAAAACATGTGGGAGAACGCCAACGAGTTCAAGGAGTTTGCCAACAACTTCTACGGCTGGACACGCGATTTCGGAAGCAACGACAACGGCCCTCACAGCGACAGCCGTTCCGACCTCATCACTTTCCAGACGCCCAATGAGTATAGCCGTGGTTCCAATACCATTCCTTCCAACGATGGCAACTATACCAACAACTACAGTCATATCCGCCGTTGCAACCTATTGCTTCAGGCAGCTAACAGCTATTCCAACCAGTCGGAAATAAAAGAGTATGTAGGCGACGCCTATTTCTTCCGCGCTTACAGTTACTTTGAGCTGCTCCAGTGCTTCGGTGATGCCATCATCGTGACCGACCCTATCGATGTAAGCAGTGAGCAGCTGCAGGCTAAGCGCGACAGCCGTCAGGATGTTGCTAAGTTCATCGTCAGCGATCTTGAGAAAGCCATCGAGCTTCTGCCCAACTATGCCGACATCCCCACCTCCGAGGACGGACACGTCAGTAAGGAGGCCGCTGAAGCCTTCCTCAGCCGCGTGGCGCTCTACGAAGGTACCTGGGAGAAGTTCCACAACGGTGATGCCACACTCGCCAACACGATGCTTGACACTTCGGCTAAGGCTGCCAAGAAAGTGATGGACGGCGGACAGTTCTATCTCTTCGGTACACGCGACCAGAGCAAAGTGCTCGGTGACAGTGCCTATAAGTATATGTTCATTCTTGAGAACGAGAAGAGCAACCCTGCCGGTATCCAGAAGTCAGCCAATCATGAGTACATCTTCCGCCGTCTTCACGACACGAACCTCTCTACCGTCGGTCTGAACATCACTCACGGATATGTCAACAACGTGATGTGGGTGACACGCAACTTCGCTAACCTCTACCTCTGCTCCGATGGTCTGCCTATCGAGAAGAGCAAGAAGTTTGAAGGCTACCAGAAGCGTAACTCTGAGTTCCAGAACCGCGACAACCGCATGAAATACTCTCTGCTTGTGCCCGGACAATACTTCTGGACCAACGATAACCCCCGCACTACATGGGTGTGGAAGACGGACATCAAGCCGGGCGGCGGCAACGGTATCATCTACAACGTCGGTCACGGCTCCGGCTACAACAACCAGAAATGGGGTACCGAGCGTGCCATGCAGGATGCCCAGGAAGGTTACGACTACCCCGTCATCCGCTATGCAGAGGTGCTGCTCAACTATGCCGAGGCTGTCTACGAGCGTGACGGCAAGATCAGTGATGCTGACCTTGACATCAGCTTGAACCTCGTTCGCCTTCGTGCCAATCCGAACATGCCGAAACTCAGCAACAGTTTCGTCTCTGCCAATGGTCTCAACATGGAAGAAGAGATCCGTCGCGAGCGCACCGTAGAGCTCTACCTCGAAGGTTTCCGCCTCGATGACCTCAAACGCTGGGGAACAGCAGTACAGGTCATGAACCAGCCACTGCTCGGTGTTAAATATGTAGGCACAGAGTTTGAGAGCAACTGGGGTAGCAACACCCGACCCAGCCAGGAGAAGGACAGCGAGGGCTGCCTCATCATGGACGGCACACGCCAGTGGACGGAGAAGAACTACCTCTATCCTATCCCTTCAACCCAGCTCGAGCTCGATCCTAACCTCGGACAGAACCCAGGGTGGAATTAAGTCAAGCGTGTGTTTACAGTAAACATATTACAGACGCAACAGAGTTTTTTTAATCACAAGACAATCATGAAAATCTCAGCATATATCAACAGCAAAGCTCTCTGTGCTTGTCTTTTGCTTGCAGGCGCGCTCTTTACCTCTTGCAGCAAAGACAAAGATACGGGCGACCCCATGAACGAGGCGCAGCTCATCAATAAGGTGACCCTCAGCACAGGCAACGAGATCAAGATAGCCGTCGGCATGACACAGCAGGTGTCTGCCACCATCGACCCAACTGACGTACAGTATCCAACGCTCGTGTGGACTTCCTACAACACGGACATCGCTACCGTCGATCAGAGTGGTAATATCACAGGCGTAGGCCCCGGCCAGGCTACTATCCATATCCGTCAGGAAGGCAACGCTGGTGACCTCACCACGCTCACCGTCAACGTCAAGCCTAAGGCTACAGCCATCACCCTGAACGACCGCAGCCTGTACGAAGGCACGAAAGCTCCCGCTGAAGCTGTGCTCACACCGGCTGACGCTTACGACAATCTCGAATGGTCGGTAGCCGACAACAATGTGGCAGAAATCAAAGATGACAGTATCGTAGCTAAGCAGCCCGGTACTACCACAATCACGGCAAAGACCACCGATGGTTCCAATCTCACAGCAACAGCCCAGCTGACAGTCAAGAAGGTGGTGCCAGTGACAGGTATCGATCTTGAGACTCCGGGCTATGACCTGAACGTCGGTGACGAAGCCAACATCATCTGTCACCTCATCCCATCCGATGCTACCGCTGACCTGCTGACTTGGACCAGCAGCAACGAAAAGGTTGTCACTGTCAACAACCAAGGACACCTCACGGCCAAAGGCTATGGCACGGCTACCATCACAGCCACAGCATCCAACGGCACCTCTAAGACCACGACCATCACCGTCGGACAAGGTACGATCAATCAGGACTTCACTACCGGCGCAGGCAAATGGTACATCAATGCCAACCATGGTACCTACACCTACGACAGCAACGGGCTCGTGGTAACCATGAAGAAGGGTAACAAGTGGCGCGGTGACTGGTGCCTTGGTAGCAACAGCTATGGTGTACAGCTCAATGTGGGTACCTACCGCTACCTCGCCATCAAGATGACCCGTCCGGGCAAGTATATCCAAAACACGAATGGTCAAGGCACTATAGCCCTCGACACTAGCAAGGGCCGTTATGAGCAGAAGACCGGCAACGGTAACAACCGCTACTCTATCCTCGGCTACGAAGGCAAGGAGAGCGAAGCACCGATGGACCAGCCAGAGGTGATCTACTTCGACCTGCAACAGGAGTTCGGTACCAACCCGTACTACTTCTCGAAGACCGGTCTCGATGCCACGAAGTTGACGACCTTCAAGCTCCTCATCGCCGACATTCCGTCAACCTATGCTGGTACTTACACCCTCTATTGGGTACATACCTTCAAGACGCTCGATGAGCTGAAAGCTTTCGCTAATAAATAATTGTCAAAGACAAGCAAACAAGAAGATCATATCATGAAAAAGAATATATTTTCATCTATCATCCTCGCTGCAACAGCCATCTTCGGTATGGCTGCTTGCAGCAGCGAGATCCCCGAAGGCAACGCTGATTACTTCAACAATCTGCCGACCTTCGAAGAGCGCATCGTGACTAACAACTATCTTCCGCTCAAACATCCCACGATGCTCCATACCTCTGCCGACATCGCCCGCGTGAAGGGTCAGCTCACCGCTTCTCCCTGGAAGGAGGCTTACGAGCACCTCTGCCAGAGTGCTTATGCCCAGAGCTCCTATACCGACGGCACCGCAGCACTGCTCGACGGTTATCTGAAACGTATGGATCAGAAAAACTGGAGCGGCAAGTATGCCGACTACAACAACTACACAGCTTTCATGCGTGATGCTGCAGCCACTTATCAGTTGGCTCTGCGCTATCAGCTCAGCGGCGAGACGGCTTATGCCGATGCTGCCGTGAAGGTGATGAATGCCTGGAAAGACAAGTGTAAAGGTCTGCTGAAGCTCGGTGGCTACACTGACTCTATCCCCGACCCTAACGAGTTCCTCATCATGATCAATGTGCACCAGATGGCGAATGCCGCTGAGCTGCTGCGCGACTACAGTGGCTGGCAGGCCTCCGACTTCCAGGGGTTCCAGAGCTGGATGAAGAAAGCATTCTATTCCGTAGCACTGCAATATCTGATGAACCACCAGGGCGGTCAGGGCACCCAGCATGCATGGCTCAACTGGGACCTCGCCTCTATGACTGCCGTCCTCTCCATCGGTATCCTGAACGATGACAACTACGCCATCAACTTCGCCATCAACTATTTCAAGAACGAGGAAGGGATGTTCACCGAGAATGGTAACATCAAGAACGCCGTGCCTTACATCCACGACGATCCCGACTCGCAGGAAAAGTTAGGTCAGTGCGAGGAGTCAGGACGTGACCAGGGCCATGCTACGCTCTGTGTCGCCCTCATGGGTGCCTTCTGCCAGATGGCTTACAACCTTGGTGAGGATCTCTTTGCCTACGACAACTACCGTGCTCTCGACATGGCCGAATATGTAGGTAAGTATAATCTCTATACGGACGAAGGTTTCCAGAAAACCAGCAACACACAGAACGGCCTTGACGGCACGTATTTCCAGTACGACTCCGCTACATTCCCCTACACAGCTTACAGCAACCCGTCGCAGAGCACGCCTAAGATCTCAACGGCACAGCGCGGCACGAAGCGTCCGGCATGGGAACTGTTCTATGGCTATGCCAAGGCCCACAATGTCTCTGCTATCTACTGTCAGAAATGGGTGGAGCAGATGCGTAAGTACAATGGCTACGGTGATGGTGGCGCCGGTGACTACGGACCCAACAGCGGTGGCTTCGACCAGTCAGGCTACGGCACACTGATGTTCGCAAGATAATTTCGACTCATGCAGGGATGGTTCAATCAACCGTCCCTACTTTTTTTATATACCTTACGTAAAATCTTCCTGCCATACGAATTAATAACAAAAACGACAATTATAATTCTAATCCTATGATCAAACAATTACTTTTTACGGCATGCGCCGCTCTGCTCACGGGCTCTGTCAGTGCGCAAGACAACTCAGTGACTAATCCTACTGCTGACACGTGGGTGGGAACAGGAATTACGAACGGTAACGGAAGTGCCAACACTGTAGAAATCCGAAGCTATACTTCCGACTCAAAAACTACCAACTTCTATGCGCTTCTCTCCTTCTCTTTCACGAGACCTAACGCCGGCTACACCGTGAAGAAGGCTACGCTGCGCCTGACAACACGCTACAAGAAAGGCGATTCTGAGGTAAAGCTCTATGACTTCCCCGCCGGCTTCAAGGAGACAGACGTCTACTCTACTCTGGAGAGTTCTATCACATCAGCCATCGCAGGTACTGCTGCAGCTGACTTCAAGCTCAACAGTTACGCTAACTGGGCACCAACAGATAGTAAAGTAACGTCCGACTATTCTACGGTCGACAAATGGCAGGTGAATGTGGATGTCACTGAACTCGTAAAGAGTCACGCCAATGATGGACAGGTCAACATGCTCCTACAGAAGGTGTTGAACCAAGACAACTCCAGTCAGATCTACTCTCGTGAGGCTACTGATGTGACGAACAGCACCTTAGGCTTCACTTTTGCGGCTGCCGATCTCTACCCGCAGCTCACGGTAGAGTATGAGGAGGAGACAGGGGTAAGCACCAAGACAGAGACTTCTGCTAAAGATACATGGATCATGAAAAATTCAACATCTGACCGTAGCGCTGCTACGACGATGGAGATCACAACCAGTAACAGCAAGGATAAATATCTCTATGGCTTAATGGCTTTCGCTCTCCCTGGCAGCAACTACACCATCACTTCCGCACAGCTTCGCCTCACCACTGAGCGAATCAAAGGTAAGAACAACATGAGTGTTTATGCTTACGGCAATGATTTTGCAGAAAACACGAACTATAGCAATGAAGAGAGCTATGTTACTGCTGCTACAAGCTCAACGGCGCTGAAGAGCTTTACTGTGAATAGCGGCGTATGGAACAAGGCTTTGGGAACTGATGCTATCGCATCCGATGTTGCAGACATCTCTAAATGGCAGACAACCGTTGACCTCACAGACTATGCCAACAGCCTCGGTTCGGAATATATGAATATTCTTCTTGGCAAGACTGACGATCAAGACCTTGCTACAAAGTTCTTCACCAAGGAGCAGGGTGACCTCACTGTGAAACTCAGCGATGGTACGACAACAACAGCAAGTGCCTCAGATCTCATTCCTCAGTTGACCCTCGTCTACAAGAAGGTAAGCTATGACCTGACCGTCGGTGACGCCGGTGCTGCTACGCTCGTGCTTCCCTATGAGGCTACAATTCCTTCAGGCGTAAAGGCTTACACACTGAGCTATACCTCTGGTGATGAGGTTTCAGCCACAGAGGTGAGCACCACTATCCCCGCCAACACACCAGTGCTGATCAATGCAACGGCAGGTACTTATACCTTCGAGGCTACCGATACAAAGACTACGAAGGCTGCTGCTCCCGCAAAGGATGCACTGACCGGCGTCTGGACTTCTACGACTGCTCCTTCCGGTTCTTACATCCTTTACAATGGTACTGACGGTCTCGGCTTCTACAAAGCAGACGGATCAACCAACACCGTTGCTGCCAACCGCGCTTATCTCACCGCTACCGCTGCTTCTGCCAAGAGTCTGAAGATCAACTATAGCGGCACAACAAACATCAGCAACATTACGAACGATGAGAACGCCAATGCTCCTGTCTATAACATTCAGGGTATGCGTATGGGCAAGAACCTCCCGAAGGGTATCTACATCAAGAACGGCAAGAAGTTCGTGGTAAAATAAGGTCTCTCCCCAACCAACCCCCTTCGGTTCCCCCGTTATCGGGGGCCAGGAATCCAATAGGGGAGGGAGAAGAGCAGTAAAAATTTACAATATACAAAAATAGGAAGTCATGAAAAAGACATATCAAGCTCCAGCAGTGAAGGTCAAGAACATGGAGACCACCTCCATGCTTGCAGCAAGTGCCACAGGTGCAAGCATCAAAGGTGATGCTCCTACGAATGCTACCGGTCTGGCCAAACAAGGCTTCTTCTTCGAAGACAATGATCAACCGTCTTCAACCGACTGGCTGAACGGAGACGAACAATAAAACAAGAAGAATAGAAGAAGCCCTCCCATACTGGGAGGGCTTCTTTGTTATGCATAGAAAGAGCTCCGTCATAACAAATTGCGAAATAGCCTACTTTTATCCGTATTTACAATAAAATATACATAATGAAGACTCACAATCGACTTTTTTCCTTATTACTCTTTCTCTTCATCGCATTGAACATTCATGCTACAGGTGCAAGTGGCATGTATCAATACAGCGTGTCGCTGACACGTTATATCTCTCCAGAGACAGGGCAGGCGCCGACAGCTTATCTCTGGGTACCTGAACACTGCGACACCGTCCGTGCCGTGATGCTGGCCCAGCAGAACATGACAGAGGAGCAACTGTATAAGATGCCATCATTCCAAAAGGCCATGAAACGCCTACATGTGGCTCTCCTTTGGGTGGCACCTGCCTTTTCACAGAAATGGGACCCGGCAACATCGTGCCAGACCACTTTCGAAGAGATGATGACTGCCATCGCATTTCAGAGCGGACACATGGAGATAGCAAAGGCACCGATCATCCCCTTCGGTCATTCAGCACAAGCCACATTCCCATGGAACTTCGCAGCTTGGAACCCGACACGCACGCTCTGCATCATCTCTTTCCATGGCGATGCACCCCGAACAAACCTCTGTGGCTTCGGCACCTCCAATGTTGAATGGGGACGGACACGGAACATAGACGGCATACCCGGACTGATGATCGAGGGGGAGTATGAATGGTGGGAAGCACGCGTACGCCCTGCCCTCGCTTTCCGCATGATGTATCCGGAGAGTTGCATCAGTTTTCTTTGTGACACAGGGCACGGTCACTTCGACTGTGCAGAAAAGACCGCAGGATATATCGCTAAGTGATCTTCAAAAAATAACTTGGTAAAGTTTATCACATTTGATAATCTTATATTGAGTAATTGTTTTGTTTATTATATTCAGAATGTATATTTAGTTTAATTAACTGATACGTAGGCTTTTAT
>Ga0256406_1000206_pt1 | contig 114408 bp, 98 predicted proteins | sample RumenRJG_03DNA_FD_185986 | JGI IMG/M metagenome (GOLD analysis project Ga0256406, IMG submission 185986) | Bovine rumen microbial communities from Lethbridge, Alberta, Canada - RJG_03 | ecosystem: Host-associated > Mammals > Digestive system > Stomach > Rumen | place: Canada: Alberta...
AGACTTTATAGTACCTGTCTGAGATTTTCAGATTAACTGCATCAAAACCAAATCAACATAGTCAAATCTTCGAAAACGATCAAATTACTCCAACTCAATTTCTTCTTTATCGTTCTTTACACAGACTATTATTTATACTTGCGCTTGCGGGCTGCTTCGGATTTCTTTTTTCTGGCAACCGACGGCTTCTCGTAATGTTCTCTCTTGCGTACTTCCTGGATTATACCGTCACGTGATGTCTGGCGCTTAAAACGTCTGAGAGCGCTGTCGATTGACTCGTTTTCCTTTACCTTAACCTGACTCACTATATTCCCTCCCTCCGCGTATTAACCGTAGGGTACAATTAATAACTTTTAGTAGAATTATTATACATTAACCGTCTTTCATTGTCAAGATATTTTGCTTGAAATTTGAGCGTCTGAATGTATAATATATTTAGACTTTAAACGAGGAAATTTTATGACAAATAATGAAAAATATAATGAGTTCAGAGAAAAATACCCGATTTTCAGGTACAAATCTTTTGAACTCGCCGAAGACGGAAGCTTTATTTTTATAAAATATCATTTCGAGACAGACGGATTGTCGGAATTTTTTCCGACGATAAAAATAAGCAAAAAAAATCTGAAAATTTTAAATAAGTTCGACTCGGACACCGGCAGGGCGATAGTATTCAGCCTCGGCATGGTGGAGGCCGTAAGCTATCTTAAAATTACGGGCTCTCCTTTGATGAAGGTTGAATGCGGAAAGCTTGGGGATGACGACGTCAATTTCTGGAAAAAGCTTTACTACAAAGGTCTGGGAGAATATTTTTACAGGAACGGAATCGACGTTTCGTTCTCTGAATTTCTTACGATAGAATCGGGCGGAGAAGATTTATACTATTTGTCAAAAGAAAACGAAAAAAATAAAATAAACATTACGCCCGACTCAAGTCTTGTTCCCGTAGGCGGAGGAAAAGATTCGGCGGTAACGGCGGAGCTTGTAAAAAAGCACGGCGGCAGATGTCTGTTTTTCACCGTGAACGACCAGAAGGCAAGGACAGACACCGTATTGAGAGCCGGATATTCCGAAAACGACATTGTCAGAACCGAAAGAACTCTTTCGCCCGAAATGCTTGAACTGAACAAGCGCGGTTTTTTGAACGGACATACGCCTTTTTCGGCGATTGTGGCGTTTTTATCGTACTACGCGGCATATTTGACGGGGTCGGAAAACATCGTTCTTTCAAACGAATCAAGCGCGAATTCCGGCAACCTGACAGGGCTTGAAATAAACCATCAATATTCCAAATCCTACGAATTTGAAATTGACTTCAGAAATTACTGCATATCTCATTTCACAGACAAAATATCTTATTTTTCAATTTTAAGGCCTTTTTCCGAGCTTCAGATAGCGTCGTATTTCGCCTCGTTTTCCAAATATCACGACGTTTTCAGGTCCTGCAACAGAGGTTCAAAGAAAAATGTATGGTGCTGCGGCTGTGCGAAATGTCTTTTCGTGTTTTCTATAATGTCCGCTTTCCTGAGTCCGGAAAAGGTTACGGATATTTTCGGCGAAAACCTGTTTGAAAAAGCAAGCCTTAAAGATGATTTTGAAGGGCTGACGGGCATTAATCCTGTAAAGCCTTTTGAATGTGTCGGCACATCGTCGGAGACAAAATACGCCTTAGCTATGGCAGTCAAAAAATATTACGGAACGGACAAAGACAAATTGCCGTATCTTATGAAAATTTTCGTTCAGAATTTTAATACAGACGAAATATTAAAAGAAAATCCTTTTAAAAACTTTAACAATAAAAATAATATACCGGATAAATTTTTACCGGAGGTAAAGGAGATGTATGATTATGTCGGCAGACACTCTTGCAAAATATCTTAAGGATAAAGACATATATATTTTAGGCTTCGGAAGAGAGGGAAAATCGACTTATAACTTCATCAGAAGATTCTTTCCGGAAAAGAAACTTGCAATAGGCGATATGAATGAAATAAAGACAGACGACAGAAACGTCACGGTCGTATCGGGCGAAAAATACCTTGACGAGGTGAAAAACCACGAGCTTGTCATAAAAAGTCCCGGAATACCTTTCCTCGGAAACGTAACATGGGGAAAAGGAACCGAAATCACATGTCAGACGGATCTCTTTCTTAAATTTACAGACTGCACGACAGTAGGCGTAACGGGCACAAAGGGCAAAACAACGACCTCAACTCTTATTTACAAAATACTTGACAAAGCGGGTTTTGACGTCTGTATTACGGGAAATATCGGCGAGCCTGTATTTGAGGAAATTTACAGAGGAAGAGGAACTATAGCCGTAATAGAAATGTCGTCTCATCAGCTTGAGTTCACAAAAGTATCGCCGAGAGTATCCGTTATTACAAATATTTATCAGGAACATCTCGACCACTACAAAGACGGATTCTCGGGATATGTAAACGCGAAGCTAAACATAGTCAGACATCAAAAACCAAACGACTATTTCATCTACAACGCCGACCAGGGGCTTTCCGACTATATCGACCTTGATAAAATACCTTCGTCAAAAACAGGCGTAAAAGAGGGAGAATACAGAAATCTCGCCGAAAGCAATCCTCATCTTCAGGGACTTCACAATTCAATGGACGTGTCTTTAGCTGCAGCAGCAGCAAAATGTTTTGATGTAAACGACGAAGATATTATCTCTGCAATAAACGAATATTCCGGAATACCGTACAGGATGGAAAATATCGGCGAATACGACGGCGTAAAGTACATAAACGATTCAATAGCGACTATACCTCAGGCGACAGAAGCGCTTATTGACGCAGTAAAAAACATAGGCACCATTATTATAGGCGGTCTTGACAGAGGAATTGATTACTCTCATTTTATTGACGTTCTTATGAAATCGGATATTGAAAATATAGTATGTATGCCCGATACAGGATATTCAATCGCCGAAAAACTTAAAAAGCAGGGATGCAAATCAAACTTAATAAAAGCCGAGAACATGGATGAAGCTGTAAAATACGCCGTGACTCACACTCCGAAAGGCTCCGCGTGCGTCCTGTCTCCGGCGGCGGCAAGCTACAACGACTACAATAATTTTGAAGAAAAAGGCGACGACTTCAAAGCGAAGGTCAAAAAATACGCCGACGGCGGCTTAAAATAAATAATAATTTGAGCCGGTATAATAAAACGGACGTCATTGAAACGTCCGTTTTTTATGCTCTGTTGTCCGCCGCATTTTCATATATTCAAATTCGCTTCTGCAAATCAATATTTTCACCTCCCCCATTGGCTTAAAAAATATTATTTAGGCTGTACAGGAAAAATATTACAGAAAAGGAGCCCATGCTTTCGCATAGGCTCTATTTCTCTCAAGGAATTAGAATTAGGGAATAATTAGTTATCTAAATTATTCTTCGTTTTTCTTTCTTGTAGCTACGAATGCAGCTGCTGCAACAGCCATAACGCCGGCGATAACAGCGATAGAAGCTTCGCCTGTCTGAGCGATGCCTTTTTTGCCGTTGCCGTTTGTACGGCTTGTGGGCTCAACAGGAGTAGAAGATGTGGGCTCTGTGGGACCTACTTTTGTAGGATTCTCTTTTGTAGGATTCTCTTTTGTTGTAGTCTCTTTCTCTGTAAGATCTACTGATGTGCCGCTTGTTGCGGGAGTAACTTCAGCATCGTTTACACTGAAAGAGCCGATAGACATTGAGAAGTCAGCTGTTCCGTCAGCGCCGTCAACTACTTTGAATGTGTAAGTAGCGAGAACAGCGGAAGAAGTCTTCATAGCGTCTGTAGTCATGTAAGAGAATGTTACCTGATTGTCAGCGTCTGTAGCCTTGCCTCCTTCACCCATTCCTTCGGGAGCAGTAATGCTTCTGTCAACATAAGTAAGCTTTGTGTTATCATATGTGATAACAACGTCGCCGGCCTGGAAACCTGTAAGATCAGAACCGGAGAGCGTAAGTGTTACTGTTTTACCTGATTTTGTCGCGGAAAGAGAAAGTGACGGGCCAGCCGCGAAAGCTGCAACGCCAAGAACAGCTACAAGAGCAACTGCAAGAACAACCGCGAGGATTTTCTTTGTTAATTTCATCGTTAAAAACCTTCCTTTTAAATTCTATATACAGAGCCTTGAGACTCAATATAACATGATTATATATCACAAAAACATTCAAGTCAAGTGTTTTTTGCCGATATATCCGTTCGATATCTGAAAATTATCTTAAAAGCGCCAATATAAATGTTTTTGAATTTACTTTATTTATTTTAATATTTTATTGTTTTATTGTCAATAGCAATATTATCCAAATATGAAATTTAAGTCTGGTTATGTTTTATGGTTTTGCAACTAAATTTTAACGAAATATATCTTCAGTATTCGCCGATACTTTATTTTGATTGAAGCTCTTTGTCTTTCTCAAGGCTTTTTTCAAAAGCTTTTCTGACGCTTTCCTCAAATCCGTCTTCTCTGAGGCTTGTCACGCCCTCTATCGTCGTTCCGCCGGGAGAACATACTCTTTTAACCCATTGCTCCATATCTCCGCCTTTTTCCTTTAACAGTTTGGCGGAGCCGAGAACAGCCTGGCATGACGCCTTGTAGGCAACTTCCGGGTCAAGTCCGTTTTCCTCCGCGGTCTTTCTTAAAGCGTCGATAAACATAAACGCGAACGCCGGAACGCAGCCGCCGAGGACTCCGAAACATGAAAAATCCTTTTCATCGAGGAACATCGCGTCGCCGAACGAAGACGCAATCTCGCCCGTCTGAGCCAAATCCTCGGCCGAAGCGTTTTCGTTGCCGCAGTAGGCAGAAACGGCAGCGTTTACATTGGCGTTGAGGTTCGGAAATATTCTGCATATTTTTTTGTCTTTACCTATAAGCTCGCCGATAGATTCAGTATTTTTTCCCGCCGCGATGGAAATTACAAGCTTTCCGCCGATGTTCTCCTTTATTTTAGGCAGAACCTCGGAAAATTTCTGCGGCTTTATGCACAGCATTATAATGTCGGAATTTAAGACGAGACCGGCCTCGTTGGCAACAGGAATTACTCCCGTGCTTTCGGCGAAAGAATTCATTTTTTCTTTATCCGGATCAAAAACGAAAATCGCGTTTTTCGTAAAAGTACCCGCGTTGATAATACCTCTCATAATAGCGGAACCCATATTTCCGCATCCCAAAAAGCCGATATTTTTCATTTATTATTCCCTTCCTTTTTTGATTTAGGATACGTATATTTTAACACAAAGCGTGTTATATTCAACATAAACTTTTAATTTCGGTTCATTCGATTTTAATTGCAATTAATATTTTATCTGATATAATTAATTAAGGTGAAGAAAAAAATGATACTCGTCATAGACACAGGCAATACAAATATCAAATTCGGCGTTTACGACGGCGATAATATTAAATACACGGGAAGGCTCGCTACTGACAGACTCAGAACCGCCGACCAGTATTCGGGCGAGCTGTACCAGATTTTCAAAGTAAGAAAAATAGATTACCGCTCGTTCACAGGGGCCATAATCGGCTCGGTAGTGCCGGAGATAAACAGAGCCCTTAAAACAGCAGTCAAGGCAGTGACCGGCGTAGAACCTATGGTTCTCGGTCCGGGGATAAAAACGGGGCTTAACATATTAATAGACGATCCCGCCCAGCTCGGCGCCGACCTCGTAGCCGGAGCTGTAGCTGTAGTCAATAAATATCCCCTTCCCTGCCTTCTGACAGACATGGGTACGGCCACCAAAATATCCGTCATAGACGAAAACGGCGCTTACCGCGGCGGCATGATTTCGCCCGGCGTGGGCATTTCCCTCAATGCTCTTTCTTCGGGGGCGTCTCTTCTTGCGTCTGTTCCTTTGGAGGCTCCTAAAAATCCGATAGGAACAAATACCGTTGCATGTATGCAGTCGGGTCTTGTTTTCGGAAACGCATGTATGATAGACGGCATGATAGATTTGATAAGTTCCGATATTAAAGCGGGCGTAAAATCCTTAGTCGCTACGGGAGGAATATCTCCGGCCATAATACCGCACTGCTCGCATAAAATAGAATATGATCCGAACGTCGTACTTGACGGATTGAAAATAATATACGACAAAAACAAATAAACATTTCTTTTGTCAATAAAACCGAAAATGTCCGAAGCCTCGGGAATTTATCCGAAAAGGAAAATTACCCTGACGGCAGGCGGACGTCGAAAGTTTTTTTGAAATAAATCAGAGACGCATCCTCTTTTCCGGGAGCGTCATCGGAGGTAATTTCATGGAAAATCAGAAAAAAAACACAAAATCCGTTTCCGCGGCTGACATCGCGGAAAATCAGGGTAAAACGGAAAAGAAATCCGGCAAAGTTTCAAAAAAGAAACAAAACACTTTCAGACTCACGGTTACGGCGATTTTGACGGCTCTCATCGTCGCAATGACGTTTACGCCGATAGGAATGATAAAAATCGGTCCTTTCGAGCTGACGCTTCTGATGGTGCCGGTAATAATCGGAGCTATCACCATGGGACCCGCCACAGGCGCGTTTTTAGGCGGAGTTTTCGGACTGATGGCGTTTATTACGTGTTTTACAGGCAGCGTCATAGGCGGGATAATTGTTTCTGTAAGCGTTGTAAGGACGTTTATAGTAAACGTCTTGTCAAGAGTCCTCGCGGGCTGGCTCTGCGGAATTATTTTCAAAGCGTGTGCAAAGCACGACAAGAAAAAAGTGTGGTCGTATATAGTCGCGTCCGTTTCTGGGTCGGTTCTGAACACGATATTTTTCTTGGGTCTTTTCGCGCTGTTATTCTTGGGACTCAAATTTACGCCCGAACAGGCGGCGAAGCTCGGAGGAGCGGACACTACCATTTCACTTGTAATCGGAATCGCAGCCGGATTGAACGCGCCTATTGAAGCGGTCGTATGCGCCGTACTCGGTTCCGCCGTCGGCAAGGCGGTCGGAGCAGGCGGCAAAAAATATTTAAGCTGAAAAACAAACAAAAAAAATCGGGCGGCTTTGTCAGGCTGTCCGATTTTTATTTATATGCACAAATAAAATTTTATATATTCCTATTTCTTTATTTAACTGCTTTAAAAAGGAAATCAACAGGCGGGAAAAATTCCCGGCGGAAAATGCCGTCGGGATTTTTATTATTTCATCTGTTCGGAAATCAATACATTCCGCCCTGCTGTGAAGCCGCCGCCATGGCCGCCGCGTTAGCTGCGTCCTGCTGAGGATCCGGCTTGTCTGTTACGAGCGACTCTGTAGTAAGAACCATTGCCGCTACGCTTGAAGCGTTTTCAAGAGCCGAACGTGTTACCTTTGTGGGATCGAGAATACCCGCTTTGAACATATCGGTGTACTCATCCTTCGCGAAGTTGTAGCCGAAGCCTGTCTTGCCCGAACGGTTGATGGCGTCGATGATTACGCTGCCCTCAAGTCCGGCGTTTGCAGCTATCTGACGAACGGGAGCTTCGAGTGATTTAGCTACAATCTTGATACCTGTCTTCTCGTCGGGATCTTCTGTCTTGTCTGCGAGAGCTTTTACAGCGGGAACAGCGTTGAGAAGCGCTACTCCGCCGCCTGCTACATATCCTTCCTCAATAGCCGCCTTTGTAGCCGCGAGAGCGTCCTCTACTCTGAGCTTCTGCTCTTTCATCTCTATCTCGGTAGCCGCGCCTACATGAATGACAGCGACGCCGCCTGCGAGCTTTGCAAGTCTTTCCTGAAGTTTTTCTCTGTCGAAATCTGATGTAGTGTCGGCTATCTGCTTTTTAATCTGCTCTGTTCTGTCTTTAATAGCCTGAGAATCGCCTGCGCCGTCGACAATAGTCGTGTTCTCCTTTGTGATCTTAACCTGTTTTGCTCTGCCGAGCTGATTTAAAGTTACGTCCTTGAGCTCGAGACCGAGATCGGATGTGATAACCTCACCGCCTGTAAGAATGGCGATATCCTGAAGCATTTCTTTTCTTCTGTCGCCGAATCCGGGAGCCTTGACGCAAGCGCATGTGAACGTGCCTCTGAGTTTGTTGACAAGAATAGTCGAAAGAGCTTCGCCGTCAACGTCTTCTGCGATTATTACAAGCTTCTTGCCGGACTGAACAAGCTGTTCAAGAAGGGGAAGAATTTCCTGAATATTTGAAATTTTCTTATCTGTAATAAGGATATAAGCGTCGTCGATATCCGCTTCCATCTTATCGGTATCGGTTACCATGTAAGGTGAAATATATCCTCTGTCAAACTGCATTCCTTCAACTATGTCAACAGTTGTGACGCCTGTCTTTGACTCCTCTACGGTGATAACGCCGTCAGACGTTACTTTCTCCATAGCCTCGGCAATTTCCTCGCCGACTTCTTCGCTTGCGGAAGAAATTGTAGCTATTCTCTTTATATCGGACGATGTCTTGACTGTCTTTGATTTTTTCTTTATAGCCTTGACTGTCTCCTCAACTGCCTTGGCAATGCCTTTTTTAACTACCATCGGGTTTGCGCCTGCAGCTACGTTCTTCATGCCTTCCTTGACCATGGTCTGAGCGAGAAGAGTAGCAGTGGTTGTTCCGTCGCCTGCGACGTCGTTCGTCTTTGTGGCGACTTCCTTTACAAGCTGAGCGCCCATGTTCTCATAAGGATCGTCAAGCTCTATTTCTTTAGCTATCGTGACGCCGTCGTTTGTAATCAAGGGAGCGCCGTATTTTTTGTCGAGTACGACATTTCTGCCCTTGGGTCCGAGTGTAATCTTTACTGTGTTAGCAAGCTTATCTATTCCGGCAAGAAGAGCGTTTCTTGCGTCCTCGCCATAGCAAATCTGTTTAGCCATAATTATTTTCCTCCGTTAAAATTAGTCTTCAACTACCGCAAGAACGTCCGACTGACGGCATACGGTGTATTTTTCCTCATCGAGTTTGACCTCTGTGCCGGCGTACTTATTGAGTATAACCTTGTCGCCGACTTTGAGTTCCATCTTGATATCTTTTCCGTCGACTACTCCGCCGGGACCTACTGCTATAATTTCAGCAACCTGCGGTTTTTCCTGAGCGGATGACGCAAGGATTATGCCGCCCTTTGTCTTTTCCTCAGCCTCGAGGAACTTGAGAACTACTTTGTCGCCTAACGGTCTGAGCTTCATTATTGAATTTCCTCCCAAATCAATTTATTTTCGCCGGCGCAAATTGCGAAAACATCCCTGAGAAAATTTTCATTCGATGTTTCGTCCGGCATTTTATAAACTTATTTTTAGCACTCATTCTTCTTGAGTGCTAAAACATATTATAATCACTTTTCCGTACAAATCAAGTACTTTTTCAAAAAAAGTTGAAAAATTTTAAAAAAAATTTTTTAGAGGTCAAAATTTTTGATGACATGTGTCGCTTTTCTCAAATCAGACCCCGAAATTTTAAATTTAATTCTGAAAATCACAAGAGTTTGACCTTTTGACCTCTCCGATTTTATGCCGGATAATTTTTTAAAAAATAAAAAAGCGTCCCTTGAAAAAGAGACGCTGCTGATAGGCAAAAATGAAAGCGATAATATTTCGTTTTATTTGGCGCCGCCGGGAAGGCAGATTTCCTTGTCGAGGTCAATATTGTTCCTTGACATAAAAATCATATTTTTGATATATCCGGCAATTTCATGCGCTGTCATTTCTCCCCAGTTGAGGACCCACGAAGTTATAAGGTTCATAAAGCCGCCGGTCAGAAACTGCGCCACTATTTCTCTTGGGACGGCGTCGCTGTTTGCGTCGGAGCCGGTGACATTCAAAAGAGAAAGTATCTCGTCGTAAACAGTATTTGTTATGGCGCGGGAAAATTGGCTCGAAGAGTTTGACGTCACGGAAATTTTGAACATATTTTCATTTGTGTCGACAAATCCGACGACTCTGTCAACTATTGAGCTGTATATTTCCCTGGGAGTTGTAATCTTCTTGTCTTTTATGCCGCTGTTGTAAAATTCCTCAAGCTTTTCTCTGCATATATAAGACATAAATGTGTACTTATCCTCAAAATGCTTATAAAATGTTGCCCTGTGAACCATCGCCTTGTCACAGATTTCGACTACGGAAATCTCGTCAAAGCTCTTTGTTTCAAGCAGTTCAAGCATGGCGTTGCATAAAAGTTTGCGAGTGCGTCTTATGCGAAGGTCTTCTTTTTTTCCATTTTTTTCGGGCATAAGGTCTTTTCCCCTTTCTGAATCGTATGACGCGGTTTTCAGGCATTTTGAACTGCCGGCCGCATCTTTTCTTTCTTTTATTTACAGTCCGTATTTCTGAACTATATTTTAATTATAGTCTATTAGTAGACAATAATCAATTATTTTTTTTATTTTTATTTTTGTTTATTAAATGTTTATCAATTTTATATAATAGCGGGATTTTTATTTTTATTCATATCATAAAAAAAACATTCCGCAGAATATTATCTGCGGAACGATGTTTTTTTAATATTATTCCGGCTTTTTGCCGTGATTTCTGTTTCCGTGTCCTCTTGATGAGTTTCTTTTTGATCCGCCTTCGCCGCTGTTGTTTTCGTCGGGCTTAATTCCGTTTACCTCTATCAGAGCTTCTTTTCTCGAGAAGTTAAGTCTGCCCTGATCGTCTTTTGGAAGAACCTTTACAAGAACCTCGTCGCCTACCGCCACGACGTCCTCGACTTTGTTGACTCTGTTTACGTCAAGCTGGCTTATGTGAACCATACCCTCTTTGCCGGGAGCTATCTCAACGAACGCGCCGAAAGGCATAAGCCTTGTGACTACGCCCTTGTAAATAGCGCCGACCTCCGGATCTTTGGCTATGGTCTCTACTATATCGAGGGCTCTCTTCGCGTTGTCAATATCCTGAGATGTGATGTAGACGGTGCCATCTTCCTCAATGTCGATCTTGACGTCGCATTCTGTCTGAATTTTCTGAATAACTTTGCCCTGCTTGCCGATAACGTCGCCTATCTTGTCGACATCTATCTTAGTTGTAAGAAGTTTGGGCGCATACTTTGAAAGTTCTTTTCTCGGCTCGGGGATGCACTTGAGAATTACTTCATCTATAATGTAATTTCTCGCCTTATGAGTCTTTTCAAGAGCTTCCTTTATAATCTCCGGAGTAAGGCCGTGGATTTTAAGGTCCATCTGAATAGCTGTAATGCCTTTCTTAGTTCCGGCTACTTTGAAGTCCATATCGCCGAAGAAATCTTCAAGTCCCTGAATATCTATCATAGTCTTGAACGAACCGTCGTCCATTGTGATAAGTCCGCAGGAAATACCGGCGACCGGAGCTTTAATCGGAACTCCCGCCGCCATGAGGGCGAGCGTGGAGCCGCATACGGAAGCCTGAGAAGTTGAGCCGTTAGACGTCAGAACTTCGGATACAAGTCTTATCGTGTATGGGAAGTCCTCTTCGGAAGGAATTACCGGCAGCAAAGCTCTTTCGGCGAGAGCGCCGTGTCCTATTTCCCTTCTGCCGGGACCTCTCGAAGGCTTTGTCTCGCCTACGGAGTATGAAGGCATATTGTAGTGGTGGATATATCTCTTTGAATCCTCGTCGTCGAGTCCGTCGAGAAGCTGAGCGTCTCTCGCCGTTCCGAGCGTCGCAACCGTGAGAACCTGAGTCTGTCCGCGGGTGAACATTCCCGAACCGTGAACTCTTGAGAGAACATCTATTTCGGCGTCAAGAGGTCTGATCTCGTCCATCTTTCTGCCGTCGACTCTCTTTCCTTCCTGAGTGAGCCAGCGTCTGACGATAAATTTCTGAAGTTTGTACATGCAGTCGTCGATTTTTTCCGTTTCATCGGGATATTTCTCGTCAAGTTCCGCATGAACTCTCTCATATATAGGAAGAAGGGCGGCGTCTCTTACTCTCTTGTCGTCCGTGTCGAGAGCTTTCATCACGTCCGCTTCGGCAGTCGCCTTTACGTCCTCGAACATCTCGGGAGAAGGATCGTTTGACTCGAACGGAATCTTTTCCTTTCCGATTTCTTTCTGTATTCCCTTTATAAATTCGACTATTTTCTGATTTTCCTTGTGACCGAACATAATTCCGTCAAACATATCCTCGTCGGAAATTTCGTTTCCGCCCGCCTCAATCATGGCGACGAGAGAATCGGTAGACGCGACCGTTACAGCCATTTCGGATTTTTCCTTCTGCTCTGCCGTCGGGTTTATGACAAATTCGCCGTCTACAAGACCGACAGATACGCCGGAAATAGGGCCGTCCCACGGAATAGGGGAAATTGAAAGAGCGATTGATACGCCTATCATAGCCGTGATTTCAGGCGAACAGTCGGGGTCTACCGACATAACCGTAGCGACTACGGAAACATCGTTTCTCATATCCTTGGGGAAAAGAGGTCTGATAGGTCTGTCGATAACTCTTGATGCGAGTATGGCTTTTTCAGATGCCTTTCCCTCTCTTCTCTGGAAAGAACCGGGAATTTTGCCGACGGCGTAAAGTTTTTCCTCGTAGTCAACGGAAAGCGGGAAGAAATCGACGCCCTCTCTCGGCTGGTCTGAAATCGTAGCCGTGCAGAGAACTTCCGTCTCGCCGTATCTTATCAGGCAGGAACCGGCGGCGAGCATAGCCATTTTGCCGGTTTCGACTACCAAAGGTCTGCCGCCGAGTTCGGTCTTGAATACTTTGTAATCTTCGAACATTAAAAAATCTCCTTATTATTTATTCGGCGGAGAACGAACTTAAAATTTTTTCGGCAATATCAGTGCCTTTTATAATGCACAATCCGACAAACGCAAGCTTTTTTGTTTGTGCCCATCGGATAGTACATTCCAAAAGACGCCGTGCCGTATAGCGTCCTGTTCTTCCGCCGTATTTTGAACGCTTTGTTTTTTCGCGCCGCGTAAATCAGCGCACCCGATTATTTCAAAAAAGCGGCAGAATTATCCACCGCTTTTATTGACAAAAATTATTTACGAAGGTTGAGCCTGCGGACGATTTCTCTGTATCTTTCGATGTCCACCTTCTGAAGATAACCGAGAAGGTTTCTTCTGTGACCTACCATTTTGTAAAGTCCGCGACGTGAATGGTTGTCGTTTTTGTGTGTTCTGAGATGCTCTGTGAGGTCGTTAATTCTCTTTGAAAGAACCGCTATCTGAACCTCGGGAGAACCCGTGTCGCCCTCATGTATCGCATACTCTTTGATAATCTGCTGTTTTTCTTCCTGTGTCATGTTTTTTCACCTCATTAAAATTTTGTTAACCGATATAACAATATGCTGTAAATCTCAGATACGGGCGGATGAATTTCCTCGAATTAAAGAGGCTTAACCCCGAATCCGTGATACAAGCGTTCATATTATATCACCGCTTGATAAGTTTGTCAAAGATTATTTTAATTATTTTCAGCTGCCGTTTTTGGCAAGCCGAGATAAATCTGAAATCGCGTCCGAAGCCTTCATTATTTCGTTTCTGATGCTGTATTTGAGATTTCCGACTGACTTTAACTGGCGCGCGCTTATCTTGTCGACAACCTTTTGTTTTAAGCCGCTTGCCGTGGATTTAATCTTTTCACCCGGGACTTTTCTCCTGAGGGCGTCCGAATAAGCTTTCTGAACCGATTCAAATTCCTGTTTGATTTCGTCAAAATCCGGAAGCTTCGGCATTTTCTGGATTGCTCCGTCTCCCGCCTTTGACGCGGCCTGTTTGATTGTTCCGGCGGCTTTTTTGACTGTCTCCACAGTCTTTTCCGCTATCGGTTCCATCTGCTCTCTTGCGTCGCCGGAATACCACTCGGCGTACGATTTCGCCTGCTCTGTGACATTTTCGAGTTTCTTTGTGAATTTGCCTATATTCGCCGAACCGAGAACCGCGCCCGTAAAATCAAGGATGAATAAAGGGACTGCGACAGCGAGGAATTTATTTTTTTTGTCTGCCGTGAAAGAAGAATCCACGTGCCTTCTGAACCACGGTTCAAACCTGTACTCGAAAATAAGTCCGAAGCCTGCCCAGTAAAAGCTGTGGCTCAGAGCGACTCTGCCTTTTATATTGAACTTTTTTCCCGAATAATCCCACCATCTCGCATGGAAAAGTTTTTCCATCGCATAGCTTGTAACGTATTCTATCGCGTCGCACGATACGGCGGAAACAGCCGCGGAAATAAGGTGCGAGTACCATGTTTTTCCGTATTTTTTCTTAATCGGACCGAGCACTTTTGAGAATACCGTCGCTCCGGCTCCGTAGATAGGACATATAGGTCCTAAGAGAAATCCCCTGTTTATTATCTGTCTTTCTCCAACGGAACAGTAGACAGACTCTACCGCCCATCCCATTGAAGAATAGACAAAATAATAAAAGAGATCGTCTCTGAAATCGCCTTTTGAATATTTCATCTGTTTACACACTCTAAAATTTACTTTTATATTATATAAAGTTATTGCATTTTATTCTTTCTTCGCCTTTTTTTCGCGGATTATTTCCTGCCAGGCGCAGAACTTATCGCATTTTGAAACAGCAAGTCCCTCCTTTGTCTTTGGCATCGCAGGCGTAAGCGGCCACATATGATGAATAATGATGTCCCTTTGAGTGTCGTTCAGCCTGAAAAGCTTTTCCGCGTTTTTCAGCGCAAAACCTGGGTGTCGGTAGCCGTGAAGTCTGTGGCTGCCGTCTCCTCTGACATGCCAGTCGTAATAAAACAGGTCGTGGAGCATTGCGCCTCTCGCAGCGTCCGAAACATTGAGTCCCTCCTCCTTGGCGGTGAGAAAACTCAGATAAGCGACGCTCAAAATATGCTGACATCTTGTTATGTCGGCATGTTGAATATATTTTTCCATTGAGCGCCATGAAGGCGTTTCGTAAATATCGAGAACATATGAAAAAAATTCAGGCTGTGTCTCCGGCGTCATACCGAGAGAATCGGCGTAAGCTTTTTCCATCTCTTCCTTAGTCATGGCATATTCTCCGATGCATTTAAATTATTATCTGAAATAATAACATATATATTAATAAATGTAAACTATTTTTACATCTCATAAGCTGTGTATAATTTTTATTTCAAAATAAAACCGCCCTTTCGGACGGTTATTTATTTTTTTGTTCAAAACATTATTTTTCCGATTTTGAAGCGGGCGTTTCCTCCGGCAGAGCCGAGATTCCTTCTTTTACGGCTTCTTCACGCCTTTTTTTGATTTCCTCCATCATCTTTTTATGTCCTTCGCCGGTGATATTGTAGAAAATCATGGGTACACACATGAGAAGATAGCCTATCGCGGGCGCGAGAGTCGTCAGGAAGAAAAGAGCTTTGTTTGTGCCGAGATTTTGAACAAGGGAGCCCTCAGTATGCTGCTTGTAGCCTGTTCTGCCGAGGAACGCGAGACCGAGATACGAGGAAAACGAATTTTCGACTTTTCCGGTAAAGCTCATGATAGAAAGCATTATTCCTTCTACTCTCGTTCCCTCTTTCCACTCTATGTAGTCGACTGTCTCGGCTTCCATTTCCTTTTGAATAAGGTTTTTAAATTCGAGAGGGAAAGAGCAAAGACCGGTGAAAATTACGGTAAGTACGCCTACCGGAAGAGATACGCTCGTCCCCGCGGTCTTGCCGACAAGTCCGCCGTAAGTTGAAAGAGCGAATATCGATTGAATGACTATTCCCGAGAAACAGCAGATAAAATAGAATTTTTTGTTGTCCGCCTTGGAACCCAATTTTTCTATTATCCAAGGAACTAAAACGCCTGCCGCAAGGAAGCCGGGGAATTTAATGACATCCATAAACAGATTGTAGCTTCTGTTGTACATAAGGTCTGATATGAAATAAAAAGAAACCTGATCGGGTATTTTGACTATGATGAAAAGCAGATTAGCTATGAAAAGCATTAAAAGAGGTCTGTTGTGGAAAAGAAGTCTGAAACATTCATTTACGGAGGGCGGATTTTCTTTATGCTCCGCTCTCTCGGCAGTGTTTTTGTATGTAAATCTTGTAAGAACGACTATGCCGACGGCGGAAATTATCGCGGATGTCAGGTACGCCTGAGGCGTGTGGTCTTTAAAGTACGGCAGAAGAGCCGCGCCTGCAACGAAAACCTGAGGCAGAGCGCCGACTATCGACCTCGTAATAGAACTGACTCCGAAAAGCTTTGTCCGCTCAACGCCGCTTGACGTTATCGAATAAGCGAGAGCTCCCATAGGGATGTCGAAAGCGGTATATGTCACATCGAGAAGAACAAAAAGTATTGTCGTGTAGACAATATTGAACACAGGGGACGCGTTGGCGTCGCCGATGAAGAAAAGAATCATTACGAGTGAAACAAGCCACGGAGACCATCTTATGTAAGGTCTCATCTGACCGTCCTTGGTTCTTGTTCTGTCGACGATAACGCCCATTATAGGGTCGTTGACAGCGTCGAAAATTCCGCAGTAAAGTCTTATTCTCGCCGCGACATCCATAGGTTTTTTCAGTTTTACAAATAAAACGTTCGTCAAAAAGAAATTTACATATTTTGATGACGTCATGGAGGTGTTCATTCCCTGCGCGCCTCTGCCCAAAGCGTATGAAAGCGTTTCCCTCCAGGTAAGATAAGTCTCTTCGCCTACGTCTTTTGTGACTATTTTGGAATCAAGAAAATCTTTTACTTTCCCCACGTAAAGCCAGTCCTTCCGATTTTGTTTTCAAAATTGAAAATATACAATTAATTTCATTTGATAAAAAAATTATACCATAACCAAAAATGTAATACAACAAAAAAAAATAACGTAAATTGCCGCCTGAAATGATGTATTTTCACCGTTTTCGGCATATATGTGAAAGGAGATTCGAAATAAAAATGAAAAATAACGAAAAAATGAAAAAGAAGATTTTCAATCTAGTCAGAAAAACTGTCTCGTCAAAGCCGAACGACGCCGTCAGATTGTGCATGGAAAACCCGGAAGACATAGACATCGGAAAATTGAATTTGGGCTGTCTTTCGGAAATTTCAAAAACAGATAAAGGCGTGACAGTCAAATTTTTCGACAGGACTAAGATGATAGAACTTCTGCTCGAAAACTGCGGCGACGAAAACGACGGACTTGAACGTTTCCTGACGGCTATGAAATCAGGCGGAGATATAAATGGAGATTGAAAAATTCTCGCCTAAGCAGAAAGAAGTTTTCAGATGGTGGATTTCAAATTCCGGATATGACGCCGTTATTCTTGACGGCGCGGTGAGATCGGGAAAAACCATGTGCATGTTTCTTTCCTTTCTTCTGTGGTCGCTTACGAATTTCGACTCTGAAAATTTCGCCGTATGTTCAAAGACAATAGAATGTGCAAGGCGCAATATTACAAGGGACTACATGCCTGCGGCGGTAAGTCTCGGGATGAAAATCAAAGAAGTGAAAAGTTCTAATTACTTCGATATTTCTTACGGCAAAAGAAAGAACAGGTATTACATTTTCGGAGGAAAAGACGAGGCGTCTTATTCATTCATTCAGGGAATTACTTTAGCCGGAGTAATGTTTGACGAGGTGACTCTTCAGGACAGAAATTTCGTATATCAGGCGATGGCGAGATGTTCGGCGGATAATTCAAAATTTTGGTTCAGCTGCAATCCGTCGTCGCCCGATCACTGGTTCAAAAAAGAATTTATCGACAAAGTATGCGAAAAGAAAGCACGTTATATCCATTTCACGATGGACGACAACCCGTCGCTGTCGGAAAATACGAAGGAAAGGTACAAAAGAATGTACTCAGGCTCTTTTTATATGAGATACGTCGAGGGTAAATGGACGCAGGCGGAAGGTCTCGTGTACCCGTTCTTTTCAGACGAATACATATCAGTCTGTCCTTCGGAACCGGAAAAATACATTATCTCGGCTGACTACGGAACAGTAAATCCGTGCTCCATGGGGCTTTGGGGTCTATGCGGCGGCGTATGGTACAGAATTAAGGAATATTACTACGACAGCAGAAAATCCGGCAGACAGAAAACCGATTCGGAATACGCCGACGATATGATAAATTTAGCCGGCGGCAGAAAAATAGAAGCGGCGGCAGTAGACCCGTCGGCGGCGAGTTTTATCGAATGTCTTAAAAGGAAAGCCGATTTTAAAACGGTAAAGGCAGACAACGACGTAAAAGACGGAATAAGAACCGTATCCGATATGCTTAAAAGCGGGAAAATGAAGATAGATCCGTCCTGCACCGACATAATAAGGGAATTCGGCATATACAAATGGGACGAAAAATCGGCGGAGGACAAAGTAGTGAAAAAATGCGACCACGCAATGGACGATATGAGGTATTTCGCACGGTATGTATCGAAAATCGACGAAGATACTCCGTTTTTCGTATCGGCGATTGACAGGTGAAAAACGTTTTAATAGGATTTTACTTTTTTAAAATAATACCAACGATAATTTTTAAATCAAAAAAAACGGAGATTTTATGAGAAAAAAATCAAAGAAAAAAACAGATGAAATCAATACGGCGGCCGCAGTCGCGACCGACAGAAAATATTTTTATCAAGGCTTTTCAAATTCATATTATATTTACGACGAAATCAGAAAAAACGTACCGGTAGCCGACGGAGCTGTCAAACTTATTGTGAAAACAGCCATTGATTACGGGATTGAGTCAGGAGACGAAAAGCAATTAATCGAAACATTTTTGAAAAAAACGAAAGTCAACGGCATCGGGACAGGATTTGACTCGTTTCTTTCCGTTCACCTTTCTAGCCTTCTCACTTACGGCGTAGGCGCAGGTCAGATGGCTCTCGACAAAAACGGAAATTTATGCTTATACAACCTTGACGTAAAAAAGCTGGACTTTTCTTATTCAAACGGGGAATTGGCCGTTTCCGACAGAAGAATCTACCCTCCGAAAAATATACCCGAGTCAAGCCTTCTTATTTCGGTGATGACGGGCGCCGACGGCTCGGAATTCCATTCGGCGCTTGAATCGATACCTTTTGTATCGTCGTCTCTTTATCAGATTTTTTCGTCTGTGATGACAAACTGGAAAAGAGTGGGAGATATAAGGTACTTCATATCTATAGGCTCGGATGAAAATCTAAGACCGGATGTAATCAAAAGCAGGGCGCAGGCTGTCGCGTCGGCGTGGAAAGACGCTATGAGATCCGAAGAACCGAAGGATTTCGTGACTACCGGAAACGTGGATATCAAAACTATCGGCGCGGACGGATCTATACCCGAGTCGAAGGACGACATAAAACAGCTCAGTGAGCAGATATTGGCAGGAATAGGGGTGCCTCCTTTTATGCTTGGGCTTGAAAACGCATCTACCGAAACCATGACGGCAAATCAGCTTAAAGTATTTTCGGGGCAGCTGAGATTTTACAGAAAATTAATAGAGCCGGCCGCCGAAAAAGCAATAGACACTTATCTGAGGATAAACGGCTTTCATCCGGACTACAAAATAATATGGAAAGAAAGTCTTTTGAACGACACGAAGGTATGAAAATAAATATTCCCCGCATTTTTACATGCGGGGAATATTATTGCGGCTGCGAAAAATTTTAGCCTGTTCTCTTTTGAGACAAGACGTCTCGGCCTTATTTTCAGAATTTTTCCCTGTGCACGACTTCTTTTCTCTTTTCGTCGTCGACTTTGACAGGGTCTTTCACTACCGTAGTGTAGCCGAGAGAGAGTATAGCCTCAGCCTCGAACCCGTCGGGAAGTTTAATAACATCTCTTACAACCTCACCGCCCGGTTTTCCGGACATGCTTTTCCTCAATCTGACTTGAACCCAGCAGCTGCCTATACCGAGATCGGTCGCCATAAGCATCATATTTGTCATGGCTACCGAACAGTCCTCAATCCATGCGTCCGCCTTTGACGTGTCGGCGACTACAACAATCGCCGCATTTGCGCCTTTAATCAGACTTCCGCCTGTGACGTTGCATTTTGAAAGCGCCGCCAATTTTTCCTTGTCCTTGACCACAACGAAATGAACGGGACGGATATTTCTGCTCGACGGCGCGAGTATTCCGGTATCGACAATTTTTGAGATTATCTCGTCCGGAATGTCTCTGTCCTCGTAATGTCTTATTGACCTTCTGTCAGACAACAAATCGTATAAGCTCTGCATTTTTGTTCCTCCTTTGTCAATAATAGATTTTTATATTTAATCCGCCGTTTTAAACAACGGATATTATCTCTGCTTTATCACGCAGACGAAGCTGATAACTCCGTCTTTGTATTCCGTTTTTATTGAACCGCCTGTATTTTCGCAGATAGACTGCGCTATAGACAGCCCTATTCCAAACCCTCCCGTCTGATTATGAGACGAATCTTCCCTGTAAAATCTGTCGAAAAATTTCGTCGTGTCCGTGTCTTTACCTTTCGCATACGAGTTTGATACAATCAGTTTCGCGGATTTTGACGATTCTTTTTCGAGTTTCATTGCCACCGTGCCGCCGTCGTCGCAGTATTTCGCGGCGTTGTCAAGAAGAATACCGACAAGCTGCCTTATCTTCGATCCGTCGGTTTTTATATTCACATCAGGCTTTATGTCTTTTTCAAATTTCAATTTTTTGCCTTCGATTAACGGGATAAACGGTTCTGCCGACTCTTCCGCCAATTTTGACAAGTCCGTCATCTCGATTTTTCCGCTGTCTTTTTCGTCATTTTTCGCTATTGAAACGAGATTTTTGATAAGCGCGTTCATCCTTTCAACCTGGCGTTTAATTGCGTCTGTCCATTCCGACTCGCCGTCAATGGCCTCGATAACCTCGGTATTTGCAGAGATTACCGCAAGCGGAGTTTTAAGTTCATGCGACGCATTTGTTATGAACTGTTTCTGCCTATTTACGTTGTCTATTTCCGGCCTGATAAGCTTTCTTGAAAATATCATAAGCAAAACAAGGCTCAAAAATATTCCTATCGTAAGAATCAGAATGGTAAGCGCAATAAGCCTGGCCCTCGAATTCATGTTCTGGTAATCGTCTACAAGAACCACGATTTTTCCGTCTTCGTAATCGGCGTACTTGTAAAAATACGAACCGTTTATATGACCGTAAGGCAGGCTGTTTTTGACGGCGGACGAGGCGATATTTATTATCTGTTCGCGGTTTACGGCGGATATGTGGTCGTCGTAGACCTGTTTTACATCGCCGTTTTTATCGAAAATTACAGTAAAATACCTTGTCGAATATCTGAACTCGGGCGAAAATCCCGCCAGTCTGCCGCCCGAATCAACGGTTGTCTCTTCGTTTTTGGCGTTTGCATTTCTGCCGGCGGATTTTGCGGAAGGGTCTTCCGCATCCGGCAGCTTCGCGTCGTCGGTTCTGTCGAGAGTTCCCCCGTTTTCGATTATCAGATCGATAAGAGATACCATCTGAATGTCATTTTGAAAAATGTCGGTGATATTTACCAAGACCGCGACAAAAAACATCGCGACAGAGATAGACACAAGGGCGATGAAAATAAATTTTCTTCTGAGTTTTTTAATAGACTGTTCGTTCATAGAAATTCATTTGCCGTTATATGTTATTTTGTAATTTCCGTCTTCGTCCTTCGTAATTTCCGTATTTGAGCCTATTGCTTTCAGCTTTCCTTTTAAGTACATTATATATAAATTTACCGTGTCGTCTGTGGCGTCGGGTTCGTCGTTCCAGACGTGGTCGAGGAAAAATCTGTCATCTACGGCTGTATTTGAATTTACAATAAGCGACTGAAGCAGTTCAAACTCCTTTACCGAAAGTCTTACGGCGTTTTTTGAACTCAGTTCAAAGCTGTCGGACTCAAGCGTGATATCGCCGAATTTCAGGCTGTCGCCCGAATATTTTGTATATCTCCTTGTCATTGCCTTGACTCTCGCTATAAGTTCTTTTATCGCGAAAGGTTTGGTCAGATAGTCGTCCGCGCCGAGTTCGAGACCCGTCACTTTGTCGTCCACTTCAGATTTTGCCGTAAGCATCAAAACAGGTGTGATTATTCTCATTCCCCTTATTTCTTTCAAAACCTCAAGCCCGTCCTTTTCAGGCATCATTATATCGAGAATAATTCCGTCGTAGCTTTCGGATTTTATATGTTCCAAGGCCTGCCTGCCGTCGTAAACGGCGTCAACATAATAGCCCTCCCTCTCAAGAAGAGCCTTTACCGCCCTTGAGAGGTCAACCGTGTCTTCGGCAAAAAGAAGTTTCATCTTTCTTTTTTCTCTTTCTCAAATATTTTTACAATTCTCCGTTTATCAGATCGCGCAAAGTCTGCATCTGAACGTCGGTGGACGCCAGTTCGTCCGCGCACCTTTTCAGTTCCTTGGCGATAAGCTCTGTATTTCCGGAAATATCTCTTTTGTATCTGATATTGTGTTCAAGAGCCGCCCATGTGTCCATTGATATTGTTCTGAGCTGAACCTCGACATAAAAGTCGTTATCCTTTAATATGAGGTGAAGGCTTCTGTACCCGTTTGGCTTTACGTTTTTGATATAGTCTTTTTCCTCGACAGTCTCGAATCTTTTTACAAGAGCGTTTCTGAGTTCATAGACGTCGTTCAGAAAATCGCATACCGCCCTTACTCCTATCGCGTCCCTTATGACGTGAAGAGCGCTGTAAGACGTCTCCGGAATACCTTTTCTGCGGCATTTTTCACGCATCGATTCTTCTGATTTTATTCTTGACAGAAGATGTTCGACAGGATCCGCGTCGTATTTTTTTCTGAGCCTTTCCCTCTCGTCCTCGATTACGGAAATTACCTCTTCTCTCGTTTTTTCCATTTCGTGCAGATTGTCCCCGTATATCGTATTCAGCAATGAACTGTTCCTCCGGCTGTTTCCCTGTTTATCTCCGATAATTCCTTTTCGCCGTCGATGTAGGGCTGATATATTGTATCGATATTGCCGGAACCCATAGAGCACGCCGAACACTCCGAACACGAACCGGAACAAACAGATAAAGATTCTTCTATTATTCTTATTCTCTCTTCACGCGTTGTGTCTTTTATAAGCAAGCTTTTCATTTATTGCGCCTTTCTTGTTTATATGAGATTATATCATAAATTAAAATAAACAACAATAACAAATTGTGATAAAATTTAATTGTTATTTTATTAACAATGTTCAATAATCTTTCGACCGTAAAATTTTATTCCTGCTAAAATTACAGTATTGACTTGAACATAAGTTAAATATAAAATTTAAAACTAAAGAAAGCTTTAAAATATAAGAGGTATTCAAGCTGAAATGAATTGGAAAAGCTATTTAAAAGGGATGTTTGACATCAGGGAGGATATGGCCGACGAGCAGACTATAAGAGAAAGAATATCGGACGGCGGCAAGATAAAGGGAACAAACATGTTCATAATTATCTGCGCCATAATGATAGCGTCTATAGGTCTTAACATGAACTCTACGGCGATAATAATCGGCGCAATGCTGATTTCTCCTCTGATGGGAACTATTCTTGCTGTCGCATACGGACTTTACACGGGCGACAACAAAATGCTTGCGAGGTCGGCAATAGGCTTTGTTTTTCAGATAGTGATTTCCGTGACGGTTTCAACAATCTATTTTCTGATTTCCCCTATTTCGTCCGAGACAAGCGAACTTCTGGCGAGAACGTCGCCTACGGTATGGGATATATTCGTCGCGTTTTTCGGAGGATTTGCCGGAATGGTTGGCACGACAAGAAAAGACAAGGCTAGCAATATACTGCCCGGCGTCGCCATAGCGACCGCGATAATGCCCCCTCTTTGCACATGCGGATACTCTATAGCGACCCGCAACATGCATTACCTTGCAGGCGCGTTTTATCTTTTCATGATAAACGCTTATTTCATTTTCTTCTCTTCAATAATTGTACTTGCCATAGAGGGAATAAAATCCGGTTTTGTCAGAGGAACGAAGAAAGCAAGGATCGCATTTTCAAGATTGATTATTTTCGCGATAGTTATGACCGTTCCCGCCATAGGAATAGCCGGAAACATGATAGCGAACCAAAGGCAGGACTCTAACTCCGTGACAGGATTTGAGACGTCTGACGTAAACGAGGTGACATTGGCGAAGCAGGCTTCCATTTTATTCCCCGACATAAAATCAATCTCCGTTTCAAACACGGACAATTACGACGAAAACGGCGAAAAGACGACAACAGACACCACGGTGACCGTTTACGTGGACAGGTACATACAGGGCGACGAGCTCAAACGTCTTGACCTCTGGCTTGATTCGGTTTACAATAAAGACGTGGACATAATACAGCACCTAACGCTTTTAAATACGGAGGACGAAACCGAGACTGAGACGGAGACCGAAACAGACGAAGAAACAAAATCCGATACGGGAGAAGAAAACGCCGTCGAAATTATAAGCAAAATAAAATAAAAACAGCGGATTATTTTTTAAGGGAAGAGACAAACAACAAATTTGAAAGGAGCAGTTTTATGGCGGAAAAAGACGACAGATACGAAGAAAAACTTGAAGAATTGAGGAGCAGACAGGGTTTCATATGCGATATGGACGGCGTAATTTACCACGGCGAAAATCTTCTGCCGGGAGTAAAGGATTTTGTTGACTGGTTAAACAGAAACGACAAATCTTTCCTTTTTCTTACAAACTCATCTGTCAGAACTCCCAAAGAGCTGAGAGCTAAAATGCTGAGGCTCGGTCTTGACATTTCAGAAGAGCATTTTTACACGAGCGCGCAGGCGACGGCGAAGTTTCTTCAAAGTCAAAAACCGGGCTGTTCGGCGTACGTAATCGGCGACCACGGACTTTTCAACGCATTATACGACGCCGGCATTACGATAGACGAGGTTGATCCCGATTTCGTAGTGGTCGGAGAAACGGAAAATTACAGATACGAGCATATTTTAAAGGCTATGAACCTTGTGAACCGCGGAGCGAGGCTGATAGGAACAAACTCGGATCTTACGGGTCCGGTGGATTCGGGAATAGCTCCGGCGTGCAGAGCGTTCGCGTCGCCCATCGAGCTTACAACAGGCAAAACCGCTTATTACGTAGGCAAACCGAATCCGCTTATGATGAGAACGGGGCTTCACCTCCTCGGAGTTCATTCGGCTCAGGCCGCGATGATAGGCGACAGAATGGATACCGACATCGTGGCAGGCATTGAGACGGGTCTTTATACGGTTCTTGTCCTGTCGGGAGTATCGACAAGGGAAACTGTCGCAAATTTTCCATACCGTCCGAATATAATTTTAAACGGCGTCGGAGATATCGCCGAATAACCCGAAGATGCGGCAAAAAACGGCGGAATGAAAGAATTTTTCTTTAACCTGATAATTTCTTATTTTGTCAGACGGCATAATTAAAATGTTCAAACCGGTATATTTTATAAAATATACATTCAGATTAAAGAAAATACTTGAAAAATATTACAAGATATATTATATTATTTAAGATAATAACTAAAATTATAAATTTATAATTTAATTCGGAGGAAAAAATATGATTTCAGCAGGCGATTTCAGAAACGGCGTTACGTTCGAAGAGGACGGAAACGTGCTTCAGGTTATCGAATTCCAGCATGTTAAACCCGGCAAAGGAGCAGCGTTCGTCCGCACAAAGACAAAGAACGTAATCACAGGCGCCGTAACAGAGAAGAGCTACAACCCGACAGCTAAGTTCCCCACAGCTTACATTGAGAGAAAAGAGCTTGAATATTCCTACAACGACGGCGATATGTATTATTTCATGGATCAGGAAACTTACGATATGACTCCCGTAGCGGCGTCGGATCTTCCCGAAAACTTCAAATTTGTAAAAGAAAACATGGTTTGCCGTCTTCTTTCCTACAAAGGCAAGGTATTCGGCGTAGAACCGCCTAACTTCGTAGATCTCGTAGTTACAAAGACAGATCCCGGATTTGCAGGAAATACTGCGACAAACACATTGAAACCCGCAACTGTCGAGACAGGCGCGGAGGTTAAGGTTCCTCTTTTCATCAACGAAGGAGAGAAGATTCAGATAGACACGAGAACAGGCGAGTATCTCGGCAGATCAAAGGAGTAATAAATGGGTAATCTCAGCGATAAAGCAGCTTATTTAAAAGGTCTTTACGACGGAATGGAGCTTGACGAAAAATCAAAAGAGACAAAGCTTCTAAAAGCTGTAATCGACGCTGTTTCGGATATAGCCGACGCTGTCGACCGTCAGGATGAAGACATAGACGATATTGTAGACGAGATTTTAGACGTTGAGGATCATGTGAACGCCGTAGATCTTGACCTCGGCGATGACGAGGAATGTCTGTTCGGCGACGCGGACTGCGAAAACTGCTCCGATTACGGCTGCCGATACAGAGATGACGGCGAAGATGACTACGATGAGAACGATGAAGACGACGGCGACAGTCTTTATGAAGTTATCTGCCCCGACTGCGGCAAGACGTTCTATTTCACAGACGAAGACATTGAGGACGGCTCTCCCGTCACATGCCCGTTCTGCGGATGCGTGATTGACGATATTCAGCTTACGGATCCCGATTCCGACGGCGAATAATTGAAAACCACCGGCATTTTCAGATAAAAAAGAAAATTTCCCCGAGTTTTAAAACGCTTCGGGGATTTTTTATTTTATTGCCCGATTGTATCTTCAAAAAAATATGTCAATTAAAAAACCGTCCTTTCGGACGGTTATTTTTCGGACTGATCAAATAAATCATGCTGATTTTTTCCGTAATTACTTTTTATCGGGATTGTAGCTTACCGTTCCGCATACTCTGTCGCCTGCGTCTCCGGCGGCGGTCAGAATATAACCTTTTTCATTCAAAGGCTTATCGGAATAATTTGCCGTGTAGATCTGAACATCCGGGTGATGCTCAAGCATAAGCTCAACGCCCTGTTTGGCAGAAAAAACGCACATGAACTTAATCTGTCTGCATCCGGCTTTTTTCAAAAGGTCGCATGCCGCAACAGCGCTGACTCCGGTAGCGAACGCCGGATCTACGACGATGACCTGACCCTGAGGCGCGTCAACCGGAATTTTGAAATAATATTCCTTCGCCTCGAGAGTCTGCTCGTCTCTGTAAAGACCGACGTGACCCACCTTACACGTAGGGTAAAGCCGTCTGAGTCCGTCTACCATTCCGAGACCTGCTCTTAAAATCGGGACTATTGTAAAATCCTCCGCCACAACAGGTGTGGTTATCTTCTGAAGAGGCGCCTGAATTTCCACTTCTTTAAGTTTCAAGTCTCGCAGAACTTCATAGCCCATAAGCATTGAAAGCTCGTTTAATATCTCGTTGAATTCTTTTGAACCTGTATGAACATCGCAGAGATGAGACACCTTGTGTTTTATCAAAGGGTGATCGAGAACAGTAAGATTTTTAAATTCCGTCTCCATTATAATTTACCTCTATTTTTTCGGGATTTACTCAATTATTCATATATGGGATGAGCTTTTACGAGCTTCTCTACCTCTGACGAGATATAATCTTTCCTATTGTCAAAATCGTAGACAGCAAGCGAGATGAGCTCCGCCACCTTGTCCATATCTTCTGTTGTAAATCCTCTAGTGGTGGCTGCAGGAGTGCCGAGTCTTATTCCGCTTGTGACAGTCGGCTTTTCGGGGTCATTCGGAACGGCGTTTTTATTTACGGTAATGTGAACCGCCTCAAGTCTGTTTTCAAGCTCTTTGCCTGTGACGCCCGTATTTCTCAAATCGACGAGCATGAGGTGGTTGTCTGTTCCGCCCGATACTATGTTGATATTTCTCGTAATAAGACCTTTTGCCAGAGACTGAGCGTTGTCTATAATATTTTGAGCGTAAGTTTTAAATTCGGGCTTTAACGCCTCGCCGAAACATACCGCTTTTGCCGCGATTACGTGCATAAGAGGACCGCCCTGTATTCCCGGGAAAATTCCCTTGTTGAGAGCCTTTTTGTATTCTTCCTTGGCGAGAATGAGTCCGCCTCTCGGTCCTCTCAGCGTCTTATGAGTAGTAGACGTAACTACGTCCGCGTAAGGCACCGGCGACGGATGAAGACCCGCCGCGACAAGTCCGGCGATATGAGCCATATCTACCATAAAAAGCGCGCCGACTGATTTGGCTGTCGCGCCTATTCTTTCAAAATCTATTATTCTCGAATAAGCCGATGCGCCGGCGACTATCATTTTGGGCTGTACTTCCTTCGCCTTTTTATCAAGCGCGTCGTAGTCGATAAACCCTTGGTCGTCAATTCCGTAGGGAACAAAATTGAAATATTTTCCCGACATATTTACGGGAGAGCCGTGAGTCAGATGACCGCCGGCGTCAAGGCTCATGCCCATAACCGTGTCTCCCGGTTTTAACAGAGAAAAATAAACCCCGATATTGGCCTGTGATCCCGAATGAGGCTGAACGTTTGAATATTCAGCTCCGAAAAGCTCCTTCGCCCTCTCGTTGGCGATATTTTCGACTATATCGACATCCTCGCATCCGCCGTAGTATCGTCTGCCGCTGTATCCTTCGGCGTACTTGTTTGTGAGAACCGACGCCATAGCCGCCATAACAGCCGGAGACGCGATATTTTCCGAGGCAATAAGCTCGATGTTTTGTCTCTGCCTGCCCAATTCGAGATTTATAGCGTCCGCAACATCTTTATCGTAATTTTCAAGATATTTTCCCGCGTCAAAAAAATCGGAATACATTATTTTCTCTCCTAATATATGTTTTTTAAAAGTATATCATAACGTCATCTTTAAAACAAGATTTATTTATAACCCGGATATAACCCGGATTTTGCATTATCTTTCGGACGGAAAAGATATATTTGCGAAAATGAATAATTAATCAAATTTACGGCAAATAATTCATAAAATATTTACAATTAACGCAACCTGCCGCAACAAGATAGCTGTATTATATAGTTAAATATAAAATATCTTAATATCTATATTCTCGGGGAAAGGAGATCAGAACAATGGAGGAAACGACAGAAGCCGTTAAGAATTCAGGCAGAGTCGATTGGAACAGCATACTCGGCATGTTCAAATCGTTATTCAATTTACTTGCCGGAATCTTTAACTTCCTTAAAGATCTTTTCGACAAAGCGCAAAAGAAATAAGCTGAAAAGACGCAGCATTAACAATTAAAAAAGCTTTTAAAAGGACAGGTAAAAATCATGATTTCAATTTTAAAGATTTTTCTTTCGGTTTACAAATTCATCAATTCGATATTAGTTTCCATCTCCTCCATATTCGGTGAGACGGTTACTCTTCCATCGCTCGACGAGTTTGAGAGCACCATCTACAAAACAAAGGATGACGTTTACGAGGAAGCGTCAAGCATGCTCGCAAAATAATTTCAGAAAAAAAGAAATTCCGCTCGACATATTTCGAGCGGTTTTTTTTGACGTCAAAAAAATTGTTTTCATAAAACGGGAGTAATATCGCTTTGTCTAAAGTAATCAAAAAATTTGCCGGCAAATAAAAACGCCGTCAATATATGTAATTGCAAAAAAACGATTCGCGGCGATTTTACGGACATCATAAAATTAAAGCTTTTCGGCGATAAAAAACGGCGCAGTTTTATGAACCGCGCCGTCTTTAACCGTGTAGTTCATCTCTTTGGCAATCTCGTCTGTTATTCTCGCCTGAAGATCGTTGCCTACAAGATAATCCTCATAGAATGTTCTTATGGGATCGCTCGCGTCAAGAGTCTCAATATAAAGGAGCATAAGATGCCGCATTGTCGTAAGCCAATGCCGGAATTACGGCTGTAAAAGCCATAATAAGCGATAGAATTACCGCTAATGTTTTTCGTGCCATTTAAATGGCACCCCCTCTCTATAGTTTTTGTTTTGCCGGTTAAGTTGTTAATTTTTATAATGCGGTTAATAATTTATTAACAACTATAAAAATACGCCAAAAATTGCTTTCACAAGATACAAAAATTATCTCGTTTTCATTTATTATTTAGTACAGTTTTATTATATTGTCAATATATTTTTTTGTAAATTGCCATATTCTGCATTAATTTTTTTACAATAAAATACATATTTAGTTTTTTGTATTTTATTACTCACGAGAGTATAAATTATTTAAATTCTTATAAAATATAATAAATCGGAACATTAACGCGGGAAAATCTTGATATCAGATTTTTATTTAGAATAATAATCTCAGAATTTAAGACTGATTCAATATATTGTGAATTTATTATGAACTAACAACAAATTATTAAAAAATACATTTTATTTCGTTTTCACTTCGGCGGATGAGAAATTTTTAATAATCCACCGCCTATTAAAACGTAAAATAAACGGCGAAAAAAATTCCTCCCGTTTTTCTGCGGGAGGATTGATTTAAATTAAGCCCGAAAAAGAATCAGCCGAAAGTTTTATCCATGTTTTTCATTGTCTGTTCTTTGACAGTTTTCTTTTTCTTTGACGAAGCTCTTCTCTTGTTGAGTTCCTCAAGATAAAGATCCTCATCGAGCGGAAGATCTATAGTCTTGCCGAGCCATGAAGAAAGGTAAGCGGCGTTGCAGATTGTGAGTCCGTTTATTCCTTCGGAATAATCCGCTACGAGAGGAGTGCCGTGAAGAATATGAGAAGCGAACGCGTTTACAACTCCGGCGTGCTGCGGATTTTCGCCGTCGGTTTCGACTTTTACCTCGTGGCTTTCAAGCTTCGTAAATCCGTCGTTTTCGGCGTATGTGTAGTCGTTTATATTTGAGCTGAGCTCGTACATCTTTATTTCGGAAGACGTGCAGACTATTTTAGCTCTGTCCATAGTTATCTCAAATCTGTTGTCGCCGGGGCAGTCGCCTGTCGTCGTGATGAACACGCCTGTTGCGCCATTGGGATATTCAACATATATTGTTACGTCGTCCTCGACCTCGATGTCGTGCCAAAGTCCATTGTGGCAGAAAGCTCTGACAGATTTGGGCATTCCGCATATCCACTGCCATAAGTCGATATTATGGGGCGCCTGGTTCATAAGAACTCCGCCGCCTTCGCCGTCCCATGTGGCTCTCCAGTCGGATGAGTTGTAATATGACTGAGTTCTGTACCAGTCGGTGATAATCCAGTTTGTTCTTCTTATCTGACCGTAGTCGCCGGACTGAACAAGCTCCCTTACTTTTCTGTAAATGCAGTTTGTCCTCTGATTCAGCATCAAAGCGGCGGTCTTATCCGTTCCCTTTACAAAGTTCGCGACTTCTTTTACCTCCTTTGTATAGACTCCGGCGGGTTTTTCCGAAAGGGCGTTTATTCCTCTTTCAACAGCGGCTTTCACATATTCAGGGTGGAAATAATGAGGAACGGCGATTATTACGGCGTCGAGCTTTTCCTTGTCGAGCATTTCGTAATAATCGGTGTAGGTGTGAAGGGTGGGAACCTGACTGAGCGCGAATTCAAATTTTTTGGGGTTTATATCGCACACGGCGACAAGCTCCATTTCCTTGATGTCGCCCTCTTTGTAAAGAAGAACGTGTTTTCCGCCCATATTGCCTATTCCGACAACAGCGTATCTTAATTTTTCCGACATTTGTATTTTCTCCATTTTTATAATTATTATTTTCTGTCCGATTAAATCAGTCAGAAATTTTTATTACCATATTACTCTCGTCTTAACATCGTCGAGACATGAATTTAAAAATTCATCGATATTCTTCGAGCCGAGATCGCCCTCTCCGCGCTTTCTGACCGATATAGTGCCGTCCTCGGCTTCTTTGTCGCCGACTACGAGCATATAGGGAATTTTCTCGTTTTGAGCGGCTCTGATTTTCCATCCGGTCTTTTCGCTTCTGTCGTCAACAGTTACTCTGAGACCGGCGTTTTTAAATTTGTCTCTGAGTTTTTCCGCGTACACCTTATGTCTGTCGGCGATAGGAAGAATCCTTACCTGCTCGGGAGCGAGCCACATCGGGAAAGCTCCTGCGTATTTTTCAATCAAAAGCGCGAGTGTTCTCTCGTAGCAGCCCATTGACGTTCTGTGTATAATGTAGGGATTTTTCTTTACTCCGTCGGCGTCCGTATATACCATGTTGAAGTTCTTCGCGAGCATCTGGTCAATCTGAATCGTGATTAGAGTATCCTCTTTGCCGAATACGTTCTTTATCTGAATGTCAAGCTTAGGTCCGTAGAAAGCCGCTTCGCCTATTCCGACTTTGTATTTTACGCCGAGGTCTTTGAGTATTCTCTCCATAGCGTCCTGAGCTTCATCCCACTGTTCAGGAGTTCCGATATATTTGTCCCTGTCGTTGGGATCCCATTTTGAGAACCTGTATGAAACGTCGTCGATAAGACCGATTGTTTTAAGGCAGTACATAGCGAGGTCAAGACATCTTCTGAACTCGTCCTCAAGCTGATCGGGGCGGCACATAAGATGACCTTCAGAAATCGTGAACTGCCTTACTCTGATAAGTCCGTGCATTTCGCCAGAAGCTTCGTTTCTGAAAAGAGTTGATGTTTCATCGTATCTCAGCGGAAGATCCTTGTATGAACGCGGTCTGTTGAGGTAGCACTGATACTGGAACGGGCATGTCATAGGTCTTAGCGCGTATACTTCCTTGTCCTTGTCGGGGTCGCCGAGAATGAACATGCCGTCTCTGTAATGATCCCAATGTCCCGATATCTTGTAGAGATCGCTCTTTGCCATGTATGGAGTCTTTGTCAGAAGCCATCCTCTTCTTTCCTCCTCGTCCTCAACGAAACGCTGGAGAATCTGAATGACTTTCGCGCCCTTTGGAAGAAGAATTGGAAGTCCCTGTCCGATTACGTCTACAGTCGTGAAAAATTCAAGCTCTCTGCCGAGTTTATTGTGATCTCTCTTCTTAGCATCTTCAAGGTTTGTGAGGTATTCCTCGAGCTGAGAAGCCTTCGGGAAGGCGGAGCCGTAAATTCTCTGGAGCATCTTGTTGTTTTCGTCGCCTCTCCAGTAAGCGCCTGTTGAAGACGTGAGTTTGAACGCCTTGACCTCGCCCGTGCTCATTAAGTGGGGACCGGCGCATAGTTCCGTAAATTCGCCCTGTTTGTAAAACGAAATTTTTTCGCCCTTTGAAGCGTGTTCTTTAATAAGCTCTACCTTGTACGGCTCGTTCTTTTCCTCCATCATCTTTACGGCGTCGTCGGAAGAAAGCTCGAATTTTTCAAGCGGAAGATTTTCCTTGACTATTTTTTTCATTTCGGTCTCGATTTTCTCAAGGTCCTCTGGCGTGAAAGGCTTTTCTACGTCAAAATCGTAGTAGAAGCCGTTGTCTATGGCGGGTCCTATCGCAAGCTTGGCGTCTGGATAAAGTCTTTTGACGGCCTGAGCCATGATGTGGGATGCGGTATGATTGAAAGCTCTCTGCCCGTCCTCGTCGTCAAATTCGAGTATTTCAAGCGTGCAGTCTTTAGTTACCGGCGTTCTTAAATCGGATACAACGCCGTCGATTTTCGCGGCGCAAGCTTTTCTGTAAAGACCGGCGCTTAATTGCCTTGCTATATCCGCCGCTGTTGTATTTTCCGCGAACTCTTTTACAGAGCCGTCTTTGAGCGTTACTTTCACCATTTTATTTTCCTCCTGAATTTAAGATGAACGTAAAAAAAATAAAATTTCCGGACAGGTTTTTTTGAATAAAATAAAAAAACTCCGTCCCGCAAAAACTGCTCGGGATGAAGCTGAATATTTTCAGTTCCACGGTTCCACCCGTATTGCCGGAAAAATACCGACCTCTCAAATTCCTGTTCACGCAAGGATAACGTCCGGTTTAATCGAAAAATTTCGTTTTCGCCGGCTCTCCGGAGCGGTGGGATTTTTACACGCCGATACCGTTTTCTCAGCAGACAAACGGCTCTCTGTTTCGTTCGTTCAATTAAAAATCCGTTCTCTTTCAACGATTTGATTTCATTATATCAACAAAATTTCTTTTGTCAAGCGATTTTACAATAAAAATCCGGCGCATTTCAAAATTTTATAAAAATCAAAATACGCCGGACAATTTTTTTTTCGTCAGATATACTCAAGCGCGCCTTTTATATCGCCGATAATATCGTCCGCGTCCTCTATGCCGCATGAAAACCTTATCATTTCCGGCAGAACGCCGCATGCTCTCAGCTCGTCGTCTGTAAGCTGTCTGTGAGTAGACGACGCGGGATGAAGAACGCATGTATGCGCGTCGGCGACGTGAGTTGCGATCATCGCGATTTTAAGGTGTTTCATAAACTCCTCGGCGGCTTTTCTGCCCCCTTTGAGACCGAACGAAATAACGCCGCAAGTGCCGTTTGGCATATATTTTTTAGCTCTTTCGTAATATTTATCCGATTTAAGTCCGGGATATGTCACCCACGCGACTTTGTCATTTTTTTCAAGAAATTCCGCTACTTTCTGCGCGTTTTCGCAGTGGCGCTTCATTCTGACCGATAGCGATTCAAGACCGAGATTCAATATATACGAGTTCATCGGCGACGGAATCGAACCCAAATCCCTCATAACCTGAGCTACCATTTTCGTAATGTACGCTTTTTCATTGCCGAACTGAGTTGCATAAGTAATGCCGTGGTAGCTTTCATCGGGCTCGCAGAGACCCTGAAATTTATCCTTGTGCGCCATCCAGTCGAATTTGCCCGAATCTACGACACATCCGCCTACGGTCGCGTCATGACCGTCCATATATTTCGTAGTTGAATGCGTCACAATGTCCGCTCCGAATTCAAAAGGTCTGCAGTTTATGGGAGTCGCGAAAGTATTGTCAACAATGAGAGGAACGCCGTGTTCGTGAGCCGCCTTCGCAAATCTCTCAATATCGAAAACAATGAGCGCGGGGTTTGATATTGTTTCGCCGAATACCGCCTTTGTGTTTGGCTTGAATGCCTTATCAAGCTCCTCATCGGAGCAGTCCGGGTCGACAAAAGTGAAATCAATACCCATTTTTCTCATTGTGACATTGAAAAGGTTGAAAGTTCCGCCGTAAATAGCCGACGACGCAACAACGTGATCGCCTGCCGACGCGATATTGAAAACAGAGAAAAACGACGCCGCCTGACCCGAGCTTGTGAGCATAGCCGCGCTTCCGCCCTCAAGCTGCGCTATTTTCATCGCGACGTTGTCGTTTGTGGGATTCTGCAGCCTTGTATAAAAATAACCTTCGGCCTTGAGGTCAAAAAGCTTTCCCATCTCTTCAGACGTATCATATTTAAAAGTAGTGGACTGAACTATAGGAAGAAGTCTTGATTCTCCGTTTTTCGGAACGTATCCGCCCTGAACGCATTTTGTATCCTGTCTCATAAAAAACCTCTCTGAATAAATAATATTTTCCTTTTTCAGTATATCACTAAAATTTTTTTTGTTCAACACAAATTACCGTAAACTTATAGGCTTTTATAAATTTAATTGTTTTTCAAAAAAACTTCCGGAGCGGCTTTCTCCGGAAGAAAAATTTTTTGCCGTTTTTTTACAAGGAGAACGTAGCCTTAAAGCCGTTTTTCGGCATGTCGTTCAAAAATGCGGAAAAGTTTTCAAACTCGCCCAACTTTGTGTACTTGAACGAGTCCTGATTGAAGAAAATTATTATCTGGTCGTTACCGTACAAAACCAAGTCGCCGGGCGCAGCTGTGATATTTTTTGAATCAGACGCGTTTATCTGAGGAATATCCGCCGTCACTCCGAGTGTTCTGTAGTCCGTCATGTCGATTTCCAATGAAGAACCTATCATTTTTTCAAAAAGTCTCGCGGATTGAGAATCCTCCATTTTTATCGCATATTTCGTTCCGCCGTTAATCTGAATATAAACAGTGTCGTGAAAATCGCCTGTCATGGCTTCCTCCGTTTCCGGCGGAAATGTCACGGGAGCGGTGGACGTCTCTGCGTCTTTGCTGCCGCATGACGACAACACGAAAATCATCGCGGCGGCGAATAATAACGCGGCTGTTTTTTTAATGATATTTTTCTTTTTCATATTTTTTCGCTTACTTTTTGAACGCCAAAATGGCTTTCGCCGAACCCGTCACGGTCATGGCCGCAAGCTCAAAGCCGTCCTTTTCCATTTCGTTTGATTTTTCCTCGATTTTTTTCGCCATATCTTCGGCCTTTGGCGAGTACTCAATACCTACCGTTTTGTACATTTTTTCTTCCTGAAAAATTATTTAAGTCTTGCTGAAATTTTATCCGGTGAATTTTTTTCAATCGTCAAGATTAAACTTATAATGTCTGAGACTCGTTTCCGTAAAAGTCGCTCCGACCTGAAGAGTGTGAAGCGATGTGCCGTCCGCCATTTTGAGTATAGTAAGACCTTCGCCCTCTCCGCCGAAATTATCTATTTTTTTCGGCTGATACATTATTCTGTCAAAAAGCTTTTCGGCGGTTCCTGTTTCAACATTAATTCTGTATACGGCTCTTGTGGAATCGTTTGTCCCGACGTAGAGAAAGCCGCCGTAATATTCGCCGCCCTGAATTTTCGTCACGGGAGAATTATATTTAAACTTTCCGAGATATTCTCCTGTGTTCATATCGTATTTCATCATCTCTTCGTCGTTATTCGCGTCGCCCGCGTATATAACGGAATTTTCGCCGTCGGCAATCACATAAGGTATGCCGTGCGTATGGTATTTTGCCGGAACTTCAAAATATTTTCCGGTAAAAGAAAGATCTTCGGCCGAAAACAAGACAATAAGAGGATGCGCCCATACCTTGGAATCTTCTACTCCGGCGTATATGATACCGTCATAATAACTTATTCCGCCTATGTGCTTTGATCCGAATTTTTCGGAAAGCTCGGCGGGTATGGCGTCATTTTCGTAAGATATAACCTCGTTTTTTTCTATGTCAACTTTTTCAAGGTAATGTTTTCCGGAAAAATACCAATACTTTCCGTCGGTTGTGACTCCCTGACTTCTCGGAAGAGCCTCCGCGAACGCCGCATCAGTCTCCGATTCCCATTTATAAACGTCTCCGCTGAAAGATTTATTAATAAATCCCGTAAGCGCAAAAAACACGGCGAAAAAGATTGAAAATATTTTATTGATTGCGTTAAACGACGCTGCCGTCATGATACTTCATTCCTTTCCTTTTTTTATTCTTTAAAGAAGTTCTATCGCCTTTTTGCCCGTCAGATGTTCAATGTTTATTTTTACCATTTCAACTTTTGAAAAATTATTGTCCATGTCCTCCTGAACTTTGTCCGGACGGTGAGGGCATAACACATCGCCGAGTTTTCTGCAAGCCGCGAATTTTTCGCCGCCTTCCAATATTTCCGCTTTTCCGAATGCTATGACGCTTGAGAAAAACACTGTCACTTTGTTTTCGACTATCTGGCTGTCTCCGACAACGCAGAACGATACCTTCGGATTCGCTTTTATCGCGTCAAGTTTGTGACCGGAGCGCGCGCAGTGGAAATAGACGGCGTTGTCCTCGTAAAAATAGCTGAGAGGAACGGAATAAGGATAGCCGTCGTCGCCCGATACCGCAAGGACAAGGTATTTTCCGTTTTTAAGAAGTTCACGCGCCTCCTCATCCGACATCTGCTGCCTTTTTCTTCTCATTTCCCTGAACATAAAATTACCTTCTTTTTTCAGTCTGCGACAAGCGGATAAGGCCAGTCAAACAGCCCTCCCATGTCGTAAATTTTTTCATATCCGAGTCTGTCGAGTATTTCAGAGGCTATTGCCGCCCTCGTACCTGTCTTACAGTATACGAATACGGGAGTTTTTTTGTCGGGTATCATATCTTCAGCCGTTTCGGAATTTATGGAATCGACATCAAAATTTACAGCCCCCGCCGCGTGTCCGGTGTAATATTCGTCTTCCGTTCTGACGTCTGCGAGAAAGTAATTTCCCTGTCCGAGCCTGTCCATAAGCTCCTTAGCGTCTTTGTGCTTTATCCTTAATACCATTTGTTTTCCTTTACAAATACAGTGAATTGAATCTCTGGGAAATTTCAAAAGATCCGTCTTTTTTAATATCCGTTATCGTCACTCCCTGAGGCCACTTTTTCTCGTCATAAATTCCGAATCTGTCGCCTAAATCATATGTCTCATATCCTCCGCAGTTTGAGTAGACGAAATAAAATCCGTCCCAGTACACGCAGAAATCGTTTACGTGGTCGTGTCCGGCGAACATTGCTTTTGACGAGCCCTCTTCCTTTATCGCCTTGTAAAATCCGCTGTTGTAATCGGAACAGCCGACCGTTTCATAGGCGTGCCCGTAAATTACTTTGCCGATGCCGGTGAATTTAAATTCCGGATGACCTTCTTTTTCGATAAACTGTGCATACTCCGGAATAGGAATATGAAGGTAGATAAACGATTCAAAAAAGCCGTAGTATTTTTTAAGCTCGCGGATTTTTTCCCTGTACCATTTTATCTGTTCGGGTCTTATGAAATCATAGCCGTTCAAATCATCGGGCAGGGAATATTTTTTTCTTATTTCGTCATTTATCGACCTTCCCGAATCGAAGAGGAAAAGACTTTTCTGAATCTCGGTTCTCGATTTGAGTATGTTTATTACAAAATTTCCATACCCCGGCAGATCTTCTCTGCCAATTTTTATAAGGCAGTGCGGATAGCTTTTCATCAATTCGTAAATCAGGCGTTTGAACGGTCCCTTGTTTTCCCTCGCCTCATGGTTTCCGAAAATTATAGTCCAGTAGACGCCTGTCTTTTCCATAAACCTCGCGAACTCAAGCGTGTCGAGGTGCTGATATTTTGAAAGAATTATGTCTCCGGTGAAGACGATGAGATCCGGCTTTGTTGAAAAAATCTGCTTTTCAAGCATGGAAAATGTTTTTATCCTTCTTTTTTCGTCGTCGCCGACGTGGAGATCGGTAGTGGAAAGTATTCTGAAATTCTCGTCAAGGATATTCCCGTCTTTGTCCGTTTTAGCTATTGTTACGGATTCCTCGTCCTCCGATATGATTTTCACATTCGATTTGATTTTTCTGACGTTTACAGACTCGCTAATATTTTTTCGGAACGCTTTTCCGCCGGTAGCCTTATATAAAGCGTCCTCGGCGTCGATCAAGCACAAATCGGCCGCTTTTCTGAAATTTATATATAACTTGTTCATAATAAAACTGCGCTTTCTAAATTATTCGTTTATTTATTCGTCTCAATTATAATCTATACGCAGAAGCCGTGTCAAGAACGACAGAATAAAATTAAACTGTTATTTCTATTTCTTCGCCGAGGGAGAGAGAATAGACTATAAGCTCTTTTACCTTTATACCCAAAACCTTTTCCGCCGCGAGAGCGTAGACTTTGAGCTGACCCGAATAAGTGTCGACAAAATCCTGCCTTGTCTTTCCCCTGTCTGTTTTCCAGTCTACGATAACAGCCTCTTTTCCCTCGATGAAAATCAAATCTACTTTTCCTTCGATAAGTATTTTTTCGTCCTCGACATTTTTATTTGATTTTATTCCGAGTTCTTTAAGAGATAGAAAACACGTAAATTCTCTTTCCCTTGACACTTTTTCGGAATTTATTATTCTCCTGTTTAAATTTCCGACAAGGAATTTATCTATGTTGCCGAGCCTTACAGCGGAAGCTTCTTCCGATGTAAAAATATTTTCATTTTTCATTCTCTCAAGTTCGGACTTTGCGTCGGACGCGCAAAAATCGATATTTTCCATAAACTTGTGATTTATAGTGCCCGCCATGGCCGGATTGAATCCTCCGGACATCATGAACGACGGCTTCGACTCCCCTATGTATTTTAGCTTTGAATCCGAATTTTCAAAATCGGACGCTATCGCCTTCGGTCTCACGTTCTCGGGGTAGGAATACGGGTAGACATATTCGGCTCTTCTCTTTATTTCGGCGATTATTTTTTCGTCAGGCTCCGAATATGTTTCTTCCTCGTCCGCAGAGCCATTTTTTTCAGGTTCGACCGTTTTGATGTCAAAAAGTTCCGCGGCTTCTTTTCTGTCACAGATATTGGAATTTATCGCCGCATTTATCCACGATGAATATGAATCGGCTTTAATTAAGTCCGCATAGACGGGCTCCGTTTCCGAATCGGGCGAAATTGCAGTCCCTGACTGTTTTTTTTCTGTACTGCCGTCTCTTATCATCACAATTATTTTTTCTTTAGCCCTTGTAAGAGCTACATAAAGTATTCTCATCTCCTCGGACATAATCTCATCCTGCTTGTGGATTTTAGAAGAGAGATATTCGTTAGTCGGATATTTTTTCATAAAGTCCGGCTCTATCCTCTTCATTCCGACGCCGTATTTTGAATTGATTATTATATTGCCGTTCAAGTCCTGTTTGTTTATCTTCTTTGAAGCGTCCGCAAGAATGACAACGGGAAATTCGAGACCTTTTGACTTGTGAATTGTCATCATGCTGACAACATTTGAACCGGGAAGAGCAGACGTGGCCGCATTAAGTTTTACGGAGCTGTCCTCGCACTGTCGGAGATACCTCACGAAACCGCCGAGACTGCCGGAGCCTTTCGCGGAAAAATCATCGGCGAGAGCAGAGATATTCAAAAGATTCAATTTTCTTGTTTCGGGTTCTTTCATGGCCGATACGACAGACATTATTCCCGTTTCGTCGAGAAGATTTCTCACAAACAAATCAACTGTTTCCGACTCCGATTCGTCTCTGTAATAACCTATGTCGTTTATCAGAGCGAGGCATTTTTTATTGCCGTTTTCAGCCTCTTTTTTCACAACGGAGTAGATTTTCGCGTTTCTGTCCTTTATTCTCAAATCAGCCAATTCATCGGGAGTAAATCCGTAGAGCGGCGACATCATGACGGAAATCAGAGAAACGTCGTCGGACGGATTGTCTGTTACTCTTAACAGAGAGATGAATATTTCGACCTCCGGCACGTCAAAAAGCGAATTTCTCTGTTCGCCCCTCGCCTCTATCCCGTATTCTGACAGAGCGCGCGTATATGCGTCGGTGACTTTTCCGCCGGCGTCCGACCTGAAAAGAATACAGAAATCGGACGGTTTAGCCTTTCTCTTTTCGCCGTGATCCGTGATGAGAAAGCCTGATTTAATCATATCGTCTATTCTCTTCGCCGCCGCCTTTGCCTCGTCATCGATCAAATTCGTTTTAACCGTGATAATTTCGGAACATTTTTCCGAATCGCCGTCATATCCGCCGCCGAATTTCAGTTTTTCATTTTCGCCGTATCCGACGCCGCCGATATCAGGCGACATTATTTTTGAAAATATAAAATTTACAGAATCGAGTACGCCTTTTCTCGAACGGAAATTTTTGCTCAGGAATATCTTTGAGGGATGTTTTTCTCCGTCATAATCCGAAAACATGTTGTATTTGTCGACAAAGATTTCAGGCAGAGCGAGACGGAAAGAATAAATCGACTGTTTGACGTCGCCCACCATAAACAGATTATCTCCTCCGACAGTCGTATAAATAATATCCTGAGTTTCGTTCGTGTCCTGATATTCGTCCACGAGTACGGCTTTGTATCTTTCGGAAAGCATATCGGCCGTTTTCGTTCTTTTACCGTTTTCGTCAACCAACAGTTTGACGGCCATTGAAAGTATGTCGGAAAAATAATATTCGTTTTTTTCTGATTTAATTGAAAAAAGATTTTCCGCATACATTTTGACGGCGAGGGACAAAGCCTCTTTTACGGGGCGGACGGCTTCGGCGTCGGAGATATTTTCGCTGTTGCCGGACTGAAAAAGATCTTTTATCTCTTCAAGATATTTTGTCAGTTTTCCTTTGTATATTTTTTGGCAGTAATCTGTTACGGGATTGGATTTGGCGCCGAATCCTCTTCCGATTTTCGGCAGAGATTCAAGCTTGATTTTCGACAGATAATCTTTTATCCCGTCTCTTTTCAATGTTCCCAATGCTTCAGAAATTTCGGAAAACAGTGAAACTGCCGATACGAAAGAGTCGTAATATTTGTTCTCGACTTCTTCGTCGTATTTCATTACGGATATGCCGCTTTTCGCTAATTTTACGCATGAGTCGGAAAGTTTGAGCGCGTATTCCAGAACTGTTTTTCCGTCCGGAGTATCGTTTAAATCCGCGTTTTCGTCAATTTCTTCGGTGAGTTTGTCAATCCATTTTTCAGGGAACGGATGAGACATTGCGGTGTCGTATATATTTGAAATAATCTCCGCGACAGACTCGGAACCGGTGGCAGAGCCGAAACATTTATTCAACAGACTGAATTTTTCCGGGTATTCGGCGACAAACTGTTCGAGCGTTGCGGACATAGCCACGTTTTCGGCGATAAGCTCATCGCCCTCACCGATTACTTTGAAATCGGGAGATACTCCCGCCTCGCCCGCGTTTTCCCTGACGAGCTTTATACAGAATGAATCGGTGGTGCTTATCTGCGCGTCGTCAAGCGACATAAGAACCTTGTTCAACGCGTAATTTCCCGGGTCCGCGTCGATATACTCTCCGAGTCTTTTCGCTATTTTAACTTTCATCTCCGCCGCCGCGGCGTTTGTAAACGTAACAACAAGCAGCTCGTCCGGAGTTATAGGGTTATTTTCCCTTGTCAGAAGATTTATCACTCTTTCCACAAGAACGGCTGTTTTTCCCGAACCTGCCGCCGCCGACACGAGAAGTTCGCCCGTGCATGCTTTTATGGCGTTTTGCTGGTCAGGAGTCCATTTAATTAAATTTAACTTATCGGAATTTTCGATTTTCTTTTCCTTTTCCATTTGACCGCGCCTTTCAGTCGGAGTTTTCATTTTCGTTGTCTTCGTCTTTGTCTTTTTCTATTACATCCCATGCAGTCTCTTCCTTGGAGGAAGAAAAGCGTGGTCTCATTTTATCACCAGGTTCTGTCAGGCATACGGATTTATATACACAGTAATCGCACACGTTTGTTTTTTCAAGCGGCAGAGCCGGTATTACGCCATGTCTCAGATTTTCGCCCATTGAGGCTGCTTTATCCTCGACGTATCTGAAAAGATATCCGAAACGCTTTCCGTCTATTCTGCTTTCCTTGGACGACGGAAGAAAATATTTGTCCTCGCCGGTCTCCATGGCGTCGACTACTTTTTCGTTGTCGAGAATAAGACCGTTCATTCTGCCTGTTTTCGCAAATTCGGCCTGAATATCGGCGTCGGCGGCGTTTCTGTCAAGTTTGTATTTTGAAGCGCTCCAATTCGCCGGAGAATAGAGTAATCCGGCAGGAAGAACCTGCCCGTACCTCTCCTGTCCGTTTTCGCATATGCAGTCGAGGTAGATAATCATCTGACTGTCAAGGCCGTCGGCTACCGAGTTTATACTGAAAGTCTTAGCGCCTGTTTTGTAATCTATAATTCTGATGAAGTTTTTTCCGTCTATCTCAGCCTCGTCGACTCTGTCGATTTTTCCCGATATTGAAACGACAGAACCGTCGGATAATTTTATCTCAAATGGCTTTATTCCGTTTTTGCGGCTTATTTCAAGCTCGGTATCAACGGTTTTGAACTTTGTCTTTTTTTTCTCTATCTTTCTTCTGAGAAGTATATAAAGGCATGTCTGAGCCGCCGCCATTACATAGAAATAATTGAGACGGGTAATATTTTCCTTTCCGCCCATCATTTCTTCGGCGTATTTTACCGCCAAATCCGAAACGATTTTGTATATGTCATCCCGGGTCATGTCGTCAAGCTTTTCGTCAATGGAAGACGTATTTTGAAGAATATAGTGGACGATGTCGCCGTTTTGAAGTCTGTCAAAATCAGCATACCTCAAAGTGTAAGCTTTCATGCCGCTGCTCATGAAAAACATAAACGGGCATTTGTAATAAGTCTCCATTCCCGACGGAGAAATATTTATTCTGTCGCCGAAAAGCTTCTTCGCTTTTTCATCATCTTCAAAATGAAACGGCTCTTTTTCCGCAGTCCTCTTGACCGATTTAATTTTGTCGGATAATTTTCCGTTTTTTATGTATTCCGCGGCGGACAGAGAAAATACGTCGTTTTTGCCTACTCCGGCGGCGGCCGCCTCAAAAGCGGATTCCATCGACGCTATTTTTCTCATAGGAGATATATCTGTAGTGTATTCCGTCTTGTGCAGCGGAACTATTCTGTCGGCCATCGAGACTATTTCAGAAGGTCTGAGCGTGCCCGACTTTATATCCTGCGAACTCGAAAGAATATAAAGCCTGTTTTTAGGAATTGAGATTGACGAATAGACGTAAAATCTCTCCTTCTGCTTTGATGTCACGCTGTCGTCAAAGACAGACACGCCGTTTTCGTTGAGTATTTTTCTGTCCGCGCCGTTTAAGATTACCGATTTACCCTGTTCGAGAGGGAAAATTCCCTCGTTCGCGCCTAAAATAAAGACGGCTTTTTTCCCGGACATTCTTATTCTGTCGGCCTGACCGACTGTTATCTCGTCAAGTCCCGACGGCATTTCGCCGGCGTCGGAGGAATCGGCCATTAATGAGAAAAGCTCCGCGAATCTTTTTGGCTCTATTACTTCCGAGCCGAAAATCGTTGCGAATTTAGATATAATTTCCATAGCTTCGTCCCATGAAGACGACGTTCTTTCAAGCGCCGAGCCCGTCATACCCGACGCTATTGACGCAAGTCTTTTATCGGCTCCGGTATCTTTCATGAAATAATAAAGAGCCTCGAGGCATCCCCTGACATCCTTGCCGGTGATTTCGTCGCTGAGATGCGAAATCGAGTCTGATACAAATTTTCTGACATTATTTATTCTCTCAAGCCTGTTTTCAGTCTCGAGAGTCTGTCGCGCCCCGTATCCGTCGGGATGTCCGGTCCATTCCTTATTCCAGTCCTGTCCGTTTTTTCTCCAGATAATCGTATAATTTTCAAGCTCGGATATATCCTCATCTGTCGACTCGGTAAGTCCGGTTTTCAGCATCGATAAAACCGTTTCGGTGTCAAATCCGCCCGACGCAAGTTTCAGGGCGCAATTCATATATCTCACAGTTATGTCAGAGCTAAGAGGTCTTCTCGTATCTTCAAAAACTGGTATGTCGTATTTTTTAAACGCCGATGACAAAAATTTTCCCGATTCGACTGTTCTCGAAATCACGGCAATGTCCCTGTACCTGAAATTTTCTTCCATTACAAGCCTTTTAGACTCCATCGCCGCATATTCGCATTCGTCAAACGGCGAGGACGCGTATACGACTGTCAGAGCGTCCGTTTTATCGCGGAAAATTTCCGGATTCGGCTTATATATTCCTCTCTCAAAAAATCCGAGAGGAACGGCCGACAGAGAATCGTCGCGTTCGAGTTTTATCGGTTCGGCGATTTTAATATTATTCTTCGCGCATATTGTTCTAAGATTTGAAAAGCTCTGCCTCGTATAGGCGAATACGTCGGATATATCGTCGGTTTTATACAAGTCGTCAACTGTCAAAGCTGCATAGACGTCCTCCGCCTGAATAAGCATTTTTTCGATAATATCGTACTCCGTCCCCGTGAAACCGTAAAATTCATCGAGAAAAACATATTTGCCGGCAAAAAGTTTTTTCTCGGCAATTATCTTTGCGGCGTCCGACTGAGTATAACGTGAATCGGTGAAAAATTTGCCGATATTATCAGAATAAGCCTTTTCGATCAAATCGAGGTCTTTCGTCTTCATCTCAAGTTTTTCGTCGCCGGATTTTTCGGCGGCTTTTACAAGAGCGGCGGCGTCCGATTCCCTCGCTGCGATTTCGGAGCATGTCGTAACAAGCTCCTCTATTACTCCCTTTCCCGAGGAAAACCTGCCAAAAACGGTAAGTTTATCCTTCACGGATTCCAAAGCTCTTGACATAAGGACGTTTTTTGACGCGGAATCCGCAAGAGGTTTGAGTGCGCCGGAATATTTTTTCAGTATCTCGTTTGAAAGACTCGTAAACGAATAGACGCCGATTTTTCCGGCAAGCTCCGTGCCGAGATATGAAAGAGTCCTTTTCTGCGCCTCGAAGCTGAACTGCTCCGGAGCGACCAGTATTACATTGCCGCCGGGCGCCAATCTTTTGATTATTTTATTGATTTCAGTCGATTTTCCCGACGACGCCCTGCCTGCTATTATTCTGAGCATAAAATTTCCTCCGGACAAATTTTTCCGCCGATATTTTTCTGATATTAATATATCATAATTTCTGTCCGAATAAAAGACGGCAAAAAATATAAACGCTGTTTTTAAAAAACGATTATGACTTTAAATTCAAATTTAAAAAAGCGCATTTATAAAAAAATAATATAAAGCCCGAAATTAAATTTTTGCGGCGGCAGGAAAATCTTTAAGTTTTACGAAAATAAGGGAGAAAAATTCAAACGGAAGAACAGTCCGGATTTAAAAAAAACCTCCCCGAAAAGGAGGTTTATTAAAAAATGGTTTTTTGACAAGTTCAGATATCCGTCACCAGATCGCCGTTGATATCAACGTTATAAGGCTTTGCCAAAGACATAATATCGTCTTTTGAAAGGTGGTATTTTTTGCCGCCCATAGATCTGACTTTAACGACAATCTCCGCCGCTTTTTCAACAGTTTCCATAAGTCCGAAGGCGGAATCGAAATCCTCTCCGGAGACGAAAGCCCCGTGGAAACACCATACGACAATATCGTAATCTTTTATAAGCTCGGACGTTCTTACGGCTATTTCCCTGCCGCCCGGAACCATCCACGGAATGACGGCAACGCCTTTGGGGAAAACTATGGGGCATTCCGTCATGGAATCCCAAAGCTCTGTTGTAAATACCTTAGTATCCTGCTTGAGAACATATGTGAGCGCGATTAAATTCACGGGATGGGCGTGATATATAACTCTGTACCTGCCGTCTGTCTGCTTTTTTTTGACTTCATGGTTCATAAGATGTGTGGGAAGCTCGCTCGTGGGTCTTCCGCCAGACTCAAGACCCCATACTATCTTGTATTTTGTTCCGGTGTCGTCTATTTTTATTATAGCGACGTTGTTTTCCGGGTCTGATTTTGTATTTCTGAAATATTTTCCGCTGCCTGTCACCATGAAATATTCGTTTTTGAGACCGGGTACAGACGCGCCAATTTCAGCCCAGTCCCTGTCAAATGAAAAATTTTCAATTACATCTTCCGAGTCTTTATCCGACAGTCTGTAAGACATATTGCCGCCGTTCCTCTCGTTCCAGCCGTTTGAATAGCTGAGATAAGTCATATTGAGGAACTCTTTGAAAAATTTCGCTTCGTGTATATCCATTTTTATTTTTTCCGCCTCATAAAATCCAAACACGAAGAGAACAAAGTCTCTCCGCATTTGAATGTTGAATTTTAATTATTTCTTGAGATCAATGGCTTTCTTCGCTTTTTCGACGATATTCTGAGCGTTTAATCCGAATATATCGAGAAGCTCGAGAGCAGGTCCCGATTTTCCGAATCTGTCCTCAACTCCTACTCTGAGAACAGGTACGGGATAAGTCTCCGAAAGGCACTCGGCGACAGCTCCGCCGAGTCCGCCGATGACATTGTGCTCTTCCGCCGTGACTATCGCGCCTGTCTTTTTTGCGGCGTCGAGAAGAATCTCTTTGTCAAGAGGCTTAATTGTCGCCATATTGATTACAGCGGCGCTCACTCCCTCGTCAGAAAGTATATCCGCCGCCTGAAGCGCTCTTTCAACCAAAAGACCTGTAGCGACGATTGTCACGTCTGTTCCCTGCCTTAAATACGAGCCTTTGCCTACTTCAAACTTGTAAGTTTCGTCAAAAACTCTCGGCACGGCGAGTCTGCCAAACCTCATGTAAACGGGTCCGTCTATTTCGGGAGCCGCCAAAACGGCAAGTCTCGCCTCGATGTCGTCGGCAGGATTTATTATAGTCATGCCGGGTATTGTCCTCATAAGAGCTATATCCTCGCAGCACTGATGTGAAGCTCCGTCCTCGCCTACTGAGATGCCTGCGTGCGTAGCTCCGATATTTACGTTCAAATGGGGATAGCCCAAAGTGTTTCTGACCTGTTCAAATGCTCTGCCGGCGGCGAACATTGCGAAAGACGAACAGAAAACTGTGTAGCCCGCTGTCGCGAGTCCCGCCGCGACGCCTATCATATTCTCTTCGGCTATGCCGCAGTCTACGAATCTGTCGGGATAAGCCGCCTTAAATTTAGAAGTCCTTGTAGCCGCTGCGAGATCCGCGTCGAGAACTACCATTTTTTCATTTCTGCCGCCCAATTCAACCAAGGCTTTTCCGTAAGCGTCTCTTGTCGCTGTCTTTACTGCATCCGCCATATCACATTGCCTCCGCTTCTTTAAGTTCCGCGGCTAATTCATCCATAGCCTGCTTGTACTCCTCCGCATTCGGAGCTTTCCCGTGCCAGCCTACCGAGCCTTCCATATATGAAACGCCCTTGCCCTTCAAAGTCTTGGCGACAATGCAGGTTGGCTTTTCTGTTTCGGCTTTCGCCTGATTTACGGCTTTCTCAATCTCGTCAAAATCAGCGCCGTCAATCTCGATTACATTCCAGTTAAAAGCTTTGAACTTATCCGCAATAGGTTCCGCAGAGTTAACCTCGCCTATTGTTCCGTCTATCTGGAGACCGTTGTAATCCACGAAAGCGGTGAGGCATGAAAGCTTTTTATCGCCTGCGAACATAGCCGCTTCCCAAACCTGTCCTTCCTCGATTTCTCCGTCGCCGAGAATTGTGTAGACTCTGAACTTGTTTCCCTGAAACTTTGATGCGAGAGCCATTCCGCACGCCGCGGAGAAGCCCTGACCGAGCGAGCCGGTTGACATATCCACGCCAGGAACCGTATTCATATTCGGATGGCCCTGAAGATATGAATCGGGTTTTCTGAGAGTCGCGAGATCCTCAACAGGGAAAAAACCTCTTTCCGCGAGAGCCGCGTAAAGAGCGGGAGCCGCGTGTCCTTTTGAGAGGACAAGTCTGTCTCTGTCCGCTTTTTTCGGATCCTTGGGGTCAATATTCATCTCGGCAAAATAGAGATATGAAAGAATCTCCGCTATGTCGAGCGATCCGCCCGGATGACCTGATTTTGCGTTATAAGTGCCTACGATGACGCCCTGCCTTATTTTGGCTGCTTCAATCGTAAGCTTCTTTTTCAATTCAGCATTCATCTTCTTAATTCACTCCTAATCAAATAATATTTATTTTCATAACCTCCGGTCTGTTAAACATTCTCGGAACAAACGAGTATCCTTCAAGTCCGGAGTTCAAAAACATCGTCATATCGCCGAAATTGTATTCGCCCTTTGAATATTCCGGAAAAAATCCAAGTTCCGGAGCGAAAATTCCTTTGTCGATAATCGGTATTCTCCACAGTCCGCCGTGGTAATGTCCGCAGAAAACGGCGTCTGTGTTTCTATTGTCGTATTTTGTGTAGATAAAAGTATTCGGTCTGTGGGCAAGCAGAAGCTTTGCAGCATCGGTGTTTTCAAAGTCGAGAAGAAATTTTCTCGCTTCGGAGCCGATCCACCTGTTGTAGTAGTCCTCCTCAAAAACTCCGTAATCAAAAAATCCGCCTATTCTGAAATCTCTGCCCTTTATTTTCACGTCGTCATATTCGTAATTCAAAAATCTTATTCCGGCGTGTTCGACTGTTTGTCTCAGATTTTCGCCGGACGCTTCTTCCCATCTGATATCGTGATTGCCTACAGAAAAATAAGACGGAGCGATTTTTGAAATATTTTCAAGGACAACTTTTGAATAGTCCGACGAAAGAAATGTCTTTCCGGAAAAGTTTTTGTAATCGAAAAAATCTCCCGTAATGAAAATAACATCCGGATTTACGCTTTTTATCTTATTTACAAGCAGTCTTCCGTCTTTTCCAAAACGCGAAAAATGAAGATCGGAAACAGCCGCGGCAATCACCGGTTCAACGCGCCGGTCATAATCTTCGGTTTTCAAGACGTATTTAGTAATCTGTATAAAGTTATCGGATATAACGGCTTCGCAGGCGGCCGCTCCGGCAATAGTTCCCGCAGCTCTGCCAGCCGTCTTTACAAGTTTTTCGTAGTTCATTCGATTATTTTTCTGACAGAAATATTTTTATTTTCTTCTTATCTTTTCCAAAAATTCGGTAAAATATTCAGGCAGTTCGGAATCAAATTCCATATACTCTTTTGTTATGGGATGAATAAACCCGAGCACTTTCGCGTGGAGGCATTGACCGTCGAGACCGAAAGTATGTCTGCTGTCTCCGTATACGGCGTCGCCGGCAACCGGGTGGCCTTTGTATGACGCGTGAACCCTTATCTGGTGCGTTCTGCCTGTCTCAAGCTTAAATTTTACGAGCGAAAATCCGTCAAAATCTTCGAGCGTCTCGTAATGAGTTACGGCTTTTCTCGCGTTGAGCCCGTTTACTTCCTGCTTTTTTCTGTCTTTCGGACTTCTTCCTATCGGCAAATCGATTGTGCCTGACGGCTCTTTGAAATGACCGACGACAACGGCGTAATATTCGCGTTTAAAAGAATGAGCCTTTATCTGCTCCGCAAGTCCTATATGCGCCTCGTCATTTTTGGCAACCGCCAAAAGTCCTGACGTGTCCTTGTCAATTCTGTGGACTATTCCCGGACGGACGACTCCGTTTATGCCGGAAAGCGACGAGCCGCAGTGATACAGCAAAGCGTTGACAAGCGTTCCGGAATAATGACCCGGCGCAGGATGAACAACCATGCCTTTCGGCTTATTGACAACAAGCAGACAATCATCCTCGTAAACTATATCAAGCGGTATGTTTTCGGGGACTATCTCACTTTTTTCAGGCTCCGGAAAATCTGCCGAAACAATGTCGCCCGATTTTATCTTTAAGCTTTTTGAAGCTTTTTTTAAATTTACAGAGACAAGGCCTTTTTCTATAATATTCTGAGCTCTCGACCTCGTAAGACCCGATTTTTCGGAGATGAAGACGTCGAGCCTTTTGCCGGAATCCTCATTAGACGCGGCATAATCCTCGCGTGTCATGAATTTTCCTCTTTTTCCGGAATATCGCCTTCGGTTTTTTTCTTCTTTCCGAAAAAGGCGTCTGCTATAACCCAAATTACAATAACGGCGGCGCCGAGAGTTATCAGGGTATCGGAAAAATTGAAAACGGCGAATTTCATAAATAAAAAATCAAAATAATCGACTACGAATTTATAAAAAATTCTTTCGATTAAATTTCCTATTCCGCCCGAAATTATCATCACAAGAGCTGCTTTGACCGCCGCGCTTCCGACTTTTCCCGACATCAGAAGAAAAATAAGGAAAACTATCATAACGCCCGTGACGCCGACGAGAAAAACCGATTTGCCGCTCATCAAAGAAAACGCCGCCCCGGTGTTTTCGACGTATCTGAGCCCGAGAACTTTAGGTATCACTGTGACAAGACCGGTTCCCGATAATTTTTCCGCCGCAAGGCGTCTGAACAGAGTCGAAAGACCGACGGACAACAGTATGACAACTATTTCAACCGTTATTTCCGCCGCTCTCGATTTTTTCTTGCTCATATTGTTTTTTTATTTCTTCTTTTTATTCTTTTTCTTTTTGTTTTTCTTCTGAGGCGCCGATTCTTTTTTCGGCTTGTCCTCAAACATGCTGAAATCTATTTCGTCAGGCTTGAAATTAAAATCATCGGGAACATCTTTTCCTTTTTGTTCCGAGGATTTGTCCGAATCGTCTGCTCCCGAGAAAATATCTCCGCCGTCAGAAGATAAATCCGTATTTTCCTCTTCTTCCGGTTTTTCGCCGACTTCCGCCGGTTTTTCGGTCAAGTCTTCCGGACTGTCGTTTTCAAGATTGTCAAAGTCGTGATTTTCGTCCTCGTCGTCGAGAGAATCCCACTCCCAATCATCGTCGGACTTTTCGTCTTTTTTGTTCTGAACTGATTCTTTATCTGTATTTGTTTTTGTTTCGGGTTCTGTCTTTTTTGTCTCGGTTTCAGAAAGAGAATTTTCTTTTTCGTCTTTTTCTTCAGCATCATTTTCGAGGTCGTTAAAATCGCTGTTTTCATCCTCGTCGTCAAGAGAGTCCCATTCCCATCCGCCGTCGTCGTCTGATTTTTTCTGTTCGGTTTCGTCTTTGGCTGTCTCTTCTTCTGATGATTCTTCGTCAGCTTTGTCTGTGTTTTCATCGGAATTTTCGTCTGCGGCGTCCGCAGAATCAGACTCTGCTTTTTCATCGGCGATGTCCGATTTGCTTTCATCTTCGTTGGCTTTTTCCTCGGCTTTATTTTCATCTGCCGACGCTTCTGCCTTTTCTTTTTCGTATTTGTTTTCCTCAACGGAAATTTCAGAGAGCATTTCAGCCTGTTTGTCGACTATTTCCTTCGCGTCGGCATCGTCAGATTCGCTGTTTTTGTCTTTTGAAGAAGCTATTTTCTTTGAATTTGCAAACACGTCGTTTACGTCTACTCCGAAGCAGTTGAGAACGCCGTCGATATTTTCGTCCCTTACGGCGTCGTTCAAAAGGTCGTTGTCTGCCAAGAGCGGGAGCGGCTCGATTTTAGCGTCGTCCGGTCTCTCCACATTTTCGGAAATCTCAATACCCGAATAAGTCTCGTTTAATTTTTCAATAGTATTTTTCAGCTCTTCTACGGCTTTTGAAACATCAGACTTGAATTTTTCGTATTTATCGTACTGATTGTTTTTGTCGCCGTTCAATCTTTCCGTCTCGTCTTTGACGGATTTGTTTATTCCGTTGGCGTCGGACTGGCTCTTGAGGTATAGTGACGCCGCCTCGGATTTCACCCTGTTAATAAGAGTTTCGGAATATACGTCCGCTCTGTGAGTTATCGAGTCGGCTTTTCCCCTCGCCGCCGCGACAAGTGAATTTGCCTTCATGACGGCGTCTTTTTTTACCTCAAAAGACTGGCTTCTCAATTCGTCCGCCTGCTGTTTTTCTCTCTGGATATCCAAAGTAAGGCTGTCTATTCTCGCCTGCGCTTCTTTTTCCGCTTCGGCAAGACGCTTATCGGCGGCATCTCCGGCCTCCCTGATTTTATCGTTTGCCTGTTCTTCCGCTTCGCTTATTATGGAATCGGCCTTGCTGTTTGCCTTCTTTGCCGTCTCTTCAGCCGCTTTCTGAGCGTTTTCAAGTATCTCTTTAGCCGTAGCCTGCGCTTCGGTAATAATCTTATCTCTCTCGGCGTACGACTCCTTAGCCTTCTCCTTTGCGGCGTTGATGATATTTCTGCCCTCGTTTTTGGACGCCTCTATCATCTTCGCGACGACCGATTCCGCTCCGGAAATTGTCTGAGATGCGGTTTTCTGGGCGGACATAATGGTGTCCGTCATATATTTGTCGTTGTTTTTGTACTCGTCGAGCTTTTTCGCAAAAACGGTCAGCCTTCTTGCGAGTTCTTTATTTTCCTTTACTACGGTGTCATATTCGTCGGCCAATGATGATTTGTAGTCATCGACGCCTTTTTTAAGGTAATTACCGTTTTCATCCGTTTCAAATATATGGTTTCTGATGTCATCAGCTGAAATCATTTTATTTTCTTTCCTCCCGAAAATATAAGTAAACCGACGTATTTTAATTTTTCAGAAAAGCTTTCAATAAATCGGCAAAATAAAATTGGCGGCGAATTTTATATCGCGATATCGTCGTAAATTCTCTGGTTGTTTGCTATATCGCCCGAGATATTGACATCTCTCGGCGAGAAAATATAAACTTCCTGTGAAATCTCGATAACATGACCGCGAATTGCGAAGATCACTCCGGAGATATAATCTATCATTCTCGTTTTTTTGTCCTCGGACGTCAAGCCGAAATCAATTATTACGGTATTGCCGGATCTGAGCTGTTCGCACGGAGATTTGATATCGCTGAATACTTTAGGTCTGAAAATAATAATGTTCATGTTTTCTCCTTCATTTTCTTTTGGAGCATACCGAATAACCTTAGGTTCGGACTGATTTCTCGTATTTGTACGCCTCTGAAAATCTCTTGAATTATCAACGTTTTTCATCTGCTGTCTCCGCTGCTCTCCGATCCGAGACTCCCTTTCGGATTCATATCGTTTTCTGCGCTCCTCGGCGGAACGCTGTCTTTCGATTTTTTTATCCTGCCTTCTCTTTTCGGCTGTCTCAGCGTACTCGTTTTCGGATTTGCCGGCATATCCTGTGTGTTTTTCTCTTTCGACGTCTGTGCCGCCGTCGTCTTCTGTTTCCACATATACGTCGGAATCCTCGTCGGAATCCTCGTCGAAATCCGACAACTCATCGTTATATGAAAAGTCTGTTCCAACATCAGTTTCATCGGAGTCGCTGCTCACGAAGAGGTTTCTCACCGCACTTTTGAAACTCAATTTGAAGCCTCCCAATTAATGTTTTTTTGAATAATCTCTTGCTCCGAATACAGCCGAGCCGATTCTGACCTCGGTCGAGCCGCATTCAACAGCTTCTATATAATCGTGGCTCATTCCCATTGAGAGAATGTTCATATTTATATTATCTTGTTTTTTATCTTGGATGTCAACAAATAATTTGCGCATTTCCTCAAAGAGACGTCTCAGCTCCCGCTTGTCGTCCGTCGCCGGAGGAATTGTCATAAGTCCCTGAATTTTGACCCTTCCCAATTCCGAAATCTGCGCTGCTTTTTCCTCGACTTCCGATATGTCAAAACCCGTCTTGGACTGCTCGCCGCCTATATTCACCTCGATAAGCACATTCATGTCAACGCCGTGTTTTTCGCACTGGCGCTCTATCTCCTCGGCGACCTCCATGCTGTCGACCGATTCAATCATATCAACCTCTGTTATAATTTTTCTGACCTTGTTTGTCTGAAGATGACCGATTAGGTGTTTTTCCACTCCGTCAAGGTTGAGGAAATCTTTTTTATCGAGAAATTCTTTTACATAATTTTCTCCGATAAGGTCTATTCCGTCGGCGATCGCCCTGTTTACGAGATAATTTTCCTGCAGCTTCGTGACTGCCATAAATCTTACGTCCTCGGATTTTCTGCCGGAGCGCAATGCCGCCTCCGCTATCTGTTCCCTGATTCTTTTGATATTATCGTCAACTTTTATAAGCTCGGATTGATTTTCCATTTGTAACGTCCTTTCCGTCAACTATATATGTATCGTATAAATTAACATAAGAATCTGTATTTATTCCGTAATCGGAGAAATCAAATTTTCCCCCTTCTTTTTCTATCCTTTCCTTTTCGTCGGAAAGCCATGAGTTGTAATCGGCCAGAACGTCGTCGGTGGTTTTAAGAATAGCGTAATCGTCGCCGTAATAAATTACTGAACACCTTCTGAATCTCGCTCTTCCGCCTGACACAATGTATATTCCCATTTTGCCGTCAACTTCCCTGAGAGCCGATTTTTCAACTCTGTAACCGGTGTATGAGGTGACGGTGATTACAGCCGTTTCTTTTCTCAGTTGAGCCAAATCGGAGTTCATATCGCTGACTCTGAAAATTACGAGAGTTTTTCCGTTTCCGGCGTCACTGAGTTTATATACCTTCGCAGTAACGTCGTCCGCCGATGAATCGGTGAAGGAAACAGAATAATTTCTGCCTTCCGACAATTTTACGGCGTCGGTTTTGTCGAGTATGCACGCCATATACCAGTAAAATCCCGTTATGACTTTGCCCGCTTTGTTTTTATCGATTGCGCCGGGCTTTGAATTCAACGCCTTTTCAACTTCGTCCGCCGTGACAGAATCTATATTGTCGGCGCTTATCAGATTTTCGTAGCCGTCAAGAGACGATACGAAATATCCGGATTCGTCGGTTGTTATCTCGCCGTAAGAGCCTGTAGACGATGCGAGGCTGTCGTATTCTTTCTGAAGCTCTGATATTTTGGCGTCTATATCTATTCCGCTTCCTCCGGATACGGAAGAATAAATAATATTTTCGGCAAGCTCCGCCCCTGTTTCGCCTTTGTCGGCTAAATTGCCCGACGACGTCATTACAGAGTAATTTTTAATGCTGTCGATAAGTCCCGAATAATCTATCTGGTCAGAATCGACTGCCGATAAATTTTTCAGGCTGCCGTATTCCGCAATCTTATCGGAAATTTGCATCATCTTATTTACATTTTCCGCAGACGCTCCGTCTTTATACGAATACGCGACCACTCCGCCTTTGCTGACTTTCTCGCCGTCACGTCTGACCGGAATGTCCGACCCTCCGTAGGTGTTTTTAATGATGTCCTCGTTTCTGATTATATACATATTGGCTCCGACAGAGCTTTTAAATGTATACATCACGGCAGTGTCCGTTCTTGTTCCGCTGTTAAGAGAAAAATTTATAACTGCCGAGAAAATTATAATAAAGACGAGAATCATGGCGGTCAGAGCTATCACCCTCGTTCTGCCGTTTTTCTTCACGGCGTCGGCAGTGTTCTTCGCGGTCTTTTTCACATTCCGCGCAACGTCGTCCATCCCGTATCCCGACGTCTTTTTTTTGGAATCTTTATTCATATCTTTGCCCATGACTTAATTTCCCTGAGATTGATTATTTTAATTATTGAAAAAATATCATTTTATGTCAAAGAGAAAATCTCCGCATAATCTAAGCGCGTCATTTACGTAATTTTTATTTTCGTCCGGATAAAGCCACTTGATTTCTTTGTTTTTTCTGAACCATGTAAGCTGCCTTTTCGCGTAGTGATGAGTTGAAAATTTCAGGCGGCTTACGCATTCCGACAAGCTTTTTTCATTGTCGAAATACGGTTTAAGCTCCTTGTATCCTATCGCCTGAGACGATGTTTTATCTGTCGAGTTATAATATTTTTCCGCCTCTTCCGCAAGCCCCGACTTTATCATGTTGTCCACTCTTTTGTCTATTCTGTCGTATAGTATATTCCTGTCCCTGAAATCAAGACCTATCCATAAGACGTCGAAATCGGAGCCGTAAAGTCTTGATTTCCTTTTCTGTTCGGATATCGTCTCGCCTGTCATCTCGTAAATTTCAAAAGATCTTACTATTCTTTTTTTGTCGGACGGATTAAGTTTTTCGGCCGTCTCAGGGTCAAATTCTGAAAGCCTTTCAAGCATCTTTTCTCCGCCTGATTTTTCATAATTTTCTTCTATTTTTTTTCTGACGAATTTGTCTTCGGGCGTTTCTGCGAGCCTTATGCCCATGAGAAACGAATCAATGTAAAGTCCTGTGCCTCCGCAGACAACCGGAACTTTTCCGCGTGAAATAATATCGGCGGCGGCTTTTTGAGCGTCGGACACAAATCGCGCGACGCTGTATTCCTCCGACGGGTCAACATAATCGATAAGATGATGTCTTATCCCGTCCATTTCGCATTTAGTCGGCTTTGCAGTAGCGATGTTCATGCCTTTGTATATCTGCATGGAATCGGCGGAAATCACTTCCCCCGAATACGCTTTTGATATTTTTACGGCAAGGCTTGTCTTTCCCGATGCTGTGGGACCGACGACGGCTATCACCTTTTTTTTCATTCAGACTATTCTCCCGAAAAGCTTTTTCAGCTGGTTTTCGCTCAATTCAAAAAGAACGGGTCTGCCATGCGGACAGTACCTTATATCGTTGTCGGACAAAACTCTTCTCGCTAAGTTCAGTTTTTCCTCGTCGGATATGTCGTCGCCCTCTTTAATTGCCGCCCTGCACGAAGTCGAATGGTAAATCCAGTCAAGTTTTTCCGGAATAGGTTTTTCCGCGCCTTTGTAAAGCTCCGCTGCGGATTCCCTCAATATTTCGGCTATATCCTCGCTGTCAAGTTTTTCCGGCACTCCCCTGACCATTACGGTTCTGTCGCCGAAATCGTCTATAAGATATCCCGATTTTTCAAAGACCGGAAGATTTTCAATGACGGCTTCATATTCCTTCTGCGTCAAAGTTACCTGAACAGGGTAAATAATCTGCGACGGTATATTGTTCTTTTCCGAACTGAAAAAGTTGAACAATATCCTCTCGTGCGCCGCGTGCTTGTCTATAAAATAAAGCTTCTTGTCTTTTTCGACTATTATATATGTTTTAAAAGCTTCGCCGACGAGTTTAACATCGTCGAATGTCTTTTCGTTTTCTTCTACTACGGCTACGGGAGAAATTTCTTCTTTTTTTTCTTCGCCGATTTTTTGAACGGAATTTATTTCATCCGGCACAACAGACAAATCGTTTTCGTTTTCACCGGTAACATACTTTATATCTGCGCTGTCGTTTAGAACGGGCGAAATTTTTTCTTTTTCAGCAGGCGGATAATATTTTACAGACGAATAATTTTCGCCGCCTGATTTAGAATCGAAATCTTTTAAATTTTCGGCGTTTTCCAAAAATACGTCATAATCAAACTTTGAACTTTTCTTTTCGTGCGAATGGTATTTTGCATAATCCGCCGTATCTTTTTTTATTTTTTCGGACGTGTCCTGAGACATTCTGAGCTGGACAAAATTGTCTTTTTTCACTCCGAAAATTTTCTCGTCGCTCATTTTAGTCTGAGCTTTTAAAATCTGAGTGTCGTTATTAAGCGCGGTGACGGCTGAAAAATAAACCGCGTCGTAGACGTATTTTTCATTTGAAAACCTGACAACCGTCTTAGAAGGAGAAACATTTATGTCTACAAATCCCGGATCGGCGCTTATGAAAAGGACGCAGGCCGGATATTTTCCATTCATTACGGTGTTTTTATAGGCGTTGTCAAGCGCTGAGGCGACAAGCGGTATTTTTACATATCTTGAGTTTACGAAGGTAATCTGGCTTGAGCGGTTAGGTCTTGAATAAGCGGGCTTTGTTATATAGCCCTCGACCTTGATAAAATCGTTTCCGCCCGAACAATATATAAGCTCGGACTGAAATTCCATGCCGAATACGGCCTGAACAGCCGAAAGAATTCTGCCGTCGCCCGGAGTGAAAAAGCTTTTCCTATTGTCTTTGATAAAAGTCACTGAGACATCCGGATGGGAAAGAGCCTCTTTCGAGACGATGTCGTATACATATCCCGATTCGGTGGCGTCTTTTTTCAAAAATTTCATTCTCGCCGGGGTGTTGTAAAAAAGATCCCTGACAATAACGGTCGTGCCGACAGGACAGCCGGCCTCGGAAAAATATTTTTCCTCTCCGCCTTCAATCGAAAATTCAGTGCCGAATTCTTCATCCGCCGTTCTCGTCAGAATGCTTACTTTTGACACCTGAGCTATCGATGACAAAGCCTCGCCTCTGAAACCGAAAGTCATTATTTTATCGAGGTCGGATCCGGAACTTATCTTGCTTGTGGCGTGCGAACGAAATGCGTTTCTTACGTCGTCTTTTTCTATTCCGCTTCCGTCGTCGGTCACCCTGATATATTTTACGCCGCCGTTTTTTATCTCGACGGTTATTTTTTTCGCTCCGGCGTCGATTGAATTTTCAATGAGCTCCTTGACGGCGGACGACGGTCTTTCAACAACCTCTCCGGCGGCGATAAGCTCAAATACGGACTTTGGCAGTACGTTTATCTTAGCCAAGAAACTCACCTTCCTTTAATTTTTATTTTTTATATTATTTATTCCTGTCTTCTGAGCTTTGACTGCAGCTCATACAATTTTGTGAGAGCCTGAATGGGGGTTAACGTTTCAATGTCAAGCGACTTTATCTCCTCTGCCACCTCTGTTTCGGATGATGACGCAAAAGAAATCTGACCCGATTCCTCACTGTTGTTTTTACCAATATATTCCTTCGCGGGAAGAGGCTGAACTCCCGATTTTATTATTTCGTTTAAAATCTGTTTTGATCTTTTTACTATCGAGCCCGGTATTCCGGCAAGCTTGGCTACTTCTATTCCGTAGCTGCCGTCGGCCGGACCTCTGGCAATACGCCTGAGAAAAGTGATGTCGTCGCCGTGTTTTTTGACTGACGTATTGTAATTTTTTACTCCGTCAAGTTCGTTTTCAAGCGACGTCAGTTCGTGATAATGAGTTGCGAACATAGTCTTAGCGCCGAGTTTTCTTTTGTCGTTTACATATTCAAGAACGGCTTTGGCTATAGCCATGCCGTCATAAGTCGACGTTCCTCTGCCGATTTCGTCAAGAATGATTAAGCTTTTTTTCGTGGCGGCGGACAAAATATCCGCAACCTCGCTCATCTCCGTCATAAAAGTGGATTTTCCTGCCGAAAGGTCGTCAGACGCTCCGACTCTCGTGAACACGGCATCCGCGACTCCTATATGGGCTTTTGTTGCAGGGACAAACGAGCCTATCTGAGCCATGATGACAATAAGCGCCGTCTGTCTCATATAAGTGGATTTACCCGCCATATTCGGGCCTGTAATAATAAGCGTCCTGTTTTCGCCCGAATCAAGATAAGTGTCGTTTGGCACAAAAGGCTGATCATTGAGATATTTTTCCACGACGGGATGGCGTCCGTTTTCAATAATAATTTCATCGGACAAATCGACGTCGGGACAGACATATCCGTTTTCAACGGCTGTCTGCGCGAGGGAGCATAACGCGTCAAGTTTGGCTGCCGCAAGAGAAGTTCTCGAAAACCTCGGACGGCAGTCGGCGACTTTGTCCCTGACCTGTCTGAATATTTCCGACTCGAGAGACGATATTCTCTGCTGGGCGCCGAGCACTTTTGATTCAAGCTCCTTTAGTTCCGGCGTGATAAATCTTTCGGAATTTACAAGAGTCTGCTTTCTGATATAATTGTCGGGAACCAGCTCTTTATATGAATTCAGAACCTCTATGTAGTAGCCGAAAATCTTGTTATATCCTATTTTCAGTTTTTTAATTCCGGTCTTTTCCTGTTCTTTTCTCTCAAGCTCCGACAGATATCCTCTGCCGCCCGATACAATTTCCCTGAGTTCGTCAAGCTCTGAATTAAATCCTTTTCTTATTACGTTTCCCTCTCTCAAAAGCGCCGGAGGATCCTCCGCAACAGACGAATCTATAAGGTTTATCACATCGCCGAATAAATCTATATCCGAATTGATTTCCTTTAAAATCCTGGATGAAAAACCCGATGAAAGCTTTTTTATCTCGTCCATCTTGCCGAGAGTCTGGGAAAGCGCCCTCAATTCCTTGGGGTTGGCCGTTTTATAAACGATGCGAGCCGTTATCCTGTCTATGTCGTTCAGGCTTTTCAGCACCGTCATAAGGCCTGTTCTCGTCTGAGTATCGTCAAAAAGCTCCGATACGGCGTTTAGTCTTTCAGTTATCCTCGCCGGATTTACAAGAGGCTGGCTTACCCATTCCCTGAGAAGTCTTTTTCCCATAGGCGAACCCGTCTTATCGAGAACCCATAAAAGCGAACCTTTTTTCTCACGCTTTCTGACGGTCTGGACAAGTTCGAGGTCGCGCCTCGCCGAAGCGTTGAGGAACATAAATTTGTCCTCTTCGTATATTTCGATTTCGCTTATGTTTTCTAAGCTCGATTTCTGAACTTCCTCCAAATAATCGAGAGCTGCCCCGACTGCTCTTACACAGTCGTCTTTTCCTTCAAGCTTTTCGGAAAACTGACTTCCGCCGAACTGAGAGACACATTTTTCCGCGCATTTTTTCAAATCGAAAAACTCGTCCGGTTCGGGATCTGTCACAAGAACCAATTTTCTCGAAAGATATTCGGACAGTTTTGAATACGAGCCGACTGATGTGTTGATAATCAGCTCCGCCGGAAGATATTTCGCTATCTCATCGATTATGAGGTCTTCAGTCTTGCCGCCTTCAACCTGACGGGCGTATGTTTTTCCTGTTGATACGTCGGCAAAACAAATTCCCGCTTTTTTATCGGACGCGAAAACGCAGCCGAGATAATTGTTCCTTGATTCGTCAAGCGTTCCCGGTTCAATTTCGGTGCCGGGCGTGTGAACTCTGGTAACGGCTCTTCTGACAAGTCCTTTCGCCAATGCCGGGTCCTCAGTCTGGTCGCACACGGCCACTTTATATCCCTTTGAAACGAGTTTTGCTATATAAGGGTCAACCGCGTGATAAGGTATGCCGCACATCGGCGCTTTCTGGTTATTTCCGCAGTCTTTTGACGTAAGGACAAGTTCGAGCTCCCTCGACGCAGTCTGAGCATCGGAGAAAAACATTTCATAAAAGTCTCCGACGCGGTAAAAAAGCAGTGTCCCCGGATATTGTTTCTTTACATCGAGATACTGCATTATCATCGGAGAATACTCTGCCATCTGTCCTTTGTCCTTCCGTCATAAGGGGAAAAATGTTTTTGCTTTTCCCCCGTAAAATTAAAATTGTCCTTATTTTTTATTTATTCAGCCGCAGCCGCCGCACGAGCCGCAGTCGCCTGTGCATCCCGTTTCGGGAGTCATATCGGGCTGAGCTATTTCGGGGTCTGCGCCGTTTGTCACCATTGAAAGAAGTTTTACTACGTAATTCATCATGTCGTCTACGTCCTGTTTTGCCTCTTCAAATTTTTTCATAGACTGATTAGTCATAATCTCGCCGTAGACGTTCTCAAAATCTTCATTGTAAAGTTTGAGTTTATTTTCATCGGAATCCGCCTTCGCTGCCTCCTGCTGATAATTCATCTGAATTAAATTAAGTCTGCCTATGAGGTTTTGAAGTTCTTTATCCTCGTCATTCGCTTTTTTGCAATTAAGATATGCTATATATCTTTCGTCGGCCTGAACGGCCTTTCCGAGTTCTCTTGCCAATCTTTCGACTTCTGTCATTGTCAGTCTCCTTTATCAGTTGAAATGAATACCGGTCATATTTTATCCGATTATAATTACAGATATTCTTTTTAATTATACACTAAAAGCCGGTTTATGTAAATATAAATCGCGCCATAATTTAAAGATTATTTTCGGCGGAAAATTATTTACGGTTTTGGGAAGAATTTTTTATTCCTGCTTTTTTCCGAAAGTCATTTTGTATACATCAGTTTTTTAATCTTATATTATGTTTCGTCTTTTGAGTTTTAGTTATTGTAAAAAAAAATCCGTCCCTTTTGGGAACGGATTTTTTAATAAGCGATTGATTATTTTGTCTTTTTTACAAGCTCTATTACGCACATCTCGGCGGCGTCGCCTCTTCTGGGGCCGGTCTTTGTGACTGATACATATCCGCCCTGTCTGTCGGCATAGAGAGGAGCTATCTCGTCAAACAGCTTCTTAACTACGTCTTCCTTTGTGATGTACTTCATCGCCTGTCTTTTGTTGGCAAGCGAGTCCTCTCTTGCGAGAGTGATGAGCTTCTCAGCCATAGAACGGACTTCCAAGCCTCTCGTATAAGTAGTCTCTATTCTCTCGTGCTCTAAGAGATAAGTGACAAGGCCTCTGAGCATTGCTTTTCTGGAGTCGGTCGTTCTGCCGAGCTTTCTTGTTCCTGGCATTTAAATTCACTGTCCTTTCTGACTGCTAATGTCTTGAATCCGGTAATTAAACTTGAGGATAAAACTTAAGCTTCATCCGACGGCTTGAGAGAAAGTCCCATGTCGGCGAGCTTCTTCTTGACCTCTTCGAGAGATTTGGAACCGAGGTTGCGAACCTTCATCATATCCTCTTCCGTTTTGTCTACAAGATCCGCGACTTTGTGAATATTTGCTCTTTTCAGACAGTTGAATGAGCGGACTGAAAGGTCAAGTTCCTCAACAGTCATCTCAAGCAGCTGCGACTGATCGTCCTGCTGAGGTTCTTTCAACACTTCTGTGACCGTGCCGATATCCGACAGGTTCATAAAAAGATTGAGATGCTCGGTGAGAATCTTGGCTGCCAACGAAACGGCGTCCTGTGCCGTTATTGTACCGTTTGTCCAAACTTCAAGCGATAACTTGTCGTAGTCTGTGATGTCGCCTACTCTGGCGTTTTCGACAGTGTAGTTCACTTTAAGCACCGGAGAATAAATCGAGTCGATAGCTATTACGCCTATCGCGGGGTCGAGCCTTTTCTTGTTTCTCTCCGATGAGACATATCCTCTGCCGCTGTCCGCTGTGAGCTCCATGCGGACGTGAGCGTCTGAATTGAGCGTAGCTATATGTAAATCGGGGTTGATTATTTCAACTTCCGAATCACACTGAATATCGCCTGCTTTAATTTCGCATTCGCCGCTGCAGTCGATATACATGGTTTTTGGTCCTGGATTGTGGATTCTCAGGATAACCTGTTTTAAGTTAAGGACTATTTCAGTCACATCTTCCTTAACTCCCTCAATGGTGGAAAACTCGTGCTGAATGCCGTCTATCTTGACAGATGTAAGAGCGTATCCCGGCAAAGACGAGAGAAGAACTCTTCTCATGCTGTTTCCGAGCGTCGTTCCGTATCCTCTTTCAAGCGGATCTACCACAAATTTTCCGTATGTGCCGTCGTGAGAACTGTCCACAACACTGATTTTGGGCTTTTCCATATCTATCATTCAAAACCCTCCTTGAATTTATGAGTGCGAAACGGCCGCGAATAAATCGCAGAAATAAGCCGTCCGCGGACCGAAAAGTAAAAATCGTGCGGTAAAATGTACCTGTGCTTTATTTGGAGTAATACTCGACGATAAGGTGCTCCTCTACGGGAACGTCTATCTGATCGCGCTGAGGAAGATCAAGAACCTTTGCGGTATTGTCGTCATTTACTTCAAGCCATGCCGGTACATTGCCTGTCTTTTCAAGAATGGCTTTGAATTTTTCAGAATCTAAACTGTTTTTGGCTATCGCGAGAGTATCGCCCTTTTTGATAAGGTAAGAAGGAATGTCAACTCTCTTGCCGTTTACAAGGTAGTGACCGTGAGCTACAAGCTGTCTCGCTTCCGCTCTTGACTCTGCCCATCCGAGAAGATAAACCACATTGTCAAGACGGCTTTCGCAGATACGAAGAAGGTTTTCACCTGCCATACCGTTCTGTCTTGTAGCCATAAGGAAATATTTATGGAACTGGCTTTCGCTGAGTCCGTAATAACGTCTTGCCGTCTGTTTGGCTCTGAGCTGAAGTCCGTACTCGGAAAGTTTCTTCCTCGCGGCTCCGTGCTGACCGGGAGCATAATTTCTCTTTTCAAGAGGGCATGCCTGGCTTGTGCACTTATCGCCTTTAAGGAAAAGCTTCTTTCCTTCGCGGCGGCAAAGCTTGCAAACTGCGCCTGTATATCTTGCCATTTAAATTTTCGCCTCCTATAAAATTATACGCGTCTTCTCTTGGGAGGACGGCATCCGTTGTGCGGGATGGGAGTTACGTCCCTGATAAGAGTTACCTCAAGTCCTGCTGTCTGAAGCGCTCTGATTGCGGCTTCTCTTCCCTGGCCGGGACCTTTAACATAAACCTCCACAGTTTTCATACCGTGGTCAATAGCCGTTTTCGCTGCTGTCTCAGCCGCTGTCTGAGCTGCGAAGGGAGTGGATTTTCTGGATCCGCGGAAGCCCATTTCGCCCGCGCTCGCCCATGAAACCGCATTGCCTTCCATGTCGGAAATTGTGACTATAGTGTTGTTGAAGGTGGACTGGATATGCGCTGAACCCTTTTCAACATTCTTGCGCTCGCGGCGTTTGCGCGAGACACCTTTTTTTACTGCTGCTTTTGGCATATATACCCTCCTTACTTCTTCTTGTTAGCTATCGTCTTTTTGGGACCTTTTCTCGTGCGGGCGTTTGTCTTTGAACGCTGGCCTCTGACAGGAAGTCCTTTTCTGTGACGAATTCCTCTGTAGCATCCGATTTCCTGTAATCTCTTGATGTCAAAAGCTACCTCTCTTCTGAGATCGCCCTCGACCTTTACGTTATCGCCGATGTAATTGCTGAGCTTAGATACATCGTCTTCGGTTAAATCCTTAACTCTTGTGTCGGGATTTATGCCTGTTGCCTTGATAATGTCGCTTGCGGTTTTGTTGCCTATACCGTAAATATAGGTCAAAGCTATTTCAATTCTCTTCTCTCTCGGAAGATCAACACCTGAAATACGCGCCATTTGTCGCTTACACCTCCATTTTAGGTTGTCTCAGGGATCAGCCCTGACGCTGTTTGTGCTTGGGATTTTCACAGATAACCATTACTTTTCCCTTGCGTTTGATAATTTTGCACTTCTCGCAAATTTTCTTTACAGAAGGTCTGACTTTCATTGCTGCTATACCTCCTAATAATTATTTGGAACGCCACGTTATGCGGCCTCTGGTCAAATCATAGGGCGACATTTCCATCTTGACCTTGTCGCCCGGAAGAATCCTGATGTAATTCATCCTGAGTTTGCCGGATATTGTGGCGAGAATCTCTCTGCCGTTAGGCAGTTCTACTTTGAATGTCGCGTTCGGAAGAGCTTCCTTTACGACACCCTCGACTTCGATCATATCCTGTCTGGACATTAATTTTCCTCCCTCGCTTCCGCTTTTTGTAAGTTGTCGGTTTTATATAAAATACCTTTCAAAGCGGAAAACAAAGCTTTGTCGTTTTCGATTTCATCGGCAGATAGGATTCGTTTTGTAAGCTCAAGGTGCTTTGGATTTTTCATCTTCGGCTTTTCAAGCTTTCTTTCTTTCCCGTCCGCTATAAGCGCCATACCGTTTTCAAAGCCTATTACCGCGAATACGCCGTTTTTGTCATGACCTGCCTTTGAAATTACAACTCTACCTTTTTCAAGATCCATGTCGCTGATTTTGAATTTTTTCCGATTTTCCGGCTCAAATTTTTTCCGTCTGTCAAATGTCGGGCGTTGTTAGAATGAGACAATCGCCGTCTTTCGTAATAGCGACGGAATTTTCAAAATGAGCCGCTAATTTTCCGTCCTCAGTGACTACGGTCCAACCGTTTGAAAGCTGTCTTATCGCGTAAGAGCCTTCAGTTACCATCGGCTCCACGGCGATAGTCATGCCCGGCAGAAGTCTTGCTCCTTTTCCGGGAGTTCCGTAGTTAGGGATCGAAGGGTCTTCGTGAAGCTTGCGTCCTACTCCGTGGCCTGTGTACTCACGGACTATTCCGTAGCCTCTTTCCTCGCAATACACCTGCACAGCGTGAGAAATATCTCCCACTCTGTTTCCGGCGACCGCGTATTTGAGGCCTTCATAAAGTGATTCCCGAGTGGTGTCAATCAGCCGCTGCGCCTCATCGGAAATGTGGCCTACCGCGAATGTCGCCGCATTATCTCCGTTATAGCCGTCTATTTCAGCTCCGAGGTCTATTGATACGATGTCGCCCTCTTTGATTACTCTGTCGTGGCTCGGAATGCCGTGTATTACTTCCTCATTTATGGAAATACATGCTGTTGCGGGGAAACCGTAAAGACCGAGAAAGTTGGGTTTTGCGCCCTGGCTTTCAATGTACTTCCTTGCGATATTGTCTATCTCCTTGGTAGTAATTCCGGGCTCCAAAGCTTCGCCTGCAACTTTAAGTGCGTTAGCCGAGATTCTTCCTGCCTTGCGCATTTTGTCGATTCCCGAAGCTGTTTTCAGCACTATTGCCATGCTTATTCCTCCAATGCTTTAAAAGTCAGCGCCGTTGTGTCTTCTATATCCTGCTGACCTTCTACCACTCTGAGAACGCCTTTTTTCTCATAGTATTCCTTGAGCGGTTCTGTCTGCTTGTGATAAACCTCAAGTCTTGACTTTACAGTCTCCGGCTTGTCGTCGTCTCTTACGACAAGCTTTCCGCCACAGTTGTCGCATACGCCGTCAACTTTGGGTTTTTTGGATTCAAGGTTATAGGACGCCCCGCATTTTTCGCAGACTCTTCTGCTTGACATCCTTTCGATTATCGTTTCGTCGTCGACTTCGATGTCGATGACTCTGTCGATTTTCGTACCCATTCTGTCGAGTGCTTCGGCCTGGGGAATCGTTCTCGGAAAACCGTCGAGGATGAAACCGTTTTTGCAGTCGTCCTTTTCAAGTCTTTCCTCGATTATCCCTATGACCACCTCATCGGGAACGAGATGACCTTTATCCGTGTATTCTCTTGCTTTGAGTCCCATTTCGGTTCCGGTTCTTATGGCGTCTCTGATGATGTTGCCTGTCGAAACAGTCGGAATGCTGTATTTCTTCGCAACCATCTCGGCCTGAGTGCCTTTGCCGGCTCCGGGAGCTCCTAAAAATATTATATTCATCCTGTCAAAGTCCTCGCTTGTATAAATTTATTCTCGCCGTATTCAGCCAATGTGTCCGGACCGGCGTGAGCCGTATTTCCCGATAATTTGAGGGAAAACATTCGGCCCGCCCGGTCAAAGCCGTTTCAGACTTAAAACAAGTCAAATTAATTATTCAAGGAATCCTTTGTAATGACGCATCATCATCTGGCTCTCAAGCTGCTGAACAGTTTCAAGAGCAACGCCTACAAGAATGATTATTGAAGTGCCGCCAAGCGAAATAGATACGCCTGTCTCCTTGCCGAGTCCGTTTACGCAGATAAGAGTTGTTATCTGAGAGAATACCATCGGGAACAAGGCGACTACGGAAAGAAGCAGCGCTCCGATTAAGATTACCTTGCTGAGAACCTTCGCAATGTACTCCGCTGTCGGTTTTCCCGAACGGATGCCGGGGATCGTGCCGGAGTTCTTCGCGAGATTGTTCGCCATCTCTATGGGATTGTACTGAATTGAAGCATAGAAATAAGCGAAGAAGATTATCAGAAGGAAGTAAAGCACGCCGTAAATCCATGAATCGGTCGTGAACGCCTTGAAGAATTTCTCCCAGAATCCGCCTTCCTTGACTTTTACAAACATCTGTATTGTCGCGGGTATGGACAGAATAGACGATGCAAAGATTATGGGAAGAACGCCGGTCATATTTACCTTTATGGGAATATTTGAATTTTGACCGCCGTACATTTTACGTCCCACGACTCTTTTTGTATACTGAACCGGTATCCTTCTTTCGGCGTTATCCATCCAAACTATATATACTATAAGGAGGAGTTCGCATACGAAAGCTATGGGAGCCAGAGCGTAGTATATTCCGCCGTAGTCCATGTAAGCGTAGAGCTGAGTCATGTAGCTCGGAATTCTTGATACGATTCCTGCGAAAAGTAGTATCGAAATACCGTTTCCGATGCCTTTTTCGTTTATCTCTTCGCCGAGCCACATTGTCAAAGCTGCGCCGGCTGTGAGAATTATTATGATTGTGATTGCCTGGAATACTTTTGCAAAAGTCGATGTCGTGGGAGTAAGAGCGTTCTGGCTGTTGAGAAATACATAGTAAGCTATCGCCTGCAAAACCGCAAGGGCAACACCTACTATTCTCGTAATCTGAGCCATCTTCTTTCTTCCTTCCTCTCCCTCTTTCGCAAGTTTTTCGAGAGCGGGAATGGCGACCGTCAAAAGCTCTATGATAATGGACGCGTTGATGTAAGGCGTTATCGACATAGCGAATATAGTGCCGTAGTTGAACGCATTGCCCGAAATCATGTTGATGTAATCCAGGAATGTAGCGGTGTTGGAGGAATTAGCAAGGAGTCCTCCCTCTCCTATATTGATGAAAGGAACGGGGATCGCGCATCCTAATCTGAAAAGCACGATGACCAGAAGTGTGAAGATCATCTTTTTCCTCAGATCCGGCACCTTCCATGCGTTTTTAAAAGTTTTAAACATACTTGATACACGCTCCTTGTCTTAACCGACGAAATTATTGAGGTAAAGCCGGTACGGATTTGAGCTTATCATTCTTGAACTACCGCTTTTCCGCCTGCCGCTTCGATTTTCTCTTTAGCGGATGCGGAGAAATGGTCTGCCTTGACTGTAAGCTTCTTTGTGATATCACCGTTGCCGAGAACTTTAACTCCGTCAAGTTTGTCCTTTACGAGTCCGGACTTGACAAGAGCGTTAACGTCAACTTCCTGACCGTCTTCGAATTTGTCGTTCAGATCAGAAACGTTTACAATAGCGATTTCTTTAGCGAAAATGTTGTTGAATCCTCTTTTGGGAATTCTTCTCTGAAGGGGCATCTGACCGCCTTCAAAACCTATTCTGGGACCTCTGCCCGCACGAGCCTTCTGACCCTTGTGGCCTTTTCCGGCGGTTTTTCCCTGACCGGAAGCCGGTCCTCTGCCGATTCTCTTGACAGGCCTGTTAGAGCCTTCAGCGGCAGTAAGGTTATTTAACTTCATCTTTATTGTCCTCCTCAGACTTTCTCGACTTCAACAAGATGGGCCACAGTCTTAATCTTGCCCAATGTCGCTGCGTTATCGGGCTGAACAGAGACGTCTCCTATCTTTTTAAGTCCAAGTGCGTGAACCGTAGCAATCTGGTTCTGCTTCGCGCCAATAGTGCTTTTTGTAAGCTTAACCTTTAATTCAGCCATCTGATTCACTCCTTAACCTAACATTTCCTTTACGGATTTGCCTCTTACGGCGGCAACCGTCTCGGGGCTTCTGAGCTGCTCAAGTCCGTTGAATGTGGCTCTGACCACGTTGCACGGATTGTTGGAGCGCATAGCCTTTGTACGAATATCCTTTATTCCTACGGTCTCTACAACCGCACGGACAGGACCGCCTGCGATAACTCCGGTTCCGGGAGCGGCGGGTTTCATCAAGACTACGCCTGCGCCGAATTTTCCGGTTACCTCGTGAGGAATTGTAGTGCCGTTGAGAGGAACGGTTATCATATTTTTCTTTGCGTCTTCGATGCCTTTGCGGATCGCGTCGGGAACCTCGGCCGATTTGCCGAGACCGAAGCCAACCTTGCCCTCGCCGTCGCCGACAACAACAAGCGCGGAGAATTTCTGAATACGTCCGCCCTTGACTGTCTTAGATACGCGGTTGATTGCTACGACTTTTTCCTTAAGCTCGTCCTCTTCTCTGCGATCTTTACGTTCAAACTTAGCCAAAATCTATTTCCTCCCCCAATATTAGAAGTCAAGTCCGCCTTTGCGGGCGCCTTCGGCCAGGCTTTGAACGCGGCCGTGGTATATGTTTCCGCCGCGGTCAAAGACAACTTCCTTAATGCCTTTTTCCATGGCGCGTTTAGCGATAAGCTCTCCGACTTTCTCGGCAGCGTCCGTATTTCCGCCGTATCCCTCAAAATCCTTTTCGAGAGTAGATGCAGACACGAGCGTTTTGCCTGTAGTGTCGTCGATAACCTGAGCGTAAATGTGCTTAAGGGAGCGGAAAACGCTGAGACGCGGACGCTCGGGCGTACCGCTTACTTTGCCGCGTACTCTCTTATGACGAGCAGCACGCTGCGCTTTGGTATTTGGTCTGTTTACCATTTTAGCTCACTCCTTTAATTACTTAGCGCCTTTGCCGGCTTTGCCTTCCTTATGTCTTACAAATTCGTCATGGTATCTGATACCCTTGCCCTTGTAAGGCTCGGGAGGACGAACTTCTCTGACCTCGGAGGCGAACTGACCTACAGCCTGCTTGTCAGCGCCTGAAATTACTATCTGCGTAGGCTGGGGAACCTGAACTTCGATTCCCGCGGGAGGAGTCATGATGACAGGATGAGAATAGCCGACCGTAAGCTCGAGATCTTTGCCTTTTACGGCTGCTCTGTAGCCGATTCCGACTATGTCAAGCGTCTTCTGAAATCCTTCGTGTACGCCTTTTACCATATTTGCGATAAGAGCTCTCGTAAGACCATGAAGCGCCTTTGTCTGTCTCTCATCATCGGGACGGGAGACAATCAGCTCGTCGCCCTCCTGCTTAATTGTCAATTTGCTGTTGAACGTTCCGGAAAGTTCTCCCTTGGGACCTTTTACCGTCAAAGCGTTTCCATCTACTTTAGCGGTAACGCCGGCCGGAATGTGAACAGGCATTTTACCTATACGTGACATCCGGGTTCCTCCTTACCAAACGTATGCGATTACTTCGCCGCCCACATTTGACCTGCGAGCTTCTTTATCTGTCATTACGCCCTTAGAAGTGGATAGAATTGCTATTCCCATTCCTCTGATTACTCTGGGCAGATTATCTACGTCAGCGTAGATACGGAGTCCGGGCTTTGAAACTCTCTTTATGCCCATGATAGCGGGCGTTCTGTCTTGATTGTATTTGAGCTTTATCTCAATTACGCCCTGCTTGTTGTCCTCAATCACCTTGTATGAAGAGATGTAGCCTTCGTCCTGAAGTATTCTTGCTATTTCTTTTTTCATATTTGATGCGGGAACTGAAACTGTCTCATGCTTTACGGAGGAAGCGTTTCTTATCCTTGTAAGCATGTCTCCGATTGCGTCGGTGATTTGCATTTTATATCTTCCTCCTTAATTACCAGCTTGCCTTCTGAACTCCGGGAATCTGACCCTTGTGAGCCAACTCTCTGAAGCAGATACGGCAAACGCCGTACTTGCGAAGATAAGCGTGAGGCCTGCCGCAAATTTTGCATCTGTTGTGCTGTCTTGTCGAGTATTTAGCGGGACGGGCAGCTCTTACCTTCTGTGATGTCTTTGCCATTTATAGGACCCTCCTTACCTTGAAAACGGCGCGCCCATGAGCTCAAGAAGCTTTTTCGCCTCTTCGTCGGTCTTCGCCGTTGTGACGATGCAGATATCCATGCCGCGAACCTGATCGATTTTATCGTAATCAATTTCGGGGAAGATCAGCTGCTCTTTTATTCCGATAGCGTAGTTTCCTCTGCCGTCGAAAGAATTGGGATTAATACCTCTGAAGTCTCTTACTCTCGGTAAAGCGAGATTGAAGAATCTGTCGAGGAACTCATACATCTTGTCGCCTCTGAGCGTTACTTTTACGCCGTTGGGCATTCCTTCACGAAGTTTGAAGTTAGCTACTGACTTCTTAGCGTTGCAGACAATAGGTCTCTGACCTGTTATCTGAGCTATGTCATGAACAGCCGCTTCAATAGCCTTCGGATTTTCTCTTGCCTCGCCGACGCCGCAGTTTACTACGATCTTTTCGATCTTCGGTATCTGCATTACGCTCTTGTAGCCGAACTCTTTCATAAGAGCCGGAGCGACTTCGCTTTTATAAAGATCTTTTAATCTTGCCATTTTTACGCCGCTCCTCCTTAGTCAATTTCTTTGCCGCATTTTTTGCAGACTCTGACTTTTGTTCCGTCGTCGTTTACTTTGTAACCGACTCTCGTGGGCTCGCCGCACTTGGGGCATACGAGCTGAACCTTGTCTGCGTACATTGCGCTCTCGGCGTCGATAATTCCGCCGGGCTCGCCCATCTGTCTGGGCTTTACATGTTTTTTAACCATGGCGCACTTCTCGACAATTACCTTGCCCTCTTTGGGGCTTACCTGAAGAACTTTGCCCTTCTTGCCTCTGTCAGCGCCCTGGATAACCATAACGGTATCGCCTTTTTTTACGTGTACTTTATTCATGACTTAAACCTCCATCAAAGGACTTCGGGCGCAAGAGACAGGATTTTTGAATAATCCTTGTTTCTGAGCTCTCTGGCCACAGGCCCGAAAATACGTGTTCCTCTGGGGCTCTTGTCGTCCTTTATGATAACGGCTGCGTTTTCGTCGAAACGGATATATGTGCCGTCTTCACGGCGTATGCTGTCAGCTGTACGGACTATTACCGCTTTGACAACTTCGCCTTTTTTTACAACTCCGCCGGGCGTCGCTTTCTTGACCGAAGCGACGACGACGTCGCCGATACTTGCATATCTTCTTCCGGTTCCTCCCAGAACACGAATGCACATAAGTTCCTTAGCGCCCGTGTTGTCGGCAACCTTGAGAAGTGTCTGCTGTTGTACCATCGGTAGCCCTCCTTATTTAGCCTTTTCGATTATCTTCACGACACGCCATCTTTTATCTTTTGAGATGGGGCGCGTCTCCATGACGAGTACACGATCGCCTACTCCGCACTCGTTATTCTCGTCGTGAGCTTTTATCTTTACAGTACGATCGACGATCTTCTTGTAAAGGGGATTTTTAACTCTGTCTTTTATGGATACGACAACGGTCTTATCCATCTTATCGCTTGATACGATTCCGACACGGGTTTTTCTGAGATTTCTTTCTTCTGCCATTTAAACTTCTCCTTTCTCACGCGTCTTTCGCTTCAGACTGAACGGTAAGGACTCTTGCGATATCCTTCTTAACAGCCTTGATGCGTGACGGATTGTCTAACTGGTTTATGGACTGCTGAAAACGGAGGTTGAAAAGCTCTGTCTTCAGGTCGAGGAGCTTCTGGTCGAGTTGCTCCGCTGTCATATTACGAAGTTCGCTCGCTTTCATCACTCATCACCGTCCTTAGCTAATATCTTGCATTTGATAGGCAGCTTGTTTGAAGCCAAACGCAAAGCTTCCTTTGCCGCCGCTTCGTCGACGCCGGCGATTTCAAACATAACTCTGCCGGGTTTTACAACAGCTACCCAATACTCCGGAGAACCTTTTCCTGATCCCATTCGGGTCTCGGCGGGTTTCTGCGTAATAGGTTTATCCGGGAAAATTTTTATCCAAACCTGACCGCCTCTTTTTGTGTATCTCGTCATGGCTACACGGGCAGCCTCTATCTGGTTTGAAGTTATCCACGCGGGCTCAAGCGCCACAAGACCGTAATCGCCATATGTGACCTTGTTGCCGCGCTGAGCTTTACCTTTCAGACGTCCTCTCTGGACTCTGCGGTATTTTACACGCTTTGGCAATAACATCGCTTAAGCCTCCTCACTACTTTCTGTCTTCTGAGCCTGCGGCTGATCAGGGTTTCGTCTGGGAGGTCTTCCCGTGCGCTGAGAGAAATTTCTTCCTCTGCCCTGTCTTCTGTCGCCGTCTCTTCTCTGTCTTCTGTCTCCGTCCTGACGGTCTCTGCGGAACGAATTTCTTCTTCTGTCATCTCTGTCTCTCGATGAAGCGTTCTTATTTGCGTGGAGGATTTCGCCTCTGTAAATCCAGACTTTGACTCCGAGTCTGCCGTATGTCGTCTTAGCCTCGGCAAAGCCGTAGTCTATGTCGGCACGGATTGTCTGAAGAGGAATTGTTCCCTCGTGATAAGTCTCGGATCTCGCGATTTCGGCGCCGCCCAAACGGCCGTTTACCTGAATCTTTATTCCCTTTGCTCCGAGTCTCATCGTTCTCGAGATGGACTGTTTGACAGCACGTCTGAAGGAAACTCTTCTTTCAAGCTGACCCGCGATGCTTTCAGCTACGAGCTGAGCGTTTAAGTCGGGCTGCTTGATTTCAATGATGCTTATAATTACATCCTTGTCTCCGCCGAGAATTTCCTTGCATTTCGCCTTGAGCTTCTCTATCTCGGCGCCGCCTTTGCCTATGACAATTCCGGGCTTGGCGCAGGAAATATTTACTCTGATTCTCTTGGGGTCTCTTTCGATTTCAATCTTGGGTACTCCGGCGGGCTCCAAAACACTGAAAAGATATTTACGGAGGTTGTAATCGGAAACGAGTTCATCGCCGAAATTCTTTTTATCCGCATACCAGCGAGAATCCCAATCCTTTATTACGCCGATTCTGAAACCGGTAGGATTAACTTTCTGTCCCATTTGCTTTTATTTCCCCCTCTCCTCAGTCTTCTTTCTCTTGAAGAACAAGAGTGATATGAGATGTCTTTTTGTTTATTCTGTATGAACGTCCCTTAGCTCTCGGTCTCATTCTCTTGAGCGTGGGTCCCTGTCCAACAATCGCCTCGGCGACGTAGAGGGATGAATAATCCATACCGAAATTGTTTTCCGCGTTAGCTATCGCGGATTTGAGAAGTTTTCCGATCGGTTCGCAGGCAGCCTTAGGGGTGTACCTGAGAATCGCTTCTGCTTCGTCGACAGGCTTGTTTCTGATAAGATCGAGAACAAGACCTATTTTACGGGGAGTCATACGCACAAAGGTTGCTTTTGCGTAAGCTCTCTTAGTTTCATCAGCCATTTGCTACACTCCTTTGAATTAATTCGTCGTTTTCGCGCCTGCATGACCGCGGAACGTTCTCGTGGGGGCAAACTCGCCTAATTTATGACCTACCATATCCTCGGTAACATATACCGGAACATGTTTTCTGCCATCGTGTACGGCGAACGTATGTCCTACAAACTCAGGAAAGATGGTTGAGCTGCGCGACCAGGTCTTAAGTACCTGTTTTTCGCCTTTTTCATTCATTTCCTGAACTCTTTTAAGAAGCTTTTCCTGGACGTAAGGTCCTTTTTTAATACTTCTCGACATTTAACTCAATCTCCTTTCCCTATTATTTATCGTTTACTCTCTTGACAATCATCTTGTCGGATGATTTCTTATGCTTTCTCGTCTTATAGCCCATCGCGGGTTTGCCCCACGGTGTCATAGGACCGGGATGTCCGATAGGAGCCTTGCCTTCGCCGCCTCCGTGAGGATGGTCGTTCGGGTTCATAACAGAGCCTCTTACCGTCGGACGTACGCCGTGGTGACGTGTTTTTCCGGCTTTGCCTACCTTGACGTTCTCGTGATCGGTATTTGAAACCGTTCCGATAGTTGCCATGCAGTCGGCGGGAATATTTCTGAGCTCGCCTGAAGGAAGTCTCAAAAGAGCGAGGCCGTTTTCCTTAGCCATGAGCTGAGCGGAATTTCCTGCAGCTCTCGCTATCTGACCGCCTCTGCCGGGTGTGAGCTCTATGTTGTAGACGAATGTACCTGTCGGTATATTCGAAAGAGGAAGAGCGTTTCCGGGTCTGATGTCGGCGTCGGGACCTGCGACTACCTTGTCGCCTACTTTAAGTCCGTCGGGAGCGATTATGTACGACTTCGCGCCGTCTTCATACTGGATGAGGGCGATAAACGCCGAACGGTTGGGGTCATACTCAACTGTTTTTACTTCTGCCTGATCGCCGAGTCTCGATCTCTTGAAATCGATAACTCTGTATTTCTGGCGGTTTCCGCCGCCCTTATGGCGAACAGTGATTCTGCCGTAGGAGTTCCTTCCGGAATGTTTCTTCTGAGCTTCAAGAAGGCTTTTCTCGGGAGCTACCTTTGACAGCGACGAATAGTCTGTAACCGACATATTACGTCTGCCGTTTGACGTCGGTTTGTAGTTTTTAATAGCCATTCGTTATTTTCCACTTGCCTTTCCGGTCTGTCAAGACCTTAGTTTATATTTCGGACAGCTTAGCGGCCGGCTTGCCATACGTCACTGCCCGTTTTAAGCAAATAATAAATCAGAAAGAATGAAAATTTAAATTTCCGTTCTTTCGTTCGGATTAATACATTCCGTCGAAGAACTCGATGGGATCGGAATCGGCCTTGAGCGTTACAACGGCTTTCTTCCAGTCTGATGTATATCCTGTGTAGCGGCCGTAATTTCTTTTGTGACCGCCTACATTGAGAGTGTTGACGGATTTGACTTTTACATTGAAAAGCTTTTCAACAGCAGCCTTAATCTCCGGCTTGTCAGCATCCTTGGCGACTCTGAATGTGTAAACTTTATTCGGAACTCCGACCATAGATTCCTCGGTGATGATCGGGCGGATAATTACGTCCTGTGCGAATCTCATGCGTAAACCTCCTCAATCTTTGCGACCGCGTCCTGTAAAACTACAAGAGAGTCATTGTTAAGAAGATCATATGTATTGATAGTCGATACGGTTGAAACCTTTACGCCCGGAATGTTTCTGAGCGAAAGATAAACCGTGCTGTCATTTTCGGGGAGAACCACTAAAGTTTTCTTTCCCGCGCCAATTGCCGAAAGAACAGCCTTGCCGTCCTTTGTCTTGACGCCGTCAAGTCCGAAGGAATCGAGAACTATCATCTCGCCGTCTCTTACCTTGGCGGATAAAGCCGACTTCATAGCGAGTCTTCTGACCTTCTTGTTAATAGCGAATCTGTATGATCTCGGCTTAGGTCCGAGAGCTACGCCGCCGTGATACCACTGAGGAGATCTCGTAGATCCCTGACGCGCGTTGCCCGTGCCCTTCTGTCTCCAGGGTTTTTTGCCGCCGCCGGAAACTTCTGCTCTTGTCTTAGTGGACTGAGTTCCCTGACGCTGATTCGCAAGATAATTTACTACTGCCATGTGCATAGCGGAGGTATTGGGCTCTATTCCGAAAACCGCATCGCTGGCGTTGACAGTGCCGACTTCCTCGCCGGCTTTATTTAAAACTTTTAATTCAGCCATCGATAATTACCTCCTTAAGCTTTTTTCTTGGCGTTTGTTATAACAACATAACCGCCCTTGGGACCGGGAACAGCTCCCCTGATCGCGATGAGATTGTTCTCGTTGTCAACCTTGACTACGGTGAGATTTTCAACCGTCGTCTTGTCGCAGCCGTAATGTCCGGCAAGCTTTTTGCCCTTGTAAACTCTTGACGGGTCTGAACAAGCTCCGAGGGAACCTGCGTGTCTCGCGACGGGACCCGAACCGTGAGTTTCTTTAAGTCTGCCGAAATTCCATCTCTTCATAACGCCAGCCGTGCCGTGGCCCTTTGAAGTGCCCTGAACGTCTACAACGTCGCCTGCAGAGAATGTGTCAGCCTTGACTATCGTTCCCTTTGTGAAAGCGGAAGGATCGTCAAACTTGAATTCCTTGAGAACTTTCTGCGGAGCTGCGTCCGCCGCTTTGAAATGACCGCTGTCCGGTTTGTTCGTACGGCTTTCTTTCTTTACGTCGAAGCCCAGCTGAACCGCGCTGTAGCCGTCTTTTTCAGGCGTCTTGACCTGAACTACCGGGCAAGGTCCGGCTTCAACAACCGTTACGGGAATTACTTTGCCCGTAGCCTTGTCGAAAATCTGGGTCATACCGATCTTTTTGCCGATAATGCCTTGTTTCATTTGGAATGTGCCTCCTGTAAGATTATTGGTAGACATCTCTGCCTACATGACCTAACGGATATATTATAAAGAAATATATCTTACAAAATTAATTGTCCGAACTTATGTTCAAACATATCAGAGCTTGAGCTCGATATCGACGCCTGCGGGAAGTTCAAGAGCTGTAAGAGCCTCGACCGTCTTGTTTGTGGGTCTGATGATATCGATAAGTCTCTTGTGAGTTCTCTGTTCAAACTGCTCACGGCTGTCTTTGTACTTGTGTACGGCTCTCAATATCGTGACTACCTCTTTGTCTGTGGGAAGAGGTACAGGACCTGATACCTGAGCGCCTGTTCTCTTAGCCGCTTCGACTATTCTCTCCGAAGCCTTGTCTACGAGATCGTGATCGTAGCTTTTAAGTCTGATTCTGATCTTTTTTTCCTTTTCTGCCATTAGAATGTGCCTCCTGAAATATTTAAGGCGATGATTTATGAGGTTTGAAAATCTTTCGTTTTCAATTTCGGAACAGCTCGGTTTTTTCCGCCATTCCGGCTCAAAACGGGTTTTGATTTTTGTACTGAGCCGTGCGTTAAAACCCTGTCCTTTAAAAAATCCGGAAAACGATGTCCCGGACAATAAGACACCCCACTGCCAAAATGCCGAGTCGAACCGGAAAATCTGAGTCCGCGCTTGGTTCTGACATTGCCGCCCGGTTTAAAACCTGACATACTCCGCGTCAGTTCCCTATGTCTTAGCATAGCCATCTGCCGCTTCAACGCCTATGAAGTCCTGCATTGGCGAGACGCAATAATGCCCCTTGTTGCAATACAAGCATTAATTATTATAGTCAATATAAAAAGCAAAATCAAGCAAAACTTTTTTTTAAAGCCACAAAAACAGGGTAATTTTAAAATTTCTGCGTTTTGCACAAAAATAATTCAAAATTCGACCGCCTCTACTCCGAAATAACAAAAAGTGACGCCCGAATCAACGCACAAAAACGGAATAATTCAAGCTCGATATGCATTTGACGGCAGGGAACATACGATTTAAAAACCGGTTCCCGAATTTTTATCGGAAACCGGCTTATTTATTTTAATTCTACCGACATATTATCGGGATTATTCCTTTAATCGAATCAGGATTTTTTCTCTTTCTTTTTTCTCGCCTGGTAATCTTCCTCGCTGATTTTTACGGAGGCGAAGTTGTCTACGTCGGCGGCGAGGTTGTCGTCGTTAATCTCATCGTCAGCCGGATGTTTGCCTCTGATAAGAAGGTTGGTGATAAGACCTGCGATAAGAGCCGTTGCGAGAGAAGTGATTGTAAGAACAGAACCGCCTGTAATCTCGTTGTGTCCGAAGTTGAGAGTAAGACCGCCGATGCCTGTTACGAGAATAGCGGATACGACGTAGAGGTTTTTGTTGTCGCCGAGGTCGACGTTGTGAAGCATCTGAAGACCGGAGACAGCGATAAATCCGTAAAGAGCCACGCACGCGCCGCCCATTACGCATTTAGGAATTGAATTGACGAAAGCCACGAAAGGAGTGAAAAATGAAAGTATCATGCAGCATACGCCGGCAACGGAAATTGTGCTTGTCGAAGCGTCGCCCGTGATTGCCACGCAGCCGATTGACTCGCCGTAAGTCGTGTTCGCGGCGCCGCCGAAGAATGCGCCTACGATAGAGCCGACGCCGTCGCCCATAAGAGTCTTGTCAAGTCCGGGATCCTGGAGAAGGTTTTTGCCTATGATGCTTGAAAGGTTCATGTGATCGGAAATGTGCTGAGCGAGTTCAACTACTGCTATAGGCACATAGATAAGAGCGATGTTGGCTATCGCCGTTCCGTCTATCGGCGCGAACTGACCTTTAGTCTCGATAGCTCTGAGGAAATAGAATTTTGGATAGTCGACTATAGATCTCCATGTGAAAGGAGAGAACGCGGTTTTGAAGGGAGTGAAGTCAAGGATTACGAGAGACTCGGCGCCTGTTCCTTTTCCTATAAGAGTGAGAACGAGAGCGAGAAGATATCCTGCCGCGACTCCGATGATGAAGGGGATAAGCTTCATTGATTTTGTTCCCTTGACAGAAGCGAGAACTATTATAAGGAACGTAAAGAAACCTACGAGTATTGTTATAAGAGAGTAGCCATCGCCTCCGTTGCCTGACATCCACGATGTGGCTGTTCCGGAAAGCGAAAGTCCTATCAATGTGACAATAGGCCCGATGATAACGGCAGGCATGAGTTTATTTACCCATTTGGAGCCTGTGAACTTCATTATTACGGCAATTAACACATAGACGAGACCAGCGAAAAGAACACCGATCATTACGCCCCAGTAGCCGTAATTCTGCTGAACGGTCGCGAGGTACGCGCCAAGAAATGTAAATGACGAACCGAGAAAAACAGGGCTTTTTCTTTTAGTGAAAAGAAGGTAAACAAGAGTGCCTATTCCAGCGCCGAACAATGCGGCGGCCGGATCGGATTCGAGTCCGTATCCCGTGACAATGATAGGAACAAGAAGCGTAGCCGCCATGATAGCTATCATCTGCTGAAGAGCGAAGACCAGGTTTTTCCCGAAAGGAGGTTTGTCACTTACGTCATAGATGAGTTTCATTTATTTTTCCCCTTTTTGTAAAAAATATTCATACATACTTCCTTCAAAACGACAGAAAAAAAACCGACGCGTATACCATAATTGATATGGTATGACACACCGGCTTAAATATTTTTCTTTTCATAATCTTGCCGGCATCTCTGTACCGTATTTAAAGACTTGTATGTATTGCTAAAATATTATCATTATTCCGGTCGGATGTCAACATCAACAGACCATTATTTTTAAAAAATCCTCTCAAATTTGTCATGTTTCCGATTATTAAAAACAGCGAACCGAATAAATTTCCCGGAGTTGGATTTCCGATACAAAATAATTTATTCCAATCGGATTTAAAAAAAACTTCCCCGTAAAACGGAGAAGTCTTTTTTGTTGTTGCGATTAATTCAACCCGATTTTTCTCGGACGCCCCGCCGGAGATTAAGCCGGCGGTTTGTCGATTAATTTCAGTGTTTGAATATTTTCTTGAAGAGTTCGGCGAGTTTCTTGAAGAACTCGGCTATGCTCTGGAAGAACTTGATGAATCCGTTTGGAGCTACGCCCGAATCGGGATCCACAACATCGGGTTCCACATACTTGGTGATGAGACCCTTGATGAGCTTGTACGCCGCATTGAGCACAGGATCATCTGATGTATTCATCATCTTCATTGCAAACGCCCAAGTGTTGTTTACATCGTGGTAAGCAAGGTCTCCCTCGTCAACCGCTTTTTCAACGAACAGATAGAGTTTGTAAAGAACATACAGCGCTTCGCCGAATGTAGGATCGTCCGTCCTCGTCTTCGAAAGCTCTTTGAGAACTCCGTCGACATATCCGTACGTATTCTCGTCCTTGATGTATTTCTTAAGAAGAGCTTCAATCTGCGGAAGGTTGTTGGAATCAGTCACGAAATCGATAAGTATTCTGCCTACTATCGTTATGACGTCTGCCATAGCCTTTGTCTTGTCGGCCTCGTTGTTGGCGTAGACCATCTTGTAATACTGCTTGTTGACCTGATGATCTCCGTTAGCGGACTCATACTTATTGACAGTGCCTGTCGTAAGCTCGTTTACAGCGTCGAGGACTACCGGCGTCAATGTCGCGCCAAGGTCTTCGTTGACCATATTGAGAACAAGTTTGACTAATGTCGGGAAGTCAAATGTCAAATCATAAAGCGTCTGACCTTTGATTTTGATTATCTTGTCAACCTGAAGCTCTGACGTGTCTTTGCCGAGTACCGGCGCGACAGAAGCGAGGAGCTTGTTGATGCCTGCCACCATGTTATTGACAGAAGCGTCAACGCCGTTGGAATCAATATAGTAGATAACCTCAGGAAGCATATTGAACAATGTCGTGACAGGCTTGTTCTGAATCTCCGAAAGCTTATTGATTATCGGGTTGAGAACCATGTCTATGGCCTTGTTCTTCTGAGCGTCGGACGCGCCTGTCTCGCAAGCCGCCGTCATTGCCGCCGAGAAGTCGGCAGGACTTGTAATGCCTGTGCAGGAGAGAGCCTCAAGAAGCGGGATAATACCGTACTTGTAGCCTTCCGAACCGCGAATTGTTATGACGTCGCCGCCGTCGTACTTGTAGAACAAGGAGATATTCTTGCCGTTGAGAAGGACGTTCAGAAGCGGAAGGAGAGGTCTGATGATGTCTTCCATAGCCTGTCTGAATGAAGCTCCGTCATTTACGGTGTAAGTAATCTCCATATTCTCGTAAGCCTTGAGGTCAACTCCGAGAGCCGATTTAACTATCTTAACGACTTCATCCGCGAGGTAATCGCCGAGAGCGTTTTTAATCTGCTCCATAATAGTTGACTTGAATACACCGAGAATCTTATCAACCGTATTGTTATTGTAAATCTTGTCCTTGATGAGCATCTGAACAAGCTGCTCAACAGATGTAATCTTTACGCCGTCAATCGTGAGACCGAGCAGGTCGAGAAGGTTGCCTATGAATCTGTCAAGATGCTCGGCTACGTCAGTCGCCATCTCTCTTGTCCAGTACTTGGAGTTCACATAAGGATCAGCGTATTTCTTAGAAGTCGAGATTGCGCTTACAACTTCACCCGTGTCGGCTTTATCGGTCATCGTGAACTTGATAGCCTGGTAATCCGAATATGTGAGGTCGCCTGTGTCGCTGAGCACCTTGAGAATAGCGTCTGCTGCGGTATCCGCATTTTCAACTTTGAACATCTCAAGGATTGTTTCAAGGTTGTCGGAGTACATCGCCGTATCGGCAAGTACGCCTATGATTACCGTAAGCATTGTAGCCGCGTCGTGAGTGGACGCCTTGTGGCTGTCGCCCTCTGCGTCTTCGGAGAATTCCATTCTGAAGCCGGAGTGGTTGTTTGCGGAATCTATGGCCGTAAGTCTGCCGATGTAGAATTCCTCAATGACTTTTGCGTCATCGGCGGGAACAGTGATGCCGAGCATGTTGTCAAGTACAGCGAATACAGTCTTGAAGTTGAGAAGGTCTAAGAACGTTGTGTTGTCGCCGACATAGTCGTAATATCCGTCGTCGCCCTTCTTATACTTGTTGCCGTCTGCGTCTTTGCCCTGAAGAGCATCGTTGATGGTGTCTTTAAGGAGCGTTACAACAGTGGCGGAGGTATCGGAATCTGAGCTGATGAACGGCATCGCGACTTCAACGAGAGCGTTTACGGGAGCGATAAGATTGTCAACAGATGCGCCGAAACCGTTTGTATTGATGAAGTAGATGATGTTGGGAAGAAGAGCAACTATTTCGTTTACGGGGTCAGCCTGAATCTCGTCAACTCTGTTGAGAAGGCCAGTGAGAATTGTGTCCTCAACCTCGCTTGCTGTGGATATGTCTGTTCTGTTTGCAAGACCTTTAACTCCGAGAGCCTCGAGGATATAAACGAGACCGTTCGCATATCCCTCGCCGCCTTTGATTGTGAGGAGAGTTGAATTGTCGGAAGACTTCATAAATTTATAGTCATCGCCGAGAAGCAGCCATTCAACGAGAGAATCAAGGTAAGGCGAAAGTACGGATTTGACAGCCTTAGCGAAGTTGTCTCTTGTAATCTCGTCAGACGATGTGATTCCGGTGTCTGCTTCTATCTTAACCTGAGCCTTCGCGCTGTCGAATTCGTAATTGCCTTCAGAATTCTTTCCGCCGTAGGTGTTGAGCCATGTGTAGATGTCTGCGCCGAGAAGTTCGCCTGCCGCTATAACAACGTTGTCATTGAGACCGCCGACAAGGTCGTAAACAGCGGAGATTACGTCAAGTATGCCCTGCATCGTGTAGACCTTGCTGTCAAGAAGATCTTTTACGATAGACGCGAGAGGCTTGCCGAGTCCGTCGGATTCCTTCGTGAATTTGACGAGAACAGCGTCCGCAATCTTTGAAAGATCGCCCATTACGATTTCAGCCGTCTCTTCGTTCCAGTTGTTTTCATATCTCCAGTTGCGGTTGTAGACGTTGTAAAGGAGAGTGTCTTCAACATTGGACGGATACTTGGGCGCTGTCATGTTGTCAAGGTCATCTATCGTGTAGGTGTAGCTTGAATCCATGTAGCCCCAGTCGGGAGCTTCGTACTTGGCCTGCGTATCGCCGTCAAGAAGTTTGATAACAGCGTTGTACTGATTTTCCGCCTTTATGGATTTCTCCGAAGCGGGATTATCGTCGGCTCCGAGAAGTTTTGTGATGAAACTCTTGTTGTTCGGATTCTTGATTATGTCGCCTGCGAAGGAGACTATTACGGTGATAAGATCCGTTCTGTCCTGAACCGATCCGCCGAACGCCTGTACTCCGTGAGTTCCGTTCTCTGAATCATAAGTCGTAAGAGTTCCGAATACTATTGATTTGATTTCTTTTTCGGCCTGGTCGGGTATGTCAACGCCGAAAGCTTCAACGATTTCAAATATCTTATCCCATGTGATGTTCTGATAGTCGATTTCAACATCTTTCGCCGCCGTATTGTCAAGAGCTTTCTTGATAGCGTCGTTGATATACTTGCTTACGAGAGAATTGATATCTATCTGCTTGTCATCCGAAAGGAACGCATTGGCTACGCCGATAACCTTGTCTGCGGGAACGAGAAGGTTGGATACAACCGTTCCGATTCCGTTTGCGCCGACGAAGTAGAGAAGGTTGGGTATAAGGTTGAGAACCTTCGCGACCGTGCCTTCGTTAGTCGACTTGTCGTATGTCTCAAGATCGTCGAGTCTTGCAGCTACCGCATTTCCTATTACCTTGACTGCGCCGGAAACGTTGACCGATCCGTCTGCGTTCTTACCGCCGTTTTCCGCGGTGAGAGCGAGAGTAGAAGGTTTGCATCCGAGAGCTTCGAGAAGGTAAACAAGTGCGTTGTCGTAACCCTTGCCGCCTGTGAGAATAATCTGATCGCCGCCGGCTGTCTTTCCGAGTTCCTTATTATCGTTAGCAGTGTAGAAGAATGTAAGTTTTCCGCCGAAGAGGAGCCATCCGAGTACAGGATTTACGGGTTCGAGAACAGCCTGGAGGGCGTCGCCGAATGTCGCGTAATGGCTCGGATCGTAGCCGAGGTTCTCTGATGAGAACTTAGGTGTTCCGTTTTCTTTGTCCGTTACATTGCCGTCAGCGTCGTAGTAAATTACGTTGCCGCTTGCGTCTTTGTCTTCTGCTTTTGTTATCCACGACTGGATGTCTGTTCCGAAGAATACGTCGACAAGTTTGAGGTAATCCTGGTAGTCGTAAATTGCCTTAGCAATCGTTGCCACTAAGTCGTTGAGCACCGACGTGTACTTGGCGTTTCCGTCTTTGTCCGTCGTCTCGCCGTATACCGAATCCGCGACAAGCTTCTTCAGGTAAGCGCCGAGCGATGTGCTCTTGTCTTTCTGTATTGTCTGAATAATGTAATCGACAAGTCCGTCGAGAGACGCCACTATCGCGTCCGCGTTGGAGGATGTTGCGTTTCTGTACCAGTCGTTGTCGTACCGGAGATATGTACAGCTTGATTTAGCTTTAGCATTGGATGCCGTGTAATCCTCGACATATTTCTTCAGACTTTCAAGACTTGAATTGTCATAGCTTCCGTCCGTATTGAGGAATGTCCAGTTGGGAATTGTGTAGGTGTAGTTTTCTGTATCTTTGTACAGCGCGAGGATCGCGTCATACTGCTTATCGGTAAGCTTCAGCGTGTTGAGCACGAAGCCTCTGTTGTCGGCCGAATCTCCGAGTGTGTCGAGGATTATGGAGATAAGTATTGTCTCCATATCGGCTCTGTCGTTCTGAGAGTCGTTCTTGGCTCTTAGAGTCATATCGTAGATATAGCCTGTGCCGGATGTAGTGTAGTCTTTCTTTGTAAGCTTGCCGATGTAGAATTTTTCAATGAGCTCTTTCGTACCGTCGGGTATTGTGAGACCTACAAGGTTCTTTACAACTAAAAGAATATTGTCGGTAGTGAGAAGCTCTTTGAATGTCTTAGCGTCTTTGACGTAATCAACATAGCCGTCGTCGCCCTTCTTATACTTGTTGCCGTCCGCGTCTTTGCCCTGAAGAGCGCCGTTGATGGTGTCTTTGAGAAGCTGAACGACTGACGAATCTGTGCCGGTGACAGGAGATGCGATTTCGAGAAGCTCGGTAGCGGGAACAAGGAGGTTGTCGACTACAACACCTGCGCCATTAGCGTTCAGGAAGTAGACAAGTCTTGTCACAAGCTGAAGAGCACCCCCGATAGGATCGTCTTCAATCGCCTTTACAGCGGCTATTGTACCGTTGATGAGCGTTGTCTCAAGTGTTTCTATATCGGTTGCGTCTACCTTAGAGAGGTCAACGCCGAGAATATCGAAGATGTAAGCGAGACTCTTAGCATATCCGTTGCCGCCGGAGATTGTGATAAGAGGAACGGTATTGCCGTTGTCAAGCTCGGAATCGTCGAGGAATGTGTAGTTGTTTCCGAGAAGCAGCCATGAGAGTACGCCGTCAAGAGGTTTAAGTTCGTTTCTGATGATCGAGGTGTAGTTGCTTTCGATGTATGTCTTTTCATCCTGACCGTCGGGTATCGTTATTCCTTTGAATACCTTGTTGCCTTCGGAATCGGTCTCGGTGTGACTGTCAAGCCATCCCTTTGCGTCAGCGTCGAGAGCTGCGCCCGCGACTTCGACAATATTCTCGTCAATTCCGGAAAGCGCTTTCCAGACAAGTTCAAGAACAGAGTCTATCGTCTTCTTGTTGTAGACAGCGCCTGTGACGTAGCTTGTTATGAGCTGAGTCATCGCCTTGTCTTCATCAGTTATCTTGTTGTCGGAATTTACGTAGTTGTAAAGAACCATATTGACAAGTGATTTAAGTTCGGAATCAAGAGTGTAGACCCCGTCTTTAGACCATGCGTTCTGGTACTTCAGGTAAACTGTGCAGTTTGTATAAGTGTCGTCGGGATATTTGGGAGCTATACCGTTGAAGTAATCTTCTACGGTGTAGCCTTTGTCCATATATCCGTAGTCGGGTACCTGATAGTCGTTGTCATCTATTTCGGCGCCCTTAACTATGTTCATTACAGCGTCGTATTTCTTTTTGGCGTCGGCAAGCTTTTCGTCTGTCGCGTCTTTTCCCGCTATAAGGGCAACGATAGCGTCTTTATTTACGGGCTCTTCGAGAGTATCTACAACGAGAGATACCAAAACTGTAATGAAGTCTGCTTTCTGAGCAGCTGTTTTGGCAAGCATCTTGATGAATCCGCCGCCTGCCGGTACGCCGGAGATGGCATTGTCAGCCTCGAGATTGCCGAGATAGAGTTTTTCGAGCTGTTCCTGAGCCTTTTCGGGAACCGTAATGCCCGTAAGTTTCTTGATTACCGAGAATAATGTATTCCAGCTGAGATCAAGTTTTCCGTCGGAGTAGGAAAGTCCGTAATCGTCAACTATGTCGTTGATGTCGAGAAGTTCTTTTCCGGCGATGATGTTAGCCTGAGAGATTATTCCCGTTACAGGTTTAAGAATGTTGGATACAACGGCTGTGAGACCGTCAGCGCCGATGAAGTAAACGAGAGAAGGAAGAACTTCGATTATCTGATTTACGGGATCGGCTTCAGCCTTGTCAAGCCATTTGGCAAGTCCGTTTCCGAGATCCGTAAGGAATGAAGTCATCTTATCTGTCGTCTCGTCGACTGTCGCAGGCGTGTAGTACGCTGCAGTCTTCATTCCTTCTACTCCGATAACCTCAAGCAGGTATGCGAGGCCGTAAGCGTAGCCGTAGCCGCCGGATACCGTGATGATGTCTTTGCCTTCGGAGTCGTTGAAGAACTTATAGCTTCCGCCGAACAGCAGCCAGTTGATAAGTCCCGCTGCAGGCGAGAGAGCCGTCGCAAGCGATGAGCCGAATGCGGAGGAGTCTGCAGGTGAAAGATGAGCTTTTGCTTCATCCGTAAGAGTCGCTTTTCCGTCGTCGTCAAATGTCACCATTTCCTTGGTCCATTTTGCGAGGTCGACTCCGAGAGTATTCTTTATCGCGTCATAGAGCGTGTCTTCGCTAAGTCCGGAGGACTTGCAGATATCTTTTGCAAGTTTGGCTATCTGCTCCGCGGCGAGAACAACGAGATTCTGAAGAACAGAGTCGCTGCCGTAAATCTTGCCGTTGACCGCTTTCTTGATGATAGCGGAAAGTGACGATTTGTCTTCATCGCCTTTCGCCGTCATGCTGAGAACCGCGTCTATAACAGTTGAAAGTTTGCCTACTACCGTTTCAGCTTTTTCGGATGTCCAGTTTGTATCGTATGTGAGATATACAAACGATCTACGGTAGTTTTCGGAGTTAGCGTTGTCATAAGCTTCCGCATAAGCTTTGAGCTGAGCTTTAATCTGGTCAAGGTCTCCCGCCGCGCCGTTCAGGTAATCCCAGTCGGGCGTTATCATGTCGCTTTCGGAGAACGTCTGACCGCTTATGATAGCTTTGAGCGCCTCGTATTTAGTTTTGCCGCTGTCACCGAGAAGCTTTACCACAGCGGCTTTGTTTTCGCTGTAAAGAGCAGTCTCAAGCACAAGCGAGATTAGAAGAGTCTCCATGTCGCCCGTAGTGCTGCCTACGTCGCCGGATCCGTCAAGAACCATCTTCCATGTGTAGATGCCTGTGCCGGAGTTGTCTATTCTCTCAAGCTTGCCGATGTAGAAGTTCTTAAGTACGTTCTTAACTGCGTCGGGAATTACTATGCCCGTCGCGTGTTCGGCTATCTCGAGAACTTTATTCATTGTGAGAAGCTCTTTGAATGTTGTCGCGTCGCCTATGAAGTCAACGTATTTGTCGTCGCCCTTTGCGGGTTTGTTGCCGTCCGAATCCTTGACCTGAAGAGCGTCGTTGATTGTGTCTTTAAGAGTCTGAACGAGATTTACGTATTTTCCGTCCGTAAACGGTCCTATCTGAGCCATTATGCCGGAGATGGGAGCTATGAGGTTATCTATAGCCGCTCCGAGTCCGCCCGCATCGAAGAAGTAGATGAGGTTCGGAAGAAGAGATACTATAGAAGTTACTGCATTGGAGCTGTTTTCAATCTCGCCAATCTTTGCAATTACCGCATTGAGAATGCCTTTTTCAAGAGCGTCGATGTCGGTAGTCGGAATTTTGGCTTCGCTCGTATCTATCGAAAGTGCCTCAAGAAGGAACGCGACCGCAGTCTTATAGCCGTAACCGCCGTTGAGCGTTACGAAGTAGTCGCTGCCTGTCTTGGCCGCTTCCGCCGAATTGAAGAATCCGTAGCTTGTTCCGAGAAGGAGCCATGAAAGTATGCCATCAAGAGGATTGAGAACATCAATAACCGCATTGACGAAATCCTGCTCTGATTTGAACTTGCCGTCGGAAGCGTAGGACGCAATAGACGTAAGCGTCTTGTTTTTATTGAATGAGTATTTGTTTGTTTCGGAGTCAAGATCGCCGTATGTCTCCATCCAAGTCGTCACGTCCGTATCGGGAACGATGCCGAGGAACTTGAATATATCCGCATCGAGACCTTCGAGAAGTCCGTAAACCATTCCGATGACAGAAGCGAAGTTGTCTGTTGTTATTATCTGGTCATTGAGAAGGTTCTTTACAAGAGATCCTATAGAATCGCCTTCGACTGTGATTGCGGAGTCGCCGATCTTTGTAATTTCTTTTCCGTTATTCTGTTTGATGAAGTAGTCCGCTATCGTTTCGATAATGGAGTCAAGCGAATCAGCGGTTTCCTTGGTCCAGTTGTTGTCGTACTGAAGATAAAGAGCGTTTGTAGTGACTGAATCTGAAGAAGGATATGTGATTGTTACGCTTGAGTTCGCTTCTGTCTTCTTGAAGTTTTCAAGTCCGAGATTTGCGGTGTCGGGATTTACATAGCCGTATGAAGGCACTGCGTCCTGAGCTGTTTCAACGCCGTTAAGAATATTGATTACAGCCTCGTACTGAGACTTCGCATTCTTGTACTTGTCGGATGTCTGATCTTCTGTACCTGCGAGAAGCTCTACAATTCTTACCTTGTTGGCAGGATCTTTGAGCACGTCGCCCGCGAGAGATACTATAACCGTAAGAGTGTTAGCCTTGACTACGAGATCATCGGATTCCATCTTGACAAATCCGTTGTCTGTAGCCGCTGTCTTGTCGGCATATGTGTTATATGTCTTAAGTCCGCCGAGATAGAGCTTGTTTACAGCCGCCTGAACCTCATCGGGTACAGTAATCGAGTTGCCGTTCTTGTCTTTTGTGACGGAAGCGACAACGTCAAACAACGCATCCCATGAAAGATCTATAGAGCCTGTTGCGGTGTCGTATTTAAGTCCGTATTTTTCAAGAGTTCCTTCAAGGTCGAGTACCGATGAGCCTGTCACCTTGGACACGACGCTGAGAAGTTTAAGTACCGGAGCGAGAAGGTTCTTTACGGAAACTGTCAATCCGTCTGCGCCGATGAAGTAGATGAGGTTAGGAAGAATGTCAAGCGCTTTTCCGATAGGATCTTTCGAGATGCTTTCAAGAACATCCGCGATATCCGTTCCGATGTCGTCAAGAAGCTTGTCGGTGTTGTACGTGCCGTCCGACTTCTTGTAAGCGTCCGATGATTTGAGACCTTCGAGGCCGAGAGCTTCAAGAATGTAGACAAGTCCGTTGTCATAGCCCTTGCCGCCCGCGATTGTTATTATATCAACGTGCTGTTCATCATTAAAGAACTTGTAGTCCTGTCCGAGAAGGAGCCACGCGATAAGTCCGCCTGCGGGTTTGAGGAATGCAGCGAGATCCCGTCCGAATTCTTTAGCGTTTTTAGGTCTCACCTCGTCAAGGTAATCGTCCTTGACCGTGTATGTCTTTACTTTTTCGCCGTTTTCGTCGGTAGTTTCCGTAACGTTAACCTTGTTCATCCAAGCTTTAAGGTCAGCGCCGAATATCTTTCCGACGAGATCGTATACGCTGTCATAGCTTACGCCTGCCTGTTTCTCGATAGTGTCGCCGAGCTCATAGAGAAGCTTTGCGACCATGGGAACAAGCGTTGTTTCGAGTACCGATTTCTTTTCTTCCGTTCCTTTGCCGGAATCGGCGGGAACGTAGTAGAGTGTGCCGTCAAGCGCTCCCTGTACCATCTGAGCCACAGATGAAGGAACATTCTGTCCGTTGTCCGCAAGAAGCTTGAGAACCTGATCTATTATAGCGTTTGCCGAAGATATGAGCTTTTCGGATGCGTCGAGCGTCCAAGCCTCTTCTTTATATTCATAGTTCAGGTATACGCAAGTTCCTTTCATGTAGGAAGGTTTCTTGCTTTCTACATACTGGTCCGCCCAAGATTTAAGATTTTCATAAATCTGGTCTTTGTCGCCCGCGCCGTCGTCAAGGTAATCCCAGTTTACGGAGTCGTAATCCGCTGCTGTCTCGCCTTTTACGAGTGCATAAACCGCGTCATAGATATTTTCGCCGTTATCGCCGAGAATCTTTACCACAGCGGCTTTGTTTTCTTTTCTGAGTACTGTTTCGATGACTATCGAAAGAAGTATTGTTTCAAAGTCTACTCTGGCCTGAGCGGCCTTGTCTTTGTCAAGCGCATTGAATACCATCTTCGCGGCCGTCAAACCGTTGGCGGATGTGTAGGAAACGAGCGAGCCGAGATAGAAGTTCGCTATTATCTCTTTTGCCTTGTCGTTGAATGTGATGCCCTGACCTTCGCCGTCACCGTCGGGATCTGTAAGAGCCGCTACAAGAGCGAATACCGTATCCCAGCTGAAGAGTCCGTCCCAGCTGTTCTCCGTGTTAAGCTTGTTAAGAACTATGTTCTTTACGGATTTAACCGTGTCGGAGTCCGAATCTTTTACGGCGAGAACGCCTGTAAGAAGCTGCTTGACAAGAGCGTAAGAGCTGCCGTACTCAACGCCGTTGACCGTAAGAGTCGGGTTGAGCTGCTTGAGAACGGTATCGATAGGAGCGAATATGTTCTTGACAATAGTTGTAAGTCCGTCGGCGTCAATGAAGTAGATGAGGTTCAGAAGCATAGGCATTAAAGTGCCCATCGGGTCTTCCTTGCCGGCGTCGAGTTTTTTGAGAATACCGTCTATTACATCGGCAACGGCCTTCGCGCCGTCGTATGTAGTTGTAGCCGCTCCGGCCTTTGATGTACGGTAATGATCAGCCGTGTAAACTCCGGAAGCGGTGTCGGCTCCCTCGTCAATGAGCAATGCTTCGGCAAGATATACGAGACCCTGATTGTAGCCTTCGAATCCGGGGAATTTAATAATGGACGTGTAGTCGTATGTTCCGTCGGATTTTACTTTTTCTACCTTGTTGAAGAATTCGTAATCCTGACCGAACAGGAACCAGTCAAACAAACTGTTAAGAGGAGTGAGAGCTGTCCTGAGTTCAACGTCGAACGCCTTCTTGTTGTATTCGGCTGCCGTTTCCTCGGTGTATGTCGTGCCATCGGCGGCTTTGTCGCCCGACTTTACAAACTTGCCGGAGAAATAATCCTTGTTGAACGAGTACGCTCCCTTGTCGTTTAATTTGTATGTGTATGTTCCGCCGCCGTTATCGGTCTTTACGGCGTAAGTCTGAAGGAATGTTTGAACGTCAATTCCAAGTGCCGCTCCGCCTGCCTGAATGAGCTGAGCGTTGTACTTTGAAAGGAATTCGTAAACCTTGCCGAATACGGTATCAAACGTATCCTCGCTGTAGATTGTTTTGTTGAGAGTGGCAGTTACAAGCTCGGAGATTGTTCCGGTCTGCTGCTGGTCGTTTTCATCCTTGTAGCTTATCTTGAAGTTCTTGAGAACGTCCATAAGCGTGCTCTCAACCGATGCGGCTGTGGATTTTGACCAGTTGTTCTTGTAGTCGAGGTAAACTGTCGTCTCCTGAGCGGGAGTCGTAAGATCATCTATTGTCTGAGACGCGAGATTTTCAAACGTGGCGTCGTGGTACATATAGAGCCAGTTGGGCGAATAGTATTGAACGTCGTTTACTCCGCTCTCTGTCAGAAGCGAAACGCCTACGTTATAAACTGTTGAAAGCGTTACGCCGTCGCCGAAGATTTTGGCGATTGATTTGTCGATTGAAGGAATATTATCTTCAAGGAATTTAACGATAATTGTTCCGTTGTTGTCAGATAACGTCTCGCCTGCCTCTGCGCCTATCTTGACGGATGCGGTGCCTTTGCCCCAAGTCAAGGTATCAAGGAGCATAGAAAGCGCTACAGTCAACGTATCGGCGTCTCTTGAATCTTGCGTCTCGCCGGTGCCGAGAGACTTGTAAGCGAAATTCTTTCTGTTGCTTACCGTCTGATCGACGTCCTTAATCAGTCCGGGTATGCCGTAGTGCATAATCGGGCTGTTATGTAAATTGGTTCCGAGATACTGATCTATTATGTAGAGCAGGTTTTCAACCTTAAGTTTAGTAAGGTCTATTGAATAATCGGCGGAAAGTCCCGTATTGGTATCGCCGAGTATGAATTTGACAATATTGATAAAATCAAATTTTGTATTGATGAGGCTGTGCGTAGTCTCTGTTGTCTCTGTGCCGTCTTCGTTTGTGACAGTAGTCTCCTTGTCAGAGCCTTTGAGAAGCTCTGTAAGGAATACGGACGCCGTCGAGTTGATATCGACATCTACAAGAGGTCTGATAATATCGATAATTACAAATATCGACTGAAGCGCGTTGTGAATTGCTACAGAAAGTCCGTTTGACTCAATGTAATATACAACAGCGGGTATTCTCTCGATTACAGTCTTAATCAGGTTGCCGTCGTTAGCCTTAAGCAGGTAGATTAAGTAATCGAATATCTGAGTTGAAAGTCTGTTGAACGCTTTTGCCGCGCCCTCGGTTGAATAAGTCTTGCCGTCAGAACCCCAGACAAGCTCGTTATATTCATCAGGCGTGATAAGTCCTTCAAGATTTACGGTAAACTTCTTTTCGGACTTGTTGCCGTCAGCATCCGTAGTCGTCGCGGTGTATTCAAACTCCGGAACGTCGTATGCGGGAACGCCCAATATCTTGTAAAGGTCGTAAATTGCGGACTCATAACCTTTAAAGCCCTTGATTGTAAGAGCGCCGTTGAAAGGCGTGATGTCTCTGCCGTCGAGGAAGAGCGCGATAATCGGAGCCGCGTTTTCAAAGAGACCGGTGAAAAGTGAAAGGAATGTCTCATAATCTCCCTGGTTCAGAACCGTGCCGTTCCATGCGATATCGTAGAAGCCGAAATCGTCTTTTCTCGCGTTGTCCTCGCCCCTGTATTTGACTGTGATATTTCCGACATTTACGGAAGCGTCCGCGTTAGGCGTGTATGTTACTGTTCCGTCATCGCCTTCGGAGAACGTGCCAGTCGATGCGAGAGACGCTTCAAACTCCGTGAGGTTGGGGAAGTCGGGATATTTATTTTTGTTTTCGTCGTTTTCAACTATTCTTGTGGGAACGGTGAACGGGAATACCGCCTTATAGTTGTCAAACCAATAAAGCAGGTCAAATCCGTCGTTGTTTGAAACGCCGTTTGTAAATGTTCCGGTCTCGCTCTTGAGAACGTTCATTCCGGCCTTGCTGTTGTACAGGCTCGCGCCGGCGTTGACAAGAATTCTGAGCGGAGATGCGAGTCCTCTCGACGTAAACGCTTTAAGAAGACCGGACGAAAGGAATTCAGATGTGTTCTTCATGACCTCGGTCGCGTCTTCACTTGAGCCGAGCGCTTGGATCAATGTTTTAAGAAGTCCGTCGAGGTTGTTTACAACGTCTTCGGCTTTTTCTCTTGTCCATCTTCTGCCGTAGTATTCGTTTGTAACGTATACTTTAGACGCGAGATCAAACGTCTCATCGTCATTGGAAAGAGTTCCCGTCTGCGAGTAGTCGCCCGTTCCGGAAATCTTATAGTCTGTAAACGTGTACCAATCGTAGTTTTTAAGTTCGTAGACAGAAGTTCCGTCCGCCTTTACATTGGGAACGAAAAGTTCGGTAAGTGCAGCGAAACAGTCTTTCTCGTTCATTCCCTTTGAAACGAGATTGATAATGTCTATAATATCTTCGCTTACGCCGTTCTTTGATACGTTCTGAATAATCGAATCAAGTGATGTTGTATCTTTGAGAAGAGTGAATACGTAGTCAAACAGACCGTAGAATACATTCGCTGCGTCGGCGTCGATAAAGTATCTTGATGATCTTGTAGCTGACTGCGTTGATTTTGTCGCGTGAGTCTTGTAATCAGGTATGAGGTCGGATCTCTGGATAAAGTTGCCCATGTCGATAGTCGGAAGTATCATCTGACTGTCGGCTTTCTGAAGAATGAAATTGATAAGGGCGTTGACATCGGTATAATCGAATCCGAGAATCTCCTTGAGGTTGACAAGGCTGGAGAGCGCCAGATCTATTACGAATTTGGCCTTGTTATTGATAGCGTTTCTAATCGCGTCATTGAAAAGTCTTGCCGCCGCGCCAACGAGCGCGTCATCCAATCCGCTTCCGTTTGTTTTAACGTTAAGACTCTGAAGGTTGAGCTGAATTCCTATCTCGACAGTGACGCCGTCGATTATGTTCTGAAGGCTGTTCATCGCGAGATGATAGAACAAGTTAGGTATAATCTCGCATACCTTCTGCACGGGTTTATATTTCAGCTGGTCGATAAGTACAAGAAGCGGTTCGACAAGAGCTCTCGTCATATCGGCGGTTGATGAACTGCCGGTAAGCTTTCTGAACTGATATACCGCATTTGTTCCTGAGCCGGATACATTGGCGCCTTTGCTGATTGCCGTAGAGATATCGTAGCCCGAATCGGTAATTCCGAGAGCCTCCATTACGGGAATCCAAAGTTTATCATAAAGCTGAAGACCGCCGGATACGGTATTTCCGTTTTTCGTGCTGCCTATTGTGATGTATGCAGACGCGTCCTGATTTAAAACAGAAAGACCTATATGATGACTGCCCAGAAAGCCTAAGCTATAGTAAAGTTTAATATTATTTGATGAAACTACAGCTGCTCTTTCAAGACTTGCAGAAAGAGGAGTATTTGTTAATACTGTAATGAGAAGTTTCTTTACAGGCTCGATAACTATGCCGAGTGCGCTGTTGAATTCACTGTAAGCTGTGGAAGGAGTGCCGGTGATGCCCCACATATAATATTTGTTGTTGCCCTGCTCGTCCTTTGTTACAGTGCCCTTTTCAAGCCAGTAATTGATATCTTCCTTTGATATCTTACCGTCCGCGCCTGTTTTGCCCGTTTTGTCAACGACGTCGAGAGCAAGCCAGTTTCTGCCCGCGCTTGAAAGTTTGTTGATAAACGCGGAGTTATTTAATACGAATTTTTTGACGTATGTTTCATTTGATGATCTAAGATTAGACGCGAGAGTTGAAGGATAAATATAAAGTCCGAGCGCCGCGGCAAGCTCAGGATAAGTGAGCGAACCGTTCTTGCCGTCCATATAAATATCGATATTGCCCGTAAGACTCTCTAATCTGTCGTTTACAGATGACAAGTCGATATTCAAAGCCGCCAGGTCTATTGAAAGCGTCGCGCCGTTTTGAGGAGTCGTGAATATACCGCCCTGTTTGCTGAGCGTATCGCCGAGTCCGTCAAGAAGATTGCAAACCGTCGGATAAAGCGCCGCGAGAACAGTCGAAACTATATCGTTTGTGAATAATTTTCTGTTGAGAAGAACTTCAATATACTCGGAAAGATTTGATATATCCTGAGTGTAAGTGATGTTGTCATCGTCGTCTCTTTCTCTGTATTTGCTTATTCCCAAAACGTTTACGAAATCGTTTGATGTGGCGAAGTTGTCTATCTTAACGATAGTCTCTTTTACCTTCGCTTTTGTAACTGTGTAATCGTCGTCGCCTTTGGTGTCATACTGTCCGCCTCTCGAGATGTCGTTTGCGTAGCCGATTTCATCATCGGACGAATTTTTCTTGTCGCCGGCGTAACGTGTAGTAAATACTCCGTTTGAGTCAGCGTCGTCAACATCTTTCCATGTGTTGAATCCGCCGTTTTCCTGGAACGCGTTGATAGCATCCTGCAAAGTTTTAAGAGTCGAGTCGTGGGTAGTCTTCTGTGAGTCGGAGACAAGACCGAGCGAAAGAGCGAGCTGATAAAGATTTTCAGAGAATGTCGCAACAGGGGAGCCGATTGATGTGTAGTTGGTGAAGCTTATCTTTTTCCCGGACTGATTGTATATTGCGAGAGCGTTATTTACATCTTTTATCTGCTGGTCGTTTCTCGTCTGAATAACGCCGTCCTTTTTCGAATATTCCGAAATTTTCTTGGCGACGGCGTCGGTAATGAGCATTGACTCGCCCTCGTAGTAAACCGTAAATATGGCTTTTCTTACGGCCGCGTCCGAAATAGCGGAGCTGTTGTTGTAAACCGTCTTAATGTCATCCTGCTGGTCGACAAGATTATTATAATATGAAACTATCTGCTCTTTGGTGAGAAGATCGAAATCAATGAAAAGCTGAACATTGACGTTGTTGTCAACGTATACGGACTTATAAGGATCTTCGCCCTTATCGTTGCCTGTGATAAGCGCCTGACATGTTACAGAAAGATCTTTAAGTTTCTGATAATTGTCTTCGTCAATTATATCCGCGAAGCTGACGCCGTCGGTGTCGGTCACGGAAGAAAGACCTTTGCCTGCCGCGTCGAGATTTGCGACGTAAGCGTCAATAACACCTTTAAATGCTACAATAGTGTTGTAATCCGATTCCGAAACAATGTCCTTGTATTCGTTGTCGGCAGCAGTTCCGGTTATTTCGGTTATCTGAGCATAAAGGTCGTTGATATGCGTCACAGTGTCGGCGTTGGCCTCAAGATAAGATTTTGAGTCCGCGTCGTTATGATATGCGGCCGCCTGATATGTCTGCTCAAGAGCGTTGTTCTGAAGAGTGGAAGCGAGATTTACAGCAGTAGACTGATTTTTGAAAATCGAATACGTGCTGCCGTAAGCGTTCAGAAGAACAGTATAGATGTCGTCGGAATAATTTCCGAATCCTGTCTTATCGGAGGCCGCGTTTGACGCGATATTCGTCATCGTGGTCTGATAAGATTTTTCAAGCGTCTTGTACGAGTCCGCGTTCTTTTTTGTAGTGTTGTAGAGAGATGAATATTTAAGATAATTGTCCTCGTAAGCTTTAAGCGCGTACGCGTTCGCGTAGGTCTGAGCCTTTGAGCCGAGAGAATTTATCGTGGATCTCGCGCCCGACGCGATGAATTTATTCAAAACGTCATCGGTATATTTTGAGGAAAGATTTTTAATATTGTTGTAGTCGTTGAGCATCGAGACGCCGTTTTCGATTTTCTGCGTCTCGGTCATTTTTGCGTACTTATTGTAGAAATTCTGAATTGCCGTCAGATCCGATTTGGCTGACGTATAGTTGTTGGACGTGTTGTTTGACGCGCCTGTGTAGTAGTTCCATGCGTAGGTAGTCCAGTTGACTTTTATACTCCAGGAATTTCTTCTGGAATATCTGAAGTCTTTGGTCGTATCATTGTTGTCTCCGCCCTGATAGCTTCCCGCCTGAACATTGCTTGTTATGTTGTAAGTTACGGTTCTTGTAAGCGGAATAGAAGATGAAATCTGACTTACGCTTGAATAGTTCTGTATCAGATATTTATTGATATCAATATTTACCGTAATTGTTTTCGTCACATTTCCGGGGATAGAGGCGAATTTGCCCGAATCCGGCGACCAGCTGCCGACTTTGTTTTCTGAGCCGCTTTTCGTCTGACCGCTGTTTGTCCTCGTCGAATAAGGATAAGTCGTCGTTCCCGTCGGATAAACGAGAGCGTGAGCGGTCTTGTCGGCAACGCCGGCGTTTCTGAGGTTCGTGTACATCGCGTCCGGCGAGTTGTTTGTAGTGTATCTGTTGCCGGTGTTGTAAGCGCCCGTTACGTAATTATACGCGACGCTTACAGCATTGGAAAGCGTTCCGTCATCGCCTGAAAAAGTGACGGAATCGCTGTTAATCGCAGTTCCGGACACAATAGATTTGGCATTGCTGGACATACTGTTTACCGCGGAATTAACGTCGCTTGCCGACGCCGCCGCCGCTGTGAAGTCCAGAGCTGTAAACGCGACCGAAACTGATGTTATGAGCATCAAAAACGAAAGTATGACGCTCAAAGTTCGCTTTGCAGTCTTCATATTCAAATTTCCTCCGTTTTAATAATGCAGGACTATATTTTTATTATTCCGCATTATCTTCAAATTTTTAGGGATAATTACACATTATTCCATTTATAGTTATAATAATTATAAAACAAAGATTTGTTAATTTCAATATGTTTTTTTATTGAAATTATTAAATTTTGCCGATTTAACCGAAGTTTTACCAATCGGCAACAAATAGTTGAAAATTGATTTAAAATTATGACAGTTGTTCATACTATTTTTATAATTTTGCAATATCTATGTATCATTTTAATTAATTTTTCGTATTATTCCTCATTTCGGTCAACACATGACAAAAAATTTTTATTTCATGGCAGGAATGAAAAATACAAAAGCCGGTTTTATCGGCGTATAAATGAAAATTATCAATAATTTTTAAGGTTGACAGAGTTTCATTTTAGTTTATAATTAGTAATAAGAAAATGTAATTATATATTTTATATATTTTACATCTTTAGAAAGGAGCGTATATGGAAGATAAGAAAAAAGCTGACGGTAGTAATATAATAAAACCTTCTTATTTTCAGGCAAAAAAAATTTTAGACAAGCTCGAAAAACTGAACGAAAAGAACGAGTTTTCGGGATTCGTAAATTACGAGCCGATGCTCGCCGGAATATTATTCGTAAATTCCGAAAGATATAAAAAAGAAAACAGAAAATCATTAAAATCCGGTTATTCTCTTTTACCTTATTATTTTGACAAAGAAAAAAACAAAAAAGCGCTGGAAAAATACTCCCTATATATTTCGGATCTTCCGTCGTCAAAGGAAAATAAAGAAAAATTTTTGTCGGAGTCCGAAAATTTAAAGTCATCGACTGAATTTATCGACAGACTTACAAGGGAAAGAATAAAAATCCTCTCCCCGGAGCTTTACGATAAAAATGAGACAACCGAGATTTTGATTCTAAGACAGTTTATTAAAGTATTCGGTACGTTTAAAGACGTGACCACGCACACTCTGTCTGTTTTAAGTTCTTATCTGAATTATTATTACAGAGGAACAAACGACAAAAAAACAAAATCTTTTTCTAAAAAAATCAATTCGGAATTTGTAAATTCACATAACGGGGAAATTGAACCCGACGTAATAAAATTTATTTACATCGTTTCAAATTTCGGCGATAAAATCGTTCTCGACAAAAAAGAAAAAACGGCCGTTCTCAAGGTTCTTTCGCCTTCGGCTGCTAAAGAAGAAAAAAACGATTCTTCCGACGACGGCGTTTTTTCAGTGTCGTCGTTTGCCGATACCGAAAAAATTTCCGACTGTCTGAAAACCAACAGTATTTATCCCTGCGATATTATCACGGGGTACGGTTCCGATGTCTCAAAGGCGGTAAAAATACTTTATTCAAAGCTTTCCGTCGAAGATAAGAAAAATACCGACCTGCAGGCGAATTTATCAATTCTTCCGACAAAACTTAAACGCGGACTGTGGTCAAACAGTTCGTTTTCCGTCATGCATGCCGCAGAAAGTCTCGCTCAGAATTATATAACAGAGTCAACAAGAGAATATGTCTATCTGTACGCTCTCGCTTTCGGTCTCGACGCCGAAAAACTGCGCGCATTAACAGATTTCTGCGGTCTTTCGCCTTTTTCTCTGACGAGGGCGGACGATCTTACGTTTCTATATGCCGCGAATAATTCCGAAAATGCAGCAGAAGCCGCCGATAAAACTTTCAGGATTCTGCGCGAATACCGCAGACTGAAAAAAATATCCGAAAAAAAGAAAAATCCCGTTTCAGACAGTGAAGAAAGCGGAGCCGGTGAGACTTCGGAATTGACAAAAGACGAAGAAAATGACGGAACAGAAGAATATTTTATCAAAAATTTTGAGAACATAATGTCTCTTTCAGGTTCCGATTTTGCACTGTACGCGTCTTTAAACGTCGAATTGCCCGCGCAGGAAAATACAAAAGAATCCGTATTCGGCGAAAAACTCGAGTCAAAATTATGGGAACTCATAAAAAAGGATAATTCCGGCAAAGCTGTTTCAAAAATTACATCATCTGCTGTAAATCCCGATTTGTACCCGAACTCCGCGGCGGCGGAAAGAAAAATAGACTTTCTTCCCTTCATGGCGGAAAAAAATCAATCGCTTTATTCGAGGCAGTGCGTTTTGGTTTTATATTACTGCTGTTTCTCTTTATTTGTTTACGAGAACAAAAAAACCGTCGATTCCGTTTTTTCGTCTTACGAATCGTTTGAAAACGCGTTTTTAAATATTTATCCTAACTCTTTTTTCGGGGCGGAAGGCGGTTTAGACGGCATTCTCAAAAAAGAAGGATTTAAACCTTTTGACAAAAACGATATTTTCGATTCGATTATTCTCGCCAAGGCTTATTTTTCATATTTTGACGCGGAAGAAAAAGCCGAAAAACCGGAAACAAAAGAAAAATCCGATAACGATAATTTAAAACAACCGACCGAAATCAGGGAGGAAAAAGAGTCGTCAGAAACAGATAATCATATCACCGAAGACGGAAAAAAGCCGAAAACCGGCAAATCAAAAGCGGAGAACGAAAATAAGCCCGAGAAAAAAACATCATTGAAAAAATCCGCCTCACAGGCGAAAAAACAAGCGCCCGCGAGGAAAAAAACAAAACAGGATAAATCCGATAAAAACAATTTATCGGACGAAAATACGGCGATGTCAGAAAAAATTTCCTACGAAAAAGACGAAAAGGAAAGTCCGCCCGACAAAAAGCCGGCAAAAAAGGCCGCTTCAAAAAAGCCTTCCGGTCAGGCGAAAAAGCAGAGACCTTCGCGTAAAAAGACAAAATCAGAAAATGAAAAATCCGATATGAATAAAGAAAAAAAATTGAAAGGACAAAATTCCAATGGCTGATCTCAATGACTACTTAAAAGGCAGAGATCCGCTCAGGGATTCGGTCTGTCTTAAAAAAACAATCAACGGTCAATCGGAGCCGGATATATTTGAGATAGATTTTTCATCGGAAAACAACGGCGTGTTGTTCGCATATGAAAATTTCATAGATTATACGGCTTTCAGATGCAAAATCGGAAAAGACGGCTCCGTCAAAAAAACAAAAGGCGTTTTGAAAGAGTTTTATCCCGCCGGAAAATTCGATCTGAAAAGAGAAGAACCGGGACTCGAAAGCGGCTCGTTTGCTCTTGTAAGCTCAGAATCAGAAAAGCAGTCTTTTATCGAGGCGAGAAACAATTACGTTAAAGTATTCAAATCATTTGAAAAACTGAGAAATCCAAAGGACGGCGCGGACAAATCTTTCGCGAAAACAGAAATGCTGTTCGGAATAAACGAAGACGAGCCGGAAAATTCCACAGTTTACTTCTGGTCCGAGGGAAATGAGAATTATATTCCGTTTTTTAAATACACAAAAAAAATAGAATACTCACGTCAAAATGCCGCCAACCTTCTCACGTCATACGAAAAATTCGCCGACGCAATGAGGTACATCCATGAACGAAAGTTCACTTTAGGCAGTTTGAATTTCAACAGCCTCAGCATAAATACAGAAAACGGGGATATTCTTATAAACTACCCGATAAACGTCGATTTTGCCGAAAAATATCCCGACGCCGGCGCAAGAGATTATCATTCGTTCGGGATGCTGATTTATTTTTCCCTTCTCAAGAAAGACTACAAAAAAGAGAATTACGATTCTATCGGCACAGCCGCGGCAAGCTCCGAATATTTTTCAGACGACGCCTCTGTCCCTTACGAGGTGATGTCAGAACTCAGAAAAATACTTAAAAAGCTTCTCGCCGAGCCTGATTTGACCGAATCTTCCGAGCGTTTTGAATCAGATGAAAGTTTGACAGAAGAGATTCGAAAGGTAATAACCGATTACAAAAAAATAAAGCCGGACGCTCCGAAAAACGTATCCGATAAAATCACCGAATTTTTCTTTGAAAATCCGCTGTACAAATACGCGGACGAAAACGGAAAAGTAAATGTGCTTTTTATAGGTTTTGACAATTACGCGTCAAAAGCCGCAGATAAAATTTTTGAGCTTTGTCAAACTCCGAAATGCGAAGCAGACATAACGGTTTTATCCGAAAATAAGCCCGAATGTCTTGAAAATTACCTTAATTCAAGACCTTCGTTTAAAGACTTTTTCACCGTGGACAACGGAAAAACAAAATACGACGGCTTTTCTCTCGGAAATTTAAACATATTGCAAAATCCCAAAAAGATTACAGCTAAAAACAATCCCGCGAAAATTACAGAAAAGCTCTCTGACGGAAAAAAATATTCATTCGTCATAATATCGGGCGAAAACAACAGGCATGCAGCCGACATAGCCGAAAATATAAAATCGTCGGATTTGCTGAAAGATAAATTTTTAATCTCGATTATCAGGACGGAAAAAAGCAGATTTCACAGAGAAGGAAAGTTCGCCGAGCTGAATATCACGGAAAAAGCCGAAAATTCGGAGGCGTGCAGGATGCTTACGGACAGAATAAAAAATATCGGTCTTTTGCCGGAGCTCGGAATTGCCGACCCCATGGGATTCGCGTGCTCGATTGAGTACAAGCTTTTTTCAAAAACAGATAATATGACAGATTCAGTTGACAGAAACGCCGTTTTATTCAACGAAGTTCTGTCGTCGGAGGAAAATTTAAACGAGCTTATTATGTTTGAGCACAGAAGACTGCTCGCTTACCTTTCGTGTGAGGCGTGGCAGAATGTAAAACCTGCCGACACTCTTCCGACAGACACGTTGTACTCAAACCCGAAAAAGAAAACAGATATAAGAATGGTTCCGTCGCGAATAGGCAACAGTCTTGAAAAGGAACCGTGGGTCAAAAACGGCAGGGCGAATTATTTTCTTTGGGACAATCCGAATAAAGAAGCCGTTTCGTCACTTGACAGCCTTGACAGAGTTTCGGTGGATCTTCATCTGATAAGAAAGAAACAAGCCGAATCGATTAGGAAAAATCACACTCTGATAACAAAAAAAGTCGATGACCTCAGAAATTTCATAGTGTCCGACGATTTGCTTTATAAAAGTTTTGTTCTTTTCGAGACGTCTTTAAACGACATGCTCACAACATCCGACAAAGACGTCATGGGCAGCATAAACAGATACAAGCTTTATCTGAAGCATTTCAAAAAAGATATTATCTCCTCCGAAATAAGCGAAAAAGAAGAGATAAATTCACGTCTTGACAATTTGACTTCGATGGCTCTGCCAATATTGTCGGCTTATTCATACGTCAACCTTAAATCGGGATTTGAAAAGACCGTAAAAGATATTCCTTTTATAATGACATACGACAGGCATATAAATCTTCTGATTCCTTTTACCGTACCGACAGGTCTCGGAAAAGGATATAACGAGCTTTTCTCAAATACTTCATCTTCAATCATTCTCAAACCCGAAAATGTCACATTTCTTTTTGAAGGAAACAGACCGTTTTCCGAATTTAAGGATTATCTCAAATATGTATGCTCCGTTTTCGACTGCCATAAATTGAAAACAAAGATTTCAGTAATCATCCTCGGAGGAAATTTCAATCAGTACAAAAAGACTAATTTACTGTCAACTTACGAAATATCAGACAGGATAAAACAGATTTCAAACATCTCCGACAAAAACGGAAATATTTACGATCAGATCTGCAGAATACTCGATACAAACGAACATTCACTGTGCAGATTCACCGCCGCGCAGCTCACAGATACAAAATTGGGCGGCCTTCTTATAGCGGCAATAATTTCAAGAGGCTCTGTTCTGCCGACATTCAGATTTGAGTCTACCACAAAAAAATTCCTCGACTGCGACAAAGTTGAAAAGTACAATTTCGCTTCTCAGGCGTTTGACGAAAAAATTGAACTCGAGGATTTGTATGAACCCGGCAATCTTTCACAACACTCAATAGATCCGCAGCTTGCAAACGACTACAAATTTTTCTGGAAAATTTACAAAGGCGATTCGGATTCCGATCCGAAAATTCCTTACACGCAGATATGGAAATCTCTTTGCGACGGACAGGCGGATGATAAGAACAATAAAATCGCCTCTGTTCCGTTTAATACTCATAAAGTCGCACATAGCAATTATTCCTGTATAATGAATGTTATGACAAGAGACGGACTTGAAGATATTCTTGACGAGCTCGTTCAGTCAAAATGCGGTCTTGTCTATTCTTACACGATTTCCGATTATTCAACCGAGCTTATCAATGTAAATATTGATATGGACTCAATTATGGAAAACGCGATGAATAAGATAGTCAAGGAAACACATGCTCTTAAAAACAGGACTCTTTCTCTGATATTCACAGATACCGAAATAATAATAACAAACGAAAAAGCTCCGATAAAAGAGATGAGTCTTTACAATCTCGCTTCATCAAAGGCAAAAGAGATAAGGTACGAAAAAGAAAAACTTCAGGAAAAATATTTTGAAATACTGAGTAAGATCGCCGAAAAAGGATACATCACCGAGTTTAAATTCGACGAGAACCATGATAAAGTTTCATTCGGATATCAATCCACCGCAATAAGACAGCTTATGTCAACGAGCGGAAGACTTTTTGAAATATTTATCTACTACAACGTGATTTCTGACGGCAGATTCGACGACGCCGTAACATCTCTTTCGATAAAGAGGGAATCGGGACTTGAAAACGAATTTGATCTTGTTTTGACAAAAGGTTTCAAAACCATGATAGTTGAGGCCAAAGCGAGAAGACTTCTCAACCAGGATTTCTACAACAAGCTTTACGCACTGAGCGCGAACTTCGGAATAAATTCTATACCTGTTCTTGTTCTTGACAAGGCGTCAAACGACTATTTTGCCAACCGCACAAACAGCATTCAGCGTTCAAGAGGCGATGAGTACGGGATAAAGACAATAATTTTCGACGAAAAAAGCCCCGATATAGCTTACAGCCTTTATAAAATCATTCAGTAATCCGATTTAAGTAAAAAAAATAACGCGCCCGTTTTCCGATAAGATTCGGGCGCGATATTTAGGAAGAAAATTATGATACAGGATATATATCCGAAAAAATTTTATAACGAATTTAAAAAGGAAAGTCTGAAAGACGGCGACATTGTACTTACATACGACGGACATTCCGTTTTTACAGATGAAAATTTCAATTTTCCGACCGGCTCAATAATAAACAAAGACGACGCAGTATATATCTTTTCAATCGACAACACCCGCTATTTTTTAAATATCTCCGACTCTAAACCGGAAAATTTCAAAAAAACCGATATAAGAAAATTGAGACTTCTTCCCGACATTGAAAAATCTTTTGCCGGCGAAACAGGTTATCACATCTATTATTGGTATCAAACATCACGTTATTGCGGCAGGTGCGGTCATAAAACCGTCTTTTCACAAAATGAAAGGGCGCTTATCTGTCCCGAATGCGGAAATATTATCTACCCGAGAATAAATCCGGCAGTCATAGTATGTGTTTTAAACGGCGACAAAATACTTGTCTCAACTTACGCCGACAGACAGTATAAAAATATAGCTCTCATAGCCGGTTTCTGTGAGTTCGGTGAAACGGCGGAGGAGACAGTCAGAAGGGAAGTCATGGAAGAAACAGGACTGAAAGTTAAAAACATTAGGTATTACGCCGACCAGCCATGGGGATTTGATCAGGATCTTCTCTTTGGTTTTATATGTGATTTAGACGGCTCGGATAAAATAACCATTCAAAAATCGGAGCTTAAAACAGCTTATTTCGCAACGAGAGAAGAAGTAAAAAATAAAGTAGACACTCTTTCACTTACCGGCACTATGATAAATGACTTCGCCGAAGGAAAGATATAATATATAACAAATGTTTCACGTGAAACAACCGTCCGGTTTCTGCCCGAACGGTTGTATTTTTTTAATTTTTCATTCTTTGTTTGAAATAACTACATCCTGAATCTTTTCTTTTGAATGATCTCTCTGCTCGTAAGGAATAAGAAGCTGAGATACGTCCGTATATTTTACCGGAGGTCCGTGCTTTTTATAAACGAAATTGATGATTATCTCAAGTAAAAACGAAAGAGGATAGCATACGCCGCCCAAAACGAAGGAACCGGAGAATACGTCCGGGACAAACGCTCCGAGCTTGTTGCAGCATATCCAGAAACAAACGAGAAATCCTATTTCACTCGCAAGCCCGAGAAAAGCGATTGTTAAACTTCTTGCAATTCCTTTTTTCGCCGCTATCATAAACTGATTGATAAGATTTATCAGCATAAATACGAGGGCGAGAGCGTAGCACAAAAGAGACGCGAGCAGAACCGTAAATATTCCTCCAAGTTTTCCGGGCGCTTTCGCCATCGAAAGATAGTAGTTAAAATCGAAATCGTTAAAGAAATTGTTTATCAACGAGATTATTTGCAAAGTTACTTCTTTATGATAAAACGGAAAAGTAACTGAAACTTTGCCGAAAGGAACGAGAACAACAAGAAGCGGCAAAAACATTATCACAAGTCTCGCTACAGCAAGAGGAGATCCGATATTTCCGCTTTTCAGTCTGTCAAGCTTTGGCTGAAATTTCGCATGCTGGTACTCCGCTTTGTCAGCTTCTTTTGAAAGCGTCTCCTCCATGTTGTAGTAAAGCAGATTAATTCCGCATACGGGACATTCCGGAGACATATCTATCAGCGACAGTTTATAATTACATTTTGGACAATAGGAAGCCAATTTACAAACCTCTCTTCATTATTAGGGAATAAGATAATTCCCGTGTCGGTAAAAATATATTAAAATAATAACACATATTATACTTATTTTCAATACTGATTTTTGTAAATAATGCGGTAAATTAAAATATATTCATCAAAAATATTTATTTACAGCTCAATCAATTCTTTGTCAAGTTTTACAAGGTTTTCACATCCGTTAGAAGTTATCACAGCTATATCTTCTATTCTGACTCCGAACTTTCCCGGCAGATAAATTCCTGGCTCACATGATATGACATTTCCCTGTCTCAATGTTTCACGTGAAACAGGGGAGACGAACGGTCTTTCATGAATTTCCACTCCTACGCCGTGACCTGTCGAATGTCCGAAATATTTGCCGTATCCCGCATCTTCTATTACTTTTCTCGCGGCAAAGTCGGCGTCTTTGCATGTTACGCCTTCAGCATATACCGACAAAGCTTTTTTCTGAGCTTCAAGTACTGTTGAATAAATTTTTTTCTGTTCATCGCTCACTTTTCCTACGGCAACTGTTCTCGTCGTATCTGAATGATATCCGCTTTTTACGGCTCCGTAATCTATCGTAATAAAATCGCCGTATTCTATTTTTTTGTCTGTCGGAACAGCGTGCGGCATTGACGAATTTTTTCCGCTCGCCATTATGGTGTCAAAAGACAGCGCGTCCGCTCCCATTGAAAGCATGTAATAGTCTAATTTCAGTTGAGCTTCTTTTTCCGTCATTCCCGGCTTGATTTCGCCCAAAAGTTTATCAAGAGCTTTTTCGGCTATTTCCTGCGCGGAAATAATTTTCTGGATTTCGGTTTTATTTTTGACGCTTCTCAAAGTATTTACAGCCACATCGAGGCATCCGTCCGATATATATTCAAAATCCCTCATTCCGGCTGCTTTTTTAAGATTGCTGAGCTGTAAAACAGTTATTCCGGCAGCTTCCACGGCAACAGTCTTTACATTTTCAGAATGGAGAAATTCCGCCATTTTCAGATTTATATCTGTTTTCTGCTCCTCGACTTCACAGTCTTTTATTACCGACTGCGCTTTTTCTATATACCTTGAATCTGTATAAAATTTAGATTTATCTCTTGTTATAAGAAGATATCCGTCAGAAGAGTCAAACCCGGTAAAATAAAATCTGTTTATCTCTGTGATAATAAGCGCGGCGTCTGCTTTTTCAGGCAATATTTTCATCAATTTATCAATATACATTTTTATTGTTCCTCTTATTAATAAATTTTCTCGCTTATAATTTTTCCGTTCTCTATTTCAAAAGCTTTGCCGCCTGTCAGTTTCAAAACGGTTTTTGGATCGCAGCAAGTAATAAAAACCTGCCATTTATCGAGATGATTCATTATAAAATCCTGTCTTGACATGTCAAGCTCACTCATGACGTCGTCTAAAAGAGCTATCGGCCTTTCCCCTGTCATTTCGTAAATTATCTGCGATTCTCCCAATTTCATCGACAATGCGGCGGATCTCTGCTGGCCTTGCGAACCGAATTTTTTAATCTCTATTGAATTTATAATAATATCAATATCGTCTCTGTGCGGTCCGAAATTTGTAGTGCCAGATTTTATATCGGCAAATCTCGATTTTATCAATTTATCATTTAGAAAAAAATCGTCTTTATCTTCGGAACCGTTATCGCCTTTCTGCGAGTAAATAAGTTTTAATTCCTCTTTGCCAGATGATATTCCAAGATGAATATCTCCGGCTGTTTCAGACAATTTATCAAGATATTTTTTTCTTTCGGATATAATTACTTCGGCTTTTTGGATTAATTTTTTGTCCCATATGTCAAGAAGCTCTTCGCCTGTGCCTGCCATGTATATATCCTTGAGAGTCTGATTTCTCTGCTTCAAAATTTTATTGTATTCTCTCAAACATGATGTAAACGCCGGTTTTATCTGACAAATCGCCGAATCGAGAAACTTTCTCCTCTCGTTCGGTCCTCCTTTTATAAGTGACATATAGGAAGGCGAAAAAACAACCGTATTAAAATTTCCGATAAGTTCCGACCGGCTTTTCAGAGGAACGGAATTTAAAAGAATTTTTTTCTGTTCTTTTCCTATTATAATCTCGGATTTTTGGTCTCTGCCAAAGCCGTTGAAATATAATTTATTTCTAATAAAATCTGACCCGAATGAAATCATATCCGAGTCTTTTGATTCTCTGAACGACTTGAATCCGCTGAAAAGACATATACTTTCAAGTAAATTCGTCTTTCCCTGGGCGTTATTTCCGTAAATTACATTGACACCTTCACCGGGTGAAAGTGTCATATCTTTTATATTTCTGAAATTTTCCAATTCAAGTCTTGTAATTTTCATTTATAGACTTTAAAAATAGTATCTTCAAATTTAACTTCATCGCCCGGATAAATTTTTTTTCCTCTTTGAAAACAAACTTCATTATTTACGTAAATCTCGCCGTTTTCTACAAGATTTTTGCCTTCTCCTCCGGTTGATGTTATCCCTGTAAATTTTAAAAAAGAATCAAGTTTAATGTAATCCGTGCTGATTTGTATTTTTCTTATTTCATTCATGACTTTATCAGCTCATCTTTACGGGAAGTATTATATAAAGGAACGAATCATTTTCTTCCGCAGGCAGAATACATACGGGCTGAACGTTTGAAACAATGCTTATTAAAACCTCATCAGTTTCACACGCTCTGAGGGCCTCCAATATATATTTAGACTGTATGCCTACTTTGACGTTTTCGCCGTCAATAGAAACGTCTATTTTATCTGAAGACGTTCCGATTGCCGTAGCAGACGAAAGTTTTAAACTTCCTTCTTCAAAATTCATAACAAGCGGAGCCTGATATTTTTCTGATATTATTACAGATACTCTCTCAATACATTCTATCAGGTCTTTAGTTTTTACTCTTACCGTCGTGTTGTATTTTTTAGGTATGACAGACTCGTATTTCAAAAATTCACCTTCGAGAAGTCTTGAAATCACCGTATAATCGTCTATTTTAAACATAATGTTTCTTCTGCCGAGAGAAATATTCACAAACTTCTCGTCATCGGGAATCATCCTTGAAATTTCACCCATTGTTTTGGCGGGAACTACGAAATTAAGATCACTTCCGTCATAATTTATAAATTCTCTTCTGATTGAAATTCTGTGAGAGTCTATCGCGACAAGTCTAAGCTCGCCTTTTCTTACTTCAAATTTTATTCCCTTGTGAACTACTCTTACGTCTGAAACAGCGACAGAGAAAATCGTATTTTTTATCATGCTCTTTAATTTATTGCCCGGTATTTCAAGAGTCTGCTCGCCGTTTATCGTAGGAAGCTCCGGATATTCCTTCGGATCCATTCCGGCCATGACGTATTCTATTTCTCCTGAATAAATTCTCGTCTGAAGCTTGTCATCGGATTCAACGGTAACTCTGTCATAAGGAATAAGTCTTAATATATCGACGAGAGTTTTGGCGTTGATTATGACGGAACCTTCCTCTATAACCTCCGCCTCGACAGTCTTTTCAATTCCTATTTCGAGATCGTATCCGGTTAATTTCAATCCGCCTTTTTTCGCTGTGAATAAAATTCCCTCAAGTATCGGCATAGTCGTCTTTGTCATTACAGCTTTCTGCACATTTTGAGATACCTGAGACAACATTTCCGTATCGCAGATTATTTTCATAACTTATCTCCTTAGATGTAATTATTTTTTCTTCAATTATCACGCCTATTAACATAACATAACTTAACTTAACGTATTAGTATTAATAATAGAGATTGAAGATTTGTCGAAACTGTCTGTTTTTCCCACGATGACAGCGTTTTTTCAATTTAATTTACGAACATCAGTTTGACATTTTATTTAAATTTTGAACCTTGAAAAAATTTTTGATTTTTTCTGATTTTTAGATTTCTTCATTTTTTTGAAGATAAGTTCAAAACTTGATGTTTAAAAAATGTCGAAACTATTTGTTGTTGAATTCGTCTATAATATTTGTGACGCTCATTTTAAAGTTCACGTCTCTTTTCATTTCATCTTCAATATTTTCTATTGAATGCATTACAGTTGAATGAGTTTTTCCGAATTCCTGACCGATAGCGCTGTATGTAAGACTTAAAACATTTCTGATAACGTACATACACACGTTTCTCGCCACTGAAATGTTTGAATTTCGCTTGTCCGATTTTATGTCTTCTATTGAAATATTGAAGCTGTCGGATACGGATGAAATTATATCCTCTATTGTTGCGGCGACAGGTTTGTCTTCGTTTTCAACTTCTTTTATATATTCTAAAACTTGTGTTGTTGTAATATCCCTGTCGGGATTCATAGACTCGTACGCGCCTATTTTTTTTACCGCGCCTTCTATTTGTCTTACGTTATCTATAATTTTTTCTGCGAGAAGTCTTACGTGTTCCTTTTTTAATTTGACTTCGTATTCTTCGGCTTTCTGTTCTATGATTATTTTTCTCGTTTCAATCTCAGGAGGCTTTATATCTATTAAAAGACCGTTTTCAAGTCTTGTTCTTATTCTGTCCGTGAGTGATTCGATCTCCTTCGGAGATCTGTCCGATGTGATGACTATCTGTTTATTTTTTGAAATCAGTTCATTGAACGTATGGAAAAATTCTATCTGAGTCTGCTCGCCTGTTTTTATAAACTGAATATCGTCAATAAAAAGAGCGTCCACATATCTGTATTTCTTTCTGAATGATTCCATATTAGAATTTCTGACGGATCCGATAAACTGATTCATAAAATTTTCCGTCGTAGTGTATGCTATTTTAAGTTCCGGTCTGTCTTCCCTCATCTTATTTATCATGGCGTACATTAAATGTGTTTTGCCAAGACCGGATTTTCCGTAAATAAAAAGAGGATTGAATCTCGAAGTCTCGCCCGGTTTTGTCTCGGCGACGTTTAGAGCCGCATTATACGCGAATCTGTTTGAATTTCCTACGACGAAATTATCGAATTTGTAATTTGAAATATCAAAACCGTCGCTTGTGTCAAATTTTCCGTCTTCTTTTTTTTCTTCTTCTTCGATGATTTTATATTTTTCGCTCGTAATAAAAGAAATAGGCAGCATTAATCCGAGGTTTGCCTCAACGGCGTTTTCAAATATATCTTTAAAATTGTTTTCAAGTATTTCCTTTTGAAAATCAGACTGAACCGTTACCGTAATCGTATTGTTAATATACTCCGCCGACTCTATTGTTTCAAACCATATTTTATAAATGGATTCCGAAACATTAGCTTTACAGTAACTCATTATCCGACTCCATATTTCATCAAATGAGTCCATAAAAAAACATCCTTCTGTACTATAATCTATACAATAATAAATAAACTTGAATTCTGATAATATGTATATTATTATATCATTATACTACTTGATTTTCAAGCACAGCAAATTGAGCGCTGAGCTGAATCAAATCAATATATATGGTGAATTTATGTTTATATCAAAAGAACTGCTGACAGGCGCTCTAAAAAATTTTGACATTATTATTTCGGAAGATGAAATATTAAAATTCGATTTCGTCGCGAAGGAACTCGTTAAATTTAATGATAAAATAAATATAACATCTATAAATGATCCCGATCAAATCGTAATAAAACATTTCGCCGACAGCCTTGTAATATTCAAATATATTGACGTCAAAAAAGAAAGCAGAATAATAGACGTAGGTACGGGAGGAGGATTTCCCGGACTTCCTATTCTGATTTACAGACCTGATTTGAAAATAACTTTTCTTGATTCAGTCGATAAAAAACTTAATTTTGTCAGAAATATTATCAATGAATTGGGATATGAATCCGAAGTTGTCCATGCAAGGGCAGAAGAACTCGGTCATGATGAAAATTACAGATATAAATATGATTTGTCGGTGTCGAGGGCTATGGCAAACCTGCCTGTATTGGCTGAATTATGTATTCCGTTTGTAAAAAACGGCGGAAAATTCGTATCATACAAAGGCGATATAAGCGATGAGGAACGTGAAAACGGAATAAACGCTCTTAAAAAATTAGGAATAAAAAAAATTGACAGCTATAATTATGAACTGGCGGGTAAAAAAATAATTTTTGAAGCGTTGAAAGAAAAAGATATACCTGAAACATATCCCAGACAATTTTCCAAAATAAAAAAGAAGCCTCTTTAAATAAAAATGGTAAATTATGCCAATTATGATTTGGTAAATATAAATTGATTTATCTTAGAGTCAAAAATACCAAATATAGTGGGAAAAACAAAAATTCAGAAAATTTAAAATAATCTATTGACAATTGTGTTTTAGTGTGGTATTATAACAAAGCGCTTAAGGGAGGAATAACTTCCTGCGAGGTAAAGAAATTTTTTCCAAAAAATATCAAGAAAGCACTTGACAAAAAGAATAGAAAGTGATAGGATGTTTAAGCGCTGTTGAGAGACAGAGCGATGGAAGAAGAATGAACCTTAAAAATTAAACAACGACGAACTTAGAAGGATCCTTGATTTTTTTAAGAGTTTTTAGAAAAAACACTTGTGGAGTAAATCTA
>Ga0256406_1000208_pt1 | contig 114231 bp, 88 predicted proteins | sample RumenRJG_03DNA_FD_185986 | JGI IMG/M metagenome (GOLD analysis project Ga0256406, IMG submission 185986) | Bovine rumen microbial communities from Lethbridge, Alberta, Canada - RJG_03 | ecosystem: Host-associated > Mammals > Digestive system > Stomach > Rumen | place: Canada: Alberta...
AAGTGCGAAGCCCACCGCGAGATGAGAGCTCCATAGAGGGTCGTCGCAGACGACGACGTTGATAGGCGGCAGGTGTAAAGACGGTGACGTCAAAGCCGAGCCGTACTAATTGCCCGATAACTTTCGGCCTCTCCCCCAGCCCCTCCCCCGTAGGGAGGGGGGCAAGCCACTGAAAGGTTGGTGGGGAGAGAAATAAAAAGTAACTCATAATTTCAACTGTGTGACAGTTTTGCTTGCAATATATGTCTGATATAACAGACAATCTTTTCGGGTGATGATACCTATGGTATTGGTCACTCTCCCTATGGGGGAGAGCCGGAGAGAGGCCTGTAATAGAATATCAGGTGGTTATTGCGGCGGGGTTCCACCTCTTCCCATTCCGAACAGAGAAGTTAAGCCCGCTTGCGCCGATGGTACTGCAATGCAATGCGGGAGAGTAGGTAGCCGCCTCCTTTGATAGAGAGCCTTGAGGATAGAAATATTCTCATGGCTCTTTTTCGTTTATATGTGTATTGTCATTCCAACTTATGGACGGCCTTTGTTGCCGCCTTATGGTTTGTTTGCTTTTCGAGGGTTAGGACGGCCACAAGGGCCGCCCCTACGTGTCGCCTTTTTGACCTTTGTTTGTAGGCAACAATATTGCTGGCCTTCGCATTGGCCTTTACTGTAGCTATATTCGGCTTATTTTCTTTCAAACGTATAAGTTGTACTCTGTTTAATTTTAAGCCTTATTTTAGCTTATATTGTATTGATTGAGGCAATAAAAAAGTGGAAGCCTATTGCTAAGCTTCCACTTATATATTGTGTGTTTATGATTCTAAGGAATCTCTTATTACTTCATGCTCTTGACCTGCTTTGCGATCTCATTAGTAGGATCGATCTCAAGCATCTTGTTTGCCCACTCCTTAGCTGCGGCTTTGTTCTGACGGCCATTGAACTCGTAAACGATCATGTACTGATATGCTGTTTTCAGCATAGCTGTCTGGTTCTCTGTACGGTCTGTCTTTGCCTCGAGTGCAGAAGCAAGTGCCTCGTAGTAGGGCTTAGCTAAGCCAAGCTTGCTGTCGGGATCAAGAGCAGAGTTGATACTGCCACGTACGTAGTTGCAATAGTTGACCTGCTCTGGGAACTTCTCTGCTATCTTTGCATAGGTCTCGTCAGCCTTCTTATAGGCAGCCTTTGCTCCTGCTACCTCCTTTGCTTGAGAACGCTTTGCGGCAATCTCCAGGTACTGGCTTCCAAGACTATTGTAGTCGGAGAATGAAGGATTCTCTTTAGCTTCAATTGATTTCTCTACGTATGCAAGAGCGTTGTCATAGTCTCCCTTCTCGTTATAAACATCTGAGAGGTTTTTATAGAGGATAGGCTTCGAGACGATAGCGTTGTTATCCTTCTCAAGGTATTCAAGAGAAGTTGTATATGCCTTAATAGCATCGTCCCAACGTTTAGCCTGCTTCAGTGCTGTACCATAGTAAGCATAGTCATCAGCTGTAACATTGGCGCTGTCACTCTTGTTGAAGAGGCGGTCAGCATATTCAAGTGCCTGATCAGTATAGCTCTTATCAGTAGAGTTCCAGAAGACGAGACGGTTCAGTGTGCTCCACTTTGGATCTTTTGTCAGGCCGGCTTTAGCAACCTCGATACTCTTATCCTTGTTTCCAAGCATCCACTCGATAGTTGCATAGTCCTTGATGTCCTCATCATCCATTTTCGTGACATCCGTTACCTTACCATAGTACTCAGCAGCCTTTTCCAGGTTGGGGTTCTTGGTGTGGTAATAGATACGTGCAGCAAGAGCATCTACAGGATAGTCGGGCACCTGCTTACGGAGCTCTTCCAGTGTTGCTACTGCATCTTCTGGATTACGTCCACGGAGAATCATAGCGTACTTATAATATGCGTCAGGATTCTTTGGAGCGAAGTAGATTGCCTGCTGGTACTCTTGTGCTGCAGTGCTACCGTCGTCGTTGGATACAGCGATATCACCTTTCAGAATATGTGCTTCAGCGCATTTAGAGTTCTTCTGGAGTGCATAGTCAGCAAACTGTCCTGCATTTGTAAGATCCTTGTTGTTATAGAATGTACGACCGATGGCAACAAGTGCATCAGCGTTCTTCTTGTTGGCTTTGTACAGTTCTTTGACCTGTTTGTCAAAGTCTGCTCCTTTAGTCTTGATCAGTTGCTTGGTCTGCTCAACGACAGCTTTCGTGTCTGTCTGGGCCATGCTTACTGTGGCAGGGCCTAAGAGAAGGGCACCTGCTAAAAGTAATTGATATGCTCTCATAGTGTTACTAATTTTATATTTCTACTTATCTCTATAAACGAAAGAAAAGCATAGAAGTTACCTTCTGTGCTATTTCTTTATCTTTTCTTTATCATTTATGGTGCAGTATTAACATCTCTGACATTAATATTGCCCAATACAGGCAGTAAACCTGTCTTCATGACGATACGCTGTCCTTTAGGTCCTTGTATGAAATGGGCGAAGCCCCAGGGTAATCCCTGTCTTGGATCATTCAGTAGCGCATAGATTGTACGAATCAATGGATATTCTCCATTGTAGATGTAATATTGGTATGGTTTACGACTGTTAGCTGCCGTAGCAGGATAAAGCTTGCTAAGGCTCATCACTCTGATGTTGCGCTTGAACGTGAGGTTTGTTGTATCTCGCTTGTCGTTCAACCAATTGTTACCGATGATACCAATGGCATTCGGGTTCTGTTCAACGTATTTAATCACCTCGGCTGTCTTCTTAACAGCAGCCACATTCTTGTTGATGATTGGCTTTCCACCGAGGACGGAATCTTCAATGTAATGGACTGTGCTTGACTTAGGATTGTCAAATACCACAGTTATCGTGCCTTTTTTATTGCCGTTGCTCAACTGGTTCCACTTTGTTATCTTTCCGTTCATAATGTCGCGGACTTCCTTAACAGAAAGGAGTGTATCTGTGTTGTTTTTGTTGACAATGAATGCTAAGGCATCGTAAGCAATGCTGAAAGATGTCGGCATATATTGCTGATCTTGCAGACTTTTCTTTTCAGCAGGCTTAAAATCTCTTGCAGCAAAAACGAGCCAGGTCTTACCATGTAGCAGCATGTTGATACCATCTGATTCATTGGTATAGATAGGCTTGACTTTTGCGTCAGGATAATCGTGTTGGAATACTTCTCTTTCTTCTTCTATGATAGGACTAAAACTCTCGTCAGAGACGAAAGAGATTGTCCCTGACGAGTAAGTATCTGTCCTTCCATCCTTACCCTTCTTGTTGCTGTTGCCACAAGAAGCTGCAAGGATGGAAGTTAATGCTAATCCTACAAGTATGTAAGATGTGAGTTTCATGTTCAAATAATTAATGTTGCAATCAGTTCTTTGCAGAAAGATTACTGCAGTCTGAAGGATACAGGTACGTTGTATTTCACACGTACGGCCTGACCATTCTGCTTACCGGGAATCCACTTAGGCATGCTTCTTACCACACGCTGTGCCTCACGGTCAAGTGATGGGTCAACAGAGCGAACAACCTGTACATCGGTGATGCTACCGTCACGCTCAACCACGAACGAGACAACAACACGACCCTGTACACCGTTTTCCTGTGCTACGACAGGATACTTGACGTTGCTCTGCAGGTACTGCATCAGAGCAGACTGACCACCAGGGAATGAAGGCATCTGTTCTACGACATCGAACACCTTATTCTCAACCTCTGGCTTTGGAGCTTCTGTCTTTACCGGCTCAGTCTCCACGCGCTGTGTAACCTTCAGGATTTCACCCTGATCAGAGTTACCCTTCACATCGAGAGCACCGATAGCAGTGTTGGTCTGCATGATCTGGTCCTGAGTCTTCATCTCTTCCTCCGGCTTTACCTCGGCATCTTTCTTGATGACAGGAGCCGTGAATTTGATGGAGGACTTAACCTCTTTGACTACTTCTTTCTTTTCCTCTACCTGCACCTTACGCTCTACCTTAGCCTCTTTCTTCTTAGGCTGGTTGAGAGTAGAGAGCTCTGTCACATTCTCATTCTTTGCATGTGCAGCTTGATATGCATCATATCCAGCTTTGATGTAGAAGAGAACGATGCAAAGTGCAGCGAGAATTGCAATCGTTATAATGGCTTTTAAGTTTCTCTTACCCGTCTGGGTACGGAGCTTGTAAGCACCGTACTGTTTGTTTCTTCCTTCGAAGATAAGGTCACACCAGCCATTCTTTGTTAAATCAATTTGTGCCATTTTTAACCTTTCGTTTAGCTATGTTACCTTATAACTTGACGTTGTTTTCCTTGAGAAGCTTCAAGTCGTTATCATTGATCTTATCAATCACATACTTACCGATAGAGCAGATGTTCATCTCATCGAGCGCGTCGACAAGGTTCTTATACGAAGCATTGTCTGTTGCTTTAATGATGATGGTCAGCGTGCTGATCTGCTTACCATTGATCATACCAGCTTTGATCTTAGCCAACTCGTTGTTGTAGATGGAATCCGGCATCTTTTTCTTAGGATCCGGGTTGTCATGCTTCTTGTCGAGCTCGGCTTTAGCCTTCATGACATCAATAGTAGGCTGTGTGCCATCCTCAGTAGTGTGGTTGATGATAACTGAGCGAATACCCTTTGCACCCCATGTAGTCTTCTTCAGACATTTAGGATCATCGGGCTTCACCATACCAGCCACATAGTAGATCTGGTTATCAGCAGTGCAATAGATCGTAATGGTATACGATTCCTTTGTCACTGTCTTATCCTGATCTGTAATGTTCTTATCGTTACTAGGCATACTCAATTCCATCGTCTGCGGTTTAGCAAGAGATGTACAGAGCATGAAGAACGTGATAAGAAGCATCATCATGTCCACCATAGGCGTGAAGTCCACGCGGACATTCATTTTCTTCTGTTTCGATTTTCCTGCAGCCATCTTTAATCCTCCGCTTTCTTGTATTGAGTAATCAGATAGTAACGGTTCTCATTCATATCCTGAAGCTCGCTCATGATTTTCTTTACAGTCTTGTAAGGAGTGTTCTCGTCAGCCTTGATAGCAATCTTGGCATCGGGGTTTGCATCTTTCGCGGCTTTCACCCAGAGTTGGAACTCACTCATAGCGGCATCACCAGTCTTGCCCGGCACAGAGTCGGTAGGGATTCCGTAATTCTTGAGTTCAGTAGGACGGACGTTCTTATTGAGGCTCAGGTAAGCCTGAAGCTTCTGCATAGGAACACCCCACATAGGATCGTCGAGGAAAGCTTTCTGCTGAGCAGGCGTAAGCGAGATGCCGAACTGGTCGGTAACGCTGGCAAGAGCGGTCTGAGTATCAGTGGTCTTGTCCATGCTCATGAAGATCTTTCCATCTTTTCCGACGAGGATGTTAAGGACGTTGCTTTCTGGAACCTTAATTTCAGACACACTGCCCGGCGTGTTCACTTTCACTGGCTCCTGCTTGACGAATGTAGACGTCAGCATGAAGAAGGTCAGCAAAAGCACCATCACGTCCGACATAGGGGTCATGTCGATCCAGACGTCCGCTTTCTTAATTTTAATCTTAGCCATACACTAAAGAATTTAAAGTTAAAAGGCCAAGATCAATTAAGCTTCGTCGGTGTGGTTTGCTTCGTATGTCTGTGCGATTGTGTAACCTACCTCGTCGAGTGCGTATGTCAGCTTATCAATCTTGTTAGTGAAGTAGTTGTAAGTGACCACAGCGCACCATGATGTTGCGATACCGAAGGCTGTGTTGACCAGAGCCTCAGAAATACCAGTTGACAGAGCGAGAGAGTCACCACCACCACCGGCAGCCAGAGCCTGGAATGAACGAATCATACCGGTCACAGTACCGAGCAGTCCGGTAAGGGTACCGAGCGTTACGATAGTAGCGACGATAGGAAGATTCATCTGCAGGGTAGGCATCTCGAGCTGAGTAGCCTCCTCGTGAGCCTGCTCGATACGAGCGACCTTCTGGCTCTTCTTCAGAGAAGCGTTAGCACCGCTCTCCATAGCGCGATAAGCGTGCAGAGAAGCGAGAACGACGTTAGCAACAGAACCCTGCATCTTGTTGCAAAGATCCTCAGCCTTGTCGAAATCGTTAGCAGCGAGGGCAGCCTTGATGTTGGCCACGAACTTTGTCAGAGAGCCCTTACCGAAAGCAGTCTTCAGTGCGAAGTAGCGCTCAACAGCGAGGCAGAGCACGGTGAGCAACAGGGTGTGGATGATAGGCACCACGTAGCCACCTTTGTAAATTGTACCGAAGATGTTAGCAGGAGCGTTGGCGTTGTCACCGCCCTGGAAGTTAGCACCGTTACCCAACCAGAGGTTGAAGATGCAGAGTGCAGCGATGAAGCAGAGGACGATGATCCAGAATGCTCCTCTAATACCTGTGAAGCCCTGAGACTTCTTAGCAGCCTTGGGGGCTGCGGCTTTTTGTGTAGTTGCCATAGTACTTGATGTTAATTTTTGGTTGTGAATTTATTGATTAAATTTATTGTTTCTCTATAATTTCACGCAAAGATAGTAACTTTTTGATTTAGAATAATCGTGTTGTCTTATATTTAACACTCTTTTTCTTAAAGTTGTTGTCTAGACTATCTCAGAACGGCTATTTGAGCTTTTCGCACGCCTCTTTGATGCGCTTGAGCGCTTCTCGGATGTTGTCATCGCTCGTAGCGTAACTCATGCGGAAACCGTCGGGTTCACCGAAGGCATCGCCGGCCACAGTGGCTACGTGAGCCTCTTGAAGCAGATACATAGCAAAGTCGGTTGACGTGTTGATGGTATATTGCTTATAGCTCTTTCCGAACAGCTTCTTGCAGTGCGGGAAGAGGTAGAAGGCACCCTGCGGTACGTTGACCTCAAGTCCCGGAATTTCCCTTGCCAGTTTCACGATCAGGTCACGACGGCGTTCGAATCCCTTGCGCATGTCTTCGACACACTGCTGGTCTCCCTTGTAAGCAGCGAGCGCTGCACGCTGTGCCACATCGTTGGTGCCACTCGTATACTGTCCCTGCAGCTTGTTCATACCCTTGATGATCCATTCAGGTGCAGCGACCCATCCGAGGCGCCATCCAGTCATAGCGTAAGCCTTACTTACACCGTTGCAGATGATAGTGCGTTCTTTCATGCCAGGGGCAGCAGCGATACTAGCAGAGAATCCTACATAGTTGATATGTTCATAGATTTCATCTGAGAGCACATAGATGCCTTCATGGCGCTTTACTACTTCTGCGAGCGCATTCAGTTCTTCCTGAGTATAGACGCTACCTGTAGGGTTGCACGGTGAGCAAAGGATAAGCATCTTTGTCTTCGGTGTGATGGCAGCTTCGAGCTGCTCCGGAGTGAGCTTAAAGTCGCTCTCGAGAGGCGTACGCAGCGCAACGGGCGTGCCTCCGGCGAGTTTCACCATCTGAGGATAACTTACCCAATAAGGAGCAGGGATGATAACCTCGTCGCCTGGGTTTATCAGTGCAAGGATAGCATTGCAGACGCCTTGTTTGCCACCAGTTCCAACGATAGTCTCTTGTGGAGTATAGGTCAGGTGGTTCTCTTTGGCCAACTTCTCAGCGATAGCCTCTCTAAGGTCCATGTATCCTGGGACGGGAGAGTACTTAGAGTAGTTGTCGTCAATAGCTTTCTTGCCTGCTTCTTTAATGAAGTCGGGCGTCATATAGTCCGGTTCACCGACGCTCATATTGATGACATCAATACCCTGCGCCTTCATTTCGCTGCTCTTCTGTGACATGGCGAGAGTAGCCGATGGAGCAAGTCTGTTAAGACGATCTGAAAGACAACCTGTTGTTTGTGGCATAATGTATTGTTGTTTTGTTATTCTTTTATCAAATAGTCTATGAAACTGTATGCAAAAGTACGCATTTTATTATTCAAAACGAAGAAAACAAGTTTTTATTTTTCGATATTACAGATAAAATGCTTCTTTATTTTACAATGACATACTTTTGCAACATCTCACATTATTATAATAGGCATTATTCAAGGTGCAGCGTATGGCCCATACGGTCACGCTTTGTGCGGAGATACTTGATGTCGTACCGGTTCGGTGTGATCTCAATAGGCACATTCTCCACGATCTCCAGTCCATAAGCCTCCAGTCCTACGCGCTTCGTGGGATTGTTGGTCATGAGCCGCATCTTATGTACGCCGAGGTGGCGGAGCATCTGTGCACCGCAACCATAGTCGCGCTCGTCAGGCTTGAATCCGAGGTGGATATTGGCATCTACAGTGTCGAGCCCTTCCTCCTGTTGCAACTTATAAGCCGCCATCTTGTTCATCAGTCCGATGCCACGGCCTTCCTGCTGCATATAGATGAGTACGCCCTTGCCTTCCTTCTCAATCATCTGCATGGCTTTGTGGAGCTGCTCACCACAGTCGCAGCGCATGCTTCCGAGGATGTCACCAGTAGCGCAAGAAGAGTGGACACGGACGAGAATGGGCTCGTCTTCTTTCCATGTGCCCTTGACGAGCGCCATGTGTTCAAGCCCATTGCTTACCTGACGGAAAGGAATGAGATGGAAATGTCCATAGATCGTGGGGAGGTCAACTTCCACACCTACCTCAATACTACTTTCGTGTTTCAGTCGATATGCGATGAGGTCTTTAATGCTGATGATCTTCAGTCCCCATTCCTTGGCTTTAACCTGAAGTTGCGGCATACGTGCCATGGTACCGTCGTCGTTCATAATCTCCATCAGTGCAGCGGCTGGGTATACTCCGGAGAGCTTGCAGAGGTCGATGGCGGCCTCTGTATGACCAGAGCGACGCAGCACACCGTTGTCCTGAGCGTAGAGCGGATTGATGTGGCCCGGACGTCCGAAGGTCTGTGGGGTAGAGGCTGGATCAGCGAGCGCGCGGATTGTCTCTGCGCGGTCGTGTGCTGAGACGCCTGTGGTGCAGCCATCGAGCTTATCCACGGTGATTGTGAACGGAGTGCCGAGCACCGATGTGTTCTCATCCACTTGGTGAGGCAGGTCGAGCTCTTCAGCGCGCTTGATAGTGATAGGAGCACAGAGCACACCACGGGCATTCTTCAACATAAAGTTGATCTTTTCCGGTGTGATCATCTCTGCAGCCGTGATGAGGTCACCCTCATTCTCACGGTCCTCGTCATCCACAACGATAACGAACTTGCCTTGCTTGAAATCATCCAAGGCATCTTCTATGCTACTTAGTTTGAATTCTGACATATTTATTTTTCCTTCTTTTTATAGTTATATTTATTCAGCCTCTTTAGTGAGTCTGTCCATTCGCTTTTCTGTATAGTTCACGATGTTGGTGTCCGTGTATCTGATGACCTTGAGATCACGCAGCAACCGCAGGCGGAAGCGCCACATGCGGAAGTAGAAGAATATTCCGACAGGGAAGATGATAGCAGACAGTACATTCAGCCATCTTCTGTCGAATGGCCTCGTATGTGCCTTGACCATCAGCACAGGGTACTGGTTGATGAGGTGGAGCACCTGATTGTCGCGTGTATTGGAAAGATCACGGATGACATTTTCCAACTCGTCGTTGATTTCCTCAATATCGTGATCCTCCTCATATTTGAAGAAAACCTTAATAATATTAGGAGGCGACTTGAGGTTGTGCTTAGCCGAGTAGCCTCTCACCTCGTTGTTTATCTTCAACAATTTAGCATTGTCATCAGCATAGTGTGGCGGTTCAATGATGACTTCCTTGCCTTGGATGCTTCTCTTCGAACGTAGTCCAAAGGCCTTGGTGAAGAATCGTCTCCAAGCATCAGCGTTGAACACCATCGAGTCGTTCATAGCCTTATAGGTTACGAAGACGGCCAGCGGAACCATTACAGCAGGAGCAAGTAAGTGTCCTACCCAGATAGGCCAGGAACCTTGTCGCGACATGCGGTAGCCCGAGTTGTCGAGGATATAATAAATGATGAAGACGAGCACGGAGACGATGATAGGCATACCGAGTCCGCCTTTACGGATGATGGCTCCGAGGGGTGCGCCAATAAAGAAGAAGATGAGACACTGCAAGGCGAGCGTGAACTTATTCTGCGCTTCCAATTCATGGTTGCGCAAGATACGCTCATTGTCCTGTGTCATCATAGCCTTGAAGTCAAGGTCGGAGGTCTCCCGCTGCACGTTGCTCAGTGCTGTGGACATTGCTTGCTGCTGCTGCTCCAATGGCATCTTCTTATAGAGCTTGTCAATGTCTATCTTTCCACTTTGAACCAGTCTTGTCTGACTGACAGAGTCGTGCTTGCTGATGCCCATCATAGGGAAGCATACACGTTTGGTATCGTTCCAGAAAGCGTTGCCGATACTGTCGTAAGTCTCGTTGAGTGAATCGATGTCGAACCTAATCTGTGAAAGGCTCTTTCCTGCTGCATTGTTAGACAGAGCAGCAGCATCCATCAGCGAGAAGTTGCCATCAAAGTCGAGGATAACTTTCTTGTCGGTGAAGGTCTCACGGCGATAGGGCACTGCCGCACTTCCTCCGAGATCCGACTCTCGCATGTTCTCGAACCATTCGCCGCTCCAAAGGGAGAGCACGAGGTGCTTCTTCTCGGCTGTAGACTGTAGCATCCCCGAGTCGGCAAGGATGATTGCTGCATCCTCATAGCTCTCCGTCATGCGGTAAATCATGATACCATAGAGCTTGCCGGTCTTGATATTCTTCTTTTGAACGTAGATGTTTGAGTTGGGGATGCCGTCGTAGAAGACGCCTTCCGGAATTTCTAGCTCCGGGCTCTTCTGCTTCATGGAGATAAGGAGCTGGGCGAGTTTCATGTTGGCATGGGGACCAATGTTGTTCTGAAAGACGAACGACGTGCACATGATGAGCACCGTGATGACGATGAGTGAGCGGAAGCTCTGCATCAGCGAGATACCAGAGGCTTTGATGGCCGTAAGCTCAGAGCTCTCACCGAGGTTACCAAAAGTGATGAGCGAACTCAGCAGGATAGCCAGCGGCAAGGCCTGAGGAATCATCATCAACGCCATGTACCAGAAGAATTGGCCAAGAACATCCATGGTCAGACCCTTGCCGATGAGGTCGTCTACATAACGCCACAAAAACTGCATCATCAGCACAAAGAGGCAGATGAAGAATGTACCCGCGAAAAGCAGCAAGAACTGCTTGGCGATGAATATATCGAGTTTCTTTATTCGGAAGTTCATAATAATCAGTGCAAAGATAAGGAGAATATTTCAGATACTCAAAGTTTTCTTTTCTTTTTTGTCTGCATAAGTAAAAGCGTGTCTGCGATTACACTGTAATCGGCTTGCGATTCCATCGTAATCGAAGTGCAATTCCATCGTAATCGATGTTCGATTTGATCGTAATCGTAGATCGATTCATGCAAATGAAGCTACTGTATTGTTAAAGTTGCGTTAAAATTACGGTTTGCGGTTCTCTTATTTGTTGTTTAGGCGTATTAGTATTAAATTTGACGCGCATTTTCGGTCGTACGTCAACCTATTGTTCGCCGAACGCCGAACGATTGTTTGTCGAACGTCGAACGATTGTTTGTCGAACGCCGAACAATTGTCCGTCGAACGTCGAACGATGACAATAAACAAGAAGACAATAAACAAAGTGTAAAACAGAATACAACAATGAAGAAGATTATTTTTAGCTTGGCTATGTTAGCCGCTGTAGCTTCAGTCAACGCAGCAACGCCAATGGTGCCCACAGTGAACAGCGTAGAGATGACTGCAGCTGCTCCTAAAGCCGGTCAGCCTGTAGACTTCACGCTCAAGGATCTCTCTGGTAAGGCTTTCAAACTCTCGAGCCTGAAGGGTAAGTATGTCATCGTTGACTTCTGGGGTACATGGTGCATCAATTGCATCAAGGGCTTCCCGAAGATGAAGGAGTATTATGCTGCTCACAAGAATAAACTCGCCGTTGTAAGCGTCGATTGCAATGATACCGATGCCCGTTGGAAGGCTGGCGTGAAGAAGCATGGTCTGCCTTGGGTGAACGTCTATAATCCGAAAGGTGCAGGCGACATCACGAAGAAGCTCGGTGTCACGGCTTTCCCGACCAAGTTGCTCATCAATCCTCAGGGCAAGCTTGTGAAGGCTTTCGTGGGAGAAACTGATGATCTTTACACAGAGCTGAACAAGCTTTTGAAGTAAATTTGAAGTAAAAATGAAAAAATGTGGCAAAAGATTTGGTGGAACCAATTCTTTTGCCTACCTTTGCACCCGCATTCCGAAAACGAATGCTGTGAGGTCAAAGAACCAACGGATTGGAAGTTTGGGTGAGTGGCTGAAACCAGCAGTTTGCTAAACTGCCGTGCGCAATTACGCGTACCGGGGGTTCGAATCCCCCAGCTTCCGCAAGGAAATAGCCTACAGATGGTCGGTTCATCTAATGGTTAGGATACAAGATTCTCAATCTTGGCATAAGAGTTCGATTCTCTTACCGACTACATCCTTTAAGGATAAGAGCCTTGTTAACATGCAACATGCCGACAAGGCTTTTTCTTTACCTTTTTCAAAACCAGATGGTGGATTCATCTAATGGTTAGGATACAAGATTCTCAATCTTGGCATAGGGGTTCGATTCCCCTATCCACTACAAAGAAAAGCCTCTTGCAGATCGATCTGCAAGAGGCTTTCCTTTGTAGTGGACTCATAAACTTACAAACTCATAAACTCTTTAGCTCTTCGGGGATGGTGAGCTTCTCACATGTCTCCTGAAGCTTATCTCTGCCTTTCTTCGTGATGCTGAACTTCTGGCATCGACTGTCTTGTGAGCAGACATGGCGCTTGATGAACCGTTCTTCTTCGAGGTTCGCGATGACCTTGGAGGTGTTGCTGCGCGTTAGGGAAAGCTTTTCCGCAATCTCGCCCGACATTAGTTCTCCCTCCTCACTGCTTAGTAGACAGAGCGTCATGGCTTCATTGAGGTTGAGACCTGTAGCTTTCTGCATCTCAACCTCAAAGTTGTTGATAGCCTTATAGATGTTCCGCAACCGGCAGATACAATCGTTGCCTATCATTATTACCTGTTATACATGAAACACCTGGTCGATGGCTTCCTTGAACTGCGCATGGCCCATAGCGCCAACACTCTTTACGGGGTTACCCTCGGTAGGGATGAAGAGCAAGGTTGGGATAGACTGTACACCGAAGAGCGCAGCGAGCTCCTCCTGCTGGTCCACATCCACCTTGTAGAAGTCGATCCTTCCGTTGTACTCCTCCGAGAGCTTCTCCACGACTGGAGCCGTAGCCTTGCAAGGGCCGCACCAGGTAGCGTAGAAGTCGATGATGGCTGGGCGTGTGCCTTTATAGCTCCACTGCTGCGGGTGGTTGCTGTAGTCCATGATATGCTCTTTGAATGCCTCTTTGCTAAGTTCTGTTACCATAGTTATTTCCTTTCTTTTTTGTTGATACTTTGTTACTTATAATACTTTCCTTTGGAAAACATAGGCAAAGTTAATGCTTTCTTTTGAACTAAACAAATTTCCAGTGGAAAATAACTTAGCTTAACAGTTAGTCCTTATAGTCGACCTTAATTACTACGACACGGAAGTGTTGGTCTTTCTTCTTTGTTGAGACCTTGGCGATGTGCCAGTCGCCGGGGAAGAAGATGTTGAAGTGATCCTTCACGCTTGGGAAGACCCACGCCTTCGCCTTGTCGTAGTTGTAATGAATAACATCTTTTTTAGCGTCGTAGTTGCAGTTGGGTTTTGAAGAGTTATGGTCGATGAGTGCAAACCCTTCTGTGCCACTCACCACATACTGAAAGTCAATCTTCTTGCGATGACTCTCCGTTCCTCGTTTCTCTATCGGCAAGTTGACATCGTCCTGCACCGAAGCTGTCATCCTGGTGCCAGGGATAGGATGACTGCCGGCGGATAGCTTTGTCAGGTCCGTGTTCTGCACCCACGCGAAGAGTGCATCCCACTGAGCCTTGTTTTTCGTATATTGGCGTTGGAAGTCAGTAGCATTGACGGTCTTGTCAGGAGAAGCTTTTGTAAATCCATTGCGCCATGTGCCTGCCTTGATCCATTTCTCTGCCTCTTTCTGAGCAGCTTTGGAATAAGGTGTGGTATATGTCTTTGTATCATTGAGTTTGATGAGCCTTTCGTATTCCTCTTTCGTGATTCGCATGAAGGATCCGTGCTGAGGTCCTGTGACGCCCTCTATGTCTACGGGGTCGCTGAAATGGCGGAGGTGTGCGTCAGCCTTGCAGATGCGATAATGCTTAGGGTTGTCGCTGTACTGGATGTAAGCCACGCGCCAGGTGCTGTCGCCAATGAGTTGGAATGCAGAACTGCCTTCACACTTCTTGTGGCCTTCAAAACTCACGTAGTCGCTGTCATCGGGCTCTCCCCAGCCGTAGGTGAGATGCTTGCTTGTAGCCGTGTATATACCGGGCTTGCCGCCTTCTTTCTTGATAAGCATGTGGTAGAGCCCGTCGGAAGGTAGGTAGTTGATGTCTGCATCGATCGTAGCATAGCCCCAGTCGAAGAGCAGCTTTGGCGTAGTGATCTTTGTGAATGAACGGTCGGCATGGCTGTAATACATGCGGTCGTATTGCTCTTCGGGGCGGTTGAGCATGGAATAATAGATCATGTATCCGCCTTTCTCTCCATTGCTCCATGTGTAGTTGGGATCCCAAAAGATCTGGGGAGCCCATACGCGGTTGATTGTTGACCAGTCTTTGTAAGGCTGCTGAGCTGTTGTACCATCACAGAAGATAGTAGGTCCCTTGCGGAAGTCGAAGGTTGTGCTTTCCCAATGGATGAGATCTTTACTGCGGAGCAGATTGATACCATAGTTGTCCCATTTGTGGCTTCTGCGCACGCACATATCGGTGGTCACCATAAGATACTTTTTGGTGTCGGCTGATCGAGTGATATAAGCATCGCGTGTACCACCTTCTATCTGTGCAAGCTCGTCGGGGTTGAAGATGGCGTTGCCGCCGAGGATGTCCTGATAGTGGTAGCCGTCGCGGCTCACAGCATAAGCTGTCCACTCTCCCCGGTCGCTCATGTGGCAATAGAGGTAGCCATAATCTCCTTTGACGGGGTTCTGCGCGTTTAGGGGCATAGATAATGCAAGGCATGATACCATTGCCAGTGCTAACTGTTTCAACATGTCTTTAAAAGTTTTAATGTTTTCACTTGCAAAGATACGGCAAATCGAAATAAAATACGTAATCGAAGGGAATGTTTTTTCCCAATATCTTGGCTAAAGGTTCTATTATCCGCAATAGGGGTAAGGCGAGTTTGGCATAATGTTTGTACTTTTGCAAGCACTTAAGAGTTTTATTGAATATTATTATAATAGAAAGGTATATATATGGATTCTATTCACGATTTATCCTTTGGAGGCGAGCGCCCGCTATTTGGCGCCCACGACGTCAAGCTCGATAATATAACCATCACTGATGGCGAGTCTGGTATCAAGTGTTGTCATGACATCGAGTGTCATGACAGTAAGTTCTTCGGCAAGTACCCTTGGTGGCATGTTGACCGCAGTTTGATCACGAGTTGCTACTTTGCTGAAGGCTCACGTTCGGCTATCTGGTACAGTAATGATATGGTGATGAAGGACTGTGTCATCGACGGTCCTAAGTTCTTCCGCGAGATGAACAACCTGACGCTTGAGAATGTCAAGATCAACGATGCTGATGAGACATTCTGGCATGTTCATAATGTGAAGATCAAGAATGTGACGCTTCACCAGGGCACGTATCCTTTTATGCATGCCGATCATATCTACGTTGATGGCCTGACCTCAGATGCCAAGTACATCTTCCAGTATTGCAAGGATGTAGAGGTACACAATGCACATATCACAACGAAGGATTCGTTCTGGGAGTGTGAGAATGTGACGGTCTATGATTCTGATATCGATGGTGAGTACATTGCCTGGCATTCGAAGAACATCAAGTTCGTTCGTTGTCATTTCAGCGGAGAGCAGTTGTTTTGTTATGCAGACAACCTTACGCTTGAGGATTGCACCATTGATCCATCTTGCGACCGCATGTTCGAGGATTGCAGAAACCTCAATGTATCAGTCAAAGGCTCTATCACCAATATCAAGAACCCTATTAGCGGTAAGATCATTGCCGATAAGATTGGCTCAGTGACCTACGATGAGTTCACTAAAGGTCATGAGACGGAAATAAGAGTTAGGAGATAGTTAAGATAGAGAATGAAGTACGACTTTGACAAGATAGTTCCTCGTCGGCATACGGGCTCTTACAAGTGGGATTCCATCCCTGAGGATGCCTTGCCACTATGGGTCGCCGATATGGACTTTGAGGTAGCGCCTGCTATCGAAAAGGCTCTGGCTGACAGGGTGGCACATGGCGTGTTCGGTTATACACAGATTGATGACAGTTATTATGATGCCGTCATATCGTGGTACAACCGCCGCCATCAGTGGACGATAGACCGCCGGTGGATGCTCTACACCAGTGGAGTGGTGCCGGCTATTAGCTGTGGCATTAAGGCATTAACGCTTCCTGGCGAGAATGTGCTTGTTCAGACACCTGTCTACAATTGTTTCTTCTCGTCGATAAGAAATCAGGGGTGTCAGATTGTTGAAAGCCCGCTTGTGAGAAAAGACGACAGCTATGTCATCGACTGGGAGGACTTTGAACGGAAGTGTGCAGATGAGAAGACAACGGTGTTCTTGCTTTGCAATCCCCATAATCCCGGTGGGAGAGTGTGGACACGTGAAGAATTAGCGAAGATGGGAGCCATCTGCGCCAAGCATCATGTTTTTGTTATCAGCGATGAGATCCACTGTGAACTCGTGATGCCCGGCTATAAGTTCACGCCGTTCGCAGCCGTTAACGAAGATAATCTCCGCAACAGTGTCACGCTCAGTTCACCTTCGAAGAGCTTCAATACAGCGGGACTGCAGATTGCAAACATTATCTGTAAGGATGATGAGATACGCAGACGTATCGACCGCGTCATTAATATCTTTGAGGTATGTGATGTCAATCCTTTCGGTCCTGTGGCCTTGAAAGCTGCTTATAATGAGAGTGAAGATTGGCTGGATGAACTCAATGAATATATTTGGGGCAACTATCAATTGCTGAAGGGAACCTTTGCTCAGCAGTTGCCTTCACTTAGAGTGACGAGACTTGAGGGAACCTATCTTGCTTGGGTTGATATCAGTAGTTTGGGAATGACAAGTGATGAGGTAACAAAGAAGTTGCTCAAGGAAGGCCATGTTTTCGTTTCCAGTGGTACACTTTATGGCAAGGAGGCAGGCGAAGGATTTATTCGCATTAACCTTGCTTGTCCAAGATCAGTGCTCAAAGAAGGACTGAACCGAATCGTTAAGACACTGCGATAAATTTACATTTGCAGGGGCGGCCACATGGAACCGCCCCTGCAAAGTATTACAGTTTCACCTCTTCAAGAATCTTGTCGGTAGCTCCGGCAAGACTTTCTACAAACTGGCCGGCTTCTTTGCTTGTTTTCTGAAGGAAGTCGTTGTTGCCTTCCAACTTCCGCATGAGCCCGGTGAACTCACCGTAATCTTTTATCTCGAAACCACCTCCGGCTTTGATAAGCCCCAAAGCCTCTTGAAAGTGCTTGTTGTTCGGACCAAAGATGACCGGCTTGTTCCATACAGCGGCTTCCAGCACATTGTGAATACCGACACCAAAACCTCCACCAACATACGTGACATCTGCATAACGGTAAATGCTTGACAGCAAGCCGAAGCAATCGATGATGAGGCACTCTGCGTCTCTAACATTCTCCGTAGTAGCTTCAGTATAGCGTATTGTCTTGCGCTGTAGCTTGGAGAGTATCTGCTTAAGATGGTCCTCACCAATGACGTGCGGGGCTATAATAAGCTTCCAGTTGCGATGCTCATTGAAGAATTTGATGAAGATGTCTTCATCGGGGGGCCAACTGCTGCCTGCAATGAATACAGGGGAATGCTGAGTGTTGGGTGTTGGCTGTTGGGTGTTGGGATTACTATCCAGTCCAAGGAAAGCCTCAACGATAGGCAATGACTTGCCGGCATCCCTTATCTGCAGCACACGGTCAAAGCGTGTATCACCTGTGATCGACACGCAATCGATACCGATGGAATGAAGCAGCTGCTTGCTCTCCTCGTTCTGTACGAAGAAATGGGTGAAGCAGTTGAGCACTTCGCCATAGCCTTTGCCATACCAGCGGAAGAAAATCTGGTTGGGACGGAAAATGCTTGACACTGAGTAGAGAGGTATCTGCCGATGCTTGAGAATATGCAGGTAGTTGGACCAGAACTCATACTTGATGAAGAACGCCATGACAGGGCGTATCGTACGCAGAAAACGACGCGCATTGCCGATGGTGTCTATCGGAAGATAAACGATGATATCGGCTCCCGCATAGTTCTTGCGCACTTCATACCCCGAAGGAGAAAAGAACGTGAGCAGAATCTTGTATTCTGGATGTTCCTTCTTTATTTTCTCCATGATGGGTCGGCCTTGCTCAAACTCACCGAGTGAGGCGGCATGGAACCAAATGTACTTGGCATTGGGATCTACCTTCTCTTGCAAGATGCGGAAAGTCTCATGTTCGCCTTTCCACATCGTGCTTACCTTCTTAGAGAAGAATGTTGCAACCCATACACCTATATTATATAGGAAGATGAAGAAATTGTACATTATCCCAATGTCTCTATAGCTTTCTGCATTCTTTTGATGGTCTCATCTTTTCCGAGGAAAGCTGAGATGTCAAACATACCTGGACCTTTGCCGATACCTACGAGGGCCAGTCGCCATGCGTTCATAACATCGCCGAGCTTATAGCCTTTGTCTGCAATCCATTTCTCCACAACAGGTTCCTGACCTTCGACAGAGAAATCATCTATACCCTTCAGCACCTCGATGAGCTCAGTCATCTGCTGTGCTGAATAGTCTTTCCAGCGCTTCTTCGCAGTCTTCTCGTCGTAGGACGTAGGCGCAATGAAGAAGAAAGCGCACAGTGGCCACAGCTCCTTGACGAAGTTGACACGGTCCTTCATCAGGTGAACAACCTGCTTGATGCGGTCGAAGGTCTCATCCACACCGTTGTTGGCTACGATAGGAGCAAAGAGTTCTGCTATCTCTTCATCGCTCTTACGGAGAATATATTCGTGGTTGAACCAGATACCTTTCTGATAATCGAACTTAGCGCCACTCTTTGAGCACTTCGTGATATCGAAAACTTTCACGAGCTCATCCAAAGAGAAGATCTCCTGATCCGTGCCAGGGTTCCAGCCTAAGAGTGCGAGGAAGTTGATGACGGCCTCAGGGAAGTAGCCACTTTCGCGATAACCTGATGACACCTCGCCGGTCTTCGGATCGTGCCATTCGAGTGGGAACACGGGGAAGCCGAGACGGTCACCGTCACGCTTCGACAGTTTGCCTTTGCCTTCCGGCTTGAGCAACAATGGAAGGTGAGCAAAGCGAGGCATGGTGTCTTCCCATCCGAAAGCTTTGTATAGAAGCACGTGAAGTGGGGCACTGGGGAGCCACTCCTCACCACGGATGACGTGTGTAATCTCCATGAGATGGTCGTCTACGATATTGGCGAGATGATAAGTAGGCAGCTCGTCAGCACTCTTGTAAAGCACCTTATCGTCGAGGATATCGCTCTTGACACAAACGTCACCACGGATCATGTCGTTGACATGAATCTCTTCGCCGGGCTCCACTTTGAAGCGCACGGTATATTGAGCACCCTCAGCGAGCAGACGCTCTACTTCTTCCTTGGGGAGCGAGAGCGAGTTGCGCATAGAGAGGCGTGTGTGGGCGTCGTACTGGAAGTTCTTTACCTCTTCACGCTTCTTCTCCAGTTCTTCAGGAGTATCAAAAGCAAGGTAAGCTTTGCCGTTGTCGAGCAGCTGTTGCACATATTTCTTGTATATTTTCCGGCGCTCACTCTGACGGTAGGGACCATAGTCTCCGCCGAAGGACACACCTTCGTCGAACTTGATGCCGAGCCACTTAAATGATTCGATGATATAATCTTCTGCGCCAGGTACAAAACGGTGACTGTCAGTGTCCTCAATACGGAACACAAGGTCGCCACCATGCTGGCGGGCAAAGAGATAATTGTACAAAGCCGTGCGTACGCCGCCAATATGCAGCGGGCCGGTAGGACTTGGGGCAAAACGTACCCTTACTTTTCTTTCTGACATAACCAAAAGAATAATTTTGGTGCAAAATTAATATATTTTTTCTGCTTTAACGGATATTTTTCGTATTTTCGCACCAAAATAATCATGCAACGGCCTCAGGGCCATCTACAATAGACGAAAATGAACACTTTTAAAAAGATAATAGGCAATGAGGAAAATGTCTGGAGAAGTCTTGCTATTCGCACTGGACTTGTCCTTTTGACATCTATTATCATTGTTTGGTTTCTCCCCCGAAATGAGGCAAAACAGTTTGCTTACGATATCGGTGAGCCATGGCATTATGGCACACTCATCGCAAAATACGACTTCCCCGTTTATAAGACAGATGAGGCTATCCAGCGCGAGCGTGACTCGCTGCTGCGCAGTTTTCAGCCTTATTATAACTACGACAACAGCGTAGAGCCGGTTCAGATAGCTCGTCTGCGCGTGGCGCTTTCCAAGGTAGGCCCTCTGCCGACTGGCTTTGAAGATGCTGTCATAGAGAAACTGCATCATTTCTATCAGTCCGGCATCATGGATACGCCTGGCTACAACGCTTTCCGCAACGATACTACCTCACAGGTGCGAATCATCTTCGGAAAGGATGCAGAGAGTGTGCAGGTCAGTTTCATCTATTCAACGATGTCTGCTTATGAGCAACTCCTCGGCGACGAGCATCTGACCAAGGAACGGGGATTGATGCAGAGGTTGAACTTAAACAACTATATCGTCCCGAACCTCATCTACGACAGTCATCGCACAGAGACGGCGCGTAATGACCTTCTTTCCAGTATCTCCCCTGCTAGTGGTATGGTCATGGCGGGTCAGAAGATTATTGGTCAGGGAGATATGGTTGACGATTACAACTACCGTGTGCTCAATTCTATGGAGAAAGAGATGGAGCGGCGCCAGGTTGGCAAGTCACAGATCACTCGTCACCTTGTCGGCAATGCTATCTACGTCTTCTCTTTTGTCTTCCTCTTTACGTTGTACCTGTCCCTCTTCCGTCGCGACTATTTCTCGAAGCCGCGCTGTGTAGCAATGCTTTACACGCTCATTGCCGCTTTCCCGGTCTGCGTGTCGCTGATGATGGAGCATGGCTATTTCAACTTCTCCGTCTATGTGCTTCCTTTTGCCATGGGGCCGATCTTCGTCCGAATCTTTATGGACTCGCGCACAGCATTCATCACGCATCTTGTAACGGTGCTCATCTCCGCCTGTGCGCTGCGTTATCAGTTCGACTTCATCATCATCCAGACAGTGGCAGGTCTTGTAGCTATCTACACGTTGCGTGAAGTCTCTACGCGCTCGCAGATCTTCCGCACGGCGCTGTGGGTATTTCTCTCTACCTGTATCATCTATTTTGCACTGAAACTAATGGAGAGTGGCGGCGACTTCCGTTTTGGCAACCGCATGTATTATCACTTCCTCATCAATGGTGTGCTGTTGCTCTTGGCTTACTCCTTGATGTTCGTTGTGGAAAAGACCTTCGGCTTTGTCTCCGTTTTGACGCTCATCGAACTGTCAGATACCAACAAGGGATTGCTCCGTAAACTCTCTGAGGTCGCTCCCGGTACCTTCCAGCATTCTATCACTGTAGGAAACCTTGCCTCGGAGATTGCCAATAAAATTGGGGCCAAGGCAACCCTTGTGCGTACTGGTGCCCTCTATCATGACATCGGTAAGATGAAGAATCCTGCGTTCTTCACCGAGAACCAACAGGGTGGTGTTAATCCACACGATAATCTCACGGAGAAAGAGAGTGCGCGTATCATCATTGCCCATGTCACGGATGGTGTGAAGTTGGCAGAGGAGAACAATCTCCCGGTCGTGATCCGTGACTTCATCCTGACCCACCATGGCTGTGGCATGACGAAATACTTCTATATCAAATATCAGAATGAGCATCCGGACGAAGTGGTCGACAAGAGCATCTTTACCTATCCAGGCCCTAACCCCACGACACGTGAGCAGGCCATCCTGATGATGGCTGATACGTGTGAGGCAGCTTCTCACGCTTTGAAGGAATACACGGAGGAGAGTATCTCAAAACTTGTCAACCAGCTCGTTGACCAGCAGGTCAAGGACGGATTGTTCAGTGAGTGCAAGATTACCTTCTACGACATTGCTGTCGCCAAGCAGGTCCTCATTGAGCGTCTTAAAGCCATCTACCACACTCGAATCCAGTATCCTGATAAGATCGTGCGGAAACAAAAATAAAAAATAATTGTTGTTGCGATGCAAGATAATTTCTATCTTTGCATTTAGTAAGAGGTAAATACAAACAAAATAATAAATAATGAGAAAACTAAGACTTTTGGGCTTGTGCCTTTTAGTGGCAGTCTCTGCCTTCACACTGACATCGTGCTTGAATGACGATGATGACAACAACAATTCAATGACTCCTGCTGAGAAAGCACAGTCTTTCCAGATTGTTCAGGGATCTTATTCCGGCAAGGTTTATGCCATTGGTAGAAACGTTCAGAATGGTAAATCTGTTGCTACTGATAGTGCAGAGGTAGCCTGGAGCATCAACACCGACTCTACGATGATCTTCCACATGATACCTGCCCGTTTCCTGGCGCTCGCTATTGACACTACAACGACTGAGCACAAGGCTATCCGTGATGCTGTTTTAACTCAAGCTCCATCAGAGGTACAATGTGGTATTGGCTTCTATAAGTATTATCAAGAGTGGACGACCTATCCTTTCTGGTTCATCAATCCTGGTAGTGTTACTTATAATGTCACGGTCAATGGGACAAGTCACAAGGTTGTAATTGGCTTCTGGGGCAATTCAACGAGCTCTTATGGTGTCTTTAATGCTACAACAAAGGCAATGTCGTCAGAGATCCTCTTAGCTGGCGCAACGATAGATGGAGTGACACCTTCAGTGTCTATCTCAAATGCTGTACCTTTGGTGTTCGTAAAGAAATAGTAAATTCTGGATAGTGTAGTGGCCGGTCTTGTACCGGCCATAGCATGAGTCTTAAATAAAGAAATCCCCGGCTCTGAAGTTCTGAACCGGGGATTTTTGTATCCTAGAAAGTAAATAGTTTACTCAGGAAGGCTGATTGCCTCGTTGGGGCAAACAGAAGCGCATGTGCCGCACTCTGTGCACATATCGGGGTTGATATGATAGATATCGCCCTCAGAGATAGCGCCTACCGGGCACTCATCGATACATGTTCCACATGCTACACAGTTGTCACCAATTACGTATGCCATAATTTTGTAAGTTTAGAAAATTAATAATGTTTTTGTATAATCGTTCTTACCTCATAGGTGCCTTACGGCTTTTAGGCTGGCTTCCCATATTTCGGTGTTGCAAAGATAAGAACTTTTGTTGGAATACCTACAAATGGTGAGAGAATTTTTTCAGATTTAACATTTATGAGTGATAGGCATACCTAAAGATAGTGACATGCACAATATTATAATAAGAATGGCGTTAATAAAAGTATGAAGAGTCTCTTTAGCTTCATTCTCGCTTCATTGTTCTGTGTTGGTGCCTTTGCTCAGGACCGCACGGTGCAGAATCGGCCGTATACTGATTTGCGGCCGTTCCATTTCGGTATTCTTGTAGGTACACACATTCAGGATATGGAATTGCTGAATGTCGGACCTCAAACGATCACGCTTGATGATGGCTCTACACAGTCCTATACCATTACCACTGACCAAGACACGTGGGATAATGGTTTCAATGTGGGCGTGCTAGGTGAGGCTCGACTGAACGATTATTTCGCGTTCCGTATCGCTCCGGCCCTTTATTTCGGCAGTCGGCATATTGCATTTCGCAACAATGACCCTCAGGCACCCGATAGTCTCAGAAGCCGTACGCAGAACCTCAAGACCATTTACATCTCTTGTTCGGCGGACATCATCTATGCCTCGAAGCGTGCTGGCAACCATCGGCCTTATATCATGGCGGGGCTCAGTCCGGTTATCAATCTCAGTGGCAAAAACGATGATATCCTCAAGCTCAAACGCTATGATGTCTATTTCGAGACAGGTCTGGGCTGTGATTTCTATATGCCTTTTTTCAAGCTTCGCCCCGAACTGAAGTTCATGTTTGGGTTGACGAACAGTCTTGACACCAATCATGCAGCCCGTTTACGTGATGCTACGATGCGTCCCTTTGCCAACTCTGTCAGTCAGGCTCATTCGAAGATGATCGTTCTCACATTCTATTTTGAATAACAATATTTCTATGCGACATACAATTGTATCCAAAGGCGCTTTGCCTTTTGTGGCGCTGCTACTCTTAGCAGCGTCTTGCCATACTCCCTATCATCTTGCGAGTATAGACAGAACACGTATTTTGATCGATAGCCGGTATGATGCCCATCCTGATGCTGCGGCTGCGGCATTCATCCAGCCTTACGAGCATACTGTTGACTCGCTGATGAAACCTGTAGTAGGTCGTACCGCTGAGCCCATGATAGCCCATCGGCCGGAGAGCAATCTCAGCAACCTTCTCTCCGATATCCTTGTGTGGGGTGGGGAAGAGTTTAACGAGAAGCCCGACTTCGGTGTCTATAACATGGGTGGTATTCGCGCCTCATTACCTCAAGGCGATATTACTTATGGCGATGTGCTCAATGTGGCACCTTTTGAGAACCATATCTGTTTCCTTACGCTTTCTGGCGAGAAGACGCTCCAACTCTTCCGTGAGATGGCTGCACGTGGTGGTGAAGGCGTTAGCCACAGTGTGCGGATGGTCATTACGAAAGATGGAAAGCTAAAGTCAGTGGCGATCAATGGCGCTCCGGTAGACCCGCAGAGGAGCTATCGCATTGCTACGCTCGATTATCTGGCTCAAGGCAATGACGGATTGGCGGCATTCAAGGACAAGACCGATGCAGTGTCGCCCGATGATGAGGCTCATGACGTACGCTATATCATTGTCAATTATTTCAAGCATCTTAAGGCACAGGGAAAAGCCGTTGATACAAAAGTAGAAGGACGAGTAAACGTAGAATAAGATGAAAGATATGAGAAATATTATTTCTTTGCCGCGGCGGGCGGCCACAGGGGCCGCCCCTGCACTGTTGGCATTGGCTCTGCTTCTCTGTACATTGTCACTGCCTGCTCAGAAGCACTTGACCATTCTCCATACCAACGATACACACAGTTGCATCATGCCGCTGTCTACCCATCTCGCTGACACACTGCAAGCCGGACGTGGAGGATTTATCCGTCGTATCGCAATGCTCAAGGAAGAACGGGAGAAGGACCCGAAACTCTTGCTCTTCGACAGTGGCGATTTCTGTCAGGGATCGCCTTACTACACGTTGTTCAAGGGCGATGTCGAGACCGGACTGATGAACATGATGCATTATGATGCTGGTACGATCGGTAACCACGAGTTTGATTTCGGCTTGGAGAACGTTGCGCGTGTGTTCAAGCGGCTTAACTTTCCCATTGTCTGTGCCAACTACCGTTTCCATGAGTATGACCTTGACAAGATTGTCAAGCCGTATGTTATCCTCAAGCGAAATGGCTTGAAGATTGGCGTCTTTGGGCTCTCTCCGAAACTCGACGGCTTGGTTGATCACAAGAACTATCGGTCCACAGAGTATCTTGACCCTGTGAAGACGGCTCAGGAGATGGCGGACATCTTGAAAAAGAAGCACTGCGACCTCGTCATCTGCATCTCGCATCTCGGCTGGGAAGAGAAAGGTATGGGTGACCAGGAGGTTATTAGAAATACGCGTGGTATCGATCTTGTGCTCGGCGGTCATAGTCATACTTATTTCAAGCAGCTCCGTTATGTCAACAATCTCGATGGTAAGCCAGTGCCTGACGATCAGAACGGTAAGAGCGGCATCTACATCGGGAAAATGAACTTAACATTGAAAAAATGAAAGATTGAAAAAATGAAAGTATGAAACAATGAAAGATTGAGAGAATGAAAAAGATAGGACTTCCTTTATTCTTGGTCTTTGTGGGCATCGCGTTTCTGCTTATGTCCTCAGAGCCAGCTACCCCTGTTATTTATATCATCGGTGATTCTACGGCAGCTCAGAAAGATACGACGCAGGGTAAACTTGAGCGTGGATGGGGTATGATGCTCCACGAGTTCTTCGATGATGGTGTGCGGGTGGAGAACCATGCCGTCAATGGCCGTTCGTCGCGCTCCTTCTATGCTGAGGGTCGTTGGCAAAAAGTCATCGACAAGGTTAAGCCCGGCGATTATGTCATCATACAGTTTGGACACAATGATGAGAAGCCACAGCCTGATCGCCATACCGACGTAGGGACCACCTTCGATGCCCACCTCGCCCAGTATGTCATCGAGACGAAGGCCAAGGGGGCCACGCCCATATTGATGAGTCCCATGACGCGCCGTAACTTCTATTTGAAACCACCAAAGCAGGATGATGATGAGAAACTGCGTGAGACGACGTTTAAAGGTGAGCATGTCAACTCTGACACGCTTGTAGATACCCACGGAGCCTATCGCTATGTGGCTCGGCGCGTGGCGCAGCAATACGGTGTGCCATTCGTAGATGCCAACAAGATATCCCATGATATCGAGCAGAAACTTGGTGTGGAAGGCTCGCGCAAGCTCCATATGTGGGTAGAGCCCGGAATATATTCTTGGGCTCCGAAAGGCCGCCAGGACAATACACATTATAATATATATGGTGCACGCGTCATGGCAAAAGCACTCGCTAAAGCTATCGGCAAGGCTGTCCCGGCATTAAAGAGTCATGTGCGGCGCTGAAAACTTCACTATGGCATTGAAATAGCAATAGAAAGAGAAACAACTGTTAAAAAACGAAGAAAAAGCCATTGTAGTTTCTCTATTCCATTAAAAGTCAGTACCTTTGCACCGCTTTTCGGCCTGACCGCTGGTTGAGGGAAGAGTCCTCAGGCTATGTCGGGTTGGAGCGACGGACAACATTTAATCATTACAATCAAAATGGATTTAATTAAAGTTGCTGAGGAAGCATTTGCAACCGGCAAGCAGATTCCTGCATTCAAGGCAGGTGACACGATCACTGTCGCTTACAAAATCGTCGAGGGTTCAAAGGAGCGTATCCAGCTCTACCGCGGTATCGTTATCAAGATCAGCGGTCATGGAGACAAAAAGCGCTTCACCGTGCGTAAGATGTCAGGAACAGTGGGTGTAGAGCGTATTTTCCCTGCTGAGTCTCCCGCTATCGACCACATCGAGGTTAACAAGCGCGGTAAGGTGCGTCGTTCTAAGCTTTACTATCTGCGTAAGCTCACAGGTAAGGCTGCACGTATCCAGGAGAAGCGCACTGTTGCAGGTGAGTAATCTCCTCCTCTTCGTTAAGAAACAAAAAGCATGGCACTCTTTCGAATGTCATGCTTTTATTGTCTTATCTCACTGCGTAGTTCTCATCACCGTCAGCCTCTCCATGCAATGCTTCGTCGAGGTCGTTCCATGTCTGGAATCCGGCAAAGAGTGCCAGCCGATTCTTGGCTGCCAGCGAGAGCTTGCGTTTACCTGTAACAAGCTCCATCAACTTTCTCAGAGAGGTCACACTCAGATTGATGTGGTGTCTCTCCAACTTTCTAGACAGGCCATCCAGATCGTGACCAATCTCATGTTCTCCCTCTTTGACCTTCTTTCCTGCTTCCTGAAAGAGCAGTTTTAAGTCCCTTTTCATTTTCTCACATACTTTTTCTATAACGCGAGGCAAAGATACGACTTTTTTTGTTACCTTTGCCACAAGAAAGATTAAATCTATATTAATAATGAAGGAATACGCACTAAAGTACGGGTGCAACCCTAATCAGAAGCCCGCCCGCATCTACATGGAACATGGAGAACTGCCCGTTGAGGTTATCAACGGTCGTGCCGGTTACATCAACTTTCTCGATGCCCTCAACTCCTGGCAGCTTGTGAAGGAGCTCAAGGCTGCAACAGGTCTGCCTGCTGCTGCTTCGTTCAAGCATGTCAGCCCTGCAGGTGCTGCTGTTGGTTTGCCACTGAGCGACACGCTGAAGAAGATCTATTTTGTCGATGACATAGACTTTGAGCTGACGCCGCTCGCCAATGCTTACGCCCGTGCCCGTGGTGCTGACCGTATGTGCTCTTACGGTGACTTCTGCGCACTGAGCGATCCTTGTGATGAGGCTACAGCCCGTCTGATCAAGCGCGAGGTGAGCGATGGTGTTATCGCTCCGGGTTATACTCCCGAAGCTTTGGAAATTCTCAAGGCAAAGCGCAAGGGTAACTACTGCGTCATCAAGATTGATCCCGACTATGTGCCAGATCCTATCGAGCACAAGCAGGTATTCGGCATCACCTTCGAGCAGGGCCGCAACAATGTGGACCTCTCTAATCCGAAGCTCTTCGAAGATGTGCCTACAAAGAACAAGACATTCACGCCGGAGGCACTGCGCGACCTTAAGATTGCGCTCATCACATTGAAGTATACACAATCCAACTCAGTTTGCTATACGAAAGATGGTCAGGCTATCGGTATCGGTGCCGGTCAGCAGAGTCGTATCCACTGCACACGTTTGGCTGGTAATAAGGCTGATGAGTGGTGGATGCGCCAGAGCCCGAAAGTGCTCAACCTCCCGTTCAAGGATCATATCCGTCGTGCCGACCGCGACAACTGTATCAACGTTTATCTCTCTGAGGAATATGAGGATGTGCTGCGTGATGGAGCTTGGCAGCAGTGGTTCACAGAGAAGCCGGAGCCATTCCTCCGCCCTGAGCAGAAAGAGTGGATTGCCAAGAACACGAACGTATGCCTTGGCTCTGATGCTTTCTTCCCCTTTGGCGACAACATCGAGCGTGCGCACAAGAGTGGCGTGAAATATATCGCACAGGCCGGTGGCTCTATCCGTGACGATAATGTCATTGAGACCTGCGACAAGTACGACATCGCCATGGCAATGACTCATGTGCGTCTGTTCCATCACTAATCTCTTTTGTATGGATGATTTCGAGGATATCCTTGTCAATGGCATCACCTTTAAGAAAGCGTCGGGCCCTAAGCAGACCGACGATAAGGTGAAGACAAAGGCCAAGAAGAAAAAGTATATCACGGGTGCCCACGGCTCCGGCTCAGCGAAGCAGAAAGCTAAGTACCGGGAGCAGCGGGCTAACCGCAAAAGTCAACATAAAAACAAGTAAACGTCATCGGTTGGCGTTCGACAGCAGATTGTTTGTCGAACGTCAGCCAGTCGTTTGTCGAACGCCGAACAATTGTTTGTCGAACGTCAGCCAATCGTTTGTCGAACGCCGAACGATCGCATTAAAGTCTAAATCTAGCAAAAAATCATGGAAACGATCAAAAATGATAAGTTAAAGGTTGAAGTCTCTGAGCATGGAGCTGAGCTTCAGAGTATCAAAGACAATGGCGGTGAAGAATATCTCTGGCAGGGCGATCCTGCCTACTGGCCCCGTCGGTCACCGATTCTCTTCCCAATCGTCTGTGGCCTTTGGAAAGAGACCTATCGTGTCAATGGGAAAGAATATCATCTCTCGCGCCACGGCTTCGCCCGTGACACCGACTTCACACTCCTTGCCAAAGGCGATGAGCAGGTTGTTTACGGCTTGCACGACAATGCTGAGACGATGAAGCTCTATCCTTATCACTTTAACCTTGCTGTAAGCTACAAGCTGACTGACAACAAAATTCACGTGGTTTGGCATGTGGAAAACACCGACGATAAGATCATCTATTTCCAGATCGGTGGTCATCCCGCATTCCTTATCCCCGGTGCCAAGGCCGGTGAGCCGGTGAACGGTACATTGCGTTTCGATAATCCCGAGCCGATGCGTCTCTATGCCAATGTAGAAGGTTGTCTGGCTAAGGGTTATCACAAGGTAGAGACCGATAATGGCCTGTTTCATTTCACGGAAGACAGTTTCAAGGACGATGCCATTGTCTTCGACCACAGTCAGCTCCGCCATATCGAACTGCTTGATGAGGCTGGCAAGACACATGTGGCACTCGATATCAAGACGCCGGCAGTGGGGCTTTGGACACCGTGCGGCAAGCATGCTCCTTTTATCTGTGTCGAGCCGTGGTATGGAGTGTCCGACTGGGCTGAGTATGACGGCGATATCAAGGACCGTTACCTCATGAACCAGCTCCTTCCCGGCAGCAGCTTCATGAGTGAGTACGTCATCACGATAGGATAAAGATGGAATAGTCTAACAAATTAGGAGGAGATGCTATGACAGCAATAGAACTTAAAGCTTCGCTTCTCGATTCCATTCAAGGAATCAATGATAAGGATTTGATAGAAAAGATCAGTCAATATGTGAGTAAAATGCTTGCAAAGGCAAGATCCAGTCAGAATACACATTACAAGCTGAAGAATATAGATGAGCTTCACCCTGCAGTAAGAAATTTCATTGGTATTGCTAAAGGTGCAGAGGATAGTAATGACGATCTGAATGGACGAATGGCTGTCATGCAACCGCGAGATTTTTTAGATAGCTTGGTCGAAGGGAATGACTGAAATTCCTTTTGAATTATGGCTATTTTGCAAAGTTTAACGGCATCCGATAACAATTGTTACCGGTGCCGTTAAGTGTTTATGGTTACCTTTGCAAGCGAAAATAATAAGAAAACGATTATGAATAAACCGGAGATTGCAAAGGGTATACCTTTCGAGAAGTGGGACCTCGACCTGTTGGTCGACTACGTATTGAAGTTTCATCACCGCAACACACGCAAGTATGGTGCGGAGATATACAACCTGTTGCTCGATGTGGACAGTCGTCACCATGAGCTCGACAAAGTGACGGATCATTTCCGTAACAGCATCCAGGATCTTGACAACCACTGCATGAAGGAGGAGCAAGTGCTTTATCCTTATATCATGGATCTGTATAATGCCCATGAGGCAGGTCAGCACATTGCTCCGTTCCATTGTGGCACCATCCAGGCTCCAATCCAGATGATGATGATGGAGCACGACGACGAGATGAGCCGGCACGAGCGTATTGCAGAGTTGACGAACAACTACAAGGCTCCCGAAGGTGCTGAGCCTCAGTATCAGCAAGTCTTGGACCGGCTGCGTGAGTTCCGCGACTGGCTGCTCGAGCATATCTGGGTAGAGAACGAAGTGCTCTTCCCGATGGCACTGAGAATGGAACGTGAGAATCAATAACAGATCATGAACATCAGCATTAAAAGGGTCTACCTGCCTGCTGAAGACAGTGATGGTTACCGCGTGCTCGTAGATCGGCTTTGGCCGCGCGGCATCAAGAAAGAGAATGCGAAGATTGACCTCTGGGCCAAGGCGCTCGCACCCTCTGCAGAACTAAGGAAGTGGTTCAATCATATCCCTGAGCGTTTCGAGGAGTTCTCGAAGAAGTATGTGGAGGAACTGAAAGGCAACCCTGAGGTCGCTCCTATCCTTGGCGAGCTTCGTCAGCACGATAAGGTGACGCTGCTCTATGGCGCCAAGGATGAACAGCACAATAATGCTGTCGTGCTACTTCATCTTCTGTCGGTCTAAAATCGTTATCTCTCGCCCGTTGATCTTGATGGCTCCCTCTTTTTGGAAGTCGGCGAGCACGCGGAGCAGTGAGAACTTCAGGATACCGAACGAGTCGGCTATCTCCTGGCGTGAGCGAAAGAGGTGAATGACATTAGATCCTTGTTCGCCAGCACGTTCAAGGAGAAGCCATGCTACCTTTTCTCTTACAGTATAGAGACTGAGCACGCGCATGCGCTTCGTGAGAAACGCGTTGATGTTGGACAGCACACGCATGAAGTTCATCGACAGTTGCCAGTTGTCGCGAAGCAACTGTTCAAACTCCGGCTTGCGCATTCGAAAGACGGTGACGGGCGTGCCTGTCTCTACGCCAACAGGCATGTTGTTGTTTTTTGCGAAGACGAAAGCCGGGGCCACGATGTTACCGTCGCGCAGGCGGCTCACTTCCACTTGTTTGCCCGACAATGACGACATGCGGCAGATGAGTGTGCCGCTGAGAACGATGTCAAGATGTTGGTAGGGCATGTTGGCGAGTGCATAGATGTCGTGGGCATCATATTGCACCGTGGACCATTTGACGCCACTGAGTGCTATCTCTATTTCTACGGGGCTCATGCCTGCAAAGAGTGGGCAGTGAGTGAGTTTGTCAAGTATCTTTTGTTCCATGTTTTGAAAGGTGATGGGTGTTAGGTGTTGGGTGGTAATGGATGTCATAGCAATTCTGTCAACTCTCGGAATTTTTCGATGCGCCTGAAACGAGGAAAGTCTTTACGCATATCGGTATCTTCCACTTGTTCCATCTGCCATTGCAGCTCATAGGGTATGTGGATGGCATATCCACCAAGTTTCAGTACGGGCAGAATATCGCTTTTGAACGAGTTGCCTACCATACAAAGCCGGCCGATGTTTGTATCAAAGAGTCGGCAGAGGTGCATATATTCGTGTGGCGTCTTGTCGGCTACCACAATGCAATCGTCGAAATACTTGGCTAATCCGGAGCGCTTGAACTTATTCTCCTGGTCGAGATTGTCACCTTTTGTGAAGACAACTATCTTGTAAGATCCCTTCTTGTGCAGTTCCTTCAGGGTCTCTTCGACGCCTTCAAGCGGTGTGCCCGACATGTTGAGCAGACTCTTGCCAAGTTCTATGACTTTTAATAAGTCGTCTCCGCTAATTTTACCTTTCGAGATCTTAATGGCGTTTTCTACGAGTGAGATGGTGAAAGCCTTGCTGCCAAAGCCTAAAAGCGGCATGTTCCCGGTCTCTGTCTGAAAGAGTTTCGTGGCTATTTCATCATGGCTACCATAGGGGACAAGCAAGTGGCAGTAGGCTGCTTCCACATTGTCGAAATGTCCCTGGCAGTCCCATAGCGTGTCGTCGGCATCGAAGGCGAGCAGCGAGATATCGTGAGGTATTCTGTCTTGTTCGTTTGTATACTTAGCAGTATTCATGTCTACAAAGTTACAGAAAAAATGTCGGAGAAGTGAAGGAACGTCAATAATAATTATTAATTTTGCAAATAAGAAATGCTATACGTACCTAAAAGACACTATGGGAAAGATCATATATCATAAGATAAGTTGGCTGTTGTTGTTCATGGCAATGATGCTGAGGTTGCCAGTGTTGGCGGCACCTCAGGACAATTTCAATGCTTCTTACCTCAATCTTTCCACCGGTATGCCCAGCAATTATGTCGGTGACATCTATCGCGATCATCAAGGCTTTATATGGATTTCCACACATGGGAGTGGACTGTTGCGATATGATGGCTACTCTTATATGAATTTTGGGCTGAGTGGCAATTTGGGATTATCCTTTTGCTCCAACACTTGCCACAATGTCGTGGAAGATCGTTTTGGCAGATTATGGGTGGCGTTTGATGAAGGTGTCAAATGTCTGAATATGAACCAAGGCCTGACGACACTTCCCAAGGCTACCTCCGATAAGCTTTCTGCCCTTGCAAGTCAGGCGGCGAATGCTCCCTGCATACGTGTCTATTGTGACACGAAAGGCAACATCTGGATCTTGACAGCCGACCACATCTGGCGGTTTTCTTTCAATGCGGATGGCGATATATCTTCTGTCATCGGTGCAACACATCAGACGAAAGTACCCGACTTGGCGATGATAGACCTTGACAAGGACGGCTCCGTCTATGTCGGTCTCAACCTTCGTCTTAACAAAGTGTTTGCGAGGAATGGCCGCTTGGTCATAAAGAGTCTGTCTCAAAAATATCCTCAGCTCGAAGGAAAGATCATTGGATCTATCATTAGATGGGGCGGAGGTGTGTGGTTCGGTACGAACGGAGGTCTTTATAGCAGTGACCCTCATGACCCGGGCATTCATTTCAATGGCACTGACAAAGGTCTTCAGCATGAGACGGTGACGGCACTCGATGCATCTGACGATGGGAGAGAATTGGTCATCGGTACACTTTGTGGCGTCGATTTTATGAACAGTGACCGCTCTTTCTCCGGACATTGGAATAGTAAGAGCACGATCAATCCTTTGTCGAGCAACTTCGTGAGTTGTCTCTTCTCGTTCGGTGGTCAGCATTGGGTTGGCACAGAGACGGGTGGCATCACACAGTTGAAGCCCCGGAAACTCCGTCTTGCCAACTTTATCCATGATAATGCACAGTCGGGTTCTCTGAGTGCCGGTCCGGTGAACGCTATGTATGAGACTCCTCAAGGAGACTTGTGGGTAGGAACGGTAGAAGGCGGACTCAACTTATTAAGAAAAGGAAGTTCCATATTTGAACATTTCACGACAGCTAACTCTGGCCTTCCGCATAATTCAGTATCGGTCTTGGCGCCCGATGGCTCCGGAAACCTTTGGATAGGCACCTGGGGTGGGGGCGTGGCTGTCTGCTCCCAAGGAAAAGTGACTCCCCTGAAAGTAGATGCTGCTCATGCTCTTGACTTGTTGTTTATTGGTGCCATGGCATACGACCCTTACAACCAAGGAATGTGGATTGGTGCCAATGCCGGTTTGTTCTTTTATGATTTTAAGAGGAAGAAGGTTCTCGACCCCTTCCCTGATTGTAGGACTATCAACGGTGCTATCGGCAGTCTGGTGACGCGTCAAGGCAAATTCTTCATGGGTTGCCTCTCGGGAATGGTTTCTGTCGACTTGAAAAAAGGCCCGGACCGGAATGGACACTTCTCCTTTACACATTATATATATAAGCTCAATAATCCGTCTTCGAAGGCTTTCGAGAAGATTATGGCGTTTTGTCAGAGCAGTGACGGAACGGTGTGGATAGGGAGCAATGGCAATGGCATCTACCGCATGAGAGGCTCGGAGCCCGACAGTGCTTCGGTAAAAGAATATACGATTGCCGACGGACTGGCTAATAATGGCGTGAAAGGTTTAGCGGAGGGACAGAATGGGCTGTTGTGGATAGCTACAGACCATGGACTGTCGTGCATGAATCCTAAGACGGAGACATTCGACAACTTCGATGAGGCGGACGGGCTTATCAGCAGTCAGTTCTACTTTAATGGCATCATTCGCGGGGTCGGTGGCCGTCTGTGGCTTGGTAGTGACAAAGGATTGACGCTTCTCAATGGCGTGAACCTGAAGAATACGGATGCCCCTCATCTTACGTTCACATCGTTGTATGTGAACAACCAATATGTCAGTGCCGGAAGCAAATACCTCAAGGAGGATATTTCTATATCCAAAGAGGTGCGTCTTCATGAGAGCGACCGTAGTTTCGTTATTGAATTTTCAGCGCTCAACTATGGCAGTGATGCCCAGGGAGCCTACGCCTATCGCATGAAAGGCTATGAGGATGAATGGATTCCTTTGCCTCAGGGTGAGCACAGTGTGAGATATTCAACCCTGCCAGCCGGCCATTACACCTTTGAGGTGCGTTATACACCGCCGATGGGCAACGGTAAGGTGCAGATGGCATCAATCGATGTAACGGTCACTCCTTATTTCTGGAAGAGCTGGTGGTTCATGCTGATCGTATTATGCTTAGTCTTGCTGGCTGCCCGTTACGTCTATAAGCGCAGGATGGAGGAAATGCGCAATAGGGAAGCAGAGCAACTCTACCGGCCTATCGAGGCTGTGCTGAAGGACAGTCAGGAGCCGGAGCTGTTGCAGATGCGTATCCAGAAGATTCTGAAAAACGAGAAGCGTTATCAGCAGAGCCAGCAGAAGACCATCGATCAGGACAAGACGGAGGTGCAGGCTAAAGAAGTGCCGTTCATGGACCGCATCATGAAGGTCATGGAGGATAACTATGCCAATCCCGAGCTGAACGTCAAGATGATTGCCGACGCCATGCGCATGCAGCGCACGGAGGTCAGCAAGCAGTTGCAGGATAATGTGGGCGTGACAACTTCACAGTTTATCCGAAACTATCGCCTCGACCTCGCCAAGAAGATGTTGGAGGACAATGTTGCAGACCGTAACATCACCGAGATTGCGTTCCGGGTGGGCTTCAATGATCCTAAATATTTTACCCGTTGTTTCTCGCAGCGCTTTGGCATGGCTCCATCAGCGTATAAGAAGAGCTAAAGAGTAGAAAATTGCGCTAAAAGCAATATTTCCACCTTATATTTCTGTTTTTCCACCGTGTAGATTTACACCCTTAGTATCTTTGCAGCACAAGTTTTGTAGTTTACGTACGATTATCATTGTTCGTGGACGGCAGGACTAAGAGGCTGAGGCCTCGAAGACGTGAAAACCAAGTGGAAATAATTTATAAAACTAAAAACAGGTAAATATGAGGAAACAACTCTTCTCAGTCATGCTTTGTTTAGGCGCCATGGGTGGAATGGCCACAATGCCTACTCCCGTTTTAGCTGCCGTCTCACAAAGCCAGACCATCAAGGTCAAGGGACAGGTTGTCGATGAGAAAGGGGAACCGCTCATCGGTGCTACCATTAAGGTGAAGAACGCGAAGGACGGAGCCGTCACGGATCTTGACGGTAACTTCTCGCTTGATGCCCCTGCCAACGCTACGCTTGTCGTGAGCTATGTCGGTTATAAAGACCGTGAGGTAGCTGTACGCGGGCGCGCTATCATTAGTCAGATTCAGATGGAGCAGGACGACCGCACGCTCGACCAGGTCGTCGTCGTCGGTTATGGTACCCAGAAGAAGGCAGACCTGACAGGTTCTGTCGCTGTGGTCAATGCCGAGGAACTTAAGAAAGTGTCCAACTCCAACATCTCCACGATGCTTGAAGGTAAGGTTGCCGGCGTGCAGATCACCTCTGATGGTCAGCCGGGTGCCGATCCGTCGGTGCGTATTCGTGGTATCGGTACTTTCGGCTCGCAGGCTCCTCTCTATGTCATCGATGGCGTGCCAATGGGAACGACCATCCGTGACTTCTCTCCGAATGATATTGAAACTATCCAAGTTTTGAAGGATGCTGCCGCCGGTGCCATCTATGGTTCACGTGCTGCTAACGGTGTCATTATCATCACTACGAAGAATGGTAAGAAAGACCAGCCGCTGAAGGTAAACTACTCTGGCTATTTTGGCGTCGATACTGCCGACAAGGGTGTCTACGATGTTATGAATGCCGACCAGTACAGTGAGTATATCGGTCAGGCTGCCAACAATTCAGGTACTCCTGTGCCTGGAGGTTATACAGCTGACGCTAATGGCGTTTACCACTTCATGGATAACACCAACACCGACTGGTTTGATGAGGTCTTCAAGACGGGTACTCGTATGAACCACCACGTAGATCTCTCAGGTGGTGGCTCCCACAATACTTATAATGTAGGACTTGACTATTACAATCAGAAAGGCATCATCGAAGGTGCCGGTCCTAACTATAAGCGTTATACCGCACGTGTCAACAACACTTTCGACACTAAGTTCATCAAGTTCCGTACGGGCCTGACCTATACTCACTCTAATCAGGATAACATGGCATTGAGTAATGCTTCTGAGTATGTGCAGGGTCTGTATGGTGACGTCACCAACGTTCTTCGTGGCACGCTCCTGATGCAGCCGACCATTAAGGCTTACGATTCTTCAACATGGGTGCTTGACGATAAGGTCGGTTCTGCTTCCTCTTACAACTACGATGCTTACGGCTACGGTGTCTATTATGACAATATTCATGGTGATATCTCCGCTTCAAATCCTCTACTCGTAAACAATAAACTGACACGTAAAACACTCGTTGACCGTTTCGTAGGTACGGCTTCTGCTGATGTCGACCTCTTCAAGATGGTCGGACTGCAGAGCAAGAACCACAGCCTGCACTATAACATTAATCTCTCTTACAGTAAGACACATGCCTTCGATAAGACTTGGATTCCTGCCTGGATCCAGTCAAACCGTGTTTATCTGGCCAAGAGCAATGAGCGGCTCACAAAGGGCTCACGCGATTACTCTGATGCCTTGATAGAGAACACGTTGACTTACGATGGACATATGGGTCAGCACAATATCAACCTCGTTCTCGGTCAGACCTTCGAGGATGAGCGTACCAATCTGCTGACAGGATGGGCTAATGATCTGACAGAGCCTTACTACCTTCAGCTTCAGAACGGTGCTACACGTGATGCCAGTTCTTATGAGTACAAGCACACGTTGGCTTCCTACCTCGCCCGTTTTAACTATAACTATGCAGAGAAGTATCTGCTTTCTGTGATCGTGCGTCGTGATGGCAGCTCTCGTCTGTCTAAGAACATCCGTTGGGGATGGTTCCCGTCTGTCTCTGCCGGTTGGCGTATCGACAAGGAGCCGTTCTTCAAGGTGCCTACCGACATTGTTAATATGTTGAAGCTTCGTGGTTCTTACGGTGAGCTCGGTAACGAGAACATCGGTGAGTACCAGTACATGGCTACGATGGCTCGTAATAATATGTCTTACAGCTTCGGCGGTGAGACCGTTACAGGTTCAGCTATCACAGACTTCGTCAACAAGAACATCGCCTGGGAGAAGAAGATCACTTATAACATCGGTGTTGATGTAGCTATGTTCAACAACCGCTTGGAGTTCAGTGCTGAGTGGTATAAGAACCGCGCTAAGGACCTTCTTTATGGTGTGCCAGTGCCTGAGCAGGCAGGTGTTGCCAATACAACGGTGACCATGAATGCCGCTACAATGGACAACAGTGGTTTCGAGTTCTCGGCTACTTACCGTAACTATGACCACCCGCTGAAGTGGGAAGTCAGCGGTAACCTCTCTACACTCCGCAACCGCGTGAAGAGTTTGGGCTTCGGTACCGACTCTTATATCTCAGGTGCTTATATCACTGTTCCCGGTCATGAGATCGGTAAATTCTATGGTTGGAAATATGCCGGCATCATCCGCAACCAGAGTGACCTCGACCGTCTGAATGCTATCGCAGCAGAACACGGAAAGACTACTTATCAGCAGGGTGCAAACATCGGTGACTGCTACTATGAGGACGTCAATGGCGATGGTGTCGTCGATGCCAACGACCAGACCGTTCTCGGCAGTGGCCTTGCAAAGATGAACTTCGGTATCAGTGCTCGTTTAGCTTACAAGGGCTTCGACCTCAGCGTTCAGACCTTCGGTGCTCTCAACTATCATGTTGCTGACGACATCTACAACAGTCTGAACTCTTGCTACGGCTATGGCAACAAGGATGTCGCTCTGACGGATGCTAACCGTTGGAATGACGATCACACAGAGTATCTGTCTTCCGTTCCTCGTACATACCTTACTAACAACGCAACACTTGCTTGGAACGATCTGTTCTCAAGCCGTAAGATTCAGAATGCTGCTTACTGGAAGATCGCAAACGTAGAACTTGGTTATAACATGCCTGACAAGTGGTTCGGCGGTGTCGTTACGGGCGTGCGTGTTTACGTATCTGCTCAGAACCTCTACACTTTCACAGGTTACCATGGTTACAACGTAGACTACGCCGGTGGTGTATGGACTCCGGGTTACAACTTCTGTTCATTCCCAACACCGCGTACCTTCATGTGCGGTCTGCATTTCACATTCTAATAAAACAATTCTTTACAGAACAATTAAAAACGGACATTTTATATGAAACTATATAAGATTTCACTTGCTCTCATGCTTGGGCTTGGCGGTATGGCTTCATGCAGCGATGAGCTCAACGTGGAGAATCCCAACCAGCAGACTTCTGAGACCTTCGGCAATACCGCTCAGGAGCTCCAGGAGGTTGTGATAGGAGCATACAACCACATCCGTATGGAAGGTTCCTACGCTCGTGTCGGTTATACCATTGATGTTACACGTGGTGATGAGGTCTGGAACTCCTCACAGGTATGGTACCTGCCTTTCGATGATTATGATCTTCCTGTTACCGGAGACATTGGCTGGTGGGTATGGCGTGAGTGGTACTACACCATCAACGAGTGCAACCTCGGATTGTCGAAGATTGGCGCTACAGATGACGCCCAGCTCTCTGACACTTACAAGCAGATAAAGGGTCAGCTGCTCTTCCTGCGTGGCTTGGCTTATTACAATCTGACAGGTTACTTCCAGAACGTACCGTTGATTACGAGTTATGATACCTATTCTACCCTCGACGGTCTCTATGGGACCAACGTGCCGTCTGATGCTTCTGAGTCACAGTACGACCTTGTCCTCGATCAGGTAGAGAAGGACTTCAGCGAGGCTATCAACCTTCTGCCTTCTAAGGCAGCAGGCGGCCAGTGGGCTAAAGGCCGTGCCAACAGTGGTGCTGCAGCCGGTTATTATGCCCGCGCTCTGATGCAGCGTCATAAGTACAGTGAGGCTTTAGCAGTATTGAAGGATATCATCGCAGGCAAGTATGGCAAGTATGAGCTGATGGCTAACTACGGTGATAACTTCCGCGAGGGTACCGCTTTTGAAAACAATGCTGAGAGCCTCTTCGAGGTTCAGTTCCTTGACTATGGCTCTCAGGGTACTGACGATGAGTGGACACCGGTCAACACCAGTAAGAATGCTACACAGGGCTCTGCTATCGAGTCCAACTATGCTCCTGGCGACTACGGAGGCTGGGCTGACCTCTCTGCATCACCGTGGCTGTATAACCTCTTCAAGAAAGAGCGTACGACAGACAACCACCTCGACCCGCGTCTCTACTGGACACTCGGCACTTACGAGTCAGACTGGGATACCAACGACCAGACATTGGGCAACGTGATGTACACCAACAAAGTGACATCTTCTTCTAACATCCACACAAACAATGTCAATGGCGGTATTCCTATTGCTAAGTGGACCAACATGCGTACCGGTCTTTACGACAAGGTCGTCACCGGTCTTCACGATGGTATCAACCTTCGCCTGATGCGTTACTCTGATGTCTTGCTCCGTGCTGCAGAGTGTGAGAACGAGATTAACGGTCCTACACAACAGGCTATCGACTGGATCAACGAGGTGCGTGAGCGCGCTCATCTGAAAGACCTTCAGTTAGCTGACTTCCCAACCAAGGATGCGCTCTTCGAGCAGATTGCCAATGTAGAGCGTCCTAAGGAGTTCGGCTGTGAGTTTGGCCGTGGCTTCGACCTCATCCGTTGGGGATGGTTCTATGACGAGGGCCGTAAGCAGCAGCTCCGTGAGCATGAGGCATTCCGTCGGTCTGTCGACTTCTCTAAGAATGCGCTCACTGATCCTATTGATGTTTCACAGATCGGAACCGACAAGGAGTTGAAGAGCTCTTTCGATACTTACGTGCAAGGCCACGAGTTCATTCCTATCGTTCAGACGCTGACCAATAAGAATGGCAACCTCAAGGGTAATGCAGCCAACAACAGTGATGACAGCTATTACAAGTGGTTCACGGGCAAGGGCTTCACTATCCATCCAGTGGTCAACCTTAATAAATAATGTGGAGTGAATAATGTGGAGTGAATAATGTGCAGGGACGGCTCTTGTGGCCGTCCGCATCAAACAACAATTAAAACAGAAAACAACAATATGAGACATCTCAATAAAATAGCAACAGCATTCTGCGGCTTGGCGCTCGGCCTTGTGGCACTGTCTGGTTGTGAAGGCGCTGACCTCTATGAGAACGAGACGCCGGATTGGCTCGCTGAGAAGATAGACTCCATCAATGCTGCCAAGGCTGCTCAGAACCAAGGCATCGTCCTGCCTGCCGACATGCATGAGGATGTTTATTCCTTTGGTAATACCGACTTCTCGTCAGGCTGGTGGTCAGCTTTCTCTAAGGATTATGTCATTCCTAACGGAAAGAAATGGTATGCTCAGTTCAACCTGAACATCAACCCTGACGCCAGCACCAAATACTATAAGAACTTCGCGCTGGTAATAACCAATGATGCTCACCGTGGCGATGCCGCTTACAAGGAGTATGGTGCGTTCCGTTACGATGCTACCAACGATACAGCTAAGTTCAACTCACAGTGGGGTGACTACCTCCCGTTTAAATATACCTCGTCTACACTGATGCTCGCTCCTAACGACAACAATGTCGATGCTAACATCCAGAAGCTTGGAGGTAAGGTGACGCTCGTTGTGGACCGCTCTAATCCTGACTCGTTTAAGATAGAGATCAACAACGGTACGGCGATTAAGACATACAACATGCCTCACGCCCTGCCTAACATCAACGGCGACGCTACTGATACCAACATCCGCTGCTTCATCGCTGTTGAAGGATCTTACATCGACTTCCTGTCGTCTAACGTCGAGCCTGTTGGTGGCTATACATCCGCTTTGGATAAACAGCCGGTATCTATGGTTCTGAATAATGTTCCTGATGAGGTAGCTATGGGCACGCCACTCGAAACAGCTATGCAGAATGTCTCGGCTACCGTGACCTATGAGGAAGGCGTTACAGCCACTGTCCCTGCCGATCAGCTCTACTTCGTCTCTGCTCCTGACATGAGTACAGAGGGTGAGAAGAACCTTGTCGTTGTCTATAACAAGACCTTCAAAGGAGAGGCTGCGACAAAGCCTATCTCTGCTCAGGCAAAGTTCAAGGTCGTTCTGCTTCCTACTTCAATAGAGGTGACAACAAGGCCGACCTATCGCCGTTATGCTTACTATTCGTCGGCTGCTACGAGTGACATGACAGACCGCACGCTGGCTTTCGATCCTACGGGCATGGTCGTCACAGGAACCTTCCCTGACGGTACGACCGCAGCTATTGACAACAGTAAACTCACGTTCTCTTCTATCCCCGCTTCTGAAGGAACACACACAGTCACGATCACTCGTGGCAAGGCTAAGACAACGGTGAACGTTAAGGTCAGTGCTTCTACGGCAACAACCGTTACACCTTCGCCGACAACGCTTGGTGCTACAGATAACACAACAGCTTGGTGGGGTGCGCACTTAGATAAGGATATCAATGTACCTTTGGGCGAGACACGTCACTTCGCATTCACTAACTATGCCGGTGCCAATAACTGGAGCAACTGGGTTGTGGTGCTTCGTAACGCTGCGTTGGCTGAATATGCAGTAGTTCGCTCCGACAACTATGGCTGGGGCAACGGTTATAGCTCTGCCAGAACGAGCGGTGGTCAGGCTGACTGGGCTACATGGCTGGCTGCTATGAATGGTGCCAAGGTCGATCTCTATGTCACCAATGTGGGTAACGGTACAGCAGATGTGCAGGCTGTGATGCACGGCACGGATGGCAAGACCTACACTCAATACTATTTGGGTATAAGCACCGTTGATCCTTCCGACCTGAATGTCGACTTTACGGTGGATAACTGCCATCTCGTCTTCGGCAGCTCGTCTTCAGCTAAGCGTCATTATGTACATCGCAGATAATAGCATAAACAGAATATGAATTGTAGGCATGGCTACTAATAATAATGTTGTCATGCCTCTTTCGGTAAAGATGTAAAGGTGTTTACAAGACTGCAAATAGGGCAACGGGTGCGGTAATGGTATATACCGTAGGGGCGGCCCTTGTGGCCGTCCTGACCCCGAACTGAAAATCCGACAATAGGGCGGCCGCTAGGGCCGCCCCTACGGTGAAACCGTTCGTCCTATATAGTTAATCTCAATTTCTAATAATATGAATAGTTTTATCCAACATCCATTACTCTCGGCGTTAGCACTGTCTCTCGTGCTTCCCGTCTCGGCACAGACTGCTTTGACGGATGCAGATCTGACGGATGCCTATCACACGAAGACTGTCACTGGGCGTATCTCCGTCCATGACCCTTCGATTGTTGCCGATGGTGACAACTATTACATCTATGGCTCACATCTGGGGCATGGCGAGACGTCGGCTGCCAGTAACTACCAGACATGGACAACATGGGGAGCAGGTGAGAGCACCGGTACGACGGGCTCCTTGTTTGCCAACGCTTCAGGCAATCTAATCAACTTTGCTGATGCCTATTCCTCTCAGGCTTACACGGGCAAGGTGAAGAACTATGCCGGCGAGGAGACTGACTTCGTGCGCTTCGATGCCCATGCCTGGCAATATAAGGGCAACAATGTGCAAGGCATGGAGTGGGCACCAGACATCATCTACAACAAGACGATGAAGAAATGGTGCATGTATATGTCGCTCAATGGTGACAACTGGTGCTCGAGCATCGTTCTCTTCACTTCTGACAGTGCGGAGGGTCCGTGGATCTATCAGGGACCGGTCGTGATGTCCGGCTTCGGTAAAGGCTACACACATAACGGATACAGTGGCACCGACGACTGGAAGCACACCGACCTCGCGCTGGCTACGGGGGCTACGTCTTTGCCTGCACGTTATAACACATCAGACAACTATGGCAACTATTGGCCTAACTGCATCGATCCGTGTGTCTTCTACGATGATGACAATAACCTCTGGATGAGTTACGGCTCATGGTCGGGTGGTATTTTTATGCTGAAGCTTGATGCTAACACCGGTCTTCGCGATTATACCTATACTTATCCATATCAGATCAATGGCGTTACGCAAACGCCGGGTGCGGCCAGCAAGGCTTGTACCTCTGATCCTTATTTCGGCAAGAAGATTGCCGGAGGATATTATGTATCGGGCGAGGGTAGCTACATCCAAAAGGTTGGTAAATACTGGTTCCTTTTCCTCAGCTATGGCGGTCTGAATCCAAGCCAGGGCTATCAGATGAGAATTTTCCGCTCGGAGAACCCGACGGGACCGTATGTTGATGCGAACGGAACCTCGGCTATATATACAAAATATCAGATGAACTATGGTAGTAGCGCTGCTACAAACCGCGGCGTCCTTCTGATGGATGGTTATCAGTGGGAGACAATGTCTACCGGCGAGGTCGCTCAGGGACATAACTCTGCTTTCGTTGATGCTCAGGGCCGTGAGTTTGTCGTTTATCATACGAAGTTCAACGACGGCACTTTCGGTCATCAGGTACGTGTGCATCAGCTCTTCCTTAACGAGGATGGTTGGCTTGTAGCCGCTCCTTATGAGTTTGACGGCGGCACGACTACCGATGCTAAGATTGCTTCTGCTGCAAGCATTTCCGACAGTGACATCCCCGGTAGCTATCAGATTATCCAGCACGAATATAAGCAGTCGTTTGCAGCTGTCTCCAGTTCTAACCAGGCAACAACGGCAACGCTTCAGCAGCCTAAGAATATCACGCTGAACGCCGATGGCTCTGTCTCGGGCGACTTGACGGGTTCCTGGAAGCGTACTGCTGGCACCGACTATGTAACACTTACTTTAGCAGGGGTGGCTTACAAAGGCGTATTGTTTAATCAGATTGTCGACTATACCGACATGAACTCACTGAACATCTCCGCCCTCTCTTCGGGAGCTTCGACGGCGAAGGAGATATGGGCCTCTAAGGTCGACGCCAAAGCTGCCATCAAGTACACGCTCGATCATTATCAGGTGCCTTTCTCGGATGGAGCTACAATCAATAAAGATGTGTTGCTGCCTACAGCCAAAGGTAACCTTGGCGCTACGGTGACATGGAAGTCGAGCGACGAGAATGTCTACGATGACGACTTTGGTGAGCCCGTTGCCGACGGACCTGTGGTGCTGACAATGACGGTGAGCAAAGATGGTTATTCTTATTCGAAGGAGTATAAGCTCACAGTGAGCATGAACGGCACGAGCTCGACACCAGTCTATTATCCAGAGTCTTCTATAAAGAACACGTCATCTGGTTGGTGGGCAAATTTCTCCAAAGCTGACTATACCCTGGCGAAAGGAGCAAAGGCAAAGTTTGAGTTCTACAACTATAGCAATGAGTCGGCAAATTATTGCAACTGGTGTCTTTATGGGGCCAGTACTACACACGGCGAAGCTAATTACACGGAGTATTTTGGTATACGTTGCGATAACTGGGACAATACAACATCATCAAATACCGGTTGCACCAGTAACTATAATTGGGACACGTTTAAAGCAGACATGAATGGTTCTCATGTCAGCATGGAGGTCGATTACTCACAAACGGGCGTCTTTACGATGACTTCGACAATCACGTCGACGTCGGGTAAGAGCTATAGTTATTCTTATACAAAGACCCTGTCTTCAGCTCCGTCAACCTTGACGCTCTTCTTTGTCAACGAAGGCTCCTATATTGATGGGTCGTCTTTGACAGGCATAGAGAAAATCAGGATCGATTCACGTAAGGAATCTCCTTATTCCTACAATCTCTCAGGCCAGCGAGTCTCTAAGAACTATCGTGGCGTGGTGATTCGCAATGGTAAGAAGGTTCTGCAGAAGTAATTTTTGAGCTTATGATCTTTTCTTCTCTTATTGGTGCAGTGATGTTTTTCACTGCACCTACCCCTTCTATGCCTGTTACGGAGCCTTTTGTGCATGATCCCGTCATGGCCTACGAGGATGGTATCTATTACCTCTACTGCACCGGAATGGGGATTGCCCAGATGACAAGCCGCGATTTGAAGACATGGACCGTGAACCGCGATGGCGTGCTAGAAGGCAGACAACCGGTATGGACCTACGACTCTGTGCCGGGGCTCCAGCATCATCTCTGGGCGCCCGACGTGATCCATTATAATAATAAGTGGTACATGGCTTATTCGTGCTCTACGTTTGGCAGTAACACGTCGGCTATAGGCTTGCTCTCTAACGGCAAGCTCTCGGATGAGTCTGGCTGGAAAGATGAGGGTTGTATCATCGCATCCAAAGGTGGACGGGATAACTGGAATGCCATTGATCCTAACTTTGTTATTGATGAGAATGGTAACCCTTGGATGACGTGGGGCTCGTTCTGGGATGGCATTCAGCTCATTCCGCTCGACAAGACCATGCACGTCAAAGAAGGCGCCAAGCCACGGACCATCGCGCGCCGTTTCGCGTTTAATATGCGAGATGTTCCTGAGTCGGAAGGCGGACCAAAGAAAGTCGTGCCCGGACATTACGACAAGAATGCGGGGCAGAATGCGATAGAGGCGCCTTTCATCTTCCGTCATGACGGTTATTATTATCTCTTCGTGTCATGGGATTACTGTTGCATGGGGATGAAGAGCACTTACAGGGTCGTGGTAGGGCGTAGCAAGTCGGTGGAAGGTCCTTATGTAGATAAATGGGGAGTTGACATGCTCAATGGTGGCGGTGTGCCAGTCATTGGGGGAGATAAGACCCACTATGAGGCTGCCGGACATTGTGCCGTCTATCATTTTGGCGACAAAGATCTTTTCTTCTGTCACGGCTACCGTATTCCTGGTGGTGAGTCGGTGCTTGTCCAGCGCGATATTCACTGGGTCGATGGGTGGCCAGAATTGAAGCAATAACGCGAAGCGGCCGTGAAGAAAAATCTTCACGGCCGCATTCATTTTACCAATTCTATTCTAAAGCAATGAAACTTAGCTTATTTCTCAGCAATAAATAACTTGTTTCTAATCAATAATCAACTTGTTTTTAATCGATAATCAAGCTGTTTTTAATCGATAAATAGCTTATTTATGTTCTCATCTTTTGAGGTTGATACTATAGTCAACCTCGAAGAGGTTGCACATGGTTAGCCCCATGCAAGGAGCGAAGCGACGCAGCATGGGGTTTAGGTCCGGTGTAGTCTTGTTGCAATCCGGCCTCGAAGAGGGCGTACATGGGCGGGATGCTGGTTATAGGTGATGGGTGATTGGTGTTTAAACCATGTTCGCCCTCTTCGAGGCCGGTATTCAGGTCACTCGCTCCAACTGTAACCCCACGTTTCGGCTACGCCTCACGTGGAGCTAACCATGTGGCACCTCTTCGAGGTGCGGACGCCCCTATTCCTCTGCAATGAACACACTGAAGCTCTGAGCAGGCAGCGTGACGGTGATGTTGGAACCATTGAGAGTTACAGGCTTTGTCACAGGCTTCACGTTGTCAGGATGCTGCAGGTCGTTTGTATCCGTGAACTTGGCAGTGAGCAATGTCTGTTGAGCAGAGGTGAGCCTTTTCGCACCCTTGAGGTTGATGCTGACGGTCTGAGGCTGAGTAAGACTGTTACCAATCTTTACGATATATTGTTTCTTATTCTTGTCGAGCACTGCGCTTGCATAGAGCCCGTTGTCGCCTTTTACGGCGCTGCCGTTCTCAGTCAGTTTCAGTACATTGGTGCCCTTGTTTGTGCCGTAGAGCATCTGAACGTACCAGTTGGGAGTACGCACTGAGTTGAGGTTATCAAACCAGATGAGGTCCGGTCTCCACTGCCAACCATCGACATGGGCGAAGAGCGGTGCATAGGTTGCCTGATAAACGACGTCGGCGTTTCGCTCCAAGCCTGTCATGAAGCAAGCCTCAGAGAGGGCAGCCTCAAAGTCGTTCATGGCTACAGTCGGCTTGCCATCCATGCCCTTGACGTGAGAAGCATACTCACCGGCGAACACCTTCGGGCCTTTGCGTGAGTAGTTATCATAACGCCCCGCGTTCTTGAAGAACCAGTCGGGTGATTTATAGTAGTGCTCGTCGACGAGGTCCACATTGAGCTTGCGCATCTCCTGCCAGCCATAGTCGAAGTCTTTTCCTTCAGCAAGCGGTCCGGCAGAACCACAGATCTTAATGTTCGGGTATTTGGCACGAATCTGTTTCACAAACTCAGCGAGACGCTCGGGATAGAGCGGTCCCCATTGTTCGTTGCCGATAGCAATCTCCTTGAGGTTGAATGGCTTTGGGTGACCCATGTCTGCACGCAGTTTACCCCACTTTGTGGTAGTAGCGCCGTTGGCAAACTCTATCAGGTCGAGGGCATCGTCGATATACGGCTGCAAGTCCTTTACAGCCACGTGTGCATTGGAGTCGTTGTCGCTGTTCTGATACTGGCAGGCGAGTCCTACAGAGAGCACGGGCAGTGGCTCGGCACCAATCTTCTCGGATAGGAGGAAATACTCGTAGAAACCGAGACCGTAGCTCTGATAATAGTTGGGGTAGAGGCGATGCGGGAACGTGTAGTTCCAACGGTTTTCATTCAGCGGACGGTTCTCCGGATCGCCCACTGAGTTCTTCCACTGATAGCGTGTGGCAAGGTCAGTACCTTCTACGATGCATCCGCCGGGGAAGCGGAAGATGCCCGGATGAAGATCCTCGAGGTCTTTCACGAGGTCAGCACGCAGTCCGTGCCAGTTGTCCTCAGGAAATAGCGATACATAATCGAGGTCGACGGGCTCACTGCCTTCGAGGAAGATGCGGAGCAGACCTTTCTGCAACGTCTTGTTGGCAGTAAGGGTCGTAGTGTATTTGTGCCATTTGTTGTCCGTGACCATGATGGTCTGCTTCGCCATTGGCACATCGTTGTCATCGACGAGTTCGATGCGAATCTTGGCTTGCTTGCCTTGTAGTTCGTTGAGACGGCCATAGACTGTGAAGTCATACTTCATGCCTTTCTTTAGGCCCATGCCGAAGAATCCGCGGTTCTCTATGCCACTCTGTTTCTCTTTGTGCCCGCTCGGTGAGATTGTGACATAATGTGGGTTGCGGGAGAAGGCGGGTTCGTAATCGTTTATGGCAACCTTGCCGAAGGTATTCCAGCCCATGAGATGTTGTGGAAACTCGAAGTTGCGGTTCTCCACCATCTCAGCATACAGGCCGCCGTCGGCACCGAAGTTGATATCCTCAAAAAAGATGCCGTACATTGTCGGTTGTACATTGGCGCCAGGCTTGGTCGCATCTACGGTCAGCTCGCGCGTCTGTGCGTTAGCCGTTATAGCGAGAGCTGCCGATAGGAGCAAAGATAAGATTCTCTTTCTCTTCATGTTTTTTGATTCTTGTTAGTTTTGTTGTTTTACTTAAGTCTAAGGCAAAGTTACAAGAAACTTCTTAAAGAAGGGTGTATATTTACACCATTTTTGAAGGAAATGCGTTTATTCCAATCTTTTTCTCGTTTTTTCCACGGTAACTGCAAGGTATAAACTAAAAAAGGCCGTGACATTCTTGCGAAGTCCGGCCTTGGCGATATTGGCACCTCAAAGGTACCTGATAAAGAGTGTTCTTTAAGAAGTGTTCTTATATGAAATAAGCTTATTTAGTCGTTCTTGTCATCGAGCATCTCGAAACCACAGTAAGGAACGAGCACCTTCGGCACGCGAATACCCTCCGGTGTCTGGTTGTTCTCCAGGATGGTAGCAACGATACGCGGCAGGGCGAGAGCAGAGCCGTTGAGCGTATGGCAGAGCTCAATCTTCTTGCTGTCAGCACGACGGAAGCGGCAATGCAGACGGTTTGCCTGGTAGCTTTCGAAGTTACTTGTTGAACTTACCTCGAGCCAGCGCTTCTGAGCAGCCGACCATGTCTCGAAATCGACGCAGATGCTGGAGGTGAAACTCATGTCACCGCCGCAGAGCAGCAGGAGATGATAAGGAAGCTCGAGCTTCTTCAGCAGACCCTCTACGTGATCGAGCATCTCGTGCCAGGACTGGTAGGAATGCTCAGGAGTATCGATACGTACAATCTCCACTTTGTCGAACTGATGCAGACGGTTCAGACCACGTACATCCTTACCATAGGAGCCAGCCTCACGACGGAAGCAAGCAGAGTAAGCACAGCACTTAATAGGCAGGTCTTTCTCATCGAGGATCTCATCACGGAAGAGGTTCGTTACAGGTACTTCTGCTGTTGGGATGAGGAAGAGGTTATCGAGGTTGGCATGATACATCTGCCCCTCCTTGTCAGGAAGCTGACCTGTGCCGTAGCCGGAAGCCTCATTAACAACGTAAGGCGGCTGAATCTCAGTGTAGCCAGCCTTGCGAGCCTCGTCGAGGAAGAAAGCCTCGAGTGCACGCTGGAAACGAGCCATCTTACCGATATAGACCGGGAAACCTGCACCTGTAATCTTCACACCGAGATCGAAGTCTACGAGATGGAACTTCTTCAGCAGATCCCAGTGGCACAGAGCGCCTTCTGGAAGTTCAGGAATGACACCACCCTCTTTGATGACGACGTTGCTGGAAGCATCCTTACCCTCCGGCACTTTGTCGTTAGGAATGTTAGGGATGTCGAGCAGCTCATGGGTCATGTCAGCCTGAGCCTTGTCGTAGAGCTCCTGCAGAGCCTTGTCGTCAGCCTTGAGGTCAGCAACTTGCGCCTTGATCTTCTCAGCCTCGTCCTTCTTGCCTTGCTTCATCAGTCCGCCAATCTGCTTGGAGAGCTGGTTCTGCTGCTGCTTGTTTGCATCAAGCTTCTGTTGCGCCTCGCGGCGTATCTTGTCGTATTCGAGTACCTTCTCTACGGCCTCGCGAGCGTTGGGGAAATGTTTCTTCTCAAGTCCCTTGACAACGCGCTCCGTTTCCTCTGTAATGAGTTTTAATGTAAGCATAACGCTGTATGTTTTTTAAGTATTTACTTTCTTGGATGCAAAGGTACAAAGAATCTCTTAGTTATTGCTTTTTTTGAGATAAAAAAAGCGGGGCAGGAATTCCTGCTCCGCTTATATAGAAGTGAATGATATTGTTTACTTCACGTAAACGACAGCCAGACGGTTAGATGTAACACCCTGTACACCCTTACCAGAAGCGCTGTCAACGATGACGCCGCGAGACTTCAAGTAGTTAGCAACAACATCTGCACGAGCCTGTGACAGACGATCGTTGAGCTCCTTCGGACCCTCAGGAGAAGCTGTACCAACAACTTCCACGTGGCTACCACTCTTGATCTTGTTAAGAGCCTTCTTCATGTCAGGTACAAGAGCAGACTTGCCCTGCTGGAAGGTTACGAAGAAGAGGTTGTCGATGCGGACAGTATTTGTCTTAGTTGTCTCTTTCTCAACAGGAACTTCCTTCACGACTTCCTTGATGACCTCCTTAGGCTTCTGAGCGAGTTGAGCGCGAAGATCGTTGATCTCGTTGTTGGCTGCTGTGAGATCCAGAGTCTTGAAGTTGTGAGTGCCGTTAGATGTTTTGAACTTGTAGTTGACACCAACCTGCAGAGCGAGCTGAGCAGCACGCTTGTCCATCTGAACAGCATCGTTTGGTCCGTGAGTGAGGTTCCAATAAATACCCGGCTCAACATAAATCTGCCAAGGCTTGCTGGCACCACCGAGATCCCAGTTGAAGGTCATTGAAGTCTTAGCGGTGAAGTCATTGTTGTCACCCCAGTTGTGAGGATCGTTGATATGACCTTTATCGCCATAGTATTTTATCATACCGATACCGAACTCAGAACCAACGGTAAATACCTTGTTCTCGTTGTAACCGAGGAAGAGGTTCGTCCAGTTGATAGTTCCGTTCAAACCGATGTTGAATGTCTTGAAGAAGGTTTTCGAATCGAGAACCATGTTCTCAGGAATCTGTGCAACGAAACGGTTATCTCCGAAACTTGTAAGAGCTTCGATGTTGGCACCGAAGACTGGAGAGAAGTTCTTACCCAGCTTCAAACCAAAGTTTGGATTGAGTGGGAACATGTGATTAAAAGTAAGCGGGGTAGAAACGCCTACCTTTGCTCCCAAGTACCAGTTGTCGAAGAACTTGGAAGTCTGCAACCCTGTCTGGGCTTTGGCGCCTCCAAGGCCCATAGCGACGAAAGCCGCTGCTAAGAGGATCTTTCTCATAATTGTGAAAATTATTAAGTTAAACTAATCACTAGTTGAAATCCGACGCAAAGTTAGTCTATTTTTTCCAATTATCAGTCTTTTATACTAAAAATATTCGTGGTTTTGTGTTATTTTTATCCTTTGACATTGTAATATAATAATTATTTCAGGAAAAAGGCAGAATACCCACTGGTATCCTGCCTCTGCTAAAATTATAAATTGATAGGTAGGTTACTTTCTCAAGTAACCATCCACTTCAGCAGCTACTTTTCTGCCGCTTGCCAGTGCGCGTACCACAAGACTTGCACCATTGGCAGCATCACCGGCTACGAAGACGTTGGCCGGATATTCGGGTTGTTGAGGTCTGAGGAAGCCCATAGCGAGCAGGACCATGTCTGCCTTGATGACCTCCGGATCCTTAGCAGGCTTCATAATAGGACGACCACCATTAGGGTTCGGCTCCCACGTGATCTCTTGCACCTTCACGCCAGTCAGCTTTCCATTCTTTCCGAGGAACTCGAGCGAGTTGATATTCCACCGACGGATGCAGCCTTCCTCATGGGCAAAGGTTGTCTTCAGCGTGCGAGGCCAGTTTGGCCAAGGATTCTTCGGATCGTCCGGACCATCGACAGGTTTCGGCATGATCTCAATCTGAGTCACACTCTTTGACCCCTGGCGGTGAGCGGTACCGATACAGTCGGAACCTGTGTCACCACCACCGATGACCAAAACATCCTTGCCTTTGGCATTGACAAGCTTGTCTTTGGGGATATCCTCGCCCATCAGGATTCTGTTCTGTTGAGAAAGCATCTCAAGGGCAAAGTAGACACCTTTCAATTCACGTCCTGGAATCTTAAGGTCACGGGCCTGAGGAGTACCTGTGCAGACAACAACTGCGTCGTACTCTTTGGACAACTGTTCGATAGTTGTCTTCTTCGTATTCTCCAGCGTGTTATCATTCTGAATGCATACCGGTTCTGTAGGATTGACAGGCACGAGCATGACACCGAACTCGAACTTGATGCCTTCCTGCTTGAGGATATCCATCTTACGGTCGATGATAGCTTTGTTGAGCTTAAAGTTAGGAATACCGAAGCGGAGCAAGCCACCGGCATCTTCGCGTGCATCAAACACCGTCACCTCATAGCCTTTCTGATTGAGCTGTGTAGCAACACTGAGTCCCGAAGGACCAGCTCCGACGACAGCCACTTTCTTGCCGTTACGTGTGGGGATATGAGGATGTACGAAGTCCTCATTGTAAGCATATTCAGCAATAGCGGCCTCGTTCTCACGGTTCGTTGTCGGCTCATGCTCCATCAGATTGAGCACGCAGGCCTTCTCGCAGAGTCCTGGGCAGACACGGCCTGTGAACTCAGGAAAGTCGTTGGTCTCACTCAGGAGCTCATAAGCGAGCTTCCAGTCACCTTTGTAGAGCGCGTCGTTCCATTCCGGCATCTTATTGTGCAGCGGACAAGCCCAGTGGCAGAAAGGTACGCCGCAGTCCATGCAGCGGCTTGCCTGCAGCTGCCGGTCACGAGAGTTGAGCGTCTGCTCCACCTCACCGAAATCATGTATTCTATCGTGTATTGGACGGTAGCCGGCTTCTTTCCGCTCTACCTCCAAAAATCCTCTTGGATTACCCATATCTTAATGTTTAATTACTAATTAGAAATTATTAATTACTAATTATTAATAGTCTCTCTGGATGTCAGAGATCTTCTGTTGGAGTTTCTTCACTTGCTCTTCCTGCAGCACACGCTTGTACTCGATAGGCACTACCTGGATGAAGTCTTCTACGTAGCGGTTCCAGTCGTCGAGCATTGTGCGGGCGAGCTTAGAGCCTGTGTAGAGGTAGTGCTGGCGGATGAGTTCATGCAGTTCCTTACGATAGGTGGTGTCTTCCACAAGGTTGATCTCCACCATACCCATGTTACAGTAGTAGTCGAAGTTGTGGTCTTTGTCCCAGACGTAAGCCACACCACCAGACATACCTGCGGCGAAGTTACGGCCTGTCTTTCCGAGGACTACGACACGACCGCCGGTCATGTACTCACAGCAGTGGTCACCGGCTCCTTCAACGACAGCGATGGCGCCAGAGTTTCTCACAGCAAAGCGCTCACCGACCTTACCGTTGACATAGAGCTCACCGGTTGTAGCACCATAGAGACCCGTGTTACCGGCGATGATGTTATCCTCTGCATTGAAGTTGGAGCGGATTGGCGGCAGAATACTGATACGGCCGCCGGAGAGACCTTTGGCGAAGTAGTCGTTGGTCTCACCCTCAAGTTTGAAGTTGACACCGTGGACGAGGAATGCACCGAAGCTCTGACCTGCAGAACCCTTGAAGCGTACGTTGATGGTATCCTCGGGGAGGCCTTCCTCACCATATTTTTCAGCGATGATACCTGAGAGCATTGCACCCACGGCGCGGTTCGTGTTGCGGATGGCGAAGTCGAGGTTCACCTCTTCCTTATCCTGGATGGACTTCTGTGCGTTGGCAATGATTTGCTGATCGAGGAGGTCGTGCAGCTCGTGGTCCTGCGTCTTTGTGCAGTAGAGGCTGACGTCGCCCGTCTCTTTCTTCTCCATGCGAGAGAAGTCGAGGCTGTCCCATTTAGCCTGTGTCTTCGGCAGAACCGGAGCCCAGATTTTGGAGGTATCACGCTTGGTGAGCAGTTCGGTATGACCAACGATGTCGTTGAGACTCGTAAAGCCCATCTCTGCGAGATATTCGCGCACATGCTGAGCCAGGAATGTAAAGTAGTTGATGACATAGTGGTAATCGCCACGGAAATGCTTGCGGAGGCGCTCATCCTGTGTTGCCACACCCATCGGGCAGGTGTTGGACGAGCACTTACGCATCATGACGCAACCGAGGGTGATCAGCGGAGCTGTACCGAAGCCGAACTCCTCAGCACCGAGCAGCGCCATGATGATGACGTCGCGCGCCGACTTCATCTGACCATCGACCTGCAGGCGGGTTAGCGAGCGCAGACCGTTCTTGACGAGTGTCTGCTGGGTCTCAGCGATACCGATCTCAGGTGAGATACCTGCGAAACGCATGGAGGAAGCAGGACTTGCACCTGTACCACCTTCCGCACCGGAGACGACCACGAGGTCTGCCTTAGCCTTGACGACACCGGCAGCAATCGTACCGACACCGCTCTCTGCTACGAGCTTCACGCTGATGGCAGCTTTCGGGTTGACGTTCTTCAAGTCGAAGATGAGCTGCTTCAGATCCTCGATAGAGTAGATATCGTGATGAGGCGGTGGCGAGATGAGGGAGATGCCGGGGATAGAGTTACGTGTCTTGGCGATGATCTGATTCACCTTGAAGCCGGGAAGCTGACCACCCTCACCAGGCTTAGCACCTTGTGCGACCTTGATCTGAATTTCTTCAGCATTGACGAGATATTCAGTTGTTACACCGAAACGGCCGGAAGCTACCTGCTTGGTCTTGGAAGAGAGGCTGATGCCGTCTACCGTCTTGTGGTAGCGCTCATTATCCTCACCACCTTCACCGGTGTTGGAGCGGGAACCAAGTTTGTTCATTGCCAAGCAGAGCGCCTCATGCGCCTCTGCAGACAGGGCACCGAACGACATGGCACCGGTAACGAAGTGCTTGACGATCTTCTCGACAGGCTCTACCTTGTCGATATCTATCGGGTTGCGTTTCCAGTCGAGGAAGTCACGCAGGAACAGCGGTTCCGGCTTGTTATCAACGAGATTCTCGAACTTCTTGAACAGTTCGTAGTTGCCGGTACGTGTAGCGAGCTGCAGCGTAGCGATTGTCTCCGGGTTCCAGGCGTGTTTGATACCATCCTCACGCCAGTGGAACTGTCCGAGGTTAGGCAGCGGACGCTCAACGTCCATCTGCTCCTCGCGGATAGCCTTGTCGTGATAAGCTTTTGCATCGCGTGCGATGGTGTCGAGGCCGATACCGCCGACAGTACTCGTCTCTGTGCCGAAGTAGGTGCGGAGCAGGCCCTCTGACAGACCGATGGACTCGAAGATCTGAGCACCACGGTAAGAGCGGATTGTAGAAATACCCATCTTAGCCATGATTTTCAGCAAGCCCTTCTTCACAGCATTGATATAGTTGGCCTCTGCCGTTGCATAGTTCTCCTGGATCTTGCCTTTCTTGACGAGGTCGTCGAGGATAGCATAGACCATGTACGGGCACAAGGCAGAAGCACCATAGCCCAAGAGCAGGGCAGCATGCATCACCTCGCGGATCTCACCGCTCTCCACGATCAGGGCTGTCTGCACACGCTTACCTGCATCAATGAGGTAGTGGTGTACGGCGCTCACTGCGAGCAGCGAAGGAATGGCGACATGATCCTTGTCGACGTCGCGGTCGGAGAGGATGATATAGTTGTAGCCTTCATCCACACTCTGTTCTGCATCGTGGCAGAGCTTGTCGAGTGCCTCACGCAGTGCCTCGCCCGGATGCTCCGAGTTTTTGTCAGACGGTGTGAACGTGATGCTGAGTTTGCGTGTGTTGAAGCCTTTATAGCGAATGTTCTGAAGAATGTCGAGCTGACTGTTTGTCAGGATCGGGTGGGGCAGACGCACCATCTTACAGTTGGTCTCGTTCGGGTTGAGAATGCCTGTACCCACACGGCCGATATACTCCGCAAGACTCATGACGAGCTGCTCACGGATAGAGTCGATGGCAGGGTTCGTAACCTGAGCGAACTGCTGACGGAAATAGTTGAAGAAGATCTGCGGCTGATCAGACAGGACAGCAAGCGGAGTATCGTTACCCATGGAAGCCGTAGGCTCCTGGCCTTTGATAGCCATTGGAATCAGGGTGTCTGATACATCCTCCTCACCAAATCCGAACTCCACCTCTTTGGCCTCGAGGTGGTCAACAGCGTTGCTCACCTTACGGCCTGTGTGGATCTTCTCGAGCTGGATACGGTTCGTGTTCAGCCACTGGCGATACGGATGCTCGTGAGCGAGACGGTCCTTGATTTCACCGTCGTAGTAGATCTTGCCTTCCTGTGTATCTATGAGCAAGATCTTACCCGGCTGCAGACGTCCTTTCTCTGCGATGACTGTCGGATCGAAGTCCATGACACCAACCTCAGAAGCCACGACCATGATACCATCCTTCGTGATGGTGTATCGAGCCGGGCGCAGACCGTTACGGTCAAGCATACCGCCGGCATAGCGGCCATCGGAGAAGAGCAGGGCAGCAGGGCCGTCCCACGGCTCCATGAGGATGGAGTGATACTCGTAGAAAGCCTTGATATCCTCGGAGATAGGATTCTTGTCGTTGAAGCTCTCCGGCACCATGATACTCAGAGCCTTAGGCAGCGACATGCCGTTCATGACGAAGAACTCGAAGACGTTGTCCAAGCTTGCCGAGTCACTCATGTTTGGCTGGATGATTGGCGAGATGTCATGGATATCGCCCAAGGCATCGGAAGAGAGCACAGCCTCGCGCGCTTTCATCCACGAACGGTTACCGCGGATGGTGTTGATCTCACCGTTGTGCGCTAAGAGACGGAACGGCTGAGCCAAAGACCATGTCGGGAAGGTGTTTGTAGAGAAACGGCTGTGCACCAGCGCCAGGCCACTCGTGAAATAGCTGTTTGTCAGGTCGGGATAATACTGACGGAGCTGAAGGCTCGAGAGCATACCTTTATAGACAATGTTCTTGCTGGAGAGTGAGCAAATGTAGAAGTCCTTGTCGTGAACACGACACTCTATCTTCTTGCGGATGATATAGAGCATACGCTCGAAGACAGGCACTTTCTCATCGGGCACACCCGTGATGAAGACCTGCTTGATGGCCGGCTCCGACTCAGCGGCAGCCTCACCGAGGCAGTCGGGGTTCGTGGGCACCGTGCGCAGGTGCATGAGCTGCAAGCCCTCGCGCTCTATCTCCTCTATCATGATGGAGAGAATCTCCTGCTGGCGTTTCTCATCCTTAGGTAAGAAGATGAGTCCTGTGCCATATTTTCCCTTTTCGGGTACTGGTATGCCTTGAAGAAGAATAAACTCATGGGGAATCTGAAGCAGGATACCTGCTCCATCTCCAGTCTTGCCGTCAGCACCTTCAGCGCCACGGTGACGCAGGTTCTCAAGAACCTTCAGTGCATCGTCAACAAGCTGGTGACTCTTTCCACCATGGATGTTCACTACCATTCCTACGCCACAAGCGTCATGCTCGTAGGAACTGTTGTACAGTCCATTTGTTTGCATTTGCTAATGTTTTTGTAATTTACCTATCAATTCATTTGCAAAATTAAGCAATTTAATGCTAAATAGAAAGTAGAACTGCAATTTTATTTATTCTCTCGTTGTTTTTTAACAGTTATCTAATGATTTGAAAGCTATGGAGGGCTTAAAGGGCCCTAATTCAATGAAAATGGAGGGAGATTGTTAACAGATTGTCATTTTGCGAATAAATATACAGCAAAACGTCAGAAGACCTTTCCGGAAACGATACTGAGGAAAGTTTTAAAGAGGATGGAGGCATCCATCCATAGGGAATGATGTTCAAGATAGTAGAGATCGAGATCGAGGCGGCGCAGCATTTTCTCCATCGTGTCAGCATAGCCATTATATAATGTGGCATAGCTCGTCACACCCGGGCGGAGTGCATAGAGGCGCTCGTATTCGGGATTGTGCTGCATGATCTTGTCAATGTAGTATTTGCGTTCAGGACGGGGGCCAATGAAAGCCATGTCTCCCTTGACAACATTCCACAACTGAGGAAGTTCGTCAAGGTGATGCTTGCGCAGCTTGGCACCGATGTGGGTCAGTCTAGGATCGTTGGGCGTCTCTACGAGTTTGGGAATGCCGCCATCTTCCGCATTCTTCTTCATGGTGCGGAACTTGTAAATCATGAAAGGCTTGCCGTGACGGCCTATGCGTTCCTGGCTATAGATGACAGGCAGACCGTCTTCGCGCTTAATAGCAATAGCACAGAAAGCCATGAGCGGAGAGAAGAGCACTAGGCAGATGGCAGCCAATATGAAGTCAATGCCTCTTTTCATTTTGTGATGTGCTGGGTCTCGCCTACCAAAACACTCTTCTGGCTCGATACCAGATTAGTCACGAGATTGAAGATGAAATACATGGCAATATCAATGCAGAGTATCACCGTAGAAGAAATAATACCAGACAAGGCAATATTGGTAGCAATAATCAATAGTTGAAAAGCCACGATGGTAACCAAAGTTTGATGCTGACTGAGCCCGCAGGTCATGAGCTTATGGTGGATAAGATTCTTGTCGGGCTGGAAAGGTGACCGGCCATGAAGAATACGGAAGAAGAATACGCGCACCACGTCGAAGCATGGCACAGCAAGCAGAGACCATGCCCACAAGATTCTGTCAGGATCGTAGGCTATGCGAGGCGTGTCCATGCACAACTTCACAGCGAGGAAGCCGAGGATGAAGCCCAGGCTCAGGTTCCCAGAGCTGCCCATGACAATTTTCTGATGACGTTCTACTTTCCCGAACAGATTATAATAAAAGTAGGGAATGAGCATACCCACTAGTGCGGCAATCAAGACGCAATAGTAGGTCAGATCCTCTGAATGGAAACAGATAAAGAATCCTATCAGAGCAATAATCGTAAGGGAGGATGACAATCCGTCAATGCCATCGATGAGGTTGATGGCATTGCAGGTAAAAACTAAAACGAGGATTGTCAGAGGAGCACCAACCCAAAAAGGAATGGTGTAGATACCGAACAGCCCATAGAGGTTGTTGATATAGAGATTGGCAGCGGGGAGTATGCAGGTTGCAGCAATCTCTACGCTGAACTTCACGGTGGCGTTGAGGCCTACGAGGTCATCAACGATGCCTGTGCCATAGATGATAAGGAGGCTGATAATGAAATATATGCTCCAAAGACTCACCTGCACTTCTCTTTGATGACCTGTGCTGATGAGGAAGAGCACGATAACAGAGGTGAGAAGCATACCGGGCACGAAAGAGATGCCGCCAAGCCGCGGAATAGGCTGGTGGTGAATCTTCCGGCCGTTGGGTTGGTCGTAGATGTTATATTTAAGACAGAACTTAGTGATTGCGGGAATGACGGCGAATCCGCACCCCATGCTTATCAGCACAGCTCCGAGATATAGTAGATAGTCCTGCATCTAATTTTTCATTCTCTTTTGATTATTAAACGCAGGCCCCGCTGAAATATTGCATAAAAGAAAAAAATAATAATAGTGTTTCCTCAGCTTTTCGGGTTGATGCGTGCCTACGAGAGGACAATGATGAAACATTATAGTAAAAACATCCTACTTATACGTTCTCTATTATTGGATTTTTATGGTTGATATAATAAAAGGAGATAACTGACGTTTTAATATAAGATAAATATATAGTATGAAAATACCAACAAGATGGCTTATCACATCATATTTGCTGATGGCTTCTGCAAGTCTTTCTGCTCAGTATGCGTGGCAGAAGCATTATTCTAATGTGGATCTGTCACCTCATCCTTTGGAGGGATTGAAATATGAGGTTGAGCTACAAGCATCGAGCGCAAAGGGAAAGACACCTCTTTGGCTTAATGCTAATAAGTATGGACTTAGTTCTTTAGAGAAGTCAAATGGATTCCTCCGAGGTCAACTCTATCGGTCTCTTGACAATGATTCAGCTCGCAGATGGGGTATCGGCTATGGATTAGATGCCGTAGGTGCTTTCCACTACCAAAGCAAGATAATCCTCCAGCAGGCTTATTTCGAAGGTCGTTGGCTTCATGGTGTATTAACTGTTGGAGCTAAAGAATATCCATTGCAGTTGAAAAATGCAAAGTTGAGTAGTGGCTCACAGACATTAGGTATCAATGCTCGTCCGTTTCCCGAAGTTCGGATTGCACTACCTGAGTATTGGACAATACCAGCATTTGGCAGGTGGCTTCATCTGAAAGGCCATATTGCCTATGGCATCTATACTGATGATAACTGGGAGGCATCGTTCACTCATCGTTTGTCCAAATATACGTCAGATGTTCTCTTTCATTCTAAATCTGGTTATCTGCTGATTGGTAAACCAGAAGAGCATAAGCCCTTTTCTGTAGAACTTGGCTTGGAGATGGGGGCTCAGTTCGGAGGAAAGAGCTATCGCCCGCAGGGTGATGGCTCAGTTCGTATCGTTAAAGGTGGACACAGCTTGAAGGATTTCTGGAGAGTATTTGTACCAAGTGGTAGTGATCCTACAGATGGGGAATATCGCAACGAAGAGGGAAATCAAGTGGGATCATGGGTAGGTCGTTTCAACTGGGATACTGAGTCATGGAGTGCTCATTTTTATTATGATCACTTCTTTGAGGATATTAGCCAGATGTTCCTTCTTGATTATGATGGTTATGGAAGCGGCGACAACTATATGAAGAAGGAGAAACACCGTTTTTACCTTTACAAGCTAAAAGATATGATGTTAGGTTTAGAATTGAATTTCCATCATGGTCGTTGGTTGCGGGACGTTGTCATCGAACATCTTTACACAAAATATCAGAGTGGCCCCTACAATCATGATCATACGATGAATATTCCTGATCATATGGCGGGTATAGATGACTATTATAACCACTCAAATTTTACAGGCTGGCAACATTGGGGACAGGTTATTGGTAATCCTCTCTATCGTAGCCCCATATACAATGAAGATGGATCAATTCGTGTAGCCAACAATCGATTTAGTGCTTGGCATTTTGGCCTTGACGGATGTCCTACGGATAAGCTTGGCTATCGTGCTCTTTTGACTTATCAAGACGGACTGGGAACTTATCAAGACCCATATACGGATGTTCATCACAACGTAAGTCTTTTGGTTGAAGCAAACTATTTATTGCCTAACAATTGGGCTGTCAGGGTGGGTTATGGTATGGACTTTGGTCATATATTGGGATCCAATGCGGGTTTCCAAATAACAATATCAAAAAAAGGTATTATCAATTATTGAACGCAGAATGAAAGACAATAAGATTATCACTGGGCTATTTACACTATTCTTGATTATTTCCTTTGCTTCTTGTGAACTAGAAACGAGTGACAACGGGGACTTGGATGGATTTTGGCATCTAATTCGTATAGACACTCTTTCAACAGGTGGATCATCAGATTTGTCGGAAGTTCGACGTTTTTGGGCTGTTCAACATAAACTGATCAATATGCGTGATGCTGACCAAGATGCATTAGGGGTATATTGTCGTTTTGAACATAAAGGAGATAGCCTTCATGTTTATCAGCCTTATTTTAATCATTGGCATCAAGACCAGGGTGATGATGGCGGAGACATACCGATATCTGAAGAATGCTCTGATACATTGAAGATGTATGGACTCTCTGGACTATCAACGTGGTTTAAGATTGATCAGCTTACAGGAAGCCGAATGATACTCACATCAAAGGATAAGAGGCTCTTCTTTAAAAAACAATAACCCCTCCATGCTGTTCGTATGAAGGGGTAGAGATTATGCTTTCTTGAGTTCTTGTTCGTCCAGTTGGTGATAGATGGAATTGTTACTTATATATTCAGGAACAATCTCTTTCATTTTCGTTACTGTCGCCATGTCGTCATAGCTTTCACTTACTTCGATTAATTCTTTAATCTTTTGGTTGACTTTATCGAAAGGGTACTTCCTGACAGTTGCAATGAAAATCTTTTTATTGAAGGTTGGCTGAACTTCCTCTTTCTTGTTAAGGACTTCTTCGTAAAGTTTTTCGCCGGCACGAAGCCCTATATATTTAATCTCAATATTTCTTGCTCCGCTGAGTTTTATCATTTTCCTTGCCAGATCATCAATCTTAACGGGTTTCCCCATATCAAAGACAAAGATTTGTCCACCTTGGCCTTTTACACCTGCCTCCAAAACAAGTTCACAAGCTTCAGGAATAAGCATGAAATATCGTATGATGCGGGGATCAGTTACAGTTACAGGCCCCCCATTTGCAATTTGAGCCTTGAAGAGAGGGATGACAGAACCGTTAGAACCTAACACATTACCGAATCGTGTTGTTATGAACTGAGTCTTACCCATTATCTTCTTTTCAGCTATAGCTTCGGATAAGCTCTGCACATACATTTCACATATACGTTTTGAGCACCCCATAACATTTGTAGGGTTTACAGCTTTATCTGTAGAGATCATTACGAATTTGTTGACACCGTATTTTACAGAAAGATCAGCTATAACTTTTGTGCCATAAATATTATTGATTACACTTTCGCAAGGATTATCTTCCATCATAGGAACGTGCTTATATGCGGCAGCATGAAATACATATTCTGGACAGTAAGTCCTGAATATACTTTCCATTCGCTTCTTGTGTGTAATCGTCGTAACAATAGTCTCGCAAGGAATATCAGGCCAATTCTTCTTCATCATGAGCCTGATATCATGCTGAGGGGTCTCAGCTTGATCTATGAGTATCAGTTGTGAAGGCTTAAAGGTAGCTAACAGGCGTACCATCTCACTACCAATGCTACCAGCTGAACCTGTTACCATAATCCTCTTGCCCTCTAAACTACTCTTAATAGCATTCATGTCTATCTGTATTTCATCACGGGGCAAAAGATCCTCAATGCTGATCTCATTAAGTTTGATATTTCCTTCTTTCCGATTTAATTCTTGTGCATCTTGAATTGTGAATATATGAATACCAGAGGCTAAAAGTTTATCTTGAAGCGCACTGTTATCACGTACTTTATTCATCATTTGTGGAGAGATGATGAGCGCACGGATGTCCTTCTTTATCATTGTATTGATAACTTCATCATTCATGAGGTACACTTTTTCACCCATGAGGAAGATGCCTTCTTTCTGTGTGTCGTCCGTGATAAATCCTTTAAGGATGAATCGCATAGGCTTTTCGTTTCGAATATGTTTTGCTATGCCAATACCATCACTTGCATCCCCATAAACAAAAGCTTTCTTTGCATCTTCTGATGGAAGAGAAAGTTCGTACATAAGTTTCACAAGGATTCGCATCGCCATCATTAATAAAGTAGCGATGAGAGAGGACACCAATATCTCAGTACCAGTTATGATAATCATTCCCCAATGGTCCCATAATAGATAATGGAAGCAGAAGGTTAACAAAGCGCCCATGAGATTTGCTAAGGACACTTGTTGTAGATCGACGAACGAAGAGTATCTAAGTATTCCCTCATAGGTATGAAAGAATTTGAACCCAATGATGTAGAAAATAAGATAAACGCATAGGGCTCTGAAAAGATTTCCCAAGACAGATAAAGTCTCTGTCCCACTCCTGAGCAATGTGAATGTCAGAACGTAGGAGAAGAATACTATTAGACAATCCAACAGACCTATCAACCAGTAGGGTAAAGCGCGTCTGGTGAAGTACCAATCAGAAACTTTGTGAAGGAAAGATGAATATCTCATGATTTATCTGGCAATATGAGTGAATGTTGCAAGTATGATATGAAAATATTCGGATAAACATTGATGGTTGATCCATTTCATGTTATATCTTATCTTGTCTGGCATAACCTTCTCAATGTATGTCTTTTCAGGATCTGATGATTTAGCTAGCAACTCGCTCTCGTCTACATATTTTATAGAGGCCCAGTCCGTGATACCAGGTCTTACTTCGAGTACGCGAGCCTGTTCGGGCGAATAAAGCCTCGTGTATTTGCTTACTTCTGGTCTTGGCCCGACAATGCTCATATCTCCTTTAAGCACGTTGAAGAGTTGCGGAAGCTCGTCTATCTTCAACTTGCGAAGGATATAGCCACAACGAGTCACGCGCGGGTCATGGCCCCCTACAGTGATTAAACCTCTCCTATCTGACCCCATTCGCATACTTCTAAACTTATAGATATAAAAGGGCTTGCCGTGGAGTCCTACTCTTTCCTGTCTATAAAATCCCGGTCCCTTGCTCTCAAGACGTATTGTTACATAGGTGATCAAGAGCAGAGGGCTAAGGATAATCAGACCTAAAGAAGAAAGGAGTATGTCGAAGAAACGAATCATTTATTGACTACTTTGTTGTAAGCCTTTATTACGGTTGCGATGACAAATTTTACTTTCTCATCATCAAGTTGAGGATAGATGGGGAGTGAAATCTCATGTGCATAGTTTTTGTATGCCTGAGGATAATCATTGATATCATACCCTAACTCTTTATAGTACGTCAACATAGGTAGAGGTACAAAGTGTACGTTTACCGCGACATCTTCTTTTGATATCTCTGCAATGATTTGATCACGTTCCTTCTCCGTAATATCCTTTATTCTAAGTGGATATACGTGATAAGATGTCTCTTTATCTTTGGTTCTTGCTGGAGGCACTAAAGCCCAGGGAAAATCTTTGAAAGTATCATTATATGTATTGTAAACACGTTTCCGCTCTCCCAAAAGCTTGTCGTATTTCCTGATTTGTGCTAATCCGATAGCAGCATTGATATCAGCCATGTTGACCTTCATTCCCTTGCCTACGATATCATATCGCCAGTTACCTGACTGGCTTTTTGTGAAGGCATCCTTAGTCTGACAATTGAGGGATGTCAGCCGCATTCGCTTATAAAGATCATCATTATCAAAAGGTGCAGGCATGTTGAAGCAAATAGCCCCACCCTCTGCCGTTGTGATATTCTTGACAGCATGTAGAGAGAAAATGGCAATGTCGGTTTCTGAACCAGATCGTTTCCCCTCATAACGAGCTCCTATAGAATGAGCAGAGTCGCTGAGCACGAGGATGCGCCCCAATTTCTCCTGCTCCTCAGAGGCTGGCTGAAACAAAGCTTTGATTTCAGGCTCTTTGACAAGGCTCATAATTTGATCATAATCACATGGGAAGCCTGCAATATCTACGGGCAGAATGGCCTTCGTTCTCGGCGTTATAGCCTTGCGAATGGCGCTGACTGATATGTTGAAATCATCACCTGAGTCGACCATCACAGGTTTACCACCTGCCCAAAGTACAGCCATGGCCGTTGCACAGTAGGTGTATGCGGGAATTATCACCTCGTCACCTTCCTTCAGACCGAACCATCGAAGCATCATGATGGCACCCGACGTCCAAGAATTTACGCACAAGGTACGTTTTGCTCCGGTTAGTTTTTCAATCTCGCCTTCAAGAGCTTTTACTTTAGGGCCTGTCGTGATCCATCCCGATTTTAGAGAATCATTTACCTCATTGATGACATCATCATCAATGTAGGGTGGTGAGAATGTTATTTTCATAATACCTTTTTTGTCGCAATTTTTATCTATTTACAGCTACACATGGTTTTTGGTTTCTACACACTTTCCATATACCTTTTATATACCCCCACCCATAACTAAGATGGATATTGAGAAACGTATAGGGCATGAGAACTATCAGTGACCAACGTTTAAATTTGCGTGCAGAGCGTATGCCTATACTCAAGCCTAATAATAGGTAAATAAGTAATACTGCAATATACATCCCGGCAATGATTGAGCTAACCATGCTAAGGATGCCGCCTGCAACTATACCTATAACGAATAGAGCAGGGAAAAATTGTCTAGTAGATGCAGGTTTTCTTAATTTTTTATTCACTAATGGTTTGAACAAACCATATTGGTAGTACATCCGTCTCATCTTTGAGAAGCTATCCCGTGCATGATACTCGATGACGAGGTCCGGGAGAATGTAGATTTTCCCACCATGCTCGATGAGTCGGGCGTTGAACTCGTCATCTTGATTGCGTGTAAGCTCTTCATCAAAAAGGCCAATCTTATCGAAAACATCTCTTTGATAGCAACCGAATGGAACGGTATCTACCTGCTTGATCTCTTTGACCCCAATTTTGTGAGCGGAACCACCAACACCGAAAGGGTGACTGCTACCAATAGCAATAGCTTCGCAGATAGCGGTGTCTTTGGCAGGTAGCGTCTTCCACACTCCTCCCACATTATCTGCATGCAGATTATAAAGTTCTTCAACAAGACGAGAAAAATAGTTCTGAGGATATTCACAATGGGCATCCAATCGGATGATGACGTCTCCCTTTGCTTGTCTGATGCCGATGTTTAACGCATAAGGAACAGTTTGATGAGGATTGTCGAGTAAGCGGAAGAAAGGATACTTCTTTTGATATAATCTTATCTTATCCCTTGTTCCGTCTGTACTCATTCCATCGATGAGTAATACTTCTGTATACTCCTTAGGGTAGTCCTGAGCAAGGATGGAGTCCAAGAACTTGTCGATAAATTGAGACTCATTGTATATGGGGCTGATGATGGAGATTAAATGCATGAGAATTACTTATTTAGTAGATAAAGTTTTAGCGTGCTTTGTCCTATTCTTTTCCAAGAATAATGTTCTTCAATTTTCTTCCATGATTCATTATCATTCTTGATTTTTGTCAGTATCTTAGCATCTTTAAGAATATTCAGTAGAGCATTTTTTAGATTGTCTTCTGACAAGTTATTCATGGCCCAACCGATGTTGGCTATCTGTAGAGGTTCTGCTAACCCTCCTATATTATTTACAAGAACGGGAACATGCTCCGTTAGCGCTGTTAGCAATGCACCGCTTTGTGAAATTTTTCGATAGGGAAGAAGGAACAGGTCCGTGTTTCTAAGTAAGAATAAGAATTCTTCGTTAGAAATGCGGCGATTGTCAATGATAACATTCTTACAAGCTCCGAGTGTGCTTGAGTCTATATTATTTTGCTTGCCGATGATAAGAAGTCTGAGGTGATCATTGTCTCGTAAAAGAGGAGTTCCTAACCATGCCTTCGCTAAAACATCTATTCCCTTGTAAAGACTCTGTTCCCCTAAACTTGCAAAAACAATTTTGTCATCCAGCAGATATTTCTTTTGCAATAAAGGCAACTGTTCTTTGTAGAGCTCTTGATTCACATTTATCTTTAACAATCCATGTGGAATGACATGTATCTTATCAGGACTAATTCGGAATAGATTTACAATCTCTGTTTTTGAGATAGGAGCATGGACGATGATATCATCACAGAGGTGATAAAGCTTATGATAGATATTCTTATACTTGTCTCCTGTATTGTGAGGAAGAACATTATGAGCTGTGTGGATTAAGCGTATGCGAGAGATCTTTTTAAGAACGCGAAAATATAAATAGTCTGCTTGTGGAATTTTGAACCATTGTATATGGATATTTTTGGGGCGGTAAATAAGTACTAAGATAAATACTCTTATGTATGAAACTGCATAGCTGAGAATTTTTATTAGGGGGTTGTGCAAGTTGTTGTATGAGAAGATAGGTTTTTCTTTCCAACCTGCTATAGATTTATAATCGTACTTATTACTATGAATATATAGAATGTCTTGATGGATATCTTTAAGAAGATTGTAATCATACATTGCAAGGTTGCCGTATGATTGTGGATCTATATAGAATGTATGGTATTTTTTCAAGTGATTAATATTTAATATGTATGTGATTTGCGAAGCTTATAGTACTATCATTGCAAAGGACGAAAGATGAGGAGCGATTGCTAAAATTTATACCTTTCATCTGTATTTGTGAAATATATTTTACAGTTCCTTGGTAATCGGCTGGCTTGTATAAATGAAAAATTTCTATAGGCGTACTTTCTGAACAGCTTATGTCGAGCCCGTTAATATAGACGTTGGGCCATTCTTTCTGTGACAACTCATCTCTTGAATTGATATTGTTGTCCAAGAAACCGGCTTGAATAAGATAAGGCTTAGAAGAAGGAATTTTCCAATAACAATTGTTGAGATATAGGTCAAATCTCTTGTAAGCATTGTATGAGGGTTCAAAAAGAACGGGGGTGAAGTTGATGAATGAACAATGATCAAATATCAGATTCCCAAAAAATGATGATAGCTGATTGTATGTGTTTCTATCATTTAGTGTATTCTCAAATACACAATTGCTGAAGGTAAAATTTGCTCCATAGCAATGAACATCAAAACGGTTGAGATAGCAATCATCCACGTAGATATCGCTGATATTGTTATTTCCAAAGATACCCCATTGTGCAGAAGCATAAATGTTTTTAAAATGACAATTCCATAGGTTGTCTAAAGCGATAGCATAACCATATTGGTTATATGATGAATATGTATTCTCTATTCTAATATTATCTAAATACACCCTTGATGAGTTGTTAATTGAGAGACAGAAATCTCCACTGGAAATTTTGCTATGTGCGGGCGTCTCTATCTTGATGTTCTTGAGATAAACATTATCTTCGTTGTTTACTTCAAGTAAAAATGTAGGATAAGTTGACATGCTATCTCGTTGGAAGATGATGTTCTCAAAAATTTTTCGTTTGCCGTCAATAGGAAGATAGCTACAAAGGGGATAACTCTGCGAAGTGTTGTATGGGGCGATGGGATTGTTGAGGCATTTACCGTCTCTTATAAACAAAAGGTCTTTCCGAATGGCGCCATAGTTATATCCTTGCCTTTGTTTTACCCAAGGCGTTTTATCTTGAATGATGAGTTGAAATTCGCCTTTACTAAATTGTTTAATCTCCTTAAAGGATTTTTTGTCGATAAGCTCCTTGCGTATGGTAATATCTCTGGATTCCCTACTCATTTTAAAGAGGGTGTATCCTTTGAATTTATTTAGGACAATAAATCTACAACCATTAAAATTAACGGAATCTACTAACGGAATAGATTTGGCATTTGCTGTTACAGTTATATAAATAATCTTTGCTTTCGGGTATCTGATATGAAAGCCACCTTGCATTGCTTTTTGATGGATATAGTATAGGAGTTCTAAATTCTCCGTTCCATATAAAGGGTCGCTCAGAGTTGCTGTATCTATTGTTAAGTCATATGCATAGATAGAAATTGAAAAAACAAGGAAAAATAGCAAGCTGTATCTCCTTTTCATAAACAAAAAGAAATGATTAAGATATTATAAGAGTGTTTCTTTAAGAGCATTTAGATAACCATGCCCATATTTGATATCTGGTTCTACATAATTACCTTCCCCCCATTCATTCCATGACTTAAGAAAGAGAATTTTATGTTCGTCTTGCTTTTTTTCAATTACTTGAAGGGCTCTTAGAATGTGTTTCTTGAAGTTCGTAGGCGTTGAATTTATATAAATACCTTCAGCTTTCCCTGCTCGAGGCGTTCGATCCCAATTCGGCATAATTGTCGGGTATATATTTTCCCAACTGTCTTCTGGCGCAAAGAAATTTTTTACTACACAGGGATAGTCTAATGTCATAGGAGGGAGGAACTTAAGCTTTTGGTGAAGCGCTTTCTTGAAAATACGGGTCCATTTCCCCTGATAAAGCATCTCTCCCCGTGATTTTCCAAAAGAATTAATAGCGTCAAACCCCAACGACAGAATGCTGTTGAAGACATCTTTACTACTCCGCAGGTTAGGAAAGATTCTTTCTATTTTGCCATCCACATCTCTTTTGATAGTGGATGTATTGCTAATCATCCCAACGAAGTGGATTCCAGACAATCCATTTTCTTGGGCTAACTTACGCCAGAGATCCATAAAATGAGAAACATCTGCGAAATGGTATGGGTCATAAATACAGAATAATGGTTTCCCATCTACTTTAATATATCGATGATCTCGAAAGGCCGGGAGTACATATTGAAAATGTGCAATATAATCATCATCTCCTGAATATTGCATTGGAGAAATAACAGTTACTTTACCATCTTTCCTCCATGTTCGTGTTGTCCAAGCGTGATTAGCCCAACAAAGACAAAAAGGGAAATCTGGTTTTCCTGAGGTTAGAACTTCTTCGAAAGGACGTTGAAGTAGCATCTTCCCGTTCCCCATCCAATAATGATAATAGCAAAAACCTTCAATACCGCAATCATTAGCGAGCTTTGCTTGAAGTTCTCTTGTTTCCGGGAGCCGAAGGTCATAGAACCCTAAATCTGCTGGTATTTTTGGTTGATAATGTCCCCGAAACAATGGTTTTGCTTTAGCAACATTGGTCCATTCTGTAAATCCAGGTCCCCATACACGATCGTTTTCAGGGATAGGATGAAATTGGGGTAGATAAAAAGCAATAACTCTAGCTTTCATTTTCTTTCTTTACTGGTATAAGAGGGTATTTCTCGATTAAGCGTCTGTGATATCTTAGATAAGCATACAATAAAGATGTTGTAATAATTTTAAGGTTACCTTCATCTGAATAGGCGAAAAGATACATACCTCCTTGCATGCAAATACATTGTGAAAAATATAGAAGGAGTAGTTGATCAACACGAATAATTTTATCTTTATGCTTTATGTTGATAAGAACAAATCCATTGAAGATGAGGAAAATAAAAACTGTTACGACAGGCCCGAAATCAATAGCGAAATCACCAACGAAAGTGGTAAAGTAATAATCATCAATTTTTAAGTTATGATATTTCGCTCTCCTCTCATTATAATTTTTGGGAGTATCAGGTTTAATTACTCTGATAAAAAGATTCATGGTTCTTTCTCCATGTCTTGTTCCGCCAGGATTTAATCCATAATTATTGAAGTAAAGACTTCCTTGGCCAATATACCAATTAAGATATCCGTTGACTCCTGCTGCTCGGTCACCAAAACGGCTAACAGTGATGGCAATGGCTGGCAGCAGAGTGAGTGCGATAATGAAAGTTCCTGTTATGGTAATAATTTTATTGATTCGTTTAGAAAGATATCGTCTAAAAAGTAGATAACATGAAACAAGGGTCAATATACCTAGAATAACACCAGTACGTTGGCCTCTCATGACAGGAATCAAAAGTCCGATTGCAAAAGCAAAGAAAAGTAGTAAAAGGTATACCTTCTTACTATTCTTAATAGTAAGGAAATAGAAGAATAGGAAAACAGCTAAATCAGAAAGACTGTTATAAATGATAGAAGCGAGATTAGTTATACCTGTACCTGTATCATCTTGCTCCATCGCTGATTCTTCATATGCATCTTTTCCAGCATCTACATCTGTAAAGAGTTTAACGAAACCTGTTTTAAAGTTTCTAGCTATATCTGGTATTTGTAATAATGCTGTAATAATAATAATGAGCCCAAGAATAAATAAAATCCTTGTATTGGGATTTTCAATTTTATTCGTTGAATGAACATGATTATATATTGTTGGAGATAATGCAATGATTAACATTAGATACAGGTAGATGTAAGGGAATAGTGTCAGGGGCTTGTATTCTCTTCCGAAAATCGGATCATTAATGTTCTGTATAGAACAGATAGCATAAATGATATAAGTGCCAATAATGGCGGTACCTGCATCTATATTCCTATTTTTATATTGGTAGTAAACCAGAGTCGCTACCCAAATCAAAAGATAGGAGATAGTTAGAAAATTGTTAGATATTATAGTGCTCATTTAACTTTGCTCAAAATAAGTTTTTTGATCATCTTTCTTTCTGTACTATTCAATCCAATAAAATATCCTAGCGTTAAAGTAAACACAAAGCATACACATAGAACAATTATACTATTGAAAGTGTTGCTTGTAAATAGTCTATTGAGTTGACTAAAGATGAAGCAAATTAGCAGGACAACAATGAGAGATCTGATGATAATTTCTTTGATATAGCTGTATATGTGGAATCCTTGATAATATCTCTTTAAACAAATGATTCTAACAATATGTGCTAGGATGATAGATCCTATTAAAGATGTGAACACATATGGTGCAGGCTTTCCCAACTTAAGAAAAATCCAACTCAAAGGTAGACTGAGTATAGTGATACTTTCAACCGATAGACTGTAATACTTCATTTTACCTATTGCATGGATAATTATCGTGATGGGATTATTCATAGCTAGGAGTATTGCAAAAATTATAATTAATCTTGCAAAAAGTAATGTGTTTTGTGAATAATCTCCAAGCCACAACTTTAATATGATGTCCATTTTAAATATTAATGGACATCCTACAGATAGTAGTGAATATAAAATAAACTTATTCCCAAAATTAAAGAAAGAGTTTAATTGCTTATAGTCCTTCTCTGCATAGAGCTTTATCATTGCTGGTCTGAATGCCATAACTATATTGTTAGCAAGTGTATTAAAGGCATTGTTAATTTGTAGGGCAATCGAAAAGGATGCTACTATTAATGGGCCAAAATACATGTTAAGAAGTATAGTATTTCCTTGTGTCATACAAACACTGGCTATAGATCCGTACATAGCCCAACCCGAAAAAGATAGGATGTTAACAAGGAGGTCTTTTCTCTTTGTTTTAATGTAACTACATTCGCTATAGTTTTTCTTAGCATATAATAGATAGCTTGTGAAGCTAAAGAGTGCTGTAAATAATAGTCCGGATCCGTAGAAAACGAGTCGATCAATTGAACAATAGAAAAGTAATAAAGAAGTTATGAGTTTAAGTACGCATTCTATAGTAGAAATTATGGCAAAGGCATCCATATTTTCATGTGCAAAAATAGCTGCGCTATATGGAATTTGTAAAAAAGAAAAAATAAAAGCAATGAGACTAAGATGAAAAACAATTGTCGCTGACTCTAATCTATCAGGAGGTATTATCAATTTATTGTGGATAAACCATAGTCCGCAACTTTCGAAAAGAATAAGTAATGTGAGTGCTATAACAATTATTATCTTGAGACTGATCGAAAAAGTTTGTTGCAGCTCTACCAAATTTCTATTCCCCATCGATATGGAATAGAATCTTTGGATACTCATTGCAAAAACAGTAGCGAGAAATGAAGAGCTTGTTATTACTCCTGCAATGCTATTGAATATTCCATAATCTTCTTCTCCTAGAGCATGTAAGACGAGTCTTACCATATAAAGGTTAAGGAACGTGAGTACGAGCATTCTAAGGAAAAGAATGACTGTATTTTTTGCGACTCTTGTCCTGGTTACGTTAGAAAGATCTTTAGTCACTTGAACTTTTCGGTAAAATAATATCCCTTAATACGTAAATGGAAACACCAATAAATGCTATGATAAACCATAATAGTACAAAAAGCATACGTTTAGGCTTTATTGGCTTGATTGGCACAGAGGCACCCTTTATCAAGGTAAAAGATGGTGTTTGGGCTTGTAGTTTAGCTCTGTAGACTTCCATCTGGGTCACAGCGGCGGTATATGCATTATATTTTAATTGCATTTCATTCTCTATGTCTTCTTCTTTGGACTTCACACTTTGTAAAACAACATCTGTATTGGCATCTGAGAACTGACCATATTGACGACGGATTGTTTCATACGAAGCTCTACTTTCTTCAGCGATTTTTTTATAATGTTCGAAGTCAAACTTAGCTTTCTTTGTCCTATATTTAGTGATGAAAACCTGAAGTTTCGATCTTGCGGCCTCGGCTATTGTTTTACATATTAAAGGGTCTTGATCTGATGCTGTTACAGTAACTTCTCCGGTTTTTTTATCAACATCAATCTTTATGTTCTTCTTTGCTATTTGGAGAATGTCATCTTCCTTCTTATTAGGATGGTAAGGATCGAATTGCTGTCTTACTTTCAGACTGTCTTTCCTTGTGAAAATATTAGAAATCTTATTCCACCAAGGCTGTTTTTGGTAGTGTAATAAGTAATCGAAATAAGTAGTCTTTAATCTATTATCATGGCTGATAACTTGAACAGACAGAAGATTCGCTACAAAGCCATTATCTTCCATAAGGTCAGGGTATATCATTGGTGTTATTGCATCAGCATTTTGAGCATCAGAGATATCTAAGCCAAATGAGCTTGCAATTGACCCTAACGTACTTGTGGCACCTTGATTATCAATCTCGGGTACCATTTTGGTGTCGGTCGTGTACGTACGTGGAATGCAGATAATGTATAGGCTGGCTAAAATCATTACAATGGGTACTATAATGAAATACAGCTTTCTTCGTTTCCAAATTTCTTTGAAGACTTTTCGCCAGTCAACGGATGTACATTCTTGTTGTTCTACCATATATAGTTATTATTTATTGTACTTACTAACCTTGCGTTATGCGATTTTTAAGTTGTTTGATTTATGAGTGAGAGTGAAGAGCTACACTTCGCTAATTTCTCCCACATCTTTTTAGTTGCATCAAAGTCCACGTTTGGGGGAAGCGGACCAAAAGATCTATTGTATGTGCTCACATGATGATTTCAGTCACATCGCATGATGATTACTATGACATCATGATGCGATAAAAGTTTAGTGGTCTTACCTTTCACCTACACCCTTTTCTTTATAATCAACTGCTTATCAGTATATTAGCTTTTATTTCACCTACACCCACCTACACCTTACCTACATCATAGGGGTGTAGGTGAGGTGTAGGTGGGTGTAGGTGAAAAACTTATAGCTTATTGATTATCAGTTGCTTAATACGAAAGGTGTAGGTGGTGGGAAAATACTAACATTTTCTGTGGAACGGCATAAAGCCGTTCTCTGCACTGTCACCTTTTGTCCTGGCAGACATATGATGCATAGCGCCTTTTTGAGGCGTCTTTGGTCCATAATTCTTCCTCACTAAAAGCACAAAGTGCTTATATATAGTGAGTTATGAAAGTAAAGGAAAGGGAAATAGGGAGCTGCGCACAAAGGATAGCTCCCTATGCAATATTACTTCGTCATGTTGGCGATGGTAGCAATCATGGCAGCGATCGACGAGATACTGGTACCGATGCTCAGCAGTTCAGCCGTGCTTGTATGGCGCAGGATCTTGCTGGGTACAACAATCTCGCAACCGGGTTCCACTTTTCCTTCGGAAGCCTTGGCCACCATTCCATTCATGTAGATGATGTATGCATTTCTCTTGCGAGCGTTCCTTGCGAAACCGCCGGCTGCATTGATATAATAGCGCGGGCTCTTGCCTCTGAGGTAGCTCACCGTGTTCGAATACATCACTGCGCCATTGACCTTCACAGTTGCCGTGTATGGAGGCAACACAAGACGGTCGCCTTCGCGCAGCACGATGTTGGCATCACTCGACGGATCGGCGAGCGCTTTGTCGAGCTCGATGCCTACGGGGTAGGTGTCGGGCACCTGGAACTTCTGAAGCTGCTGCTCTTTGCTCTGCTGCCCCAGTTGGGTGAGAGAGGTATTGTTGTTTTGACTTGCTGCCAGCGACATGAGGTCCTGCTGCAACTGTTCCTGTTGCATCTTCAGCACAGCCTCCATACGGGCTTTCTCTGCCTCGTTGGCTCTGCGCTCCAGACGTGCACCACGGATATAAGCGAGCTTGGTTGGACCACCGGCTGCATTCACAAGGTCGGTGAGCCGCATCTTGCGACGAGAGAGCGTGTAGGTACCCGGGAAGGTCACTTCACCTTCGATGCTTACATTCTGCTGCACGGTATAGCTTGGGTCTTTGCGGACATAGACCTCATCGAAAGGCTGGAGCACAAAGCCCTGCTCGCCGTCAACCACAAAGCCGTCTTTCAAGGCAAACGAATAAGTCTTGGCGATGATGCTGTCGCCTGTCAGGGCTTTGGGATTACCTACACGACGCGACACGTCGACCTTCACCGTTGAGGCTTTATCGGTTAGACCGCCAGCCTGAAGCACGAAGTCTTCGAGCGTTTCGTTGTCTGCATATTTGTAGATTCCGGGATAGACGACCTCTCCCTGTATACTGATGGTCTGCTCGTTCATCGCCGTCTGCTTCGTGGGGATAAAGAGCACATCGTTTTCTTTCAGTGGAATGTCAGCCACGCGACCATCCATGATACCTTGAATATCTACAGGGATGACACGCAGCGTGCGATCGGATTTCATGCGGTGCATGACAGCACGTGCGGTGAAGGCATCTTCCGTCAGTCCTTCGGCATGCTGCACGAGGGTACGCACACTGTTGATACCGTCGCCCAGCTGATACATGCCCGGACGGAAGACAGCTCCCTTAATCTCTACAGTGTTATGATAGCGCGGGAGGATAGAGTCGACGCTCACCGAGTCGCCATCAGCAATGCGGAAAGAGCTCATGTCGAACTCATCGACATTGAAAACGGCATATTCGCGGCCAGTTTTACGGTTCACGCGCACGGCTTTCTTGTAAGCGTCGCCTGTGAAGCCACCGGCATAGCGTAGCAGCGTTTGCAGGCTCTCGTTGCGTTTCATCTCGTAGTACATTGGTCGCTTGACCTTACCCGTGATGTTGACGAGGCAGTCGTAGGGACCCACGATGATGACATCGCCGTCGTGGAGCCGCACGTTGCCGGTCATCTTACCGTTGAGGATATAGTCGTAGATATCGCAGACCGAGATAAGGCGGTTGTTACGATAGATCTTGATATTTCGCAGTGTACCGATATCGTTGGTTCCGCCTGCCATGTAAAGGGCATTGAACACAGAGGCGAAAGCAGAGAGCGTGTAAGTACCCGGCTTCATCACCTCACCCATGACATTGATAGACACGGTGCGTGTCTGACCCAATGATAGGTTGATGCGGCTCGACTGATAGCGCGAGCCAAGGGTGGCGCGCAGACGGGCCTTGGCGGCAGCCACTGTGAGGCCACCGACATGCACCGGGCCATAGCCGTCGATAACAATGACGCCATCGGGAGATACGGTGCAGTCGACTGACTTCTGCGAAGCTCCGTAGATGTCTACTGACACCTCGTCACCGGCACCAAGCACATAGTTCTGCGGTGTGGCGATGTTCATGATGGGGTCGAAAGACAGGTCTTTATTAGAGAAGATATCGCGTCCGAAGACTTTCTTCTGCTGACTTCGCTTATATTCCTCCAAGAGAAGATGAAGGGAGTCGGGTGGGGTCATGGCTGCAATGTTCTCTTCATAATCCTTGAAGTCGGCATCATCCTCATTGTATTGCTGCTGCCACGTGGTGTTTCCTGCTATACGTTGTGAGCTTGTGCTGTTTCGGTATCTGTCCTCATACTCGGTAGCTCGGCGGTCAGCCTGCTGCTCACTGTAAGAGCGTCGGGTGACACTGTTGCCTTGGCGGAGACGACTCTTACCCTGAGATGATTTTGTCGTTCCCAGTCCGCTATTACCTTGCATACGCTCATAGGCATTGCGCACACGGCGGATCTGTGAGATGTCCACACCGCTCTGCATGAGGTGTGTGACGATCTGCGACTGTGACGTGCCTCGTTTAACCTCTTGTTGAATATAGTTTGCTACCTGAGAGTCAGTCATTGACGACTGGGCCAGCAATGACAGGGGCAAGGCAAGAAAGAGCAATATGATGAGTTTTCTCATGAAATCGTTGTTTCTGTTACATTTAATAAAACGGCAATGATGCTTAATTATTGTTTTTGCTTAACCGTTTGTAGCGCAAAGTTACGGTATTTTTCTGTTGTGGCCAAATTTTGCATACATTGTCTGACGTTCGACAGCCGATTGTTTGTCGAACGCCGAACGATTGTTTGTCGAACGTCGAACGATTGTTTGTCGAACGCCGAACGATGTCGTTATGTCTACGATAGATAAGTGTAATAGTGCAGGGGAGGGTCCTGTGCCCTCCCACAAAAGATGTTCGACTTATTCATCGGTTGGGTCATTTCTTTAGGGAGGGCACAGGGCCCTCCCCTGCACTGATTAATTTGTGGCCTTTACGTTTCATAGTCTCATATATTATTGTTACCTTTGCAAATTATTACGATAGAAATTTCATATTATCATGAGAATGCTGAGCAATGCCGATCTGGCACAGCTGTTGGATAAAGATATATTCCATAAGATTTCGGAAGCTGCCGACAGTCTCCATTTGGAGACTTATGTTGTGGGCGGTTATGTGCGCGACCTCTTCCTCGAGCGTCCGAGCAATGACATCGATGTCGTTGTCGTAGGCAGCGGTATTGAGGTAGCGAAGGCTTTCCGCAACAGGCTCAGTGGCAAGGCTGCCTTGTCAGTGTTCAAGAACTTTGGCACGGCACAGGTAAAATGGCGTGGTCATGAAGTCGAATTCGTCGGCGCCCGCAAGGAGAGCTACAGTCATGACTCCCGCAAGCCGCACGTCGAAGACGGTACGTTGGAAGACGATCAGAACCGCCGCGATTTCACAATCAATGCCCTCGCCGTGTGTCTTAACAAAGACCGTTTTGGAGAACTTGTGGATCCCTTCGATGGCATTTACGATCTTCAGGACGGTATCATCCGCACGCCGCTCGATCCCGACATCACTTTCTCCGATGATCCCCTGCGCATGCTCCGTTGCATTCGTTTTGCCACTCAACTGAAGTTCTACATAGAGGATGAGACGTTTGAGGCTTTGCAGCGCAATGCCGATCGCATCAAGATCATCAGTGGAGAACGAATTTCCGAGGAGCTCAACAAGATCATGATGACGCCGCAGCCAAGCCGCGGCTTTGTCGATCTTCACCGCTGTGGATTGCTCCAGCTTATCCTTCCCGAGCTCACTGCGCTCGACATTGTTGAGACGCGCAATGGGCGAAGCCACAAGAACAACTTTTACCATTCGTTGGAGGTCCTCGACAACGTCTGCAATGGCAACAAGCCTGTGGATGGCAAAGAGCCTGCTTCTCTTTGGCTTCGTTGGGCTACACTGCTTCACGATATAGGCAAGGCAAAGACGAAGCGCTGGGACCCTGTGCAGGGCTGGACGTTCCACAACCACCCATACATAGGTGGAAAGATGATTCCAGCTATCTTCCGCAGGCTGAAGTTGCCGATGGACATGAAAATGAAGTATGTGCAGAAACTTGTGGAATTGCACATGCGCCCCATAGCCATTGCCGATGAGGAAGTGACAGATTCTGCCGTACGACGTCTTATCAATGATGCAGGCGACGACATCGACGACCTCATGCGTCTTTGCGATGCCGACATCACGAGCAAGAACGAGGTACGCAAGGCGCGTTTCCGCGAGAACTTCCGCATTGTACGCGAGAAGATTGCCGACCTCAAGGAGCGCGACTATAAGCGCTTGCTCCAGCCTGTCATCGACGGCAACGAGATCATGCAGATGTTCAACCTCAAGCCATCGCGTGAGGTAGGTACCCTCAAGCAGACCTTGAAGGATGCCGTCCTTGATAACAAGGTGCCCAACGAGCGCGAGCCGCTCATGGAGCTGCTCAAGCAGAAAGCGAAGGAAATGGGACTCTTCAGCTTTTCGGGTTGATACTGCAGTCAACCTCGAAGAGGTTGTACATGAGTAGCCCCAGGTAAGGAGCGCAGCGACGCAACCTGGGGTTCGGGTAGGGCGATTTAACCTGACCTGTCGGCCTCGAAGAGGGCGAACATGGGCGGGATGCTGGCTATAGCAGATGGGTGTTTAAACCATGTTCGCCCTCTTCGAGGCCGGTAGTCAGGTCATTCGCCTTATTCACACCCCACGTTTCGGCTACGCCTCACGTGGGGCTAACCATGTTCAACCTCTTCGAGGTTGTGTAACCCCATCAACCCGAAAAGCTGAAGAACAGGAAATGGGACTGATTTGACCATTCGTGGTGCGGACGCCCACAAGGGGACGCGCCCTGCTAAACTCCACAAAACGTTTGTAATTGTTGTTAAAACTCAAAGATATGTTTGAGTTTTCTAATATTAATTGGTAATTTTGCACACTGTTTAGGGGAGATTGGACTCTGGATAAAGAGCATTATCAATGTACCTTAACTGATATAAAACAGATATAAGAGTATTATTAGCAACATTAAACTATAATATATAATAAGGTATGAAATTCAAAAGTTGTTTGTTCGTGGCTATGGCTGCGTTGGCCCTTGTCTCTTGTGGCAAGAAGAGCGGCGGAAGCTTGGCCGACCTTCAGGACAATCAGTTTGCCGTGAGGACAGTAGGCGAGTCAAGTGCCGATCTGCAGACTACCTATCCGGCAACCATCAAAGGTCTTCAGGATGTGGATGTCCACCCGAAGATCTCAGGTTTTATCACAAATGTCTTTGTACATGAAGGTCAGGCCGTGACCGCTGGTCAGCCGATGTTCACCATCGACAGTGAGACCTATCGTGCACAGGTCAACCAGTGCCGTGCTGCGTTGAACACTGCACGTGCTCAGGCCAACACTTCCCGTCTCACCTATCTTAACAACAAGAAGCTTTTCAATCAGCACATCATTGGTCAGTATGAGCTTGAGACGGCAGCCAACAGTTATGCTACCGCCCGTGCGCAGGTGGCTCAGGCTCAGGCAGCTCTTGCCTCTGCTGAGGAGACGCTGTCGTGGTGCGTGGTACGCGCTCCGTCGTCAGGCGTTGTCGGTGACCTGCCTTATAAGAAAGGTGCACTCGTCTCTGCTTCCAACACCCTGACCACCGTCTCTGACATCAGCACTATGGAGGTGTTCTTCTCCATGAGTGAGCCCGATATCCTTGGCATGTCGAAGACTGCCGGCAGTGTGGCAGGCGTATTGAAAGAGATGCCGATGGTGAAGCTGCAGCTCGCTGATGGCACGATCTACAATCAGCCGGGTCGTGTAGTGAAGATGAGTGGTGTCATCGATGCTTCTACAGGTGCTTACACGCTGATCGCTCATTTCCCCAACCCGCAGAAACTGCTGAAGAGCGGCGGTGCCGGCCAGATCATCGTGCCTCATGTGAGCAACACCGCTATTCTCGTGCCTCAGGAGGCTGTCGTCCAGGTGCAGGATAAGTACTTCGTATATGTCGTAGGTGCTGACAATAAGGTTAAATACACTGAGATCAAGGTCAACCCACAGGATGATGGTATCAACTACATTGTCACGGCTGGTCTCCATGTCGGTGACCGCTATGTGAGCAAGGGTATCACGAAGCTGACCGACGGAGAGAAGATCCAACCTATCACCGAGGAGCAGTATCAGGAAAAGATTGACAAGGCCGAGAAGCTCGGCTCTCAGCAGGGTACAGCCAAAGGCTTTGTCAATGCTATGAAGAGCAAATAATAGTTAGGAGTTAGGAGTTAATAATTAGTAGTTATTAAGTTAGTAATAAATGACTTTTTCAAGATTTATCAAGCGACCGGTACTGTCAACCGTGATCTCCATCGTGCTTGTGCTGTTGGGTTTCATCGGTCTGGCCTCGCTGCCTATTGAGCAGTATCCGGATATTGCACCGCCTACCATCATGGTGTCAACGACCTATACGGGTGCTGATGCCGAGACGGTGATGAAATCTGTTGTGGTCCCCTTGGAGGAGAGTATCAACGGTGTGGAGAACATGACTTACATGACCTCGTCTGCTACTAACGATGGTATGGCCATGATCACGGTCTACTTCAAGCAGGGCTCCGATCCTGATATGGCTGCCGTGAACGTGCAGAACCGTGTGTCGCAGGCTCAGGCATTGCTCCCTGCTGAGGTAACGCAGGTCGGTGTGACGGTGACGAAGCGTCAGACGTCTAACGTCGTGATGTATGCCCTCACTTCGGACGATGGCCGCTACGACGACCAGTTCGTGACCAACTACAACAACATCAACATCGTGCCGTTGCTGAAGCGTATCAACGGTGTGGGTGATGTCAGCTCGCCGTCTACCGCCAGCTATTCAATGCGTATCTGGCTTCAGCCGGACAAGATGAAGGAGTACGGACTTATCCCGTCGGATATCACCGCTGCCCTTGCCGGACAGAACATTGAGGCTGCCCCGGGTAAGTTTGGTGAGAACTCCAACATGGCGTACGAGTATACGCTGCGCTACAAAGGACGTCTGTCGAAGCCTATCGAATATCAGAACATCATTCTGACAAGTAAGACGACCGGTCAGACCCTTCATCTGAAGGATGTGGCCAAGATCGAGCTCGGTACGTTGATGTACAACGTGCATCTGAGAAACGACGGGCAGCCGGCGTGTATGGGTATGGTGCAGCAGATTGCAGGATCCAATGCTACCCAGATCGCTACCGACGTGAAGGCTGCCCTTGAGGATGCGCAGAAGAGCATGCCTCCAGGGCTGAAAGTCGTCATGATGTACGATGTCACCGACTTCCTCTTCGCTTCTATCGAGGAGGTGATTACGACCCTGTTTATCACGTTGATCCTCGTGTTCATCGTGGTGTATATCTTCCTTCAGGACTTCCGCTCGACGCTCATCCCTATGATCGCCGTGCCTGTGGCCTTGATCGGTACCTTCTTCTTCCTTTGGATTTTCGGATTCTCCATCAACCTGTTGACGTTGTCAGCTTTGCTGTTGGCTATCGCCATTGTGGTGGATGATGCCATCGTGGTCGTGGAGGCTGTCCACGCCAAGCTCGATGCCGGTTACCAGAGTTCGTTGACGGCAGCTATCGACGCCATGAACGAGATCTCCGGCGCCATCATCTCCATCACCCTCGTTATGGCTTCAGTGTTCGTGCCTGTGAGCTTCATCGGTGGTACGTCGGGTACCTTCTATAAAGAGTTCGGTGTGACGATGGCTGTGAGTATTGTCATCTCCGCCTTGAACGCCCTGACCCTCTCGCCGGCGCTCTGTGCCATGTTCCTGAAACCGCACAAGAAAGACGAGAATGAGACGAACAAGACCTTTGTGGCCCGCTTCCATGCAGGCTTCAACCGCGTCTTCGACAAGACGATCAATAAATATAAGAAAGGTGTTGAGCGCGTCATCAACCACCGCATCATCACCGCTGCTATCGTGGTAGCAGGTATCGTACTTCTCGTCATCGGCATGAAGGTCACTAAGACCGGACTGGTGCCTGATGAGGATACAGGTACAATCTTCGTGACGCTGTCTGCTAAGCCGGGTACCTCTCAGGCACGTACGCAGCAGATCGTGGAAGAGGTCGACAAGATGCTGGCATCCAATCCCGCTATCCTGCACCGTAACGCTATTGTAGGTTACAACTTCATCGCCGGTCAGGGTTCCGATCAGGCTACGTTCATCATCAAGCTGAAGCCTTTCGATGAGCGTTCAGGTGGCTTCTTCGCACGTATCAAGCGCGCTATCTCTGAGAAAGACCCGATGGCGCTGCTCGTCAATCCGTATGAGCAGAACTCTGTCCTCGGTATGATTTATAAGCAGACAGCCGCCATCAAGGATGCTCAGATCCTTGCCTTCGGTCCTCCTATGATCCCTGGCTTCTCCGTGCAGAATGGTGTCACGATGACCATGCAGGATAAGACCGGTGGTGATCTGAATAAGTTCTATAACATCACTATGCAGTTCATCAATGAGCTGAACAAGCGTCCGGAGGTGCAGCAGGCTATGACCTCTTACAACCCGAACTATCCGCAGTACATGGTTGATGTCGACGTGTCAAAGACCCGTCAGGCAGGTATCCAGCCGGCAACAGTGCTAGCTGTGATGCAGGGTTACTATGGTGGTCTCTATGCTTCCAACTTCAATGCTTACGGTAAACTCTTCCGTGTCATGATTCAGGGCGATGTGGCCAGCCGTATGCGCCCCGACGGCCTGAGCCGTATCTATGTGCGCACAGCTGATAACCAGATGGCTCCGGTGAGCGAGTTTGTGAAGCTCCGCAAGGTCTTCGGTCCTTCCAATATCGGTCGATTCAACCTGTTCACCTCCATCAACGTGAGTGTGACGCCTAACGACGGCTACTCCAATGGTCAGGTTATGCAGGCCATCAAGGAAGTGTCTGCCGATGTGCTGCCACAGGGCTATGGTTATGAATACTCCGGTCTGACACGTTCAGAGGCTGAGTCGAGCAACTCGACAGCCCTCATCTTCGTGCTCTGTCTGGTATTCGTCTACTTGATTCTGAGTGCTCAGTACGAGAGCTATATTCTTCCGCTCTCCGTGCTTCTCTCTGTGCCGTTCGGTCTGGCAGGTGCTTACCTGTTCACGAACATCTTCGGTCACAGTAACGATATCTACATGCAGATCTCACTCATCATGTTGATCGGTCTGTTGTCAAAGAACGCCATCCTTATCGTACAGTTCGCCCTTGAGCGCCGTGAGACAGGTATGGCTATCAAGTACTCGGCCATCCTCGGTGCCGCCGCCCGTCTGCGACCAATCTTGATGACATCTCTCGCAATGGTCATCGGTCTGTTGCCTCTGATGTTCGCATCCGGTGTAGGTAAGAACGGTAACCAGACGTTGGGTGCCGCTGCCGTGGGAGGTATGTTCCTCGGTACATTGGTCCAGATCTTCATTGTGCCGGCTCTGTTCTGCATCTTCGAGTGGCTGCAGGAGAAAGTGAAGCCGTTGAAGTTTGAGGACGAGACCAACGCTGAGGTCATGGCTGAGCTCCATCAGTATGCCAACACCGGCTCTTCTATCGAGAAAGAACTTGATGACAATGGTGGCTCTGCTAAATCTTTGGAGTGGCACGACCAGTATTTAGATTTAAAGGATTGAATTCAACTATGAACAAATATAGTTTCATCATCATAGGTCTTGCAGCCTTGACCCTCACGGGCTGCAAGAGCCTTTACGGCAAGTATGAGCGACCGGCGGTGAAGGCAACGGGGCTTGTGCGCGATTCTGTCAACGACAACGACACGCTTGCTGTGACTGACACGACGTCGTTTGCCAATATCCCCTGGCGCTCGGTCTTCACCGACCCGCAGCTCCAGAAGATCATTGAGACGACGCTTGCCAACAACCCGGATCTGCTTAATGCAGCGCTCAATGTGGACATTGCCGAGGCTCAGCTCAAGGCAGCCAAGCTTGCTTTCCTGCCGGGCTTCACATTCACTCCGCAGGGAACCATCGCTTCATGGGACGGTCAGAAGGCTACGAAGACTTATTCGCTGCCGATCAACGCCTCGTGGGATGCCAACCTCTTCGGCAATCTGACTGCTGCCAAGCGCAGTGCTCAGATGACAATGCTCCAGTCGAAAGACTATCAGGTAGCTGTGCAGACAAAGCTCATCGCCAATGTGGCCAACATGTACTACACGCTGCTCATGCTCGACAAGCAACTGCAGATCGTCAACGACATGGAGAAGCTGACAAAGGATACATGGGAGATCATGAAGATCCAGCACCAGTCGATCACCGGCGTACGCTCCACGGCTGTGCAGAGTGCTGAGAGCAACTATCTCTCCGTGCAGACACAGAAAGAGGACCTGAAGCGCCAGATTCGTGAGACAGAGAACAGTCTCTCGCTCCTCATGGGTCAGCAGGCGCAGGCTATCCCCCGCTCCACGCTCGATGCACAGAGTCTGCCTTCCAACTTCTCCACGGGGGTCAGCATCCAGCTGCTCTCCAACCGTGCGGATGTCCACGCTTACGAGATGGCGCTTGCCAACTGCTTCTATAATGTCGAGGCAGCACGTGCACGCTTCTATCCGTCGCTGACGATCAGTGCTACAGGTGCTTTCACGAACAGTGGCGGCATGGGCATCACGAACCCGGGAAAGATTCTGCTCAATGCTGTTGGTTCTCTTACGCAGCCTATCTTTATGAAAGGTCAGCTCAAGGCTGGTCTGCGTGCTGCTGAGGACCAGTACAAGCAGGCTTACAACACCTGGCAGAACAGTGTGCTCACAGCAGGCTCCGAGGTCAGCAACGCCCTCGTGCTCTACAATGCCTCCGACAAGAAGAGCAAGATCGAGGAGAAGCGTATCGAGGTGCTCAAGAAGAATGTCGAGGACACGCGTAAGTTGATGGCAAGTGCCGGGTCTACTTACCTCGAGGTCATCACGGCTGAGAGCAACCTGCTCAACGCACAGCTCAATCAGGTGCAGGACGACTTCTACAAGATGCAGGCTGTCGTCAACCTCTATTATGCACTCGGCGGAGGAGCGAAATAATTATTAATTCTAAATTAGTAATTAACTATGAATCAGATTAGTGACAGAGCCGTGGTATCGCCTAAGGCGAAGATCGGCGATAACGTTAAGATATTTCCATTCGTCTACATTGAAGACTACGTGGAGATCGGTGACAACTGTGTCATCTTCCCCTGCGTCAGTATCCTCAACGGTACAAAGATGGGCAAGAACAACAAGGTGCACCAGGGTACCGTCATCGGCGCGCTGCCGCAGGACTTCGACTTCCGCGGTGAGCGCAGTGAAGTTGTGATCGGCGACGACAACGTGATCCGTGAGAACGTCATCATCAACCGTGCTACCCATGAGGGTTGTAAGACCGTCATCGGCAATGGCAACTTCCTCATGGAGAGTGTGCATATCTCGCACGACACGAAGATCGGCGACCACAACGTCTTCGGCTACGGCACGAAGATTGCCGGCGACTGTGAGATCGGCAATGGCGTCATCTACAGTTCATCCGTCATCGAGAATGCAGGCACACGCGTGGGTGACCTCGCCATGCTGCAGGCTGGTACCCGTTTCTCCAATGACGTGCCGCCTTATGCCATCGCCGGAGGCAACCCCATCGCATATACCGGTCCTAACGACCCGATGATGCAGACGTGGCATATCGATGAGAAAGTGCAGAAGCATGTGGCTAACGCCTACCGTCTGCTCTTCCATTCGAACAACAGCACCTTTGATGCTACGCTTCAGATCCAGAACCAGATGCCTGATGGAAAGGAAATCCAGAATATCATCCACTTCTTGCAGACCTCGAAGGCCGGTATCATCACGAAGGAGATCAATAGATAATTTATTCATACCTAATTCTTATATCAGACTGGAGACGAAGTCTCTTGTCCCATCACTTTAGGAGGGGTGCCGTGAGGCACCTCTTCTTTTTTTGCTTTAACAAAATATAAAATCGTTTCTATTGGTAGGCTGTTTAGCGAAGAATAAGTATCTTTGCATGATAATAAATGTATCAGATTCCTTCGTGGAATTGACAAAAGTGCTTTATGAAGAAAATCGCTAAGGTCGTGCGTTGGGCATGGCGCAAGATGAAGGCCTTCTGGCCGTGGTACAAAAGCTTGTACATCGGTAAGCCTTGGTATACAAAGACGCTTGTGGCGTTTTTGTCGTTTATAGCTTTCATTTTCATTTATCTTGGGGCTGTAGATATCAACTTCCTTTGGTTGTTTGGTAAGAGTCCGGGTTATTTCTCGGGCATTCTTGACCCACCATCTAACCAGGCCTCGGAGATTTATAGTGCAGACGGTAAGCTTATTGGCAAATATTTCAATGAGAACCGTTCTCCTGTCAAATATGATGAGATCAATCCTGCGTTTTTCAAGGCGCTGATTGATACGGAAGACGAGCGTTTCTATAAACGGCCGCGCGGTATGGCCGTCGATGTCGTCGGTCTCTTCGCTGCTGCCAAAGATGCGGTGCTGCATCATGACGGGCGTGGTGCCTCCACAATCTCTCAGCAGTTGGCAAAGAACATGTTCCGCGTACGCTCACAGTATTCAACGGGTCTGTTAGGACATATTCCAGGTCTGAAGATCCTCATTGTAAAGAGTAAGGAGTGGATCATTGCCACAAAGCTAGAGACGGTGTATAACAAGCGCGACATCATCACGATGTACGCCAATACAGTGGACTTCGGTAACAATGCATATGGCATAAAGACGGCTTCGCGTACTTATTTCGGTACGACCCCTGACAGTCTCTCTACTCAAGATTGTGCTGTGCTTGTGGGTATGCTGAAGGCTACGTCAATGTATAACCCGAAGACGAACCCGGAGAACAGTAAAAAGCGCCGCAACGTGGTGCTTGCCAATATGGAGCGTCATGGTGACCTCAATGCTGAGCAGTGCGACTCTTTGCAGCAACTGCCTATTGTGCTGCACTTCAAGGTAGAAGAGAACTATGACGGTCAGGCGCTCTACTTCCGTGAGTATGTGGCCGACTACTTCCGTGAGAATTTTAAAGACGATGACGGCAATCCGAAATACGATCTATATAGTGACGGTCTGAAGATTTATACTACTCTCGACTCTCGTATGCAGGCATATGCAGAGAAGGCTGCGCACGAACAGATGAAGATCGTGCAGGCTAACTTCAACAACCATTGGAGCATCTACCGCAATGAATCGAAGAACTGGCTGAGACAGGCTCCGTGGAGAGATGAAAACGGCAATGAGATACCTGGTTTTATCGACCAGATTGCGCAACGCCAGCCATTCTATAAGGCTCTGCTCGCCAAGTTCCCGAACAATCCCGACTCGGTCAACTATTATTACCGCAACTGGGTGCATCCAGTGAAACTCTTCGACTATGATAAGGGTACTATCGTTAAGGACATGACCTCTGAGGACTCTATCAAGTACATGGTCACGTTCATGCATTGTGCGATGGTCGCTATGGAGCCACAGACAGGTGCTGTGAAGGCATGGGTCGGTGATATCGACTTTAAGTCGTGGAAATATGATAAGGTGACGGCTGAGCGTCAGCCGGGTTCTACCTTCAAGCTCTTCGTCTATACGGAGGCTATGAACCAGGGTCTGACTCCTTGCGATAAACGCCGCGATGAGTTCATTTCTATGGAGGTGTACGACAAGATAAAGAAGAAAGTCGTGACTTGGACTCCGACAAACGCCAGTGGTACATTCTCGGGTGATTCTATTCCTTTGAAGAGCGCGTTCGCCAAGAGTATTAACTCTGTGGCCGTACGTGTCGGTCAGGAAGTGGGCATCAACCGTATCATTGAGACAGCGGAGAAGATGGGCATCAAGAGCCCGCTCGACGATGAGCCGTCATTGGCTCTCGGTTCTTCGGATGTGCAGCTCCTTGAGCTTACGGATGCTTATTGTACAGTGGCTAACAATGGTATGCACCATGATCCGGTTATCATCACGAAGATTGTGGACAAGGATGGTAAGACTGTCTACGAGAACAATACTGAGGCAGAACAGGTCATTCCTTATAAGAGTGCTTTCCTCATGCAGCAGATGCTCATGGCAGGTACACATGATCCGGGCGGCACAAGCAATGGTCTTATGGCAGCTGCATATGCCGGCATAGCCCGCGATACTGATTTCGGTGGTAAGACAGGTACTTCCAATAACCACTCTGATGCATGGTTTGAGGGCGTCAGTCCAAACCTTGTTGTCGGTGCATGGGTAGGTGGTGAGTACCGAAGCATCCACTTCCGAACAGGTGCTTTGGGTCAAGGCTCTCGAACGGCATTGCCTATTGTCGGACAGTTCCTCCATTATATCATGGCTGACCCGGCATTTAAGAAGTATCACGGCAGATTCCGCAAGCCTACGGATGACGACGGTATCACGTCGAGTATGTATATGTGTCAGAGTTATGTACCAAAAGTAAAGCGGGACACAACGAGATCAGATAGTTCAAGAGTCATCAGTAATCAGGAAGTAATCCTTGATGAGAATGGCGAGCCGGTATCAGATGAGGATCTGGAAGGCAATACTGGTGCTTCTGATTCAAAGTCTGGCAGCAATACGAGTAAGAAGAGTTCTGATACTCAGAAGCCCAAAGCTACTAAGAAAGAAAAGACAGAGAAGGATATTAACTTCAACGATCTGTAATGAAGAAAATATATTTTGCAGGGTCAATAAGGGGCGGCAGAGTGGATGCCGCCCTTTATCATAGGATCATCAGTTACATGCAGAAGGAGAACGACGTGCTGACGGAGCATGTCGGAAATATGGATCTCTCCTTGGTCGAGCAGGGGCGTGAGCGAGACGCGCTTATCTACAAGCAAGATACGGCATGGTTGCGTGAGAGTGAAGTGCTCATTGCCGAATGTACCTGTCCTTCCTTAGGTGTAGGGTATGAATTGGCTTATGCTGAGCGCTATGGCATCCCTTGCCATATCTTTTACGACAAGAGCAAGACTCAACTATCCGCCATGCTCACAGGCGACAGCTATTATGCTATCCATCCTTATGAGCATGAGGAAGAAATATATCCGATGTTGAAAAAAATTTTGGAGTAGGACAACCTCTTCGAGGTGCTGATCTTTTATCTGCTTAAGCATATCTCTCCCTCCCCTGGATGGGGGAAGGGTAGGGGTGGGGCCTAGCACCCTTTTAGTTCTTTGATGACCTCTTCAGGTTGCTTTGCTTTGAACACATAGCTGCCGCTGACGAGGACATCTACACCTGCTTTGACAAGGCGTGGAGCCGTCTCTTTGTTTACGCCTCCATCGACCTCGATAAGAGCTTTGGAATGACTCTCAGCAATAAGCTTGACAAGGCGATGGGTCTTGGCGATCGTGTTCTCAATGAACTTCTGACCACCGAATCCTGGATTCACACTCATGAGTAGCACGAGGTCTAGGTCTTCAATGATGTCTTCGAGTGAATTTACGGGTGTAGCGGGGTTCAAGGCTACACCGGCTTTCATGCCTGCCTCATGGATCTGATAAACGACGCGGTGGAGATGAAGAGCGGCTTCCTGATGGACGGTCATGATAGACACACCGGCCTTTGCTGCCGTATCGATATACCGCTCCGGTTTGACGATCATGAAGTGTGCATCAAGCGGTTTCTCGCATATTTTGTGAACGGCTTCAATAACTGGGAAGCCAAAGGATATGTTAGGTACAAATACACCATCCATCACATCACAATGAAGCCAGTCAGCCTCACTGTGGTTAATCATGTCAATGTCTGCTTTTAGATTGCTGAAGTCGGCAGCCAGCAAGGATGGGGATACCAATGTCTGTTTTTCCATTTTAATTAGCGTTTAACAATGGTGCTTCGAAAGCAAAGAGGCTGTTCTTGCTCTTGCTCTTGAATGCATTGTATTGGCGAGCGACTTCGCGAATGATGTAAAGCGACAGTTCTGAAGGCTGTCTCTCTTGGAGTAAAACTTGCGTCATAGGCATGTTCCTTTAGTGATGTACTGAAATAATAACGCCATAAGTACGCAAATATTTTCTCCAAGAAAGAAAAATAATTTTTTTTTCAACGCAATAGGGCAGCCACAAGGGCTGCCCCAACGTTAAAACCTTATGCCTTAGCAGCTGTCTTTCCTTTGGCTGCTGCTTTAGGCTTTGCTTCTTTCTTTGCTTCTCTCTTGGTCTCTTTCTTAACCTCGTATTTTTCACGCAGGCTGGCTTCAGATGCTTCTGCTTTCTCGAGACGGGCCTGGAGTCGTTCTATCTCTTGGTCTTTCATCTCAATCTCCTCGTTCTCGTTCTTGATGGTTGTGAGGAGCGAGTTGAGCTCATCGTTGTCGATGTCGGAAGGATAAAGCGAGTTGACACGGCTGATGAAGTCACCAAGAATGTTCATGTAGTTGGTGAAGGCATCGAACGGACTGCTATAGATACCTCTGTCGAGCCCGACATGTGAGGGCTTCGTAGACATGAAGCGGAAGTTGTTGCTCGCCTGCAGATAGTTGAAGTCTTGATTGATCTGTGGGTCGTTGGCAATTTTCACACGATCAGCCACACTGTAGAGCTTGTTGAATGCTTCGCGCTGCATGGCGTTGCCGAGCCAACTGCTGACATCGCGTTCCTCGTCGACCCAGGAGAGAGTATCGGGGACATTGAGGTCGCCGACACTGTCGAACTGGTCGCATACCTCCGTTGGAGTAGAGAATGTGATGTTCTGCTGCTTGGCGAAGCGAGGCAGCGCATGGATGAACTCAAGGATGTTCGAGGACAGGGGTTGAGCGATGCCTAACGCCGAGAGCTCCATGAAGATGTTGATGACACGCTCCTCCTCGGGGAATTGAGCGATGCGCGAGATGTACTGGTCAGCAAAGAGCGGATAACCTTCCCAGTCGCTGTTGTTGAAGCGCAGACTGATATCATCACTTAGGGTGATATCGCGCAACAGAAGTTTTAGCTTGGGTGCGAGTGCACAGTTGTAGACATAGTGGGGTGACTTCCATCCGAGCACGTGCTTGGCACCTTCAGTGAGCATGCCTTTGAAGCCCATCTCGGCAGCCTGCTGACCGATGTCGTCGCTGTAGATGAGAGAGGAATTGCGGAGTACAGTAGGACGCTTGCCGAAATATTCGACCATCTTGTCGCACTGTTGTTTGACGTTGGAAGCAAAGACGGCCTTGTCTTTTAAGGACGATAATCCATGCGGATAGGGCTCAGCGAGAAATTCTACACAGCCCGTCTTGTTCAGTTCAACAAGCTTGTCGAGAACTTCCGGAGCATAGAGCTCCAGTTGTTCCATGCCTACACCGGAGAGTGAGAAGGCTACACGGAAGTATTTCCCGTTCTCTTTAATCATTTCGCCGAGAGTGTTGAGCGCCGGTATGTAGGAGCGCTCAGCTATGTCGCGGATTGTACGTTCATTCTCATAGTCATCATAATAGTAGTGGTCGGTGCCTATGTCGAAGAAGCGGTAACGCTTCAGATGTACAATCTGATGTATCTCGAAATATAAGCAAATGGTCTTCATAATTGATTATAGTTTCGTTCTATTATTTTGTTTTCTGTTGTTTGCTTTAGTTCCAGTGGAGTGTTCTGAGATAGAGTTCGCGGATCCATCGACCTACCTTCTCCCATGTGATCTGTGCCACTTCTTCCTGGCCTTTCTGCTGTAAGTAGTTGAAGAGGCTCTCGTTGTGGCAGATACTGTAGATGGCATCGGCCATGGCGTTGATGTCCCAGTAGTCGACCTTGATACAGTTGGTGAGGATCTCGCCGCAACCACTTGTCTTTGAGATGATGGTAGGTGTGCCACATTGCATGGCTTCCAACGGTGAGATACCGAAGGGTTCACTGACGGATGGCATGACGTAGACATCGGAGTCCTTCAGACATTCATATACTTGTTTTCCGCGCATGAATCCGGGGAAGTGGAAACGGTCGGCGATACCGCGCTCTGCGGCAAGGTAGATCATCGACTCCATCATATCGCCGGAGCCAGCCATGCAGAAACGAATGTTCTTCGTGCGGTGCAGCACCATGTTGGCAGCTTCAACGAAATATTCAGGGCCTTTCTGCATCGTGATACGGCCGAGGAAGGTCACGACCTTCTCCTTACCTTTATGGTCTGGACGTGGAATAGCCTGGTTCTCGGCACTGAGTGGATAAACGGCATTGTGAACAGTGAAGACCTTGCGCGGGTCTTGATGGTAATGGTTGATGACGGTCTGACGCGTCAGCTCAGATACGCACATGATGCAATCGGCATGGTCCATACCGTCTTTCTCGATGCCGTAAACAGTCGGGTTGACATGTCCGCGCGAGCGGTCCCAGTCGGTGGCATGCACATGGATGCAGAGCGGCTTGCCGCTGACCTGTTTGGCGAAGATGCCGGCGGGGTAGGTGAGCCAGTCGTGAGCATGGATAATGTCAAACTCTTCGGAGCGTGCGACCTGACCGGCGATGATACTGTAGTTGTTGATCTCTTCCGTAAGATTGCTGGGATAACCACCGGCAAACTCCATGCAGCCTAAGTCGTTGACATGCATATAACGGAAGTCGGCATAGATGTGATCGCGGAAATGGTAATACTCCTCCGGACTCATGAGGTTGCCGATACGCTGCTTGACATAGTCGTAGTTGATGTCTTTATAGACGATAGGCACGCAGTTCATGGCCACGATATGGGCGAAGGTGTGGTCCTCGTCACCGAAGGGCCTTGGCAGACAGAGCGTAATCTGTACGTCTCCCTGGGCGTGGAGTCCCTCCGAGATACCGAAGTTGGCAGTAGCAAGACCGCCATACACGTGAGGAGGATACTCCCATCCGAACATTAATACTTTAATCATTGTTGATCCTCCTATTTGTTTTCATTAAACTTCTCCAATAGTTCGGTTGTACGGAGTATGCCTGCTACATTGGCAGCAAAGGATATAGCTCCTCTTCCTCGGAATGGCGGGTTACCGTCGAAGAGCTCGGGGAGGGTACCGATACAGTGGTTGAACATCTCATCCTCATAGCCTATCATCTGCCGGCGGATAAAGCTCAGGCGGGAGCGCTTGAAAAGTTTCAGACAGGCACTGAGATAGAAGCCTTCCAGCCATGGCCATGCTGTGCCCTGGTGGTAGGCGTAGTCGCGCTGTGTCTGTGGGCCGACGTACATGGGATTATATCCGGGGCTCTTTGGTGACAATGAGCGTAAGCCTTTAGGGGTGAGGAGCTCACGCGTACAGTAGTCGAAGACACTCTTCTGCTGCTGGGGTGTGAGGGGAGAGTTGTCGAGTGCTACGGCGAAGATCATGTTCGGGCGCACGCTCCAGTCGGGTGTGTCGCCGTCTACATAATCGTACAGATAGCCGTATTTATTTACAAAGGTCTCCACGAAAGACACCTTGCATCTTTCTGCAAGGGAATGAAGCTTTGCTGCGGAGTCGTTATCTCCAAGTTCCTTAGCGATATCTTCAGCAAAGACAAGTGCATTGTACCACAGTGCATTAAACTCAACGATGTATCCTGTCCTCGGAACGACAGGCTTGCCATTGGCGGTAGAGTTCATCCATGTCATGGCTTTTTCCTTGCCGTCAGTCTTGAGCAAGCCGTTGATGTCGAGCACCAGATGGGGGTGCTTATTGCTGCGGATGAAGCTGATGATGTCCTTGACAAGCTTGCCATATTTCTGAGCACAAAGCTTAAGTCCAAGTTTGTTGGCATATTGCTGTACGGCTCTGATGGCCCAAAGAGGAACATCGGGCTGTTCAATCTCTGAGATGAGTCCCGTCTGCTCTTTGCCTTCCATAAACTGGTAGAGCTGCTTTGTAGCGGTCTCCATGGCATCCTCAAAGTAGTCCACTTCATCGATGGAGAGCGTCAGACCTGGCAGAGACACGAACGTATCGCGTGCGCGGCATTTGAACCATGGATAGCCTGCAAGTACGTATCGTTTCCCATTTTTGTCATGAACATGGAATTGGTGGGCTGCGTTGATAAGACAGTGGAGGAAGTTATCGCGTGGTGTACGCTCGTCGGCTTCTTTCTCAAAGAGTGTCTTCAGCCCGCGCGGTTTAGATTCTGATGTTGAAGCTGCGAAGACGATGCTCTCGCCTTTCTTGATCGGGATGGAGAAATAGCCGGGCACATAAAGGTCTTCAGTGGACGAGTAGCCACGCTCCTGCTCTTTCGGATATTCGAGCCCACGATACCAGTCAGGATCAAAATTAAAAGTAGGCTTCTTGGAGAACTGCATGTAGAGGAAAGGATAGCCGTCGTACATGCGTGTGCGGATACCGTTCTCCACCTCTTCATAGTCGCGGCTTGCGCGCGCGTTCTCATGGGTGAACTGTCTCACGCTGCGGAAGGCGAGGAAGGGCTGGAATTGCAGGGTCGTCGGGGAGTGCGCATCCATAAGCGTGTAGCGGATGAGCACACGATCCTCATAATGCTGAAATACAACTTCTTTCTTCAGTACTACACCACCTACTCTGTAGACTGTTGTCGGTATCTTGTCGCAGTCGAAATCAAAGATGTATTTGTGACCATTGGGACTGAAGGCATCATGGTACTTATGAAGTCCAAGGTTGAAGGCGGCACCATGCTGGATGACCGTGCAGTCGAAGGAAGACAGCAATACATGGTTGTCATCGTCAAGTTCGGGCACAGGGACAACAAGCAGGCCGTGATACTTTCTCGTATTACAGTCGACAATGGTAGAACAAGAGTAAGCTCCCGAACGGTTTGTTCTTAACAGCTCTTTCTGGAGCGACTCCTGTAGGTTTATCATCTGTGCCCTTTCAAATTTGAGATAACTCATAGCAATAAGGCATTTATAGGTTCAACAAGACTTTTCAATGAGGTTGAATCAGTCAATCTCTTTCGGTTTTCAAATTTAGTAAAAACATTTTGGTTAGCAAAAGATTGTGCAAACGATTTTCCTAATTTATACTTTTTTAATATTATGGTCGAGTCGGGGACGCGACACATATGCGATGGAAACGTGACACATATGCGATGGAAACGCGACACATATGTGGCGGAAACGCGACACATATGTGGCGCGATGACCTTCTTCCCTTATTGTTTCATTATCTCATTATTTCAATATTTCATTCTTTCAATATTCGAATGGTTTCCTTGACCTTCTCTTCCATCGGCTGCAAGGCATCGATCCAATGGATGGTAGTGCCCCGGCGCTCCATACCGCGGAACCAGGTCATCTGTCGTTTGGCAAATTGGTGGATGGCAATCTCCAATTGGCGGAACATCTCTTCGTAGCTGAGCTTGCCGATGACATATTCGGTCACATATTTATATTCGAGGCCATAATAGATAAGGTCTTCCGGTTTCACGCCTTTATTGAGGATGCCGCGTATCTCATCCACCATGCCATTGTCGAGACGCTTCTTCAGTCGGTCAGTGATCTTGGCGCGCCGTGCATCGCGGCCAATACTCACGCCTACGATGACACTGTCGATAGCCGGGAAGGAACGGTTCTCTGTGGGGTGCTCGAGGTTGTAGGTCTCAATCTCTATGGCCCGGATAGCGCGTTGGCAGGAGTCTACATCGGTCGTGTTGTGCATGTTGCTGCCGGTCTTCTCTTTGAGCTGGGTGAGTATGTTTGTCAGTTCTTCAAGGCTCTTTCCTGCTAAGCTGTCGCGCAGTGCCTGGTTCTGTTGGACGGGTGAGAGATGATAGCCTTTGAGCACACTCTCGATATATAGTCCGGTGCCACCGCAAAGGATTGGCTGCACGTCGCGGCTCTCGATATCTTCGTAGGCTTTGAGAAAGTCTTCCTGATATTGGAAAAGGTTGTACTTCGTGCCTGCCTCGCAGATGTCGATGAGGTGGTAGGGAATCTGTCGGCCATTGACGACATAGTCGTCCAAGTCTTTGCCGGTGCCTATGTCCATGCCGCGGTAGACCTGGCGTGAATCGCCAGAGATGATCTCCCCGCCTAATTCATAAGCGACATGTGCGGCGAGATCTGTCTTGCCTGAGGCTGTGGGGCCGAGGATCGTTAATAGCTTTTTCATACGGTGGCTAATAATAATATGAGTTAATAAAAAAGCCGTCCGGTACACAACCGGACGGCTCCACATATCTTATACAATAAATGTGTAATCAGTGGTATTACTTCAGCTCAGCGAAGTACTTGATAGTACGAACCATCTGAGAAGTGTAAGAGTTCTCATTGTCATACCAGCTGACAACCTGCACCTCGTAAGTGTCGTCGTCGAGCTTCACAACCATTGTCTGAGTAGCGTCGAAGAGTGAGCCGTAACGCATGCCGAGGATATCAGAAGAAACAATCTCCTCGTCGTTGTAACCGAAGCTCTCGTTAGACTCAGCCTTCATAGCTGCGTTAACGCTCTCAACGGTAACATCCTTACCCTTAACAACAGCATAGAGCAGAGTTGTAGAGCCATCAGGTACAGGCACGCGCTGTGCAGCACCGATGAGCTTACCGTTCAGCTCAGGAAGGACGAGGCCGATAGCCTTAGCTGCGCCAGAAGAAGCAGGAGTGATATTGCAAGCACCTGCACGGCTGCGGCGGAGGTTACCCTTACGCTGAGGACCGTCGAGGATCATCTGGTCGCCAGTGTAAGCGTGGATGGTCTGCATGATACCAGCCTGGATAGGATACTTGTCGTTCAGAGCCTTAGCCATAGGAGCCAGGCAGTTTGTCGTGCAAGAAGCAGCGCTGATGATCTGGTCGTCCTTAGTCAGAGTCTGGTTGTTCACGTTGAAGACGATGGTCTTCAGATCGTTGCCTGCAGGAGCAGAGATTACGACCTTCTTAGCACCAGCCTTGATGTGAGCCATGCTCTTATCCTTAGAAGTATAGAAACCTGTGCACTCGAGAACGACGTCGATGTCGAGAGCGCCCCAAGGAAGGTTAGCTGCATCCTTCTCCTTGTAGATAGTGATCTTCTTGCCATCTACCTCGATGTAACCAGCAGCTTCCTTACCATTCTCAGTGAACGGAGTATCGTTGAAAGAAACTGTATGGACGGGCTTCTCACCGATGATGCCCTGATAACCACCGTGTGTGGTATCATACTTCAGGAGCTGAGCCAGCATCTTAGGGCTGGTCAGGTCGTTGATAGCAACAACCTCATAACCGGGAGCTGCGAACATCTGACGGAAAGCCAGACGGCCGATACGGCCGAAACCATTGATAGCTACTTTTACGTTTGCCATTTTACTTGTTATTTATAAAGGTTTATAAAATGTATTTCCGAAAGAACTTTTCTTCTTTTTCGGTTGCAAAGATACAATTTATTTTCTAATTTTGCAGATGGTTTGAGTATTAAATAATATAAAAAACATATGCGCTCAGACAAATCCAAGGCAATTGTAGCACTCTTGTTTTATGTGTGCAATATTGACTTTGCAATTCATAGATTGTTTACACATATAATATATTAGTACATGGGAAAATTTTTAGAAGAGTTCAAGGCTTTTGCAGTGAAAGGTAATGCCGTTGACATGGCAGTAGGTGTGATCATTGGCGGTGCCTTTGGGAAGATTGTCAGCAGTATTGTCGACGACATCATCATGCCACCTATAGGTTGGCTTATCGGTGGAGTGAACTTCTCAGACCTGAAGATCAAGTTGCCGACGGTGGAGATACCTGGTGTTGAGAAGATGGAGGCAGCGACTATCAATTATGGTCATTTCATTCAGACGTTGCTCGATTTCGTCATCATTGCTTTCTGCGTCTTCCTGTTAGTCAAAGCTATCAATACGCTGACGCGAAAGAAAGAAGATGCGCCCACGCCACCTCCTGTGCCTTCTAAGGAGGAGCAGTTGCTCACGGAGATCAGAGATCTGATGAAGGAGAAGAAATAAGAAAGGCGGCCACAAAGGCCGCCCCTACGATGAATTATTTCCGGATATAGTCTTTGGAGACTAAATCGTAATAAAGCGATTCCAGCTCGCCTAGCGTGAGCTTCTCCACACTATGTTCTATCGTGCGGATGAGCTCATCGCGGCGTGCGGCATCGTCACTGTCGAAGGAAGTGAAGACCTTACTCATGATACCAATTTCTATGAGAAGGTTTTACTCCCATTCGATTGTCGATGGCGGTTTTGAGGAGATGTCATAGCATACGCGGTTTACGCCCTTGACCTTACGTATGATCTCGTTGGAGACATCTGCCATGAAGTCGTAAGGCAGGTGAGCCCAGTCGGCGGTCATGGCGTCCATGGAGGTCACGGCACGCAGAGCCACGGGGTGCTCGTAGGTACGCTCATCGCCCATCACTCCCACGGAGCGGATGGTAGAGAGCAGTACGGTGCCAGCTTGCCATACATTGTCGTAGAGCGATGTGCCGTCCGGCATCTTGTATTCGTGCATCTTCTCGATGTAGATATCGTCGGCATCCTGCAGGATACGTACTTTTTCACGTGTGATATCGCCAAGGATACGCACGGCGAGACCTGGACCTGGGAAAGGATGACGCTTGATGAGACGTTCAGGCATCTTCAGCTCATAGCCCACGCGGCGCACCTCGTCCTTGAACAACCATTTCAGCGGTTCACAGAGATGGAGCTTCATGTCCTTCGGCAGGCCACCCACATTGTGGTGACTCTTGATGGTCATACCTGTGATGCTTAGGCTCTCGATGCGGTCGGGATAGATCGTACCCTGGGCGAGCCATTTGGCATCCGTGATTTTCTTAGCTTCGGCATTGAACACCTCCACGAAGTCGCGGCCGATGATCTTACGCTTCTTCTCAGGGTCAGTTACACCTTCGAGGTCCTTGAAGAACTTGTCGCTGGCATCGACACCGATGACGTTGAGGCCGAGACCGTTGTAGGCATCCATGACCTTCGTGAACTCGTTCTTGCGGAGCATGCCGTGATCGACGAAGATACAAGTGAGGTTCTTGCCGATGGCACGGTGCAGCAGTGTAGCGCATACGGAAGAGTCGACACCGCCGGAGAGACCGAGGATTACGCGGTCGTTGCCGATCTGCTCGCGCAGTTCCTTGACCGTGCTCTCCACGAAGGAGGCAGGGCTCCACTCCTGCTTACTACCGCAGATGTCGACGACAAAGTTCTTCAGGAGTTGTTTGCCCTGCAGGGTGTGGTACACCTCCGGGTGGAACTGTACGCACCAAACGCGGTCGTTGTCGTTGGCGAAGGCAGCGTATTTGACGTCGGCCGTCGAGCCGATGACATGATAACCTTCGGGGATGGCGGTGATCGTGTCACCGTGACTCATCCACACCTGCGAGCCTTTCTCAAAACCTTTGAAGATCGGCGACTGTGTGTCGATGGTCTCGAGGTTGGCACGGCCATACTCGCGGGTACCCGTCTGCTCCACGTTGCCACCGAGCGAGTAGCTGATAAACTGGGCTCCGTAGCAGATGCCGAGCACGGGGTAGTGGCCAATGATCTGCGAGAGGTCAACCTTGAACGCTTCCTTGTCGTGGACAGAATAAGGACTGCCACTGAGGATGACACCGATGATGGACGGGTCGTCCTTCGGGAACTTGTTGTAAGGCAGAATCTCACAGAACGTGTCCAGCTCGCGCACACGACGGCCGATGAGCTGCGTGGTCTGCGATCCGAAGTCGAGAATGATGATTTTCTGTTGCATATTATATAGTTATAAGAAATTTCTCTGCCTCATGCAGCGTGTCGAGCTTGCCGACATCCATCAGTTTGAGGTCTGGCTTGAAATAGCCTTTGATGGGTACGCGGCGGCAGATAGTGAGATAGAAGTCCATGATCGGGAACTTGTCGGGAGCACCGACCATATAAGTGAACATGCGGGGGTAGAATAGATGAATGCCACTGAAGGCAAAGAGCTTAAGGCCCGCGATTGTGAGCGGCTCGTCCGTAGCAATGATAGGATAATGCTGGCTTTCCAAAGCCTCTTTCACCTCGGGCCAGGGCGACTTCACCTCGCCGGTCTCGATGTTCACCCAGCCCACGAGTTGCATGTTTTCGTTGAAGACGAGATAGCGCTTCGTCTTTCGCCAGCTCACGAGCAACTGGGCGCCAGCCATCTGATGAGGTACGCCACAGTCGAGGCACATCACCTTGGGATCAAGCGTATAGAACTTAGCCAGGTCGACATTGCTCAGAATATCTACATTATGGATGAGGATGGGCAGGTTGGAGCGGAAGAGATGTGCAGCCTTGCGCAGTCCGCCGCCCGTATCGAGGAGCTTGTCGGTCTCGTCGCTGATCTGGATGTCCAGTCCGAAGTTGTCGTTCTCCTTCAGATAGTCGATGATCTGATTGGAGAAGTGGTGGACATTGACGACGAGATGGTCGAAGCCGGCATCCCGCAGTTTATAGATTACGCGCTGAATAAGCGGCATGCCGCCTACTGGCACCATGGCTTTCGGCATCGTGTCGGTAAGCGGCTTGAGGCGGGTACCCATGCCCGCGGCAAATATCATTGCTTGCATCATAGTGATTCGAGCCATTTCCTTCCTGACGGAGTCTTCTTCATCCAGAAAAGGAATCCGTAGGCGAAGACTGCAATGAGTCCAAAAGTCATTATCATTATCATAAGCGACTCTTATTTTGTTGCAGGTAAAATCTGTTGAATGTTTTGCTCACGATGCGTGACATGAACCTCGATGCCGAACTTCTTGTTGAGATGCTCAGCGAGATGTTGGGCACTGTAGACGGAGCGGTGCTGACCACCTGTGCAGCCGAAGCAGAACATCAGATGGGTGAAGCCACGCTGGATATAGCGTGCCACATGCTTGTCGGCAAGGGCGTAGACATGATCGAGGAATTCGAGAATCTCGCCATCGTCCTCCAAGAAGCGGATGACTGGCTCGTCGAGCCCCGTGAGCTTCTTGTAAGGCTCATAGCGACCGGGGTTATGCGTTGAGCGGCAGTCGAAGACATAACCACCGCCGTTGCCCGACGGATCCTCGGGGATGCCTTTCTTATACGAGAAGCTATAGACATCGACCACGAGCGGGCCTTTACCGTCATATTTGGAGAAGGTAGGCAGTCCATCTTGTGGATGCTGCGGATAGATGTCGCTTGTCGTTGTTTTGAATCCGTCCTTACGCGGCTGTATCACCGGATCTTTGTGTGCATACTGCGGCAGTTCGGTGAGACGGGTCAGTACATCACGTAGGTAAGGGTAGGGGAGCAGGTCCTCACGCAGTTTGAGCAGGTCGCGCAGGTTATCCATAGCGGGCGGGATACTGTCGATGAAATGCTGCTTATGCTCGAAGTAACCGCGGAAACCGTAGGCTCCTAAGACCTGCATCGTGCGGAAGAGCACAAAGAGCGTGAGACGTCCGGCGAAATGTCGAACGGTCGGCACCTCGGTGTATTGCTTCAGTGCGTCATAATATTCGGCGATTAAGTTACGACGCAGTTTGAACGAATATTTTGCGGAAGCCTGCCACAAGAACGAAGCGATATCGTAATAGAACGGTCCTTTGCGACCTCCCTGGAAGTCGATGAAGTAAGGGTTGCCATCTTTATCGAGCATGACATTGCGAGCCTGGAAGTCGCGGTAGAGGAAGCCTTGATTTGATTCAGAAGTGAGATCACGCGCCAGACTGCGGAAGTTAGCCTCGAGATGTACTTCGTTGAAGTCAAGCTCTGAGGGTTTCAGAAAGCAATATTTGAAATAGTTGAGGTCGAAGAGCACACCCTCCACGTCAAACTCCGGCTGCGGATAGCACACGCTCCAGTCCATGCCGCGAGCGCCACGAATCTGAAGGTTCGGCAGTGCGCGGATCGTCTTCTTCAGTAGTTCCTGCTCAGCGAGGTTATAACGTCCGCCCGCCTCACGTCCGCCTTTGATGGCATCAAAGAGTGAGGTGAAACCAAGATCCGTCTGCAGATACCGCATTTCGTCATCACTCACGGCGAGCACCTCCGGCACCGGCAGTTTCTGCTGGACAAAATGGCGGTCGATGGAGATGAAGGCATGGTCTTCCTCCTGACTCGTGCCAATGGCGCCGATAACGGTCTTGCCGTCAGTCCCTGACAGACGGTAATACTGGCGGTTGCTGCCTGCTCCCGCAAGCTTCTCTACATGAGCCGGCTCCATGCCCGCCCATTTCTTATATAGTTCAATGAGTTGCTGCATCTTGTTCGTGTTCTTGCCTCAAGTCATCAAAGAATTTCTTTGTCTTGCGGCGATATTCATAGTTAGCGATGAGTGCATCGACGACGAAGAGCAGCATCATGATTCCCAGAGACATCCAGAATGAATGAGTCAGGAATACGAGGCCGGCGCAGATAAGCAGAAACACGGCTATCTTCTGCCAGTTAAGGTGCAATTTCTTTATCATGGAGCAAAGATAATCATTTTTAAGCGATTATTGCGGAAAGTCGGAAAGTTTTTTGTGCAAAACTTGCTCGGCATGATAGGACGAGCGGACGAGCGGTGCGCTCTCCACATATTTGAAACCTTTGCTGAGGGCGATGTCGCGATACTCCTTGAACTGTTGCGGCGTGATGTATGCCTTCACGGGAAGGTGTTGGGCTGTGGGTTGCAGATACTGTCCCAATGTGAGGATGGTGCAGCCGGTGGCAAGGATGTCATCCATGGCTTGCAGAATCTCGTCGTGGGTCTCTCCCAAGCCGAGCATCATGCCGGTCTTGCATCGGATACCCGCCTTGGCGATGGTGCGGAGAACCTCTAAACTCGTGTCATAGGTAGCCACAGAGCGAACGGACGGTGTGAGTCGCCGCACAGTCTCCATGTTATGCCCGACGACATCGGGCTTCGTGGCAAGTACCTTTTCAATCAGCTCCGTCTTTCCTCGGAAGTCGGGGATAAGCAGTTCGATGCCGGTGTGCGGGTTGAGTCGTCGGCACTCCTTCACGGTCTCAGCCCAGTGGTGTGCACCATAGTCGGGCAGATCATCTCGGTCTACCGATGTGATGACGGCATAGCGCAGGTGCATCTGCTGGATCGACTGTGCCACTTTCTGCGGCTCATTGGGGTCGAGCGGCAGCGGATGGCCTGAGCGCGTGTTACAGAATCTGCAGCAGCGTGTACAGATGTCGCCACCGATCATGAACGTCGCTGTGCCATTGCGCCAGCACTCGTTGCGGTTCGGGCAGAGCCCGCTCTCGCAGATCGTATGCAGACGGTGTTCATGGATGATCTGCTGCGTGTCGCCATAGTGATGGTTCGTCAGCATGCTCGTGCGTAGCCACTCCGGCTTGGCGACATGAGGCGGACGGCCGAAGAGCAGACGAAGCAACTGGTTATTGCGCATGCCGCGGATAAAGGTACTGACATCGGTGCTCTCCAAGGCTTTCTCTACGGCTTCACGTGTGAAGTCGGTGCCTTTCAATGTATGAACAAGCTCGTCAATGTTTTTCAACACAAAGAAGTCACCGCCGAAGCGGAGATCTTCAATCTTGAAGTTCTTCACACTCACATAAGCCTCTACAATGCCTACGTCGGGAAAGCGGTGCTTGCAGGAAAGCGTGTAGGGTGGGTTCTTGCCCCGGATGAATGCGTCTGAAGCCCAGTTCTTCTCTAATACCTCAATCTGTGCCATGTCGGCAGCCGTGAGTTTGCGGCAGGCGTCTCTACAGATATGATGCTGGGCAAAGTTGACGAGCTCCTGCATCGTCATCGAGGTATAGTCGCCTACATTCGTCACCTTCGACGAGATGGAAGCCACGCCTTTTGACGGCAGCTTCTCTTTGTTCGTCGTGATGCAGGGCTGCAGGATGCTGAGGTCTGCCTTAAATAATAAGGAGTTGTGCATGACGTTGCGGTTCGGGGCTGTATAGAAGGCAGCACCTGCCACTTTCTTGCCGTCGACGAGGATGTCATTGCGGCCCGTGACCTCAGCAGGTATGTCGGCGGCTCTCAGCGTGTCTGCCGTGAGTCCCATATATTTCTTGAACGTCTCCTCCACATTCTGCTGCTTCACGATATAAGACCATTGCTGGCAGCCACTGTCGGAGAATATGCAGCCACCTCCGCTCTTCCGCCGGAAGATGCCGACACCATGCTCCCGACAGTAGGCTTCATTGACCTCATTCTCAATGAGTTGGTTGCGGCCCACCATGAGGCAGGGCTGCACGGTCCAGATAAAGAAATACTCGTCATCATCGAAGTGGGTGGCAACATATTCCTCTACGGCAAAGTAGAAAGCCGGCGTCTTCCGCTCTTCAGCTATCTCGGGTATCAATAGGTATTTCATCAGTTCCTTGTTTGGTTGCAACAAAATTACTAAATGCAGCGGATTCCACAAAATTTAAAGCACTAATTATGATAGTTTCAATATAGAAGATTTTCTGAAGACCTCTTTCTATAAGATATTTTTTTCTCACACGGATCTTAAAGATCTTAAAGATAGCTACGCTGTTCGCTACGCGGGGATGCTTAAGGTATGTGTAGCCGCAAAGCGGCGTAACCATCTTTAAAATCTTTAAGATCCGTGTGAAATGACAATCTTGGGGAATAACAACAAAAAAGGTGCAAACCTTTCGATTTGCACCTTTATATAGAGTTTTATAATCTTCCGATTACATCATGCCGGGCTGTGCGGGAGCCACAGGAGCTTTCTCCTCAGGCTTGTCGCAGATGAGGCACTCTGTTGTCAGGAACATGCCAGCGATAGAAGCAGCGTTCTCAAGAGCCACGCGCTCCACCTTAGCCGGATCGATGACACCAGCCTTGCGCAGATCCTCGTACTTGTCCTCACGAGCGTTGTAACCGAAGTCACCCTCGCCCTGACGAACCTTGTCGACAACCACGGCACCCTCGCCACCAGCGTTGGTAACGATCTGGCGCAGAGGCTCCTCGATAGCGCGACGTACGATGTTGATACCTGTCTGCTCATCAGCGTTGTCACCCTTAAGGTCCTCAAGAGCCTTCTGAGCACGGATGTAAGTCGTGCCACCGCCAACGACAACACCTTCCTCTGTAGCTGCACGTGTAGCGCAGAGAGCGTCGTCAACGCGGTCTTTCTTCTCCTTCATCTCAACCTCGGAGTTAGCACCGACATAGAGCACTGCCACACCGCCGGCGAGCTTAGCTAGACGCTCCTGCAGTTTCTCCTTATCGTAGCTGCTCTTTGTGTTAGCAATCTCGTTCTTGATCTGGTTCACACGCTCCTGGATGTTCTCCTTAGCGCCTGCACCACCAACGATGGTCGTGTTGTCCTTTGTCACGGTGACCTTCTTGGCAGAACCAAGCATCTCCAGTGTAGCCTGCTCGAGCTTCAAGCCCTTCTCCTCACTGATGACGACTCCACCGGTCAGAACGGCGATATCCTCCAGCATTGCCTTACGACGGTCGCCGAAGCCAGGAGCCTTGACAGCGCAGATCTTCAGGCTGCCACGCAGACGGTTGACAACGAGCGTTGTCAGAGCCTCAGAGTCTACATCCTCAGCGATGACGAGCAGTGGACGGCCACTCTCTGCAGCGGGCTGCAGGATAGGCAAGAACTCCTTCAGGTTGCTGATCTTCTTATCATAGATAAGGATGTAAGGATCGTCCATCACACACTCCATCTTGTCGGTATCGGTCACGAAGTAACCTGACAGATAGCCGCGGTCGAACTGCATACCCTCTGTCACACCGATAGAAGTGTCGCGGGTCTTGCTGTCCTCAACGGTGATGACACCGTCCTTAGAGACCTTACGCATAGCGTCAGCAAGAAGCTTACCGATCTCAGGATCGTTGTTGGCAGATACGGTAGCTACCTGCTCAATCTTATCGTAGTTGTCACCGACGACCTCAGCGTTGTTCTTGATGTACTCAACAACCTTAGCCACGGCCTTGTCGATACCACGCTTCAGATCCATTGGGTTGGCACCAGCAGTGACGTTCTTCAGACCCTCGTTAACAATAGCCTGAGTGAGGATCGTTGCGGTTGTTGTACCGTCACCTGCATCGTCACCAGTCTTGGAAGCTACGCTCTTGACGAGCTGTGCACCTGTGTTCTGGAACTTATCCTCGAGTTCAACCTCCTTGGCGACTGTTACGCCATCCTTTGTGATCTGAGGAGCACCGAACTTCTTCTCAATCACAACGTTGCGGCCCTTAGGACCGAGTGTCACCTTTACGGCGTTAGCGAGCTGGTCAACGCCTTCTTTCAGAAGCTCACGTGCTTCTGTATCGTATTTGATAATCTTAGCCATTGTTGTATGTATTCTTTAATTGTTATTCATTAGTCTTCCACCACGCCAAGGACATCGCTCTGACGCATCATGAGATACTTCTCACCATCGATCTGAAGCTCTGTGCCACTGTATTTGCCATAGAGCACGGTGTCATTCTCTTTGAGCACCATAGGATCGTCCTTTGTGCCGCCACCGACAGCAACGACCTTACCGCGCTGTGGCTTCTCCTGAGCTGTGTCAGGAATGATGATTCCACCTACTTTTTCCTCAGCTGGTGCAGGAAGTACCAGCACTCTGTCTGCTAATGGTTTAATCTTCATAGTTCTATATATTTTAAGTATTAATTTATTTCTGTCTTGCTTTCATCGATTTCTCGTCCTCGATGAAACGGATTGTTCTTTCAATCCGCCCTAACTAATACGAAAACCGTGCCAAAAAGTCATATCCGATAAAGTGTGACAAAAGTGTCAGTCAGTAGTATGACAGATTTGCAGTCGGTGATATGTCATCGTTTGTCGAACGTCGCACGATTGTTTGTCGAACGTCGCACGATTGTTCGTCGAACGCCGCACGATTGTATGTCGAACGCCAGACAATGGCATTATATATATAATCACTTGTGTCCACTTAAATATTTAACATTTAATTTTGATTACAATCTATAAGTAGTAGTTGAAATATCGACATCAAAACAAGCTATTTTGCTCATTCATGATACGTCAACTCCAACAATCTGCTCAGATAGCTTACAGTTCATTACTTTCAATAATGCTGCTCGATTCTAACCCATAGAGTCGATTAATTGAATGTTTTATGTTCTGATTCAACAACTTATGTCTATTGTTAATGAAGTTTAGTGGACACTAGTGATATATAATGTATGTACGATCCCATTGAAATGGCGGTGCGATATAGGCGTAATCGCATTGCGATTTCATTGTAATCGGCCGTGTTTATCGTAGAAAAACATTCTTTAATAAAAATGCATAAAAAGTTTCGTGATTAGAATTATTTTGTGTAATTTTGCAGCCAATTGATATAAATCATTGATGTATGTCAACACAACTGATGTAAGTCAACGATTTCGAAGAAAACTATAACGAATCGCCGGGAGGTAACACACCCAGGCAATACTTAAAAAAGGATAATACTAAAATTAATAATGAAGAGAACCATTTTAGCCGCATTGGCTGTAGTTTTGACCCTCAGCGCAGGGGCAGCCGAGAAGAAAGACAGCGTCAATCCCAATAAACCGGTGTTCACTGTTATCAAGCAGAACCCCATCACCAGCATCAAGAACCAGAACCGTTCGGGTACGTGCTGGGACTTCTCTACGCTCTCCTTCTTTGAGGCAGAGATTCTGAAGAACACAGGCAAGACTTATGACCTCTGTGAGGCTTTCGTCGCTAACAAGACATATATGGACCGTGCCATTCAGGTGGTGCGTCTGCATGGTGACTGCCAGTTTGCTGAAGGTGGCAGTTGCTACGATCCTCTCTATTGCATCCAGCACTATGGTATCGTGCCTGAGACCGCTATGCCAAAGGCAGGAAGCCAGTATGGTGATTCCCTGTTCAACTTCAACGAATTCTTCAAGGTCATGACTCCTTATGTGGAGGCTGTGGCAAAGAGCAATGCTACAAAGCTTTCTCCGGCTTGGAAGAACGGCTTGCAGGGTATTCTCGATTCTTATCTTGGCAAATGTCCTACCTCTTTCACTTATCAGGGCAAGACCTATACTCCGAAGAGCTTCGCAGCTTCTATCGGACTCGACAGCGCTGCGTGCAACAACTACGTGAGCTTCACGAGCTATACCCATCATCCTTTCTGGACATCCTTCGCTGTGGAGGTGCAGGACAACTGGCGTAACCCATTGACCTGGAACGTACCTATCGACGACCTCTCGAAGATCATTGACAATGCTATCATGAACGGTTACACTGTAGCATGGGGCGGTGATGTATCTGAGGATGGCTTCACCCGTCAGGGTCTCGCTTATATGATCGACACAAAGAAACTTGCAAGCCTTGAGGGCTCTGATATGGCTCACTGGCTGAAGCTTGCTCCGGCTAAGAAGAAGAACTTCGTCGACTCGCTCGGTGTCAACGTGCCTGAGGTCGTTCCTACACAGAAGATGCGTCAGGAGCGTTACGACGACTGGGAGCTCACTGATGACCACGGCATGCTCATCTTCGGTATCGCTAAGGATCAGAACGGCAAGGAGTACTACATGGTGAAGAACTCATGGGGTGAGACCGGTGACTATAAAGGCATCTGGTACATGACCAAGAACTTCATCGTTGCCAACACCATGGACTTCATGGTTAATAAGAACGCCGTGCCTAAGGATATCCGTAAGAAGTGCGGATTCTAAATATTGTTTAGGTTTTAAATCCATAATACTCTACATTTAAATTAAACATTGGAAAGCTCGCCGTGAGGCGGGCTTTTTCCTTTTTTTATACTTTTTGTGGCCATAATGCTTTCATTTGTGTGCAATTATTCGTATCTTTGTTGCAGAAATAAAAAAGACTTAAAATGCATTTCAAATGGAAGTATGACCCACCATCACCAGAAGAAGCACGACAAGCCGAAGAATTGAGCGAGAAGCTCAATATGAGTCCGATCCTTACCGACCTGCTCATACGCCGTGGCATCACGACGGAGAGCGGAGCAAAGCGGTTCTTCCGTCCCCAGCTCTCCGACCTCATCAATCCTTTCCTGATGAAGGATATGGATGTGGCAGTGGACCGGCTCAACGACGCTATGGGGCGCAAGGAGCGCGTGCTCGTCTATGGTGACTACGATGTCGACGGCTGCACCGCCGTGGCATTGGTGTACAAGTTTCTGCAACAGTTCTATTCGAACATCGATTATTATATCCCCGACCGCTACGACGAGGGGTATGGCGTGAGCAAGAAAGGCATCGATTATGCCTACGAGACGGGGGTGAAGCTGATCATCATCCTCGACTGTGGCATCAAGGCGCACGAGATGATCTCCTATGCCAAGAGTCTCGGCATCGACTTTATTATCTGCGACCATCATATGCCCGATGAGACGCTGCCTGACGCTGTGGCGATCCTCAACCCTAAGCGGGCTGACGACACCTATCCTTTCAAGCACCTCTGTGGCTGTGGGGTAGGATTCAAGTTCATGCAGGCATTCTCGAAGAACAACGGTATCCCGTTCTCACGGCTCATCCCGCTGCTCGACTTCTGTGCGGTGAGTATTGCTGCCGACCTTGTGCCGGTGGTTGATGAGAACCGTATCCTCGCTTTTCATGGTTTGAAACAACTCAACCAGAACCCGTCGGTAGGTCTGAAAGCCATCATCGACATCTGTGGACTGAGTGGGCGTGAGATCTCCATGAGTGACATCATCTTTAAGATTGGTCCGCGTATCAATGCCTCCGGACGTATGGAGAACGGAAAGGAGAGTGTCGACCTGTTGGTAGAGAAAGACTTTAATGCTGCCGTGCGCAAGGCCCGTCATATCGATGAGTATAATGAGCAGCGGAAGGATATTGACAAGCAGATGACGGAGGAAGCCAACCAGATCGTCTCTCGTATCGATGCGCAGAAGCACCATTCGTCCATCGTGCTCTATGATGAACATTGGAAGAAAGGTGTCATTGGTATCGTTGCCTCACGTCTGACGGAGCTTTATTTCCGGCCAACCGTCGTATTGACGAAGGACGGTGACCTCGCTACGGGCTCGGCGCGCTCGGTCATGGGCTTCGACATTTATTCAGCCATCAAGAGTTGCCGGGACCTCTTGCTCAACTTCGGCGGACACACCTATGCGGCTGGTCTGACTTTGAAATGGAGTGATGTGCCGGAGTTCCGCAACCGCTTCCAGCATTATGTCGACGAGCATATCCATCCTGAGCAGACAGAGGCAATTCTTCATATCGATGCCGTGCTCGACTTCAAGGACATTACGAAGCGGCTCTATAATGATCTGAAGCGTTTTGCACCTTTCGGTCCCGAGAATGAGAAGCCGATGTTCTGCACAAAAGGTGTCTACGACTATGGCACGAGTAAGGTTGTCGGCCGTTCACAGGAACATATCAAACTGGAGCTTGTCGACTCGAAGTCAGGAGCTGTCGTCAACGGCATCGCCTTCGGACAGAGTGCTTCGGCAAGATACATCAAGTCGAAGCGTTCGTTCGACATCGCCTATACCTTAGAGGCGAACGTGTTCAAACGTAACCAGGTACAACTACAGATAGAAGATATCCGACCTACGGAGAAGACAGAGAATGAGTTCTGACATTCTTGATATCCTTCACCAATACTGGGGATACGATGATTTCCGCGGTATTCAGCGTGAGATAATCGAGAGTATCGATGCAGGGAAAGATACGCTCGGCCTGATGCCTACGGGCGGCGGCAAGAGCCTCACCTTCCAGGTGCCCGCCTTGAAGAAGGAGGGTACGTGCATCGTCATCACCCCGCTCATCGCCTTGATGAAAGACCAGGTACAGCACCTGAAGGCCAAAGGCATCAAGGCGGCTGCTATCTATTCGGGCATGAAACGGAGCGAGATTGTCTCAACGTTAGAGAACTGTATCTTCGGCGGCGTGAAGCTTCTCTATGTCTCTCCGGAGCGTCTCTCCTCAGAGATCTTTCAGGTGAAGCTGCGCCACATGCGCGTCAGCTTTATCACGGTTGATGAGGCTCACTGTATCAGTCAGTGGGGCTACGACTTCCGACCGGCTTATCTTCAGATCAGTAATATCCGAAAGATCAAGCCCGATGTGCCGGTGCTCGCGCTCACCGCTACCGCTACGCCGCAGGTCATCGATGATATCCAGGAGAAGTTAGCGTTCAAGCAGAAGAATGTCTTTCGCATGAGCTTTGAGCGTAAAAACCTCACTTATGTCGTGCGGAAGACTGACGATAAGCCTTCAGAACTCGTACATATCCTCAAGCATGTCAACGGCTCTGCCATCGTCTATGTACGCAGTCGGCGCCGTTGTCGTGAGATTGCCGAGTTTCTGTCTGGCCAGGATATCAGTGCCACGTTTTATCATGCCGGTTTAGAGCATTCCACGCGCGATGAGCGGCAGAAAGAATGGCAAGAAGACAAGAAGCGCGTCATGGTGGCCACGAATGCTTTCGGCATGGGTATCGACAAGCCTGATGTACGAACGGTCATCCATTTCGATTGCCCCGATTCTATTGAAGCCTATTTCCAGGAAGCGGGGCGTGCAGGTCGAGACAGAAAGCGCGCCTATGCCGTGTTGCTGTGGAATGGCAGTGATGTGACGAAGTTGAACCGGCGCATCGATGAGAACTTCCCTCCGAAGGACTATATTAATAAGGTGTATAACGAACTTGCCTATTTCTTTGGCGTAGGCTTGGGAAGTGGGGGAGGACATACCTTCACGTTCGACATCGGCAAGTTTTGTGTCACCTATCATCTCTTCCCCGTCCCCGTTGACTCCGCGTTGCATCTCCTTGACAGTGCCGGGTATCTTCATTATGAGACGGATCCTGATTCGGCTGCAAGAGTACATATCCTCTTGAAGCGCAACGATCTCTATCTGCTCGACTCACTGTCTGGGAGCGATGAGGCTGTGATGACAGCCTTGCTTCGCAACTATGGAGGCTTATTTGCCGATTATCAGTATATCGATGAGTCGATCGTCTCGGCGCAGGCTGGTCTTACGCGGGACCAATGCTATCAGACATTGAAGAGTCTGAGCAAGCGCAACATCATCCAGTTTATCCCACAGCGTAAGATGCCTTATATCACGTATATCCGCGACCGGGAAGAGGAGATCTTCCTTCCCAAGAGCGTCTATGAGGATCGTAAGGAGCAATATATCAAACGCATTGAGGCGATGACGGCTTATGCGGGCAGTGATGATGTCTGCCGGAGTCAGCAGCTCTTGCGTTATTTCGGTGAAGAGAATGTGGAGGAATGTGGTCACTGTGACGTATGCCTGGCGGGGAAAGAGAAGCCTATGAACTTCGAGAATCCTACAGTGAAGCAGATTCTCTCTTTACTCTCCGACAAGCTCCCGCATCGCTTGCGTGAAGTAGCATCCATCGATGCACCACGAGGAGAGATTGACCGTGCCGTCGACTTTCTGATGGCAGAGGAAAAAATAAAGCGGGAAGTGGATAAGCTACTATTACAATAAAAGGCTCGCTTCCCAGCGAGCCTAATATCACATAACCTGAGTTCGGGATAAGAAAAGAGGCTTAAAAATTTGGTAATCTCGCATAATTTTATTATCTTTGTAGTTGTAAATCAAATAGTTACAAAGATTAAACAATAAGAATTATGGAGATTACCAAGAA